>Ga0079224_100007617_pt1 | contig 14564 bp, 11 predicted proteins | sample Stecom2015_FD_80414 | JGI IMG/M metagenome (GOLD analysis project Ga0079224, IMG submission 80414) | Agricultural soil microbial communities from Utah to study Nitrogen management - Steer compost 2015 | ecosystem: Environmental > Terrestrial > Soil > Agricultural land | place: USA: Utah...
GAGACGCATACGTTCTGCACTTACCGAAATACGTTAACAAAGGAGGGAAGATGGCCGTGTTCACCGTTCAGCATCCCGTGTTAAGGGTGAAGGGAATCGACAAAGTGTTTCCCGGTACCAAGGCGCTATCCAACGTATCCATGGAGTTTCATCACGGCGAAGTTCACGCTATCGTTGGCGAAAATGGGGCTGGCAAATCCACACTAATGAATATTTTGTCCGGTGTTTTTCCACCAACCAAAGGACAGATTTTCTTAGAAGGGAAAGAAGTTCAGTTTCAAAACCCCCGGCAGGCCCGGGAAATGGGCATTGCCATTGTTCATCAGGAATTCAGTTTATGTCCGCATCTCACGGTCAGCGAAAACATCTTTATCGGGCGATTGCCTAAATCCAAATTGGGGTGGATCGATCGAAAAAAGCTAAAAGAAGAGGCGAGGAAAATACTAAATCACTTTAACACAAATATCGATCCGGAAGATTTAGCCGGGAATTTAAGCGTTTCGGAGCAACAAATCGTGGAAATTGCGAAATCACTTACGATGAATTGCAAGGTCCTTATTTTGGATGAACCGACCTCCGCTCTCACGGAAAGTGAAGCGAGCAGCCTATTTGAGTGGATCCGCGAATTAAAGAAACAGGGAATCTCGATCATTTACATCAGCCACAAACTGAAAGAGATATTTATGATATCGGATAAAATCTCGATCTTGCGGGACGGCCATTACATCGGAACCTATCAAACGGACGAAGTAACATCGGATCGGGTAGTTCAGTTTATGGTCGGACGAGAGCTGAAAAAGATCTATCCATCAAAATCAACTCCTGGAAGAAAAGAAATATTGCGGGTGAAGAACCTGAGCAGGAGGGGATTTTTTAACAACATCAGCTTCTCGTTGTTTGAAAACGAGATCCTGGGGATTTTCGGCCTAATCGGTGCGGGAAGAACGGAAATGTCCCGATCGTTATGCGGGATTGATCCGAAGGATACAGGGAAAGTATGGATGAACGAAAAGCCCGTTGTGATCAATACGATTAATCAAGCCAAACAACACGGGATTGTCTATCTAACCGAAGACCGGAAAACCCAGGGTTTATTTCTGGATATGTCGGTCCGGCGAAACATTGTTTCCTCCCATTTACAAGCCGTCACTTCCGGTCTGTTCATCGATCCCCATAAAGAAAAAAATATCGCAAGGCACTTCTCCAAAGTTTTAAATATTAAAACAAACGATGTTGATCAGACGGTATCCAGCCTCAGTGGTGGTAATCAGCAGAAAACCATGATTGCCAAGTGGTTGTCATTAAATCCAACCGTCATCGTTATGGATGAGCCTACCCGTGGGATTGACGTCGGAGCAAAAGCGGAAATTTATAACTTACTTCGCAGGTTTGTCCGCGAAGGCAGGGGAGTCATCGTCATTTCATCGGAACTGCCTGAGGTGATCGGGCTTTGTGATCGCGTCCTGGTGATGCACCACGGCGAAATCGCCGGCCAAGTGACTGGGGAACAAATCAACGAAGAGAAAATTATCCGTTTGGCTTCAGGTATCGGCGCTTAAGGAGGATTTCGTGTGAACACTCCAGGTATTAAAAAGGGTGCAGTAACAGAATGGGTGAAAGAAAAGCGGCTTTTTCAATTCAGAGAGGCAAACCTTTTATCCATCATCGCTGTTTTATTTATCCTACTTTCGCTTACAACCCCTGGATTTTTGACGGCCGAAAATCTAAAAACCACCCTCATCGGATTGGTTCTCGACGGCATTGTCGCCGTAGGAATGACCCTAGTCCTGGTCGCCGCAGGAGTCGACTTATCCGTCGGATCCGTTTTAGCCCTGAGTAGCGTGCTTGCAGGATATCTGGCCTATAACGATATCAACATATGGCTCGCCTCTCTGATTGCCATTGTGGTTTCGCTGCTCACAGGCTTTGTAAACGGCTTTTTTATAAGCCGGGTGGGATTAAATCCGCTAATCATGACGCTGGGAATGATGAGTGTCGCCCGGGGAGTCGCCTATGTCATTACAGAAGGCGCACCGATCTCGATAACGGGAATGAATCCCAGCTTTTTGTATTTTGGCCAGGGAGAGATTTTGGGAATACCGACGATCGTGATTATTTTGCTCATACTGGTGATTTTAGGTGATATCCTCCTCCGAAAAACGGTGTATCTCAGACAAGTTTATTATGTGGGAAGCAACGAAAAAGCGGCCAAACTTTCAGGGATCCATGTGAAAAACATCCACTTGATGGTTTACACGGTCAGTGCTGTTTTGGCGGGCCTTGCCGGTCTCCTCTCTTTGGCGAGATTTTCCGTTGCAACGCCTACAGCAGGGATGGGTGCCGAACTTCGCGCAATTGCCGCCTGTGTAATTGGTGGAGCCAGTTTGACGGGCGGAGTTGGAACGATTGTCGGATCTCTTTTAGGGGTTGTTCTCGTCGGGTTGGTGAATAATGCACTGGTTCTAATGGATGTTTCCGTTTATTGGCAGCAGTTGGTCACTGGGTTGGTGTTAATCATCGCCGTGACGTGGGATGTCATCAGCCATCGAAAGAAAGAAAAAAGGCGACTTAAAGCGGATTCAAACCACTGAAGGGGTGATGGTGATGAAAAAGAGTTTGATCGTAGCAATCGCTTTCATGCTGTCCTTGTCGACTTTGATCGGATGTGCTAAAGAAAGCGCATCCGATCAAGAAACATCCGCACCCTATCAAGGTTCAAAAGATGAAAAATATGTGATGGTCACGTTCCTTTCCGGCATTGAGTATTGGAAAAATGCCTTTCAAGGGATGGAAGAAGCGGCAAACAATCTGGGTGTTAAAGCCGTATACAAAGGGGCCGATCAATACGATATTAATCAACAGGTTACTGTTTTGGAACAAGTGATCGCACAAAAACCGGACGGCATCCTGGTGACGTGTATTAACCCCGACGCCTTGGTAGCACCGATCAACAAGGCGGTCGATGCAGGAATTCCCGTAATCACCTTCGATGCCGACGCCCCCGATAGTAAACGGTACTCTTTCTTGGCCACGAGCAATTACGATGCCGGGGCAACCGCGGCGCGGGAGTTAGCCCGTTTGACCAAAGAGAAGGGGAAAGTGGGCGTGGTTACCGTACCCGGTCAGTTGAATCACGAAGAGCGGAAAAAAGGCTTTGTAGAAACCATTCAAAAAGAATTTCCCAAAATGAAGGTGGTTTCCATTCAGGATGGTAAGAGCGATCAAGTTCAATCCGCACAAGCCACTTCTGCGATGATTCAGAAACATCCGGACCTCGTTGGAATCTTTGCAACGGAAGCCAGTACCGGAGTCGGGGTCGGCACAGCGATAAAGGAAGCTGGCAAAGTGGGGAAAATTCACATTATCAGCTTCGACACGGATAAAGGAACCCTCGATATGGTGAAATCCGGGGTGATCGACGCGACCTTAGCGCAGGGAACCTGGAATATGGGATATTGGGGCATGCATTACCTCTACAATTTAAAGCATGATTTGATTCATCCAGTAAATGATTGGAAAACGGCAAAAATCAACCCCCTCCCACCCTTTGTTGACACGGGCGTCAACGTGGTCACCAAAGAGAATGTTGATCATTTCTACTCCAACAACTGACATCTACTAGGAGGTTGACGATGTTACACGTAAAGCCGTATGTATTTTGGTTTATCACAGGAAGCCAACATTTATACGGAGCCGAAACACTAGAAAAAGTAGAAGAACACGCCCAAAAGATTGTAGAAGGCCTAAACCGGGATATCACCATTCCTTTCCAGATCCTTTGTAAGCCGGTTCTGACAACGCCGGATGCGATCCGCAAACTTTGCAACGAGGCCAATGCGGCAGAGAACTGTGCCGGCATCATCACCTGGATGCATACCTTCTCTCCAGCGAAAATGTGGATCGCCGGCCTTTCCGAATTGCACAAGCCCCTCTTGCACCTGCATACCCAATTTAATCGCGACATCCCCTGGGACCATATCGATATGGATTTTATGAATCTTAACCAATCAGCCCACGGAGATCGCGAATACGGATTTGTTGGAGCTCGATTGGGGATTGCTCGCAAGGTTATCGCGGGTTACTGGAAAGACCCCGAGGTTCGACGCCGGATCGGCAGATGGATGCGTGTCGCCGTCGCTTTTTCGGAAAGCCGCCAACTCAAGGTGGCGCGATTTGGCGACAATATGAGGGAAGTCGCCGTAACCGAGGGGAACAAGGTGCAAGCTCAGATTCAATTCGGTTGGTCCGTTAACGGATACGGCGTGGGTGATCTCGTTGAGCACGTGAACAACATCACCGATGCCGAGGTAAATCAACTCCTGGACGAATATCTCGAAACTTATGAGGTTGCTCCTGAAATCTGCGAACAAAGCCGCCTCTGGGCATCGGTTCGGGAGCAGGCCCGCATGGAACTCGGCATCAAATCTTTTTTAAGGGAAGGCCAATTTACTGCCTTTACAACGACCTTCGAGGATCTGCATGGACTTCAACAGCTACCCGGCCTCGCCGTTCAACGCCTCATGGCGGAAGGTTACGGCTTTGGCGCCGAAGGGGATTGGAAAACGGCGGCCCTTGTACGCATCATGAAAGTCATGGCAAATGGTGAAGGAACGTCATTTATGGAGGATTACACGTATCATCTGGAACCCGGCAATGAATTGATCCTCGGAGCCCATATGTTGGAAGTGTGTCCGACGATCTCCGATGCTCGTCCGAAGATCGAAGTTCATCCCCTCTCCATCGGTGGAAAAGAGGATCCGGCACGCTTGGTTTTCGATGGAAAATCCGGTTCTGCTGTCAATGCAACACTGATCGATTTGGGCCATCGTTTCCGCTTGATCGTAAACGAAGTGGAAGCGGTAAAACCCGAAAGAAAGACACCGAAGCTCCCGGTAGCCAAAGTCCTCTGGAAACCGCAACCCTCTTTGCAGGATTCCGCCGTAGCATGGATCCTCGCCGGAGGAGCACATCATACTTGTTTCTCCTATGCAATCACTTCCGAACAATTGACAGATTGGGCTGAGATGGCCGGGATTGAATGCGTGTTGATTGATCGAGACACATCTCCCGCAAAGTTGCAAAACCAATTGCGATGGAATGAAATGTACTGGAGTCATCACGCGCGCTTTTGAGTAAAGGCAAATGCTCTCTTCCCCTCGGATGCAAGTTCCATCGGTTCCAAAAATTCGGACCCAGCGGCTTTTCCGCTGGGTTTCTCATTGACCGGAACTTCGTCTATCGAATCAGGCTTGACGAAAAAGCCGAACAATCATGATTAGCGAACCATTGTCCATTTGTCGGGAATTAGGCACAAATACACCCCTGTAAACATTGGATTTAAAGGACTTGGGTTTTACCGACCTCATTGCTTTGTCCCAAAAATAAAACCACCGAAGCCCCCTTGGCGGGGACCGGTGGTTTGAAAAGGTGTTTTTCACCGGGGAGATCGAATGGATCGAGTAAAGGGCTTTTAGTTTTTCGGTTGGTTCCTCCCCAGCCGAATCACATTCCACGAAGCTCTCGGTAAGCTCGCCGATAAAATTCCCTCCTCGATTTCGGCATTTCCTTGATGATGTGGCTTGACTCGCTCTTCCTCCGCCGTGTTAACTGCTTTTAGATCCTCATGTTCCAGCACGATATGTTCGATGACTTGATAATCGCCAAAGCTCCTGGCGTCGCATTCCAATAACAAGGCTTCGTTCAGGTGACGGTTGACGGCAAAAATCGTCAGTTCTTCGCGCTCCTCATTCCATACCGCCGTGGATTCCAGATATGGGACATCCGTAAATTCGGCACAATCATATTTCGGTGATGAAATGACGGGATTTAAAACGATGCCTCTTCCGAGAGTGGAAGCGTGCAAAAATGGATAGTAAATGGTTTGTCTCCAGGCCTTTCCTCCGTTTTCTGTCATAATGGGGGCTATCACATTGACCAGTTGCGCAAGGCAGGCTATTTTCACGCGATCCGCATGTTTCAAAAGCGTAATCAACATACAGCCCACAACCAAAGCGTCCTCAAAATTGTAAACATCCTCGAGCAAGGGAGGAGCAATCAACCACGGTTCAATTTTCTTGTCCTCTTCATTGGAGTGATACCATACGTTCCATTCATCAAAACTGAGATAAAGGGTCTTCTTGCTTCGTTTTTTTGCTTTGATATAATCGCAAGTGGCCGCGACCGTGCGAATAAATTGATCCATGTCCAGGGACTTCGCTAAAAAGCTGGCTGTATCGTTGTTCGGGTTTCCATAATATTGATGCAAAGAAATGTAATCCACCACATCATAGGTATGTTCCAAAACCGTCGCTTCCCACTGAGGAAAGGTGGGCATTGAAGAACTGGAACTGCCGCAAGAAACCAATTCAATGGTGGGATCAACCGACCGCATCGCTTTGGCCGTTTCAGCCGCCAGCCTTCCATATTCCTCCGCCGTTTTATGACCGATTTGCCATGACCCGTCCATTTCATTCCCCAAACACCACGTTTTAATCTTATGGGGCTCTTTATACCCATGAGAAATACGCAAATCGCTCCAATAGGTGCCCTCGGGGTGGTTGCAATATTCCAATAAATATCGAGCTGCATCAATCCCGCGGGTCCCCAAATTGACGGCCATCATCGGTTCACTGTGAACCCGCTTGGTCCATTGTACGAATTCGTCGACGCCCACTTCATTCGTTTCGATACTACGCCAAGCCAACTCCAATCGGCGCGGCCTTTTCTCGCGAGGACCTATTCCATCCTCCCAATTGTAACCCGAAACAAAGTTGCCTCCCGGATAACGGATGATCGGAACGTTCAACCGTTTGACCAGTTCTATCACATCGGTTCGGAAACCGTACCCATCCGCCAGCGGATGATCCGGTTCATAAATCCCCCCATACACCGCCCTGCCGAGATGTTCAATAAATGAACCGTAAATGCGCGGGTCAACCGCCGCGATTTTGTATTCTTTGTCGAGGATCATCTTCGCTTTCAAATCATCAGCCATCCTTGAATTCCCCCTGCTGTTGCAAAATATTTTATATCAACCCTGCCCTTTGACGCCGATTAACCCGATTGGCCATAATAAGCCCCGGAGCCGTGTTTACGGAAAAAATGTTTGTTGAGCAAGGATTGGTCAATCCCATCGACCCCCGAATTCAGGACAACAGTCTGATATGCCATCTTCGCCACTTCTTCCAGAACAACGGCATTATGCACGGCTTTCAAAGCGTTTTCTCCCCAAGCGAAAGGACCGTGTTCGTTGACAAGGACGCCGGGAACATACAGCGGGTTCCTCTCACGGAAACTTTCGACGATGACGTTTCCGGTTTCTCGCTCATACTCGCCCGTGATTTCCGCATCGGTCAATTTTCTCGTACAGGGGATGTTCCCGTAAAAATGATCCGCATGGGTCGTCCCCAATGGAGGAATCGACAGACCCGCCTGGGCCCAACTGGTCGCCCAGGGGGAATGGGTGTGAACGATACCGCCAATAGCCGGAAAGTTTTGATACAAGACCAAGTGTGTCGGCGTATCCGAGGACGGTTTTAAATCTCCCTCCAAAACCTTCCCTTCCAAATCGATGAGAACGATATCCTCCACATTCAATTCCCCATACGGAACTCCGCTCGGTTTGATGGCGACTACCCCTCGCTCTCTATCAATTTCACTGACATTTCCCCATGTAAATGTCACCAAACCGTATTTTGGAAGCAGCTGATTGGCCTCCAATACCCTCTGCTTCAAATCGCTGTACAACCTTCTTCCCTCCTATTCTTTGATTGCTCCGATGGTAAGCCCCGAAATGAAATACCGTTGGAGCAAGAAGAACAAAACCAATATCGGTAGCACAGCCAATACGGACCCGGAAATCAATACATCGTAATTGTTCCCATAAGGAGTCAGCAATCCCGCAAGCCCGATGGGAAGCGTAAACATCTCGTCTGTTCGAAGAACGATCAACGGCCACAGGAAATTATTCCAACTGTTCAACCCCTGCAAGATTCCCATGGCTCCGAAGGCGGGAAGCATCAAAGGCCCCATGATCCGCAGATAGATCCCAAATTCCGAACAACCGTCAATCCGCGCCGCATCGATCAATTCCTTCGGAAGCCCCAGGGCGTATTGCCGAAAGAAAAACACGGCAAAGGGTGAAACGGCAAAGGGGATGATCACCCCACCATAGGTGTCTACCAATCGGAAGGCAATCATCTCTTCAAACAATGGCAACATCAAAATTTCCAGCGGTATCATCATCAGGAACAGCACTAAGAAAAGAATCGCATTTTTTCCTTTGAAGTTGTAGATAGCCAATGCATATCCGACCATCGAGGACAAAAAGAGAGTAATCAGTGTAAACAAAAGCGTAATCAACAAGCTGTTTTTGTACCACGTCCAATAAATCTTTCCTTCTTTGGTGAAAAGATATAGATAGTTTTGCAGGTTCATCTCCTCGGGATCCAACTGAAGATTTAACCCAAAACGCATCAACTCGTTTGCTGGTTTAAAAGAAGCCAACAACAAGGCGGCAAAGGGAAAAAGCGCGACCATCGCAAAGCATGTCAAAAGAATTACCGATAAAACTTTCAGCATCCACCGCCTCTTCATCATCAGGAATTCTCCTTTCTAAACAACCCAAAAAATTGAAGTTGGACCGTATTGATGAGGAGGATTATCAGCAACAGGACTAAGCCAATGGCCGCTGCAAATCCCAAATCGAAATTTTGAAACCCTTCTTGATAAATGTAACCTGTAATGGTTAAGCCGATATCTCCCGGTGAGTTATTTTCCCAATAGACATAACTCTCCTCAAACATCCGAAAGCCCCCGTAAATACTGATGGTCAGCACGTAAATCGTCACCGGTTTTAACATCGGCAGGGTGATGCGAAAAAACTTCTTGATCGGGCCGGCTCCGTCAATCTCGGCTGCTTCGTACAACTCTTTGGGGATATTTTGCAGTCCGGCGAGAAAATACAAAATATTGACTCCCATCCATCGCCAGGATGCAAGGAAGACCATCAGAAACATCCCGGTCCCCCAATTCATCATCCACTGCTGGGGCGAAAATCCCAACATTGTCAGCAAGCTATTGGCCAGCGAAAGTTCCGACTCTCCAAAAATCAATCGGAAGATAACCCCTGCCACAATGACCGAGGTCAGGGCCGGAATGAACAAGGCGGACCGGAAAACATTGCGCCACGGCGTCAACTTTGAATTAAGGATCACGGCCAGAATCATCGGGATAGGGATCAAAATGATCAGAGTCCACAAGGTATAAACGGCGGTATTAAAAACGGCGGTATAAAAGCGCGGATTAAACAACTTTCTGTAATTTTCCCATCCGATAAAAGTGGTTTCCCCCGGGTAAATCGATTGAAAGCTCATGATCACGGTTTTAATGATCGGATAGAGGAAAAACAGAAGAAAAGAAATCACAAACGGGGCAATCATGATATAGGGTGTGTACTTCGCGGACAGGATCTTTTTCCGATCCCTTTTCAACCGGCTTCCAACAGAAAGCTCGGATGACTTAGAAAGGGAACTCTCCTGTTTCATGTCATTCCCCCCTTGAAATCGTTGTAGCAAGGAAAAGTCCTTTAACGTTCACGCCTCACTTCCTGCGCTGCATCCCGTAGGGCCTCGGCCGGACTTTTATTTCGCGTTCGGAGTGCATGATATAGCACATTGCTCGTGACGTGATCGTTCATGATCGTTGTCTTCTCCCCGATGTTGGGTGAATGGATTTCATCCTTGATTTCCAACATCATGTCAAAAATACCATCACCAAAATAATCCGTAAATTTGTTCGATTCCCTCAGCTCGGGCTCATCCCATACATCCCAGCGAATGGGATCAAAACTGAGGAGTTGCCAGATCTTAATATTCCCCCTCTTTGACAATTTGGCAAATTGAATGAACTTTTTGGCCAACTCGGGATGCTCCGTTTGATTGGTTACGACGGTTCCCGTTCCCCCCATCCCCGCAGACCGCAATCCTCCTTCTTCCCATACAGGCAAGGGGCGAACAATTATTTTTCCCTTCAGATCGGGCATGAAATCCGTGAATCTCGACATATACCACAAGGGCATTACAAGAGAAGCCGCTCCTCCTTTATTCATGAAGCCGTAGTACTCTTCCGCATGATGAAAACCTCCAGGAGCGAGAATGGCGATTTCATGCTTATACACTAAATCATGTAAAAAGGTCAGGGTTTTGATGTTGGTTTCGTTATCCAAAATGACATTCCCATTTTCATCAAAATAGTCGGATCCTTGCTGAATAAGGAGAGGCCAAAAACCGTATTGATCGTTTGTTTCGATCGTCAACATCGGCTTTCCGGTTTTCTCCTTCACAATTTTCCCGGCGGCTACAAAATCATCCCAGGTCTTGATCTGATCCGGGTCCACCCCCGCATCATCCAAGATTTCTTTGTTGTAATATATGACCGCCGCTCCCACGTGAAAGCCAACGCCATAAACCGTATCATCTTTGCTGTATATATCAATCCGCGACTGAACCAAACGATCCCTAACCGGATCGACAATATCGTTTAGCGGGACCAGCTGCGGCTCACCCTTCAAAAAGTTTGGAAACCAGTTAACTTCTACGTCCGCAATATCGGGAGCTCCTACCTTGGCGTAGAGCGACATCAATAATTTGTTGTGCATATGGCCAACAGGATACGTTTCCACCTCCAGGTGGATTTGCTGATCCGGATGCAGTTGATTCCATTCTTTCGCCATTTCCTTATAGAAATCCGCATGTTGTCCGACAAATGTCCATAACGTCAACACCGTTTTCCCGTCGGTATCCGCTTGGGAGCCAGAACAGCCCGTAAACGCCATGATCAACAAAAGCGCGCTTACCATTAAAGAGATGGGTTTTTTTAACATGTGAGGTTCCCCCTTGTGGAATCCAACAGCAGAAAAAACCATACCGACCACTTCAATCCTTCTGCGACAAGGGTTCGTCGTGAAAACGGATAGCGGAAACCGAATGATGCACCATTTCAATTTTTCAGTCCCCTGCTCTTGACATCCCTGTCCTATCCGTTCAAGACCTTTTCGCCCCTCTTCAATTTCTTCAGCAATTTCATCACATCATTTCCTCCCCGTCCAAACCAATCGTACAAGCGTCGATACTCGCGATACAGACGCTCATAAACCTGTACATTCTTTTTGATGGGTACAAATCGATCGGGTCTCATTTTGACAAGCTTTTGCGCCGCTTCCTCTATGGTTTTGAAGGCACCCGCCGCAACAGCTCCAAACATGGCGGAACCCACTGCAGGAGTGTGCATATGAACGGGTAACGAAATTTCCTTGTTGAATACATCGGCATAAATTTGCATCAGCATCCGATTTTTATAAGGCAATCCCCCGCAAGCAACCAGCCGGTCCACCGGGACCCCGTTTTCAATGAAGGTATCCATGATCACCCGTTGACCAAAAGCCGTCGCTTCGATTAATGCCCGGTAAATCTCTTCCGGCTTCGTGCTCAACGTAATGCCCAAAACAAGGCCGGTCAGCTCCGCATCGACAAGCACCGAACGATTTCCATTCAACCAATCCAATGCCAGTAGCCCACTCTCACCCGCTTCCAGTTGATCCGCCTTCTTCTCCAGTAATTCATGCAGAGACAACCCCTTATCCTTGGCTTCCCGATGATAAGAGGGGGGAACTCCATGTTTCACAAACCATGCGAAAACATCCCCAACCCCCGACTGTCCCGCTTCATAACCAAAATAGCCCGGAATCACTCCATCTTCGACGACTCCACACATTCCCGGCACCCACTTTTCTTCTTCACCGAGCAAAATGTTGCAAGTGGAAGTGCCCATGATCATCAGCATCGTTCCCGGCCGAATGACGCCGGCGGCCGGAGCAGAAACGTGAGCATCAACATTGGCCACCGCTACAACCGTTCCGGGTCGGAGACCCGTTTTTTCCGCCATTTTCCGAGTCAACCCGCCCGCTTTGCTCCCAACCGGCAACAGATGGCGAGAAAGTTTATCGTCAACCACATTTTCCAGCCGGGGATCCAGTTTTCGAAAGAATGACCGGTCAGGATAACCCTTTTGTTTGTGCCATATCGCCTTATAGCCGGCTGTACAAGTATTTCGCGTCTCCCTTCCCGTCAATTGCCATACGATCCAGTCGGCCGCTTCAATAAATCGATCGGCCTCCTCATAAATCAATGGATCTTCATTTAAAATTTGCCATATTTTAGGTATTAGCCACTCCGATGATATCTTTCCCCCATATCGCGGCAAAAAAGAATCCTCCACCTCCGCGGCAATCGCATTTAAACGATCGGCTTCCTCCTGTGCGGCATGATGCTTCCAAAGCTTCACCCAGCTGTGCGGGCGGTTTCGAAGCGAGGGAATGTTGCACAAGGGTGTCCCGTCCTTTTTTACCGGAAGCATGGTACACGAAGTAAAATCGATTCCGATACCGATAATTTCGTCCGGAGATATTGTCTCTAATTTTTTCAACATTCCGCCTACAGCGCTTACAAATGCATCGATGTAATTATTTGGATTTTGTAAAGCCCAATCTTTATCCAATTTGACATTCAGTCCCGGAAGTTCTTCATCGATGACGCCGTCCGCATATTCCGATACATGGGAAGAGACGACATCGCCGCTCTCCAGGTCCAGCAGCACAGCCCGCGCCGATTCGGTGCCAAAATCGACACCGATCGAATATCCCTTGCTCATGTTATCCTCCCTTCACCAAATCCCCTGTTAGCCCGCTTCAAAAGAAAAACATGTAGCTGCTTCCAAACAGAACGACTTCTTAAATATCTCATTAATTGTACGAATAAGATTTAACAAAATATAACCTATATTTGTACGGATAACTCTATTTATATAGTAAAACGCTTCTCCTTAATGGTCAAGACAAATATGCCAATTCGCTTTATTTTAAATTAAGGAACATTGTTTATCCATTGTATGAATGAGGTCGTAAACTTTATTAAACCTTGCCGTCTCCCAAACCCTTCCGCCCATTGAACAAAAAAACACCCTTTTTCTCCTCCCAGGGGGCATCACGGTGGGTACCTCGATCAATCCTTAACGGAAGCGGTCGATTTTCGGATGACCAATTCCGCCGGGTAAACGATGGGGGTAATGTCAGTTATTTGCTTTTTGGAATGAATCATTTCCAGTATCAATTTAGCCGCGTCTTCTCCCATGAACATTTTGGGATGCTTGACCGTCGTCAACTTGATTTCTGTTGCTTCCGCAAGCTGAGAATCGTCAAAACCAACAATGGAGATATCCTCTGGAACTTTCAACCTCATCTCACGGAGAACCTCAAATAATTGAAGTGCGATTTCATCGTTATAACAAAAAATGGCGGTGGGTCGTTCTCTCTTCGACGATAACAAATGTCGGACGGCCTTTTTCAAGGTGCCGTCGTATTTCTCCTTGGTATCGAATGAAACGATCATCCCCGGCTGAATCGGGAGTTGAAAGGCTCTATGCGCCCGAACAAATCCCTTCATGCGTTTAACACCTTGTAAATCATCGCGTTTAAATACCCCGATAATGCGACGATGCCCCAATTGAATTAAATGTTCCGTCGCAACATATCCTCCCCCTTCGTCGTCAACAGTAATGCTCAAGGGGGAAAGTTCTGGATAATAAGCATTAATCATCACATAGGGAATGCGATTGAGTTCCAAGTTCAAGTAGTAGTTTAAATTGGGATTGGAAATCGCGCTTTTTGTCGGCTCCACGATCAATCCTTCAATCGGTTGAGCCAATACCTTTTGCAAGCATCGCGTCTCTTGTTCAATCTGATTGTTTGTGCTGGCCAGCAAAACCGAGTATCCTTTGCTGCTCAAATACGATTCAGCGCCTCGGATGATCGAAGGAAAAATATAATCGGAAATATATGTAGTAATGATCGCGATTGTCTTATTGTTTCCAGGTCGATGATTTTGGTGACGCTCCGCACAAAACGTTCCCTTTCCCTGTTGTCTGTACAACCATCCTTCATTCACCAATTCCCCAATCGCCTGTCTTACAGTATGTCTACTCACTCGAAATTCCTTGACCAGTTCATTTTCTGAGCTGATCTTTTGGTGAGGGACAATTTTCCCCTCTAAAATGGAGGATTTGATTGCCTCTTTTATTTGTTCATACTTTTTCGTTTTCTTGGACATCGATGATCCCACCCTACCCTTACTTGTTCGACCGCTTCCTTCATTATATAACAAGCGCCGATCTTTAACAGGCCCACTACCTGACTTTCATTGCTCTACTCGCAGATGACGATATACTTGAACGGACATTCTCTGCAAACGCTGTTTGATACAGGTGTCCATTTTGCTTTGATGAAATGGAAAAGCCCTATTCAGATGTTTGGACAAGGAATGTGATGCGAATATCGCACGCAATCACTTACATGTCAAATCTTCATACCGGGAAAGGGAATCCCAAGGCTGCAAAATTCTGATCGGTAAAGAGCGATTGGTGATAAAATAGCATACCCTTCATGATCATTCGCATGCAGACCCTTATCATCCCAGGCAAGTTGAGACGATCTCCCTCCTTTGTTGAAATAA
>Ga0079224_100007618_pt1 | contig 14564 bp, 12 predicted proteins | sample Stecom2015_FD_80414 | JGI IMG/M metagenome (GOLD analysis project Ga0079224, IMG submission 80414) | Agricultural soil microbial communities from Utah to study Nitrogen management - Steer compost 2015 | ecosystem: Environmental > Terrestrial > Soil > Agricultural land | place: USA: Utah...
CATCGACCCGAGCGGGGAGCACTGGGCGCTCGGGCGATCGCTCGACCACATCGCGGCCGACCTGGTCAACCCGGGCGCCGCGCCGCCGCTGGTGCTGTCGGTCGGCTTCAGCTTCGCCAACGTGAAGGGCATCGTGTCCTACACGGGCGCGCGTGAGCCGTATTCACCGGAGACCAATCCTGCCAATGTCTACAGCCGGCTCACGGGGCTCTTCGTGGGCGGGGATCCGTCGACCGAAGCGGACTACCGGGTCGCTCAAGGCAAGAGCATCATCGATCTGGTCCGGGCCGATCTGGACTCCTTCAAGCGCCTGAACATGAGCTCCGCGGACCAAAAGCGCGTGGACGACTGGCTGGCGCTGCTGCGGGAGACCGAGACGCAGGTCGTCTCCGCCGCCTGCAACGCCGAGAACGCCGCCGCGCTCGGCATCACCGACGCCACGGTCCGCGAAGCCGGCGGCAGCGGGTTTGGGCAAGACACCGCCACCGCCTTCACGGCGGGCGGGGACATGATGCTGAAGCTCATCGCCCTCAACATGATGTGCGACGCCAACCGGTCGATCATCATGCAGTGGCCGAACTTCGCGACCTTCAACTGGGACGGCATTTCGCACGAGTACGATCACCACGGCTTGTCGCACCGCAACGGCAGCGCCGCGGTCGGCGGCACCTGCGTGGCCAACGTGCTCGAGCAAATCCACGAGATCGACCGCTGGTACGCCGGGCGCTACGCGCAGCTCGTCAGCCTGGTGGACAGCATCACAGAGGGCGACCGCACCATGCTCGACAACTCCATGGTGATGTGGTTGCCGGAGCTGGCCGACGGCAACGCCCACAACAACAACAACCTGCCGATCGTGATCGCGGGCAGCGCCGGCGGCTACTTGAAGCAGGGGGCGTCGGTCAACGTCGAGGGCGGAACGCTGGGGACCGGCAACAGCGAGGCCTCCTGCTCGGACGGCAGCGATGTCGGCTTCAACACCAGCTCCAGGGGCGGGAACGTGCCGCTCAACAAGCTGTACGTGACCCTGCTCAACGCGCTCGGCGCGACCGAGAACGGCGCCCCGATCGAGACGTTCGGCGCGGTGGACAGCAACGAGATCGAGGCCGGCATCACCAACCCCGGCGAGCTCACGGCGTTGAAGGCCTGAGCGGCTAGCTCTCTAGCCGCGCGCACTGCGCGACCCGCTCAGCTCGCGAATGAGCGGGTCGCCGGTGACGTCGGCGCCGCGCGCCGCCTGGAAGGGATCTTCGCCGCGAAGCCAGCGCTCGGGCACGCCCTCGGGATCGTCCAACAGCACGCGCATGGCCGCGGTGAGATCGAGCGGCGCCACGCGCAGATGGTAGAGCTCGTGCAAGGCCAGCTGGAGCCCGGCGCTCACGGCGTGGAACGCGCGGATGGGCTCGAGGAAGCACGGCACGCTCCGCTGGCCCGCGAGCAGGGCGGCGCGCTCGCTCGGGTCGTGCAGCGTTCGTTCACAGGCCTCGGCGTCGAGCGAGTTCTTGCCCCGGCACGCGAGCGGCCGGACCTCGTAGATCGAGCAGCGATCCTGCTGCAGGAACGGGCAGGGGAGCTCCGGTGACAGCCGCTCGGCCGCGCTCTTGCCGCGGGCGCTGGCATCGGCGGCGTGCACCCGCTCGGCGACCGCTGCCAGGGCGTCGGGCGACAGGCGCGCGCGGAGGTGATCGTGGATGGCGAAGACCTCGGGCGCCGTCACCCCTACGGGCTGATAGCAGCAGTGCGCGCAGCCGAGCTGGCAGGCCAGGCGCTGCCCGTCGGCGGCCCGAGCGAGCACACCGTCGACGATCGTCGATGTCCCCTCCATCACGCTCTGTCCGAGCGCGACCGCCGCCTCCAAGCTAGCTTCGCTGGCGAACATCCCGTGGCTGGTGTTGGCCGCGCCCGTCGCCACCTCGTTCTGCCAGCGCTCGCGAAACAGCGGCGCCGCGAGGGTCAACCCCTGGACGTTTCCGAGAGGGTCGCGGTGAACGACCAGGTGGGTCCGCCCCGAGGCGTCCCGGTACGCCCGCCCGAGCTGTTTTTTCCTCGCCGCGTGCTTGCGAGCGGCGCGGCGGGCCGCCTTCTGCTTACGCTTGTCGCTCACGCCCGCCCACTTTGCCACTGGTTTGCCCCGCAAGCGAGCCAGACGCGCGTGGCGACGTCAAGCGAGCAGAGTTGCGCGACACCAAGCGTGCGTGGCCACGTCGTCGCGCGCGAACGACCAGCGCGCCGCGACCCAGCGCTGCACCGGCTCGAACAGGGGCAACCAGCCCTTCTGGTCCAGCCATTGCAGCGCCAGCTGCCGGTCGGCGTCGTTCGCCGTTCGGGAGATGTTCGGCGTGAGGTACGCCACGGCCGCGAGCGGATCGAGCCGAGCATCTCCCACGATCGGCAGACCGCCAAAGTCGACGACGGCGGTCACGGTCGTGCCGTCCACCAACACGTTGCCGGGGTACAGGTCGAGGTGCACGAAGCTCGGGGCGCTGGGCTCCGGCACCGCTGAAGCCAGCGCGCCGGGATCGACGGTCTCGAAGCCGGGTCCAGCCAGGGCAAGGCTCTTGGCGGCGCGCGCTGCGAGATAGGCACGGTAGGTTGGCCGCCGCACCGGATCGCCGTCGCTCAGGTCGCCGTAGTACGGGCGCGTGACGCGGAGCGCGCTCAACGTCGTCGTGCACTCGAGGAACGCCAGCAAGAGGTCGGCGCGCGCGCTGCCCGTCGTGTCGCCGAGCGCTTGCGCCAGCGGACGCCCTGGGAGGCGTGGCTCGCGGGTGACGAACCGCCCGTGCAATCGCCGCGTCTCGAGCACGCGGGGGAGCTCGAACGCCACCGCGGGCGCGCTCAGATGGAGCTCCTCGAGCAGGGCCGCTCGCCCGTCCACGCTGGCCCGCGTGGTCCCTGGGTGGTGCACGCGCAGCACCTCGTTCGCGCCGCGCGCGAAGACGCAGGCCTCGCTGCCGATCCCGAGCAGGGCGTCGGTCCGGAGCTCGAAGTGCTGGAGCGCTTCCACGAGCGAACGGTCGTCGTCGAGGCTCATGCCAGGGCCGAGCCTACTCGATTTGCCCATTCGGTGGCGGCGGGTTCCGATCGGACGTCGCCGCGGTTCCAAGCGAGGGGCACTCGCTGTAGAAGGCTCTTCATGACGCTCCGTGATCCTGTGGTGATCGTCGGCATCGGCGAGCTCGGCTCCTTGTTCGCAGGCGGCTTTCTGAGGCTCGGCCATCCGGTGGTGCCCGTGCTGCGCGGCACGTCCATGAGCGACGTCGGGCGGCGCGCCGCGGAGCCGGCGCTCGTCCTGGTCGCGGTGGGAGAGACCGATCTCGACCCGGCGCTGTCCGCGCTGCCGCCGATGTACCGCGACCGCGTCGCCCTCTTGCAGAACGAGCTCTTGCCCGGCGACTGGCAGCGCCACGCGATCGACGACCCGACGGTGGTCGTCGTCTGGTTCGAGAAGAAGCCGAAGCGCCCCGTGACGTCGCTCTTGCCGAGCGCCGTGTTCGGCCCAGGTGCGGAGCTGGTCGAGAGCGCCCTCGAACGAGTCGGCCTGCCCACGCGGCGGCTCGCCTCGCGGGAGGCGCTGTTGCTCGAGCTCGTGCGCAAGAACCTGTACATCCTGACGATCAACCTGGCGGGGCTGCGCACCGGCGGCACCGTGCGCGACCTGCGCGAGCGCCACCCGCAGCTGCTCGAGCAGGTGACGGACGAGGTGCTCGCCCTCCAGCAGGCGCTGGTCGGGGTCGAGCTCCCCAAAGATCGCCTCCTCGAAGATCTGGCGGCCGCGTTCGACGCCGATCCGGACCACGTGGCGACCGGGCGCAGCGCACCGCAGCGCCTGGCGCGCGCGCTCGGGCACGCTCGGCGCTTGGGTCTCTCCTTGCCGGTGCTCGAGGGCCTGGCATCGGACAGCCCCTGACGCGCGAGCCGCCGCGCCTCCCCGCTCGGCGGACCGAAACTGGTGCTCATGGTGTTGCGCGGCCGTCGAGCGGCGCCATGTTCGTCGTGCATCCCGCCCCGAGCGGCGATCCCTCTCCAGAGGCACCGACCATGAAACTCGATTTGCGGCGCAGCACCGAGCTCGAGCTATCCGAGCTCGCGCGGCCCGGCCTCCACATCGAAAACGACGCCGAGGGCGAGGGGTTCGGCGCCCTGCAAATGTTCGCCGCCTCAATGGCGCTCTGCACCGCGTCGGTGCTCCACCACTACGCCCACCACGTCCTTCAAGTCGGTGTCGAGGGCCTTCGCCTGACCGTCGCCTGGGACTACGCGGACAAGCCGTCCCGGGTGGGCCGCCTGGAGATGCTCGTGAGCTGGCCGGAGCTGCCGGAAGACCGCCGCGAAGCCGCGCGCCGCGCCGCAGAGACCTGCACCATCCACAACACCCTCGAGCGCCCTCCGGAGGTCGTGACGCGGGTCGCGTGATCTTGCTCGCTCGAGCAGGACGTCGGTCGAAGGCACGCGGACCGCCGGGGCGGCAAGGCGCCGTCGAGTGTGGCGCTGGCGCCGAGATTGTGCACCGGCCAGCGCGGCCTTTCCTCTAAAGTGGCGGCCTCGATGCGCCCCGTTCCATCTCGTCGTTCGAGCCCGCGCCGCCTCTTCGCCGCCACGGGACGGCTCCCCGTCACGTGGCGCTCCGCCTTGGTGGTCGCAGCGCTCTGGCCGGCGGCGGGTTGCCGCTGCGAGGAGCCGCCGCCAACCCGCGACGACACGCCACCGGCGGCCAGCGCCGCGCGGCCAGCAACGAACGCCACGGGCGCTACGGCAGGTGCGTCGCTGCCTGAGGTGACCACGCTGCTCGCTTGGAAAGAATCGGCGTTCCTCGCGACGTTGCGGGTCGAAGAGGGCGCGGTGCTGGTGCTCACGCCGACCACGCTGATTCGTCTGCAGGACGGCGCGCCCCCCGAGACGAAGGAGCTGCCGATCGGCGCCCACCCGGCGCTGACCCGCGATGCGATCGTCTACTGGCACGACGGAGCGGTGCGCGCGGCCTCGCCCCGCGACGGGTCGACGCGTCGGGTGATCGAGCTGCCGCGCGCGCCCCAGCGCTTCGTCGCCTCCGAAAGCCGTTGGGCCTGGGTCGAGGTCGGCCCCGAGCAGACCTTCACCATCAAAACGCTCGAGGGCGACACGCCGAGGACGGTCTACCAAACCCAAGAGCACCTCGGAGCCACCGCGATGCGCGAGGACCAGGTGTACTTCGTCGAGCGCGCCCGAGACGGCTCGTGGCGCGTCGGCGCCGTGGCGCTCACGAAGGGCCGGAACGGAGGCGCCGCGCCCGCGTCGTACACGTCGCCACGTCGGGGACGCACGCCCTCCATGCTCGCTCCTGCGCCCGATGGCATCTACTATTACGATGGCCCCGCGCGCTCCGTGCGGCGGCTGAGCCCCGACTTGGAGCAAGAGACGCTGTTCGCCGAGGGCGTCATCTGCTCGCCCCTTGCCGCGGTCACCGAGCGCGTCGTCTGCGGGCACGTGGAGGGCGTGTTCGAGATCCCAGGAAAGGGCCGGCCGCCGCGTGTCCTGGCGCGAGAGGCCGCCGCGATCGCGGCGATCGCAGCAGACCGCGAGCGCGTCGTCTGGGTCGCCGACACCGGCGCCGACCAGCTCGCCGTGCGCGCGGTGCGGTTGCAAGAAGGGGCACTCTGAGAGTGACGGGTAGGCGCCAAGCGTCCGCAGAGTGCCTCGGTGCTCTCGTAGGGGTTCGACCTAGTTTCAGGTAGCGTCGAGCGCGATGCGCTCGCACTGTGCGACAGCTCCCGACGGAGGCGACCCTCGTCGTTGCAGCCCTGCGCTGAGGTTCGATTCTTTGGTAGGCGCCATCGCGTCGCGACGCCCGAGCGAGCGCTCGCGCCTGCGCACCTGGTCCGACACTTAAGAACGCGTCGGGTTGTGCCGATAGCACTGCGCCACGTCGACAGCGTTGCTCGCTGGCGTGGGTCGGCGATGCTCGCGCGCACTTCTCGAAACGCAGATTCGGCCTCCTGTACGAAACCCCGCTCGCCTGAAATCATGTCGCGAATCCCTGACATTTGCGGCCGCTTGCTTGGCTCGACCTTCGCGCTCTCGGTGCTGTTCGGGTGTTCCAGCACGCCGTCGCCCCCGAACTTCGACGCCGGAGTCGGCAGCGCTGGCGCAGCGTCTGGAGGAAGCGCGGGCGACACCGGCGGAGGCGGTGCCAGCGGCGGGAGCGCAGGCGCGACGGGCAACAGCGGCGGATCCAGCGGGGCTGGCGGCGGCACGGCGGGTGCGGGGGGCAGCGGCGCCGCGGGCGTCTTCGATGGGCCGTTCGCGCTCGGAGTGGACATCTCCAGCGTCCCGGAAGCGATCGACGGCGGTGCGACCTTCGCCGACACCGACGGGACGGCCAAGGGCCTGCTCGAGATCCTCGGGGCGCACGGCTTCAACTACGTGCGCTTGCGCGCGTTCGTGGAGCCCTGGGCGCTCTACGGCTACGCGAACCCCACCGGAGACGCGGTTCGGCGGAAGCCGAAGCCGTACTGCGACACCGATCAGACCGCGGCGTTCGCGCAGGAGGTGAAGGCCGCGGGCATGGGCTTCCTGCTGAACCTGCACTACAGCGACAACTGGGCCGATCCGGGCAAGCAGGTCATCCCGGAGGCCTGGCGAGACGCGGCGTCGATCGCGGACATGGCGGGGCGCGTGCGCGACTACACCGAGGCGACCGTCCAGACGATGGTCGACGCTGGCGCTCGGCCGGACATGGTCCAGGTCGGCAACGAGATCACGCCCGGGATGTTGATCCACGTCCCGTCGGAGGCGCCGGACCCCGATCCTTGGGGCAACATCGACAAGGTCGAGAACACCGTCAGCGGAAGCATCGACAACTGGGACAACCTGGCGACCCTGCTCAAGGCGGGCATCGAAGGCGTGAAGAGCGTCGACCCGAGCATTCGGATCATGCTGCACGTGGAGAACACGAAGCACGTCGAAGGGGTCGAGGCTTGGGTACAGCAGGCGCGATCGCGCGGGGTCGAGTTCGATGTGCTCGGGCTGTCCTGCTACACGACGTTCCAGGGCGAGCCGTCGACGTGGCGCGCGACCTTCATGACGCTGGCGGCGACCTTCCCCGAGCTGTCGTTCGCGATCGCCGAGTACAACCCGGAGCGCACGGAAGCGAACGAGATCATGCATGATCTCCCGGATGGCCGCGGCCTCGGCACGTTCTTCTGGGAGCCGACCCAGAGCGGCGTGTGGGGAAGCGCGATGTTCACATGGACGGACGGCGTGTTTCGCGCGAACACGGAAGATTTCGCGGAGTTTGCCACGATTCGGCAGAGTGTCGGACTTTGACGCCGCGGGCGAGACATCGCACCCCGGCGCACCGTTTGCGACAATAACCCAAAAGGATGATCTGGTTACGTTTTTTCTATGATCTGCTATCTTCAGCAACGGCGGTGACGGCAATGGTGTCGTCGTGTGATCGCTGTCGCCTGATGGCTTCGGGAGAAAGTCGATGCAACACAAAACTGCGCGTCAAATGAGGGTTCTGTTCGGGTTGAGCGTGGCTGCGCTCATGACGGTCGCCTGCGGCGATGACGAGGACGGCGGAGGGAGCAACACCGGCGGCAGCAGCGCCACCGGCGGATCGTCTGCCTCGGGCGGCACTGGCGGATCGTCTGCTTCCGGCGGCACCGGTGGCGCGACGGGCGGCAGCGGCGGCTCCACGGGTGGCACTGGAGGATCCACGGGCGGCACCGGAGGCTCGAGCGGCGGCAGCGCGGGGACGGCTGGCGATCCCGGCGCCGCGGGTATGGGCGGTGTCGGTGGAATGGCGGGCGCGGCCGGGATGGCTGGCAGCGGCATGGCTGGCAGCGCGGGCATGGCTGGCAGCGCGGGCATGGCTGGTAGCGCGGGCATGGCCGGGAGCCCGGGCATGGCCGGTGCCGGCGGCATGGGTGGCAGCGCCGGGGAACCCGGTGCGGCCGGTGCCGGCGGCGAAGGCGGACAGGGGCCGGTGATCGACGAGCTCGACAATCCGGTGTTCGACGCGCCCCAGAACATGGACACCGTGCCTGGTTGGGAAGAATCTGGTGACGTCGACGCCAGCTACATCGAATGGGGCAGCGCCCGCTCTCCTGAGTACCGCCTGGCGCATTGGCGCGGGACGGCCTACGACGTCACGACACACCAGACGGTGAGCCCGATCCCCAACGGCACCTACACGCTGAAGGCCTGGGTCTATCGCGGCGGTGGCTTCACGGATCAGTACATTTTCGCCGAGGGACACAACGCTGAGGACCCGAGCGAGATGCTGAAGACCGACACTGCGGAGTCGATCGAGCCCGAGACGTACATCGAATACACGGTGAGCGACATCGTCGTGACGAGCGGACAGATCACAGTGGGCGTGCGTTCGGCTGGCCCGGGCGGTGTCTGGGCCAACATCGAGGACTTCAGCCTGACGCTCAACCCCTGAGCCGAGCCATTCTCGACGGTCGACGTCTCTCGAAGGTACGGGAAGCAACGATGGCAAGCGCCGAGCGAAGAAGAATTTCAGAACGGGTCAGCGCTGGTTTGATCGCCGGGCTCGCGCTCGGCGCCTGCTCGCTTCAAGACTTCGACTACCTGCAGGACGGCAAGTCCGAGACCGTGGGCACCGGCGGGACCGGTACCGGCGGGACCTCGGGCACGAGCAACACCGGCGGGAGCGGGATGCAGACGAGCGGCGGTTCCCCTGGAGCGGGTGGCGACGCCGGAGCGAGCGGCAGCGGATCCGGGACCGGTGGCATGGCCGGCGGGTCCTCGGGCGACGGCGGCATGGCCGGCATGGCGGGTGTGCCCTCGGGCGACGGCGGCACGGCGGGAGCGACCGGCGGCACCGGCGGCGCCAGCGGCACCGGCGGCACGCCGGGCCCCGACGTGCTCGACAATCCTGGTTTCGAACTCGGCGTATCGCATTCCACGACGCCGGGCTGGACGAATGAAGGGACCCCCGACGCCGCGTTCATCGACTTCAACGAGGCCCGCCCACCAACCCCTCCGTCGTACGGCAGGCTTGGGCATTGGCTGCAAGACAATAGCAAAGGCTACGAGGTGAGCACGTTCCAGGAGGTCAACCCGATCCCGAATGGGACGTACACGTTCAGGCTCTGGATCGTGCGCATGGTCGGTGGTTACGACGAGCAGTACATCTTCGCCCGCGGCTTCTCCGCCGACGATCCGGACGCGGAGCTGCGGCAACCGACGGACGATCCAGCGTCCACGGACGTGAACGGCTGGCAGGAAGTCGTCATCAAGGGGATTCCGGTCACCAGCGGCAAGTGCGTGGTCGGGGTCTATTCGTTGTCCCCGGGGGGCACCAACACGTGGGCCAGGATGGACGACGCCGAGTTCGTCCTCGAAGAAGATCCCGGCGGCGGTGCTGCCGGAGCGGGTGGGGCCGCTGGCGCGGCCGGCGCGGGCGGCGCGGGCGGCGCGGGCGGTATTGGTGGAGCCGGTGGGGGGCCAGAGGAGCCCCCGGAGTAATGACCTCACCCAGCGTTCATCTCAGGACCCAACGTCAGGCCATGCGCTACCACCGGATTCTGCCGCTCGGCAGGGGCGGCATGGCGATCGTGCACCTTTGCCTGGCGATCGGGCAGAGCGGCTTCAAGCGGCTGGTCGTGGTCAAGGAGATCCGCGAAGAGTTCGTCGCGAACCCGGAGATGCGCCAGATGTTCTTGACGGAGGCGCGGCTGTCCGCGCGCCTCAACCACCCGAACGTCGTCCAGGTCTCCGAGGTCGTCGATTCTCCTGCCGGTGTGATGCTCGTCATGGAGTACCTCGATGGGCTGCCGCTGGCCGGCAGCTATCGCAAGGTCGGTGACGCGCTCACGCGGCAGATGCGCTTGCGCATAGGGTGCGAGGTGCGGTCCGCGCTGGCCTACGCGCACGATCTGACCGACTAGCAGGGCGCGCCGCTCGGCATCGTGCACCGGGACGTCAGCCCGCAGAACGTGTTCGTCACCTACGACGGACGCGTCAAGCTGCTCGACTTCGGCATCGCCAAGGCCACGTCGGCGCCCGACCTGACCCGCGCCGGGACGATCAAGGGTCGCATCGCGTACATGCCGATCGAGCAGCTCCGGGGTGAGCGGGTGGATCGGCGAGCCGACATCTACGCCACCGGCTGCTTGCTCTGGGAGGCGATCGCGGGCAGCCGCCTGTGGGACAAGCTCAGCGAGGTGCAGATCGTGCGGCGGGTGTTCGCCGGCAAGATCCCGGAGCTCTCGTCGCGGGTGAGCGTGGACCCCGAGCTCGAGCGGATCGTCAACCGCGCGATGGCGCAGGACCCGGCAGAGCGGTACGGCTCTGCTGACGAGATGCGGCTCGAGCTGGAGGCGTTCCTGCGCTCGCAGCCGCCGGCCACGCTCCGCGAGGTGGGCGCGATCCTGAGCACCGCGTGCGCCGAGGCTCGCGAGCTGCGGCAGGAGGCGATCGCTCAAGCCATCGACCGCTTCGAGCGTGAGTTCCCGGTGCTCGAGGAGCCCGACTCGACCCGTGACCCGGTGTCGGTTTCGATCGGCTTCGGGACGGGCGCACACTCCAGCTCGATCCAGCTGCCGCTCCCGGCCGCGATCGAGGGCGCGTTCGGTACCGGCACCGACGCGAGCGGTGGGACGCCCGCGTCGCTCTCCCGCGCCGCCTCCGCGCTCCGCAGCCGTCGCTCGGGGGCAGGCTGGCTCGCCGCCGGCGCGTTCGTGGTCGCCGCCGCGATCGGCGTGCACCAGTACCGGAGCGCGGCGGTCGAGCCCGCCGCGCCAGCCGCCACGAGTTTGCCGGACGCGCTGCCGGCGGACGCCCTGTTGACCGTCGACGTCACGCCACCCGGCGCCCGCGTGGTCATCAACGGCGTCGAGGTGGCGGGCAGCCCGCCCTCCTTGCGCGTGCCGATCAACTCCGAGCAGGCGATTCGGGTCGAGATGCCCGGGTACATCACCGCTGAACGGCGCGTGCTGGTCGACGTCGATTCGGCCGTGCGCATCCACCTGGAGCCGGCGGCGGTCGAGCCACCGCCGCAGCCGGCGCCCGCCAACACTGGGGCGCCGCCGCGGCGCCCGTTCGTCGCCGCCCCACCGCCCGTCGCCGCTCCGCCCCCGGCTGCCGCCCGGCCGGAGCCGTCGAGTCGGCCGAAGCAAGCGAACTGCAATCCCCCCTACTACTTCTCGGACGGAATCAAGACCTACAAACCGGAGTGCATTTGACCATGAGTCGGGCAACTGGGTTTTTCATGGCACGCGGGGTGCCGCAGCGGCTGGTGCGTGCCGCTAGCGCCGCGCTCCTGATGAGCTGGCCGGGCCTGGCGTTGGCCGAGGAGTCCTCGGAGTCTTCGGGCTCCGCCGGAGCGCCGGAGGGGCCGACCCGCCATCAGTGCCTGGACGCGCACCGCAGCGCGCAGGAGCTCAAGCAAAACGGCAACTTCGTCGAAGCGCAAGAGCACCTGCGCATCTGTTCGGCGGGCACCTGTCCCGGGCCGATCATCGCCGACTGCGGCAACTGGATCACGCAGCTCGAACAGACCACACCGTCGGTCGTGGTCGAGGTGCGGGTGGACGGGAAGATGGCCTTGGATGCGAAGGTGTTCCTCGACGATCAGCCGATCGAAGACCTGACGCACGCGGTGAAGGCGAACCCGGGCCGCCACGTGGTGCGGGTGGAGCTCGAAGGCTTCCCAACCCGTGAACAGGAGGTGGTGCTGCAGGAAGGCCAGCGCATGCGCCTCGTCCCGGTCGAGTTCATGACCGAGCAGCCCGAGGCGACCGCTCTGCCATCCGAGTCCGCGTCGCCGGCCCCGCAGTACGAACGTCCGGTGCCGGTCCTCGTCTATCCGCTGCTGGCGGTCGGCGTCGGTGGCCTCGCCAGCTTCGGCGTGTTTTCATACCTCGGGAAGTCCGAACAGAAGGAGCTCGAGGACATCTGCGAGCCGTGGTGTCAGGACTCGGACATGAAGACCATGAAGCAGAACTACCTGATCGCGGACATCTCCTTGGGCGTCGGCGGCGCCGCGCTGCTGGGCGCCGGCATCCTCTACCTGGCCCGCCCGCGCGTCGAGATCCCGCACCCTGCCATGGGCGGCGCCAAGTTTGGGGTCGAGGTGGGGTCGGGCTCGTTCGGCGTCTCGATGAAGCGGACCTGGTGAGAGCACGCTGGTGGCACGATGAGTGACCAGCGATCGGACTCTCAGCGGTTGCCGCTCGCCGCGGCGCGCGACGACAGCTCCGCCGGCGTTCCCCACACCGAGGTGGCCGGCGGCGCGGGCATGACATACCGCCCCATCCTGGAGCTGGGGGAGGGCGGCATGGCGCGCGTGTTCCTGGCCCACGCTGCCGGGCCGAGCGGGTTCACCAAGCTCGTCGTGCTGAAGATGATGCGGCGCCAGCGGGCGCTGGACCCCGACCAGCGCGCGCTGTTCCAGGCCGAGGCGCGCCTGTCGGCCCGCTTGAACCACCCGAACTTGGTTCAGGTGTATGAGGTGAGCCAGACCGACAATGTGCCGTGTCTGGTGATGGAGTACCTGGACGGCAAGCCGTTGTCGGCGCTGCACGCCGTCGAAGGCCTGAACATTCGGATGCGCCTCACCATCCTGTGCGAGGCGCTGAGCGGCTTGCACCACGCCCACGAGCTCAAGGGCTTCGATGGCAAGCCGCTCGGGATCGTTCACCGCGACATCAGCCCGCACAACCTCTTCGTGACCTACAACGGTGGGGTCAAGCTGCTGGACTTCGGCATCGCCAAGACCGCCACCGCGAACAACGAGACGAAGACCGGAGAGATCAAGGGCAAGCTCACGTACATGGCGCCCGAGCAGCTGCTCGGAGAGGCGATCGACCGGCGGGCAGACATCTTTGCGATGGGGAGCATGTTGTGGGACGCCGTGCTCGGCACGCGGATGTGGGACGGCGTGAGCGAAGGCGTGTTGATGCAGCGCCTGGTGACGGGGGACATTCCCCGGCCGGGGGAGCGCGGGACGATCGATCCGATCTTGGAGGCGATGATCGTCAAGGCCACCGCCCCAAAACCGGAGGACCGCTACGCCACGGCGCTCGAGCTGCAGCACGATCTCGACGAGTTTCTGACCCTCTGCGGCGGCCGCGTGCCGGTGCGGGAGATCGGGACTACCCTGGCCGAGGTCTTCGCCGAGGAACGCCAGGAGAGCGCGCTCGCGATCAGCCGCGCCTTGCAGCAATCGCTGCCGCCCGCGGCCACGCCCATGGCCGTCGAAGCGCCGCCCGCCCCCCGCAAGAGCCCGATGCCGGCCCTGATCGCGGCGGCGGTCTTGTTTCTGGGGGGATTCGCCGCGTTCAGGCTGGGCGTGTTCGAGCCCAAAGCCGAACCCGCCCCGACCCGCGCCGCGCAGGACAGCACGATCGTCGTCAAGCTCGACAGCCAACCCGAGGACGCGCGCGTGGAGCTGGACGGCAAGCACGTGGGGGGGGCGCACGTGGCGCTGCGGGTGCCGAAAGATGGCCAGGAACACGTGATCAAGATCAGCGCGCCGGACCACGCGACCGAGACGCGGGTGGTGCGCTTCGACCGCAGCCGGAGCCTGCAGATCGGTCTTCGGAAGCTCGCGCCCGAGCCCGAGCCGGAGCAAGAGGTGGAGGCCACGTCCGACGTCGAGCCGGCGGAGCGCGCCGCGCCGCGTGGCCGAAGACCGAGGGTGGTCACGAGACCGAGCCCGGCACCCAAAGCTCCCACCAGCGCCGCCCCGCCCGTCGCCCCGCAGCCTGCGCCGGTCGCCGAAGACAAGTGCAGCCCACCGTACTACTTCGAGAACGGCATCAAGACCTACAAGCCAGAGTGCTTGTGAGCGGTGTGCGCTGCAGGTGCTGCAGGTGCGGCACCCTCGTCCTCCAGTGACTCGGAACGACCCGCTATCGTGAGCGGACCGACTACGGTACCATCTTTGATGTACCGTGGCGCGATTTTCGCGCCTTGAGTTCGGGATCACTCAGGAGGGTTTTCCAATGCTGCGATGTCGAAGGCTTGTGACGATGGTGGGGATAACCGTGATGGGTTGGCCGGCGGTTTCGGCCGCGCAATCTGTGTCGAACCCTAGCTTCGAACAGGACGGGACGGGGGTGGCGGGGCCCGCTGGCTGGACGAGCAAGGGGTCCGTGAACGCGGATTTCACCGAATTCGGCGGGAGTACCGGTGATTTTCGACTCACACATTGGAGTGCAGAGGCGTTCTCTGTCGCGACCTCGACGACGGTCACCGGCCTTCGAGACGGGTGGTATACCCTTCGGGGTAGGGTGCGGCGCAGCGCCGGAGAGAACGACAGCTACCTCGAGCTCAGCTGCGACCACGGTCAGCGGGAGCGGGTGTACCTCCCCGTCGCCTGGCCGGATCAGTGGCTCGAGGTGACGGCGTCGAGCTACGTGCGCAAGGGGCGCTGCACCATCACGCTGCACACACAGGGTGCCGCCGGTGAGTGGTCGAACTTCGACGACATCCGACTCGTGCCCGGCGCTCACTACCTACCGGTCCGGGGTGTGGATGTGTCCTCCCTGAACAAGTCCGAGGATCTCGGCGGCCGATACTTCGACGCCAAAGGCGCCCCGCCGATC
>Ga0079224_100007619_pt1 | contig 14563 bp, 12 predicted proteins | sample Stecom2015_FD_80414 | JGI IMG/M metagenome (GOLD analysis project Ga0079224, IMG submission 80414) | Agricultural soil microbial communities from Utah to study Nitrogen management - Steer compost 2015 | ecosystem: Environmental > Terrestrial > Soil > Agricultural land | place: USA: Utah...
AAAAACCAGATCAGTGCCAAAAATTCCAGATAGTAGCTCATTGGGTGGTTAAAAGCCTGGATTGGGGAGATAAATGGGGCGATAACTTCCGTTATGATACGCCAAGGGGCGCGCTCCGGCCACCGTCGGCCGGGCGGGCGGGGCCGACGACGGAAACCGGTCTGTGATATAAACTTACCCCAACGCTAAGGAGCCATAAGTGAGACCCGGAATGATGACCAGATATCTTGCAATAGCGGCAATCGCCCTCGCCCTGACCGGGTTGGGTGGATGCTCGGTGAACCCGGTAACCGGGGAGAAGCAGCTGTCGCTGATTTCCGAGAACCAGGAGCTGGCGCTGGGGGCGGAACAGTACACACCCACGCAACAGACTCAGGGCGGCCGCTTCTATGTTGATCCGGAGCTCTCCATTTATGTGCGTGATGTTGGCCAGAAGCTGGCTCGCGTGAGTGACCGACCAGACCTTCCCTATGAGTTTGTGGTGCTCAATAACAGCGTGCCCAATGCTTGGGCCCTGCCCGGCGGCAAGATAGCCATCAACCGGGGCCTGCTGGTGGAGCTGGAGGATGAGGCACAGCTGGCATCCGTACTGGGCCATGAGATTGTCCATGCCGCGGCTCGCCACAGCGTACAGCGCATGCAACAGAGCATGCTGATCAGTGCCGGAGTGGCCGGGCTGGGGTTCGCTCTTTCCGATAATGAGTGGGCCGGGCTGATCATGGGCGGTGCGGCTCTGGGCGCACAGCTGGCACTGGCCCAATACAGCCAGGGGGATGAACTGGAATCCGATGCCTACGGTATCCGATACATGAAAGAAGCCGGTTATGATCCACAAGCCGCCGTAGAGCTCCAACAGCTGTTTCTGAAGCTATCGGAAGGCCGCCAGAGCGGATGGCTGGATGGCCTGTTCGCCACTCACCCTCCCTCTGCCAAGCGGGTTCAGGAAAACCAGGACCTGGTTCAGAAGATCGGTGCCGGCGGTTATCGGGGGCGGGACGTTTACCAGCGCCGTATCGCCAAGCTCAAGGAACTTCAGCCAGCCTACGAGGCTCACGATGAAGCCACGAAGCTGGCCTCAGAAGGCAAGTTTGAAGCGGCTCTCGATCAGGTAAACAAGGCCATCAAGCTGGAACCGCGAGAAGCCATGTTCTTTGCGCTGCGCGGCCGAATCTATCGGGGCATGGAACAACCGGAGAAGGCCAAAGCCGATTTCGACAAGGCCGTGTCACTCTATCCGGAGATGTTCCAGTATCAGCTGTACAGCGGTTTGAACGAACTGGAGCTGAACAACCTTGGCAAGGCAAAAAGCCATCTGGAGAAAGCCAATCAGGTGGTACCCACTTCCATTGCCTATCTCCGCCTGGGTGATATCGCGCGGCAACAGGGCCAACGCAGTGAGGCAGTAGCCTATTACTCCACCGCCGCCGAAGCCGGTGGTGATGTGGGGGCTGAAGCCCAACGCAAGCTGGCCGAGCTCAGCAACTAAGCCTTTGCTGTGTCGAAAAAAGCCGGGCGCCAACACGCCCGGTTTTTTTATGGCTGTCACATTTGCTGACCTGACACAAAAACCGCGTCAACGATTGCATTGACTTCTAGAGCAATAACTCTAAAAATCAGGATAACCAACAACAATCGGATGGCGACCATGATGGTAAAACGACTTCAGCCGATGATGTCCCACGCACGACGCAGCTATGTTGAGCTGATGTTCCAGGTGATGGGGCGCGCACTGCAGGCAATCAGCGAGGTGGATGAAGCCACCCGCAACGAAACCCGCGAACTGCCAGAGGGCTTCCTGTTCGAGATGCAGGTGATGCCCAACGGGCCAAAACTCATCGTCGAGCACACCGGCAACGGCACGTTGCTGTTCCACGGGGACGAAGCTCCACACCCCGTTGACCTCTCGATCCAGTTCAAGCATATCGCCCATGCCTTCCTGGTGCTTTCGTTTCAGGAGAAGACCTCCGTTGCCTTTGCCAACGATCGCATGCTGGTGGATGGCGATGTGAGTTACGCGGTGCGGATGACCCGGGTTCTCAACCGACTGGAATCCTTCATCCTGCCCAAGCTGATTGCTGAGCGGGCAGTCAAGGAATATCCGGCAACCATCAAACTGCCTGAAAAACTCATCAGTGCCGCCCGCATTTATCTGAAAGTCGCCACCCAATTTGTCGAGACAGTGAGAGCATAATGACCAACAAATACTACGAGTTCTTCTGCCCGGTAAAAGTGATTGCCGGTAAAGCCGCGCTGGAGCACATTCCCTACGAACTGACAGGGCTGGCAGCCAAGCGGCCCATGATTGTGACCGATAAAGGGGTGCGCGCGGCGGGCCTGCTCGACCCGGTGATTGCCGCTTGCGAAGAAAGCGGGCTGGAAATTGTCTCCATCTACGACGATGTGCCGCCGGATTCCTCCACCTCAGTGGTGAAAGACATTGCCGGCGTTTACCGTAAGGAAAAGTGCGACTCGATCATTGCGGTGGGCGGAGGCTCCGCCATTGATACCGGCAAGGCGGTGAATATTCTGGTGTCTGAAGGCGGCGACAATATTGCCAAATACAGTGGTGCCGGTGTTCTCAAGCATCCGCTCAAACCGTTCTTTGTTGTACCTACCACCGCGGGTACTGGTTCCGAAGTGACCTCGGTGGCGGTCATCACCGATGAGAAAAAAGGAGTAAAACTGCCGTTTACCTCATCATTCCTGCTGCCGAACGCGGCCATCATCGACCCGCGTATGACCCTGACCCTGCCGCCCCACATTACGGCAGCCACCGCCATGGACGCCCTCACCCATGCTACCGAAGCGTTCACCTGCATGGCCAAGAACCCCTTGAGCGACGCCTATGCCACGGCGGCCATCAAGAAGGTGAGCCAGTCCCTGCTTGCGGTCATGGATAACCCGAAAGACAGTGATGGCCGGCTGGAACTGGCCCAGGCGTCCACCATGGCGGGCATTGCCTTCTCCAACTCCATGGTAGGCCTGGTGCATTCTCTGGGCCACGCTACCGGAGCCATCTGCCACCTGCCCCACGGCTTGTGCATGAGCCTGTATCTCCCGTACGTACTGGAGTTCAACCTTGAGAGCATTCGCGAGCCTTTAGGCGAGCTGCTTCTGTACCTGGAAGGCCCGGAGGTCTATTCCGCCACACCCGCGAGCCGACGCGCAGAGGCCAGCATTTCCGCCATTCGTAAACTACGGGATGCCCTGTACAAGCGCTGCGAACTGCCCCGCACCCTGAAGGAAACCGGAAAAGTTCTGGAAAATCAGCTGGAAAGCATTGCCAAGCTGGCCCTGGACGACGGCTCGATCATGTTCAACCCCCGGGAAGTGAGCCACGAAGACGCCATGGCGGTTCTGCGTCGCGCCTGGGCTTGATAGCTCAGAACCATATCGCCCCGGCCCTTTGAAGGCCGGGGGTTAGCCTAAAGTCAGATTCACAATGATTGAAATAAAATAGTAAGAAGGTAATATTTAGCGGGCGTTCTGGCAGGGAGTTGGCCGGGTATCGATCTAACCAGCGTATGGGCCTGTCCTATCCAGAGTTCCGCCATGAAGAAACCGCTTTTCAAGCTCCCCGTTACTGCGATCCTGTTGAGTCTGCTGGCCACCTTCAGTGGCATTGCTGTTGCCGAAGTGGACAATCAGGAGCGGGTGTTCCGCTTCAACATCTCTCCTAACGGTTACCCACCTTACCTGATCGTTGATGGCAGCAAGCCCTCCGGCATTATGTGGGATGTGGTCAACCTGATCGTTCCCCGCCTGGGTTACGATGTGGAACCGGTAAAAATCCCCAGAAAGCGGGTAGACCCGATGCTTGCCGATGGCTACATAGACGGCACGCCAAGGGCCATCGAGTGGACAAAAGAGCCGGAGAAGTTCCGGTTTACCAATCCAGTCGTTCACGTGGAGGAAGTCTTTTTCTTCCCAAGAAACTCTGACCTTGAATACAAACACCCCACAGATCTCTACGGCAAGACGATTGTCACCCCTCTTGGGTACCACTATCCCTTTCTCGAGCCCTATTTCAAAGATAATCGCATTAAGCGGTTTGACGTCTCCAGAGATCGGGAGATTTTCACCTTTGTGCTGCATGGCGAGCAGTTTCACGCAGCGCTTGCGGATCGGCTGGTTGGGCAGTGGATTCTCAAGAACGAAGGACTGACGGAGCACTTTCGCTCCTCTTTGGAAGGAATCAGTCAGTTCGGCTTCCGGATCATGGTGCGTAAAGACTGGGAAGAATTTGCCGAGGCCTTCAACCAGGAGCTGGCGGCCATCCGAGAGAATGGCGAACTCGACGCCATTCTCTCGAACTATCGCTAAGCCTCCATTACTCGAGACGACGCAGCAGCAACATCGGCGATACACTCAACACCGGCCGTAATTGCCAGCGACCAAACAGCGCCAACAGAACAGCAGCGATCAACGGTACCGGCAACATAACCTGCCAGTGCCAGCGGAAGGTGCCTTCGAACATTCCGGCCTGGAGCGCATACACCGCTCCTTCTGCCGCAATCACACCGAGAGTACCGGCAAAGAATCCCAACAGCGCGAATTCCAGCATGGTACTGCGTGCCAGCAATGACTGCTGGCCACCCAGGGTACGCAGCAACGCCCCTTCCCGCTGACGATCCCGCAGCGTAGCGCTGACAACCGCCGCCATCACCACCAGGGCAGCCGCCAGAATAAGCGCCAGGATGGCCTCTATGGCCTGGGTTACCTGCTGCACAATCTGCTGGATGCGATCAATAATATGGTCTATCTCCAGCACCGACACCGTCGGGAACTGGCGCGAGAATTCATTCAGAGCCAGTTTGTTATCAGGATTCAGATAGAACGCGGTAATCCAGGTGGCGGGCATATCGGTCAGACCGCCGTTGGGCGGGAAGGCCATATAGAAATTCGGCTTCATGCTGTCCCACTGCACGGTACGAATACTCGTTACCGGCTCGGTTACCTTGCTGGAGCCGATGGTGAAGGTCAGCCGATCACCCAGCTGCAAACCGAGTTTCTCCGCCAGCTCAGATTCTACCGAAACCCCCTCGGTTTCGCCCTGACCGAACCACTGACCATCCACAATCCGGTTGTCCTCCGGCAGTTCAGCCATCCAGGTCAAGTTAAGCTCCCGGTTCAGCGCACCAATCCGCTCATCTTTGCTGACGGCTTCTTTCACCGGCTCACCGTTCAGTTCGGTCAGGCGACCGCGAACCATCGGGTAGAGGGTTTCCAGCGGCGCCCCGCGAGTGGACCAGAATTCCTCAACCTCATCCACGGCATCCGGGGCAATGTTGATCAGGAAATGGTTTGGCGCGTCGTCCGGCAGTTGGGCCTGCCAGTCGTCCAGCAGCGAGGAACGCACCAACACCAGCGTGGCTGCCAGCATCAGGGTCATGGCAAAGACCGCCATCTGCGCCATACTGGCACGGCGATGCCGGTATAAGCCCACCAGCGCCAGGCGCCATGAATTGCCGCCACCTTTCACTCGTCTCAGAAGCGCAACCATGCCCCAGCCCAGCAAGCCAAGCACACCCAGAAGCAGCACCAGCCCACCCAACAATGCCGCCACCAGCATCAGCTCACCGGCGTACATCCACACCAACCCGAACACGGCGACCACCGCCAGCAGGATATCCGGAATAGCTTCCCGACCAGTCTCTCCGGGCTGGGAACGTAATACCCGCATGGCGGGAACGTTGCGCAGACGGCGAATGGGCGGATAGGCAAACGCAAACAGGGAGACCAGTGCCGTCAGCAAAGCGGGCGTCAATGCCGCCGGATCCAGATAGAAATCCACCGGCCGCTCCAGCACATCACTGAGCAAGCGCACCAGCAGCCAGAACAGCGGCAACGCCACCGCCAGGCCACCCAACACACCGACGATGCCCCACAGACTGAGGCGGCGCAGGTACAGTTCACCAATGCCACGACTGGATAATCCAAGGGTTTTCAGCAATGCCACCGTGTCCCTCTGGGATAGAGCGTATTGCCGGCTGGCCACCGCCACGGCTACCGCCGCCAGCAACACCGCAAGACTGCCACCCAGCAGCAGGAAGCGTTCAGCCCGCTCCAGGGAGCGCGAGAAGGTTTCACCGTCTCTGACCCCTTCCCACTCGTGACTGGGCCCCAGCTGTGGTTCCAGCCACTGGTAGTAGTCGTCAAGCACACCTTCGTCGCCGGCAAACAGGTAGACGTATTCCACCCGGCTACCTTCCTTGACCACACCGGTGGCGGCAACATCGTCCACATGCATCATCACCCGTGGCGCCAATGATGACAGCCGGAAGCCGCCATCCGGCTCGCGGATCAGCAAGCGAGTAATTTCCAGCTTCAGATTGCCGACTTCCAGAGTATCGCCGATATTAAGTTCGAGCAGACGCAGCAACCGTGGATTTACCCATACCTGGCCTGGGCCGGGTCCCTGACTGACAATCTGTCTCGGCTCTTCAGCACCGGGCTGGATCTCGATTTCGCCGCGCAACGGATATTCGTCGCTCACGGCTTTGACCGAGACCAGCTGAAACCCGCTTTCGCCGAAGACCATGGTGGAGAACTCCACCATGCGCCCGGTTTCCAGGCCTCGGGACTGGGCATTCTCTAACCATTCCTGTGGGATCGGACGGCCGTTCTCGGCTTCCAGTTGCCGGTCTGCCGCCAGAAAGGAGCTGGCAGACGATACCAGGGTACGCTGCAACTGGCTGGCGAACAGCGCAATCGTGGCTACGGTGGCAACAGCAATAATCAGCGCAACCAGCACCACACGAACATCGCGTTCGCGCCAGTCACGGCTCACGGACATGAGTTTTTTTGAGGCTCCCATCAGTGTGCCGGCTCCCCGGCCAGATCCGGCTCAGTCAGCATGCCCGCCTCGATGTGCAGCTGCCGGCCGCAACGTTCGGCAAGGTGTTCATCATGGGTAACCATCACCAGTGTGGTGCCCTGCTCCCGGTTCAGATCCATCAGCAGGTCAGACACCGCCTGCCCGGTCCGGTTATCCAGATTGCCCGTGGGCTCATCTGCAAACAGAATGGCGGGGTCAGAGGCAAAGGCACGCGCAATCGCGACCCGCTGCTGCTCGCCGCCGGACAACTGACGAGGAGTATGATTCAGCCGTTCACCCAAGCCTACCCGTTCAAGCAGCTCTCTGGCCCGCTGCTCCGGCGCTTCCATGCCGGCCAATTCCAGCGGCAGCATCACATTTTCCAGCGCGGTTAACGCCGGCAGCAACTGGAACGACTGGAACACAAACCCGACCCGACGGGCCCGGAGCTTGGCACGCTCGTCTTCACTCAGCTTGCTGATTACCGAGCCATCCAGCTCTACGGTACCTTCGGTGGGCGTGTCCAGGCCAGCAAGCAACCCAAGCAGCGTGGTTTTACCGGAACCAGACCGACCGACAATGGCTACGGACTCTCCCCGATTGATTTCCAGACTGACCCCCTGCAAGATCGTGAGCGTATCGGTTTCCAGGCTGACCCGATGGGTCAGATCAGACACCCGCAACATCGGGCTGCTATCGGTTTTACTGAGATCCGTCATCTGGTTCACGGTTGCTCCGTTGTCTGTATTGTTGAATCTGTAAAGGGTATATGAATTTACTATGCATACGATATCGCTGTACGTCAGATCAATCGCACTCTCGGCCCTGCTTCTTATCGCCCTGCCTGTTCTGGCCAGCCAGAACACGGTGCTGGTACTGGGCGACAGCCTGAGTGCCGCCTATGGCGTACCCTCGGAAACCGCGTGGGTAGAGCTGCTGCGGGATCGCATCGAGAGCCAGGATCTGGACTGGACCGTGGTGAATGCCAGCATCAGCGGTGAAACCACCGACGGTGGCCTGCGGCGCCTGCCAGGCCTGCTGGAAGCCCACGACCCAACCATCGTCGTGATTGAGCTGGGCGGCAATGATGGTTTGCGAGGCTTCCCTCCCAACGTAATCGAATCCAACCTGGCGAACATGATCGAACAGGTGCGTGATACCGGCGCCACGCCTTTGCTGGTGGGCATGCAGATCCCGCCTAACTACGGCCAGCGCTACACCACCATGTTCGCCGATATCTTTCCGACACTGTCAGACCGCTACAATACCGTTCTGGTTCCCTTCTTCCTGGACGGTATCTACAATCAGGACGGGTTGATGCAGGGTGATGGCATTCACCCGACGGAAGAAGCGCAACCCCGGCTGCTGGATAACATCTGGCCCAAGCTGGAACCGCTGCTGAACAACCAGGCCAGCAGCTGATAACTCAGATTACCTGCCGGACAAACCCTAAAGCTCGGCGTTCAGACCAGTAGTAACCGTCCCGGGCATGTTGGACAAACCCCACATGCCCACCCCACTTCGGGATTTCCATCTGGACGTAATGTCCCAATACCCGGCGACTGTCCGGAAAACAGCGGGCCGAAAGGAACGGGTCGTCCGCTGCATTCACTACCAGAGCTGGCACCCGGATATCACTCAACCGAAACAGAGCAGAACACCGGGCCCAATAGTCGGCCGCGTCCTGGAACCCATGCAGCGGAGCCGTGTAACGATTATCGAATTCGTGAAAACTCCGGATATTTTCAAAACCGCTAACGTCTATCAGATCAGGGAACTTTTCAGCTTTTTCCCGCATTTTGACCTGCAGATCGGTTAAAAATCGCTGCATGTAGATACGCCGGCTGGGCAGTGCGAGCACGTCCGCGCTGCCCGCCAGGTCCAGAGGCACGGAGTAGGTCACCGCACCGCTGATACGGCTGTCCACACGTTCGCCCTGCTCGCCCAGATACAGCAGCGTGAGGTTGCCGCCCATACTGAAACCGGAAAGGAATAGGTTCTGATACCGCCGCCCCAGCGCATGACTGACGACGGCATGCAGATCCGAAGTGGCGCCACTGTGGTAGAAGCGCGGCTGATGGTTCATCACGCCGCCGCAAGACCGAAAGTTCCATGCCAGCACGTCCCAGCCATCTGCCATCAATGCCCTGGCCAGGCCAAGCACGTATGGCCGTCGGCTATGGCCCTCCAGCCCATGGGAAATCACCGCCAGCCGGTCACTGCCCTGGCGATACCAGTCCAGATGCAGCTCGTCGTCATCGTCGGTGGCGAGTATGTCGGTTTCCGGTTCCGGCAGGGTCACTTTCCGGAACAGGGTCGGCCACACCGACTGGATGTGGCCATTACGCAACCACACCGGCGGACGATAGGGTTCGAGCTTAGCTTTGTGCAAATTTTGACCTTTCATTTCAGGGGGTTGACGAACCTGATCAAAGTACTTAATATGCGCGCCACATTGATGCTGTTCCCCGATAGCTCAGTTGGTAGAGCAACGGACTGTTAATCCGTTTGTCGCTGGTTCGAGCCCAGCTCGGGGAGCCACTTATTTCGAAAGGCCGCTGATCAAACGTCAGCGGCCTTTTCTTTATGGGCCTCAGAAAACCTCGGCCCACTGCATGAACTCTCGCAATACCTGGAACAGCGTGTAGCCATCCCGTGTACCGATCATTTCACGAATCGAGTGCATGGCAAACTGGGGCACGCCGATATCCAGCGTGGTCACGCCCAGATTTCCCGCAGTCAACGGCCCGATCGTGCTGCCACACCCCATGTCACTGCGCACCACAAACGTCTGGTGCGGCAAACTCAATTCATCGCTGATGTGACGATAAAGGGCGGCGGAACGGCTGTTGGTGGCGTAACGCTGATTGTGGTTTACCTTGATGACCGGCCCCTGATTGAGCAGCGGCCCATGATTCTCATCATGACGGTCCATGTAGTTTGGATGGATACCATGGGCGTTATCCGCAGAAATCATCATGGAACGGGCAATGGCACGGGTTTTCCCGGCACCACACCAGCGGTCCAGCACCGCTGTCAGGAACGGCCCCTGGGCGCCCTCGGCAGACATGCTGCCCACTTCCTCATGGTCGTTACACACCAGCAGTGCCGGCTCATCACCAGAGGTTTCCAGCAAGGCCTGCAGGCCGATGTAACAACTGAGCAGGTTATCAAGCCGTGCGGAGGCCAGGAACTCTTCACGCAGCCCCACCAGAGCCGCACCCTGGGCATCGTAGAAACTCAGTTCATAGCCCAGAATCTTGCTGGTCTGTAGTCCGGATTCTTTGGCAATCTGCTGTTTCAGCAACTCGGCAAAGGTGGTGGTATCCGTTTCCGGCACCTGCATGACCACCGGCGGAAGATCAGTCTGGGCGTTAACGGTACGGCTACTGTTCGCCTCCCGGTCCAGATGGATGGCCAGGCTCGGAATGATCGCCACCGGCTTGCGGAAATTCACCAGGGTGTCCCGTACTTTGCCGTTGTCGTCCAATACCGTCACACGGCCGGCCAAAGAAAGATCCCGGTCAAACCAGGGGTTCAGCAATACGCCCCCATACACTTCCACACCCAACTGGAAAAAGCCCTTGCGGCGAATCTCAGGGTTCGGTTTGACCTTCAGGCAGGGGCTGTCGGTATGGGCTCCTACCATCCGGATGCCGGAACTGACCACATCCTTGGTGCCGGTACGAAAGGCAACAATAGACGAGCCATTACGGGTTACGTAGTAGCCCTGCCCTGGCTGCAACGACCATTCTTCGCGCTCGTCCAGCGGTTGAAATCCCGCTGCTTCAAGACGCGTTTTCATGGTATTGACCGCATGCCACGGAGTCGGCGAGGCATTCAAAAACTCAATCAAGTCTTTATTGAATTCAGTGTGTTCCATGATCTTCCTGATTGCATGATAATGGCCGCTACAGTATGGCATGAAGCCGCGTCTGCTCCTACCGGGTAAGCCGCGCACCGCCATAAGCACTCACCGAAGATTCCGGAGTTCACTGTGTCGCTACCCCGCTTTCTGGATATCGAATACTGCCAGACCGACGACGCCCTGTTTCCCACAGCCATCGCCTGGTCCCTTGCAGACGGCCAGATGAAAACCGTGGTGATTGCGCCAGAGGATGCCTGGCTACCCGAAGACGGCGATCTCGGCGACATCGACCTGCTGTACCTGGAAGAACAAGGAGTACCGTTGCTGGAACTGGCCAGGGAACTGCACGAAGACCTGCCAGACCAGACCGTATACGTGGATGGACTGGATCCGGACGAAATCCTGGTAGACCTGATCTTCAGTGCGGTTCGCCAGGAAGCCCCGTTCGAAATCGCGCCTATTTCCGAGCTGATTACCGGCCTGGACAGCGAAACACTGGAAGACCGCCGCAGGCAGCTGCTCTTTGATGAAGGACTCGAACCACAGCTGCCGGAAAACGGCGTATATTCCCTGCTGTTGCTGGCTCGGGAGGAAGGCTACCTGGACGACTAGTGTCCCTCCCTTCGATCACGGGGAACTGTGACACGAGTCTGCGTAACATTGCGTTACACAAGGCAGAATCGGGCGTCAGTACCGTCACTGACAGGAAGCACGATAATAATGAACAAGGTCACACCCCGTTTCCTCACATCCAGCCTGATTGCCCTTGGCCTGTTTTCCTCCGCCGCCTTTGGCCAGGAGACCCCTCGCTCCGACAAACATTACGTCGGGCTGCTGGCGACAGCCATTGAACACCGCTCCATCGGGCAATCCGACGAGGATGGCTGGGGCCAGGCAGCGACACTGGTGATTGGCGGCCACCTGAGCGACCTGATTCATGCAGAGGTGAGACTGGGTGGCGGCCTGGCAGACGCGGAGATTTCCCGTGGCGATCTGAGCCTGGCCGTCGACTACTTCGGCAGCTGGTACATGGGCCTGCACTACCCTATTGGTGAGCTTGGCAATGTCTATGCCCAGGCCGGCTTTACCCATGTCAGCGGGGAGGCAACCCTCGACAACCGGAATGTCGATGGCAATGCCCAGTTTCGGGATACCGAGGGAGATTACCCGAGCAGCAGCTTCAGCTTCAGCTGGCTGGCCGGCCTGGACCTGGAACTGATGGATAACACCTACCTGGTTTTCGAAGGCGGCAAACTGTTTGAAGACACGGACACCAGCGCCAATGCCTTCCAGTTCTCCTCAGGTATCCGTTACGAATTCTGATGCCGGATATGCCAGCACCGGTGGATTTTCGGGTTGCGCTGAAAATCCTTGTCCAGAGTGCTGGCACTCACCTCTTTCACTTCAAACTCTGACTCCAGCGCCTCATCCAGCCTGAACTTGCGGAAGTTATTGGAGAAAATCAGCAGGCCATCACTGGACAGCCGGGCCATGCACTGTCGTACCAGATCAGCGTGATCGCGCTGAATATCGAGAACGCCAGCCATCCGGGCTGAATTCGAGAAGGTGGGTGGATCCATGAAAATCAGATCAAAGGTCTGGTTAGCGGTTTTTCGGTCTGCCAGCCAGGCAAGGCAGTCTGCCTGTTCGACGACGTGCTTGCGCGGATCCGCCGAGTTGAGAGCCAGGTTATCCCGGGCCCAACTGACATAGGTTTTGGACATATCCAGACTCAGCGAACGGCTGGCTCCGCCAACCGCAGCGTGCACGGTCGCTGCGCCGGTATAACAGAACAGGTTCAGAAAACGCTTGCCCCTGGCATGTTGCTGTATCCAGTAACGTACCGGGCGATGATCCAGGAAAAGACCGGTATCCAGATAGTCTTTCAGGTTCACCTTCAGGGCACAGCCGTGCTCGTGCACGTTAAAGTACTCGCCGGTCGCCGCCTGTTTTTCATATTGCCGGGTACCGGTCTGGCGCTGACGTTGCTTGCACACCAGATCCTCCGGCGCGACCTCAAGCACTTCCGGGATCACCGCCATGGCTTCGGCAAGGCGCTCTCTGGCTGCCTTTTCGTCAACAGATTTCGGAGCCAGGTATTCCTGTACATGTACCCTCCCCTCGTAGATATCGATCGCCAGGGCATATTCCGGCATATCGGCATCGTACAGGCGGTAACAGCCAATGTTCTGCCTCCTGGCCCACTGGCCAATCGTTTTCAGATTCTTTTTCAGACGGTTGCGCAGCATGTCTGCCCGTTCGGCATTGGCGATACGAGGCATAACCTGCCCCGGCGCGGCCGGATCACGGGGCGTGCGGGCATTCTCCGGCTGTACTTCGAACAGCAACAGCTGCGCCGGCAGCTTGCCATTGAACAACTTGTACTGCTTGAAGCTGCGTAACCCGATGGACCTTCCGAACTCCGGCGCACCGGTGAACACCCCCAGGCGCCACCCGGTCAACTCCCTGGCCACAACTTCTCCAAGACTCTGGTACAGGGCCGCCAGCTCCTTGCGCTCACTTAACCGCTCGCCGTAAGGCGGGTTGGTCAGCACCAGGCCACTGTCGCTCCAGGTCTCCTGACGAGTGAATTCGGAGATCGGTCTGGCTTCCACATGCACCACGCCCTCCAGACCTGCCCGCTGGATGTTTTTCTCCGCAGTCGCAATCACACGGCCATCCTGATCGAAGCCGCAGAAGGCGGGAATACGCCCCTGCTTGCCCTCATGGGCCCGACGCTCCGCTTCCTGGCGCAGCGACAACCAGAGCTCGGGCTGGTGCCCTGGCCACTTTTCGAACCCGAACCGCTCCTGCTTCCGCCCCGGCGCAATGTCCAGCGCCATCAACGCGGCTTCAACCACCAGTGTACCGGAACCGCACATCGGGTCCACAAAGTCACCACCGTTAGCGGCAATCTCTGGCCACCCGGCCCGCAGCAGCAAAGCCGCTGCGAGGTTTTCTTTCAAGGGCGCAATCCCCTTGTCGGTTCTGTAGCCCCGCATGTGAAGGCTGTGGCCACTCAGATCAATCCCCAACGACAACCGGCCCCGGTTCAACCGCGCCGATACCGTGACATCCGGATCTTTGGGCGCGACCGAGGGCCTGGGTGCGCCGGCCCCCCGGATACTGTCGACAATGCCGTCCTTCACTTTCTGGGCGCCAAACTGAGTATTCCGGATGGCTTCGTTCTGGCCGAGAAACGTTACCCGGAAGCTTCCTCCTGCGGGGATATGGGCCTGCCAGTCAAGATCCACCACGCCGGCGTAAAGTTCGTCGGCACCACGGGCATCCACATCCGCCACATTCAGAATCACCCGGTTCGCCAGGCGCGACCACAGACAGGCCCGATAGCCACTCTCCAGTTCGCCCTCAACCCAGACACCGGCAGGCGCATTCCGCACAAGGTTCAGGCCGAATTCTTTCAATTCATCGGCCAGGAGGTATTCGACGCCTTTGGGGCAGGTTACGAAAAAGACATGCTTGGACAAGATCAACTCCTGGTTTTCTGAATAGGGCCGGTAAGTTTCCGGAATGGCAGTAAAAGCCTTTTGGTTACTGTCATCGTTATTTCACAAAAATATAAAAGAAGCGCCATATAGATGAAATAAATAGTGTACAACGGCGCGAGGTTCGTCTTACCTTGTAGTTGACGCGTCGTTCCGGAGGCCGAATAACGGTCTCCGTTAACAGGATCCTGACTGCTCTGACCGGAGCTGGCAATAGTGGGTTGTCCCGGAGAGGCTCCCGACTGCCAAGGTCACTGCAGATGTGTACACGCTTGTTCTGTTAATCCATCAGTGAGGAACGGCATGAAAAGACAGAAGAGAGACATGTACGCTCGTGCATTCAAGCGGGGTTATCTCGCTGGCGTGTCCGGC
>Ga0079224_100007620_pt1 | contig 14563 bp, 11 predicted proteins | sample Stecom2015_FD_80414 | JGI IMG/M metagenome (GOLD analysis project Ga0079224, IMG submission 80414) | Agricultural soil microbial communities from Utah to study Nitrogen management - Steer compost 2015 | ecosystem: Environmental > Terrestrial > Soil > Agricultural land | place: USA: Utah...
GGCGAAGACATTGGTGGCGGGCCCCTGCAGCTGTCCGGTCAGGATCGGAGTGAACACCGCACTGATCAGGATGGCGAAGACGCCGTAGGCGAGGCCGGTAAGCGTCAGGGTCACAACCGGTCGGGAGACGCGGGCCCGGACCACCACCGCAATCCATACGAGGGATATGAGAAGGGTGACGGCGATGCTGACCACCGGCTGCCCGATGGCCTCCGACAGACCGACCATGCTGATGATCGGCCGGATGAGCGCCAGGGCGGCCAAACCCAAAATGAGAGGCCACTGCATCTGGAATTGACGATCCATGATATTCCACTCCTTGTCAACTTCATTCGATGGGGTTCCCTGCCGCCCGGTTTTCCGATATCGCCTGCACCGACACGCGGGCCGGCTTCTTTCGACGTTTGCCCCTTCCTCCGGGGGGCCTCGCCGGGCGGCGTCCCCCGGGCTGCCTGCCGCCGCCCCCTCACTCCGGATGGTTGCCGGTGGCTTCCCCGACATGAAACGGGGTTGTCACGCCTTCATAGCTCAAATGGAGCGTCATCCCGGCGGCGGCATGGTCCAGATTGTGACAGTGATCCATCCAGATCCCGGGGTTGTCCGCCCGAAACGCCACCTCATAGGTCTCCCCGGGGGCGACGTTGAGGGTGTCCGTCCACCAGGGGCTGCCGGTGACCGGTTTCCCGTTTCTGCTCAACACCAGCATGTGATGGCCGTGCAGGTGCATCGGATGATCCATCGAACTGCGATTGATAAAGGTCGTCTTGACCAGATCCCCCTCCTGCACCAGGAAGGTGGGGGTGTCGGGAAACTTTTCCCCGTTGATCAGCCACAGGTCTCGAAAAACGCCGTTGTAAAAGCCCATCCCGCCATCGAAAACCATGGTAAACTCCCGGTCAAATCCCTCGGACGGGTCAAAGGGAATCCGCTGCGGTTTGCCGTACGCGGCGGGATCAAACAGCGCAAGACGGTCGGGCGCCTCCGGCGCCTCCCCCTTTCCACCGGGGGTGAACAAAATGCTGGGATCGTCGGGTCCCGTTCCCGCCGTCAACTTCACGGGCTGTTCGGGCATGGTGAAGGTCACATCATAGCGTCCCCCCGCCGCCACCGAGAGGAGCACATTTTCCAGATCGCCGGGCCGATGGATCTCGTTGCCATCGATGGCCGCCACCCGGAAGGGGGTTCCCGCCAAGGTGAACGATCGGGGAAAGTTGTCGGCGTTGGTCAAGCGCAGCCGCACCTCGGTTCCCGGAGCAATCCGGCGGCGCCGGAGCGTGTCGGAGTCGTTCAGGACCGCCCGATCTTCGAAGGATTGGTAGATCAGGGAAAGGTCCAACGCCTGCTCCTGCTCCTTCTCCTGCTCCACCTCCGGCAGCAACACCAGGGGGCCGTACAGCCCTTTACGCACCTGGATCGAGGAGGTCTGGTGGGAGTGGTACCAGTGGGTTCCCGTCTCCTCCACCCGAAACCGGTAGGTATACCGCTCCCCGGGCCTGACGGCGTTCTGGGTGAGTCCGGCCGCCCCGTCTTCCCGGTTGGGGACATCCACCCCGTGCCAGTGGATCGTGACCCCGTCTTCGATATCCTCGTTGATCAGGGTCACTTCCACGAGTTCCCCTTCCCGAGCGCGCAGCTCGGGGCCCGGCACCTGCCCGTTGAAGGTCCAGGCCTCTATCGTTTTTCCGGAGGAGAGGCGAACGGTTTCTTTCCGCGCCACGAGGGTATAGCGGCGATCCGGTTCACCGGTGCGGGGACCGGTCAGCTCCGTCACGCTGACCGCTTCTTTCCCGGATCGGTCATGATCCTGGCGGGAATCCTCGATGTCCCCGTGTCCGACGGCCGGACCACCTCCGTAATCGACCTTTGCATGGTTCATCATGCTCAGGCGATCCGGAAGCTTACTCGCCTGCATGGAGAGGACAAACAAGCCTCCGCCTGCGACCGCCACACCGGCGGTGACCGCCACGAGCCGCATCAGGCGAAACCCGGGCGAAGGGGACTTCGCCTCCCGGCGCAGGAGCCGTTCCCGGCGGCGTTGACGGAACCACAACCATGCCCCCAGGCCCAGAAAACTCGCCCAAAACAGGATGAGCCGGACCGGAAACCGGGTGAGGACGGGAAAAAAGCTGATCTGACAGGTGGAAAGGCCCGCCGCGACGAAGGCCGCCTGTACCGGCACCGCCACCCGCGGTGCGGCGACCGCTCCCCGCTCCTCCCCGCCGACGGCTCCCGTCGGGTCCTGCCGATCCCGGGACCGGCGCCACAGCGCAGGCACCGTGAAGAAGATCACGGCCAGGTGCGTAAGGAGCACCGCCGGCAGGATAAACACCGCCCATTCCTGGACAAACACCCAGCCGAACCGGACCAGCGTCACGGCCGCCAGTCCCGCAAACGACAGGCCGGTCAACAGCGCCAGCCACACAAAAACCAAACTTCTCCCCGCGCTTTTTCTCAGCTTTTCCCGCGTGGAGCGAAAGGGCAGCCGCCCGATGCGGTTCGCGGCCAGCCCCCACATGAGGAACATGATGGGCACGATGAGAAGAATCAATCCCGATATCGCTGAAAAAAGATAAACATCCATCCTTCGCAATCTCTCCTTGCTCAGTCCATGACCCCACCGCCCCTTTCAAGATAAGAAAAATGCGGTTCGTTTTGAACGAACCGCAGTCCCGAACCTCGTAAGACCTGGGTCTGATTTTTTCGTTTCCGCGTCATGCCGAGGGCGCTTGGTATGAAAGGCATTTCCCCCGGAAAGCCCGTAAACCCTGCCGGAATAGGCGAGGGCGCGCCCGGCTGGCCCGCATGCCGGGGCGCTCGGCGGCGGAACTTTCCATCACCCTTTTCCTCCGTCATCCTTCGAGGGACGACGGATCCCACGCCGGCACCAATCCCTCCTCTGCAGCCCGGGTGAGCAGCGTGCGGATGGCGCCGTATCCGTCCCTGCCCAGATCGGCGGAAAACTCGTTGACATACAGGTTGATGTGGGCCTTCGCCACTTCCGGATCCATCTCCTGGGCGTGCTTCAGGATATATTCCATCGGCTTCTCCGGATGGGCCCAGGCATGGTTGACCGATGCCCGGATCCAACCGGCGATCGCCTCCCGGTCCAGATGACGCCGGGCGATGATGGCGCCCAGCGGGATCGGCAGCCCCGTATCCCCTTCCCACCACTCTCCCAGGTCCACCAGCATGTGCAGCCCGTACGTGGGATAGGTGAAGCGGGCTTCATGGATCACCAGGCCGGCGTCCACCTCCCCGGACTGAACGGCGGGCATGATCCGGTGGAAGGGCATCACCCGAATATCGCCGACCCCCTGCGGCACATGGCGGCTGATCCACAGCCGGAACAGCAGGTAAGCGGTGGAACGGTCGCTGGGTACCGCGACGCGTTTTCCCGTCAAAAACTCCGGCTCGACCGCCTCCTTCGTCAGGATGAGGGGTCCGCAACCTTTGCCCAGGGCGCCGCCGCAGGGTAAAAGGGCGTAATCCCGCAGCACCCAAGGCAAGGCCGCACAGGAGACCTTGAGCACATCCGGCCCCTCCGGACGGGTGGCCAGATAGTTGGTCACGTCGATGTCTGCATAGGTGACGTCCAATGCGGGGGCACCGGGAACCAATCCGTGCACCCAGGCATAAAAAATAAAGGTATCGTTGGGACAAGGGGAAAAGGCGATTTTCATCCAAACACCTCCCTGATAATGGCCCCCGCCTCCGTCAGGCGTTCCAGGGCCTCTCCGATTTTCCACGCTCCCCGGTCCCGGGGACCCACCGGGTTGGAGACGGCGCGGATCTCCAGGAAAGGGACGCCGGCGTTTTGCGCAGCGACACCGACGCCGTAACCCTCCATCGCCTCAGCCGCCGCAGCCGGAACCCGCCTCGCCCGCTCCTCCGCGGTCGCCGCCGTGCCGGTAACGCTGGACACCGTGAGCACCGGACCCACCACCACCGGCAGCCCTGCCTCCTGCAGGGCCTTCGCCAGACGGGCTGACGACCCCTCATCCGTCCGGATGCGGGTGCTGCCAAAGCCCAGCTCGTCCAAGGTGAGAAATCCCTCCGGCGTCTCCGCCCCCAGGTCAGCGGCCACCGCTTCATCCGCCACCACCAGCGACCCGACTTCGGCCCGGCCGGGAAATCCGCCACCGATGCCCGCACAGATCACCAGGCGATAGCTCCGCCGGGTCATCCGCACCGCCGCGCTGGCCGCCGCGGCCGCGGGCCCGACGCCTCCCGCCAACACGTCAAAGGGGGATTCGTCCCGAAGGCCGCGGAGGAGCGCATTCCTTTCAACCTCCACGGCGGTCACGATCAGCACATCCCCGACTCCATCGACAGAAACTCCAGCACCCTGCGACACTCCTCCGACGCTCCTTTCCTCCACATCCGTCCGCGCATGACAGACCCCCGTCGAGGAGGTTGAACCTTCCCGCGGTGTTGGATCGAAGCTCCCCGTCCAGTATATCACCGCAACCGGAGATGGCTCCAGCGTATAAAAGCGCCGATGGGGTGCCCTTTTCAAAAAAGGGGTGTACCACCGCGCCCCTTTGCATCGCAACGAAACGAAGTGGTACACCCCCTCCGCGAAAGGAAGACCTGCTCATAGAAACACCTGCTATCCCCATAACCCCGATTCCCGAAGTCAATCCACCAGCTTGTGGCGGTGGGCGTAAATCGCCGCCTGGGTTCGGTCTTCCACCCCCAGCTTGGACAGGATGTGGGTGATGTGGGTCTTGACCGTCTTGACCGCGATAAACAGCTGGTCCGCAATCTCCTGGTTCGATTTTCCCTCGGCGATCAGCTTCAGCACTTCCATCTCCCGGGCGGTCAAGCTTTCATGGGGTTCCGGTTCGCGGTGCCGGCGCATCCGGGTCAGCACCTTGCCCGTCACCTGGGAAGCCAGAACCGCCTCACCCCGCGCCGCGGCACGGATCGCCTCGGCGATTTCCCGGGCCTGGGACGTCTTCAGCAAATAGCTGAGCGCCCCCGCTTCCAGGGCGGGAACCACTTTGTCGTCGTCGACGAAACTGGTGAGCACGATGATCTTCGGCTTATCCGTCCGCTGGGAAATCGCCCGGGTCGCCTCGATCCCGTCCATTCCCTCCATCACCAGATCCATCAGGATCACGTCCGGCTGCAGTTTCTCGGCCAACCGGACCGCCTCCTCCCCGTCGGAGGCTTCCCCCACAATCTCGATATCCGGTTGGGTGTCCAGATAAGCGGACAAGCCCAGCCGCACCATTTCGTGATCGTCCACCAGCAACACCCGGATCATGGCACTACTCCCCTTCTTCATCCACCAGCGGGATGATGACCTCTACCCGGGTTCCCTTTCCCGGGAAGGATATCACCTCGGCCACCCCGCCGATCTCATTGGCCCGCTCCTGGATCGACTGCAGGCCGTAGGTCGTCCTTTTTCCTGCATTCATGTCAAAGCCGACGCCGTTGTCCGCAATTCTGAGACGAATCTGGCGCGGCGCGGCCACCAGTTTCAGGGTCACCGCGGTGGCCCGGGAATGCCGCAGCACATTGGACAACGACTCTTGGACAATCCGGAACAGATGATCTTCGATTCCCTTGGGCAGATCGGGAAGGTCGGCAATTTCCCACTCGATCTCCAGCGGCTGCTTGGCCTTCAGCTCGGCCAAAAGCTCCTTAAGCCCCTCCTTTAACCCTTTCCCCTCCAGGGGGACCGGCCGCAACTGCATCAGCAGGGCGCGCATCTCATTTTGCGCTTCGCCCGCCACCTTTTCCGCCGTCGCAATCCTTCCGTGCATGGGATGGTCCGCAGGAAGGTGCTCCCGGACGGCGGACAGCAGCATGGAGATGGCAAACAGCTGCTGGCTGACCGCATCGTGCAGCTCCCTCGCCAGCCGCTGGCGCTCCTCGGTGATCACCGATTGTTTCATCTGCTCGCGCCACCGGGCCTTCTCCGTCGCCAACTTCTGCAGGGAGGCCACCTGCTGCTCCACCCGTCGGGCCATCCGGTTCAGGTGCTCGGCCACCCGCCCAATCTCGTCGTCTCCCAGGGGAGGAATCCGATGGGCAAACTGCCCGCGCTCATACTTGAGGGCGGATTCCAGCAAATGTTCCAGCCGCTTCTTCATTTGATTGCCGAACCCGTAGCCGGCCAGGACACCCACCGCCACCACCAGCAGCAGAACCAGCAGGATCAGGGGAACGGAAAACCGTTCACTCGCCCACAGGATGGCTGGGTCCAACCGATAATATACCAGCACCGCCGACAGCACCAGCACGGCCACCGACAGACAGACCCACAGCACAAAACGAATGATCCGCCACTGAATCCGCGTCAATCGGTTTCCCTTCATAAAACCCTCACATCGACATCGCCGATCAACAGGGAAACGGTGATTTTCACCCGGCGGGAGGATTGCCGGTACCCGGGGGTTTCCGTGTGAACCCGACAGCCGAAGCCGCTGTGACGGCGGTCCAGGATTTTGAGATCTCCCATCACCGCCGTCGCCCCGACCGATACGGGCATGTCGTAGGGCACGTAAATGTCCACATCCCCGATCAGGCTGCTGATGACCAGGGTGCTCTCCCCGTCGGGGATGACCGCCTTGGACAGATCGATGGTCGTATCGCAGACCGCGTGGGACAGTTGGACATCCTCCAGCTCAAAGGGGCCTTCCATGCGCACATTGCCGACCAGGGAGCTGCGGAGGGAGCCCGCCCCTTCGTCCTGTGACATCCCTTCAGCCCGGAAGGAGGAAGAAAATTCTCCGAAGGAAGGGTCTCGCCGGCTAAGCCTCCTGAACCAGCGATGGATCGGATCGCGAAAGCGCTCGAGGAAAGGAACCGGCTTGTCGGTCAACAGGCAATACCCCACATAAAGGAAAAATGCGGAAAGCAGAAAGCCGAACACATCGATGCCCAGCACTCCGTGAAAAAAGGCGATCGCCGCCAGGCCGAAGAGCATATATCCGATCCAGCGGTGAACGTGTTGGTACAAGATATATCCCATGCCAAACAGGAACAAAGGCCCGAGCAGGAAATGGCCGAAGTCGATCAGGCCCACCACGATGCTGAACCCGATAAATAGCAGGGCGAACCCGGCCACCTGGTTTCGCAACCGACGCATCATCCTTCCCCTCCTTCCATTCCTGCCCGGGTCATTCGATCCGGATGTCACCGCTCGTCGTTCGGAGGCGAATCGGATATTTCCCGCTGCCGTGGGAACCGCTGATGCTCTGAAGGTCTTTTTTCACCACACGCATGGGAAAGTCGACATGGATTTCCCCGCTGGTCGCCTTGGCATCCAGGGTGAATCCGGCATCCTTCGGCAAATCCAGCCGGAGATCCCCCGATGTGATGGCGGTATCCACCGGTCCCGACAGATCATCCATCTGAATTCTCACATCCCCGGAAACCATCTCGACTCCGAGCGATCCCGAATAATTTTTCAGGCGCAAATTTCCCGAGGTCACATGCCAATCCGCCTCTTCCGCGGTCACATAACCCGCCTCGACGTTGCCCGACCAGCTCCGGTGCTGGATCCGCTCCACCTGCAGATGGCTTAAATACACTTCTCCCGCGTCCAGTTCCAGCTCCAGCTCCTCCAACGCCATCGGCCGATTCACGGACGGACCGTGAAAGCGGATATCCCCGGCATCCACGTCGATGGCCAAGCGGTGCTCATAATCCCAGGGAATCCGAACCTCCAGCCGGTATCGATGGCGGGAGAAGAACCATTGATACCATTCCTTCCCGACACTGATCGAGAGCGTATCCCCGTTGCGGTTGAGGGACAGTACATTTTTGCGGCCGCCACGCAACGCCGCCGACACATCTTCCCGTTGCTCCGGAATAATTCGCAGATCCAGGGCGGCCCCCCGGATCTCGATCCGCTCAACGCCGTCCAGGGAAACCGCATCCGTCGCCGCGTTTCCAAAGGTGAGCCACCTTCCGACGACGCTGTTGGTTAAGGCGCCATAAAGCACCAAACCCCCTAATAGGATAAAGAACAAACCGAACAGCTTTCTCATAAAATCTCCTCTTTAACGATCATGATCCCATTATATCGCAAATGGTCCCGGGCAAATCACAAAGGGCGGCGGGACGCCCCTCCCGCTGTGGATCAGTGTCGGGAGCGGGCGATGTTCCGCCCCGTCTCCTGTCTTTATCTTTTGTCGTCCGGCGGAAAAACGTCCCCCAGCGCCTGCAGCTCGGAGGTGTCTCATCCATCCCGGAAACCTCGGCCGGCATTCCTTCTCAGTTCCCGGCCCCTTCAACTTCGTCTGCCGGCTGGGATTCGGAACGCCGGGCGCGCAGCTTTTCCAGCTCCTTTTCCACCTCATCGGCATAGGCCAGCCGCCCCTCCGCGGATTTCGCTTCGCCCCCGGCGTAAGCATTCGCTTGGATCTCCATCTGCAGGATCCGCTCTTCCATGCGCTCAAAGCCTTTAATCGCACTTTCGGAATCGATTCGGTGCAGAGTGGTGTGGATTCGTTTTTTGGTCTTCGCCGCGTTGGCCCGCGCGAGCAGTGCATTTTTCCTGTCCCGAAGCTCCTGATACTTCTTTTCCAATTGGCTCAATTGTTCCTTCAGTTCCCGGACCTGCTCGGCCGCCTTGTCGGCGTCTTGCCGGTACTGTTCGGCCCGCTTCTCCCAGTGTTTCATCTCGGACAAGGCCTTGCGGGCGAGGTCCTCCTCCCCGGCATCCAGGGCCTGCTCCGCCTGCATCCGGCGGCGGGCCGCCAACTGGAACGCCTCCTCCGCATGCCGTTCAAAGCGATCCGCCATGACCTGGTGGCGAATGATGGCATCCTTCGCCTTTCGGATCTCGCCTTCTACATTGCGCAGGTACTGCTTCACCATCATCCTCGGATCTTCCAGCGAATCCAGCACTTCATTCACCGTCGCCGCCACAATATCCCGCATCCGTTTAAGCATCGCCGACTCTCCTTTCACTTACGATTGGTCCTTTTGGCGCTCTACAAACCGCTTCCATTCGCTTTCAAAGTCGTCTTCCCACTGGAACTTCTGATCCCCGGGCTCCGCTTCCGCCTCCGGCTCCGACACCAACTCCGCCGTGTCCCGATCTTGGCGGATCAGCGTCCACCCGAAGTAGATGCAGAGGGCGGCGATCAACAGCCCGATCAAAAACGGGACCCAGTTGAGCAGCAGAATACCGCCGACGATCAACGCAGCGATTCCCACCGCCTTGCCTCCGCCCGCGCCCGCCTTCCGCCATTTCCTCCAGCCGTAAACGAGCAGTCCCACCGCCAACAGGAAGGCGAAGAATCCGCCGAGATCACCACCGAGGAGAAACACCACCGCCCCTGCGATCAGAGCGATGCCGGCCACCGTTTTTCCGTTCATATTGTCCCCCCTTTCCTCTGTCTCTCAGGATAAGGAACTTCCCGGATTTCCAGAACGATCCCCGGTTCGATTTCCTCTGCGACCCAGGTCGTATTTTTCCCGGTGTCGGGAAGGGCAGGCATTTCCCGAAATAAGGGCGTCCTTGGGCGGCCAGGAAAGCCACCGGGACAAGCCATCGTCCGCCGCTTCTTTCAATTGCACAAAAAACATCCGCCCTGTAGCGGATGTTTTTGACCGGCATTCAACGGGATATCCCGATCCCTTGTCCCCTTCACAAAGCGTTTAAAAGATATGCTCTTCCATATTAAAATCGGATGTCGGCGTCCCCTTTTTTGTCAATGATCGGAGGCCGCCTGTATCGGCGGCCCCGTTTTTTCGCCAGCGCTAAAGGCCGGTGTGTTTCTCCTTCATCCGGCGGATCAGTTCGCGGACGGGCGTGAGGGCGACATGGGGGAAGAGCTCCTTCATGGTGGCCGGATCGACGACGGCATCCCGTTCCACCATGTCGCGGAAGATCTCCCGGGAAAGCATCCGGCCGGGAAAAAGCCGGGATCCGAGCCACACCCCCGCTTCAGCCAAGACCGGGGGAAGCGCCCACTCCTTGAAGGGTTTCCCCCGCTCTTCGCCGGCCAACCGGATCCAGTCGGAGGGCGAAAGGGGCTCCGGACCTCCGATTTCGACGGTTCGGCCGCGAACCCGGGGATTGAGGGAAGCGTCGATCAGACACCCGGCCACATCGTCGCTGGCGATGGGGCTGGTCCGGAAGGAAGGCAGGGCGTGCGGAATGCCCGGAATCCCCTCCCCCCAGGCGATGGGCGGAATCTGAAGGTAAAATCGTTTACTGGGATGAACGATGACGGATGAGCGCAAAATGGCATGGGAAACGCCGGACTGACGGATGGACTCCTCCGCCCGCCATTTCGCCTGAAACAGCGCCGACCGGGCCGTCGGAGAAGCGTACATGCACGAGAGGTAGGTGATATACGCAACCGACTCCCGCTTGCAGGCGTCGATCAGGTGTTGGACACCCCCCACCTCCACTTGGTCGATCTCCTTCGGACTGCCGGGACGTTCCGGCGAAATCCCCGCCGCCCAAATCACCTGGTGAACGCCGCGGACCGCTTCGGCCAGGGTCTCGGGATTTCTCACATCCCCCGCGATCAGCCGAACCCGGGACAAGACCGGAGCCAGCCGCCGGATGGAAGAATCGGGGCGCACCAAAACCCGCACTGGCCGCCCCCGTTCCACCAGCTGGACGACGACCCGGCTTCCGACCCGGCCGCTGCCGCCGATCACCAAACAAGTCCCCGGAGTGCCTCCCGCATCATAGGACGAATATCCGCGCATCGGATCACTCCCGCTTTGAGGGTCCCTCTCCTTTTATCCCTGCACCAATTTCACTTTGGCAAAACGCCGCTTTCCGACTTGAACCACCATCCCGTTTCTCACGGCAAGTTCCGCGTCGGTGTCGGTCACCTTCTCCCCGTCAATCCGGACGGCCGACTGTTGTATGAAGCGACGGGCTTCCCCGTTGGAGCGGGTCAGGCCGAGACGGTTCAGCAGACGAACGATCCACATCTTCCCGTCCTTCAAGTCGGACGCGGAAATCTCCACTTCGTCCATCTCCTCCGGCAGTTTCCCCTGCTGGAAAACGGTCCGGAAATGGCGCTCCGCCTCATCGGCGGCCTCCTGCCCGTGATACATCCGGACGAGGGTGTGTGCCAGCCGCATCTTGGCGTCCCGGGGATGGAGGCTGCCCTTTTCCAGCCCTTCCTTGACCCGGTTCACTTCTTCCAGGGACAGGTCGGTCACCAGCTCATAATACTTCACCATCAAGTCATCCGGAAGGGACATCGTCTTGCCGTAAATTTCATGGGGCGGCTCGTCGATGCCGATGTAGTTGCCCAGACTCTTGCTCATCTTCTTGACCCCGTCCAGGCCCTCAAGAAGCGGCATCATCATGATCACCTGCTCCGGCTGGCCGTACTCCCGCTGCAGCTGGCGACCCATGAGCAGGTTGAACTTCTGATCGGTCCCCCCCAGCTCCACATCGCTTTTCAGGGCGACGGAATCGTAACCCTGCATCAGCGGGTAAAAAAACTCGTGGACGCTGATGGCTTGACCGCTGTGGTAGCGCTTGGAAAAATCATCCCGTTCCAGCATCCGGGCCACTGTGCACTTGGAGGCCAATTCCGTCACTTCCAGGAAAGTGAGGGGCTTGAGCCACTTGCTGTTGAAATGGACCTCCGTTCGTTCCGGGAAGAGGATCTTGAACAGCTGCCGGGTGTAGGTCTCGGCGTTGGCTTTCACCTCCTCCTCCGACAACTGGCGGCGCGTCTCGGATTTCCCCGTGGGATCGCCGATCCGTCCCGTGAAATCGCCGATCACCAGCTGAACCACATGGCCCAGCTCCTGGAACTGGCGCAACTTGTGAAGCACCACCGTGTGGCCGATGTGGATGTCCGGCGCCGAAGGATCCAACCCCAGCTTTACCTTGAGGGGCTCTCCCGTTTCCACGGAGCGGCGCAGCTTCTCGGCCAAGTCCTCCTCGGGGATAATCTCCTCGGCTCCCCGGCGGAGAATGGCCAGCTGGCGCTCCACCTCCTCCCGCACTTCCGGTCGAATCTCGTTTTCCACCGACACGTCCATCACCTTCCTTGGGAAACACGTCTTTTCGAAATGGCTCCTGGGGAGAACAAGCGGTACGGAACACCAAAAACCCCGTCCCTCCAAGGGACGGGGTTTTCCCGCGGTACCACCCTTATTGAAAGCGCACAGGCTTTCCACTCTTTCGGATAACGGGATCCTCCCGTCGCATTTCAGCTCGAGCCGAAATGCGAAGGCTCCCGGGTGTAATTCGCGCGACGGGGCCCACTGGTTCGCAGCAACCACCAGCTCTCTGAAGGATACCGACCGCCGGCTACTTCGCCCGATCTTCGCCGTCTGTATATTGCGATGAAAAAATTTGTTTTCCCGCGATTTTAAGTGATCCGCCCCTCCCTTGCTATGGTATAATATTACCGTACAACGAGGAGGGTAGCAAGCGATGGCAAAAGGAGATTTTCCATCTCCTCAGGATCAACCCCGGGCGGGGAAAAAACGTGTCCTGAAGGGCGTTTTTTATTCGCTTTTTGTCGGTTTCGTCATTATCCTCTCTCTTTCCCTGGGAGCCGCCGGTGTCGCGGCGGGATACGTGGCCGCCCTGGTCAAGGACGAACCGGTCCGGGACAAGGAGTATTTCAACAAAAAGCTTTCGGGCTGGCACCAAACCAGCTATGCCTATTTTCGGGATAAAAAGTTGATTGGTTCGGTTCGGACTCTGATCGGGGATCGCAAGCTGGTGGAAAACGATGAAGTCAGCCAGCATTTGATCGATGCCCTCATCTCCACCGAAGACCGGGAGTTTTACGAGCATTCGGGGATCGTCCCCCGTTCCCTCCTGCGGGCCGTCTACGAAGACTTGACCAATCAGAAGGTGGTCACCGGGGGAAGCACCATCACCCAACAGCTGATCAAACGAGCGATTCTGGAAAACTACGCCAAAACCTATGACCGGAAAGCGAAAGAGATCCTCCTCGCCCTGCGCTTGGAGCGGATGTACGACAAAGAGGAGATCCTCAACGCCTACTTGAACAGCCTCTATTTCGGGACCGGCTCCGGCGGTCAGCACATGTACGGCGTACAGGCTGCCGCCCAGGGAATTTTCGGAGTCGACGTCAAAGATCTGAACATCCCCCAAGCCGCTTATCTCGCCGGTATGATCCAGCGGCCGAACGACTTCAACCCCTTTAAAAAGGACGGCCTGGAGCGCGGCAAAAAGCGGATGGAAATGGTCCTCAAAAACATGCTGGACAACGGAAAGATCACCCAGCAACAGTATGAGGAAGCCCTCGCCTTCGATATCAAGGGGTCACTGACCAAAAAGAAACAAAACGCCTACAGCCGCTATCCCTACATCATGATGGCCGTTGAGGAACGGGCGGCGGAGGCGTTGATGAAGGCAGACGGCCTGGACCCCAAAGAGTTGAGCGAAAAGGGGCAGTATCAGGCGACCCTTCAAAAATACATCCAACAGGTCCAGCAGGGCGGCTATCACATCTATACGACCATCGACAAAAAGCTGTATGACACCATGAACGAGGCGGCCAAAAACCCCGACCTCTACGCCCCGCCCATCACCTATCGGACCAAAATGGGCGACAAATGGGTAACGCTGAAAGACGAAACGGAGGAAGTCGGGGCCACCCTGATCGACGTGGAGACGGGAGCGCTGCTCGCCTTTGTCGGGGGCAGGGACTTTGACAAGGAACAGAAAAACCACGCCCTGAATACGCGGCGCCAGCCCGGTTCGGCGATCAAGCCGCTCCTCGGATACGGGCCTGCCATTGACCGGGGGATCATCACCCCCGGCTCGACGATCATCGACGAGCCGCTCAGGGCCCAGGGAACGTCGGGTAAGATATACCGCAACGCCAACGGAAAATACAGCGGTCCGGTGACGGCAAAATACGCACTCCAGTGGTCCCTGAACATCCCTGCCATCAAGGTCTTCCGCTCCGTCGGCCTGGAAAACGGCTTCGATTACATCCGGAAGATGGGTTTCTCCGTACACCCCTATGACGGTGAGGCTTCGGTGATCGGCGGCCTTACCTACGGGTTCACCGTCGAGCGGATGACCGCCGGCTTTGCGATGCTCGGCAACGGAGGTAAGTTCAACGAGCCCTACATGATCGAAAAGATCGTCGACTCCTCCGGAAAAACCGTTTACGAGCACAAGCCGGAACCGGTCCAGGTGCTGTCGCCCCAGGCAGCCTACATGACCACCGATATGCTCCGGGCGGTGGTCCGCGGCGGGACCGGCCAGTATGTGGGCAGCGGATTCGGAGGCTACGATCTGGCCGGCAAGACGGGTACCACCCAAAACGATTACGACCTGTGGTTCATCGGCTATACACCCAAGGTGGCGATGGGCGTCTGGGTGGGCTACGATTACAACCACCGGATCTCCAACAGCAACCGGGCCAAAATCGTGTGGCGTTCGATTTTCCAATCCGTGCTGAAGGCAGATCCCAACCTGTCGCCTCCCCAACTCCGCTTCAAAAACCCGGGCGGCTTGCCGAGCCAGCAAAAATGCTTCGAATGCGGGCGCAAGAAAGAGTTTGAAAAAAAGGATCAAAAGGACGAAAAAAACAACCGGGAACCGAATAACCCTCAAGGGAATAAC
>Ga0079224_100007621_pt1 | contig 14561 bp, 13 predicted proteins | sample Stecom2015_FD_80414 | JGI IMG/M metagenome (GOLD analysis project Ga0079224, IMG submission 80414) | Agricultural soil microbial communities from Utah to study Nitrogen management - Steer compost 2015 | ecosystem: Environmental > Terrestrial > Soil > Agricultural land | place: USA: Utah...
GCCAGCCCGAGCCAAACCAATCGTCGGAGTCGCACGCCTGATTATTACCGCAGGTCAGTGATGGAGGAGATCGAACTCGGGGTGAAGGGTCTCACCTTCGAGCAGCACCGACCACTGCGCTTCGCCGAGCACCTCGACCCGCGCGAACGCCAGCAGATAGGTGGTCAGCACCGGGACTGTCTCGGTCGTGGGCGTGAACTCGGGGCCGCACCCGTCATTGATGTTATCGGGCTGAAAGAGGGCCAGCAGCTCGGGATCGAGATCGTGACAGATCGTGATGAACGAATAGTGGGCGCCGAACGGCAGGTTGATCCAAACGTCGTCGCGATGGTCCATCGCGTCCCAGGCCGGCACCGCCTCGATCGGGTCGGGGGTCGTGATGTCGAGCTTGCCGCTCTGGAGCATGGCCGCGACCGAGAGCTCGGGGAGGTCGGCGGCGGCGAGGCTGGCGATCAAGGCCGGGGCCTGCGGCGCGATGGCGTCGACCCGCGGATCACCAAAGCCATCGGCGAACGCGGCCGCGACCTCCGGGTGCTCGAGATACTCGCACTCGTCCGGACTCGAGCAGGCGCCCAGCAGCGCCTGGTAGTCCAGCGTCGCGCCGCCGACCGAGAAGGTGGTGTAGCCGCCGAAGCTGTGGCCGAACACGAACACCTGCGAGAGATCGGCCGCGGCCCCGACCTCGTCGCCCGCGAACCCTCCGTCGGCCTCGTCGAGGATCGCCGAGATGTCGTGGGGGCGGTTGACCGCGATCTTCAGGAAGGGATCGCCGGTCCCGTCGAGCATCTCGAGCGCCGTGTTCCCGATGTGGCTCGGCGAGAACATGATCCACCCGTGCGAGGCGAAGCGCTCGGCATAGGGGTACGCGAGCAGGCCCTCGCCGCCCGAGCCGTGAGAGTAGACCGCGACCGGGAACGGCCCCTGGTCGGAGATCGGCGGCCCATCGAGGGCGCCGACCGAGCTCGACGGCAGCTCGACGATCCCGCCGACCGCGTAGCTCGCCTTCGGGGCCCCGGAGTCGGGGATCGCCGGGTACCAGACCAGGATCGGCAGCGTGCGCTCCTCGAGCGAGCCCGGCGGCATGTAGCTCAGCTCCAGCTGCTTGTAGCCGACCTCGAAGGGGCCGCGCTCGGACAGCTCGGCGGCCAGCTCGTCGCGGCTGGGACCCGGGTCACCGTCGCCGTCGCCGTCGCCATCGCCGTCGCCGTCGCCGTCGCCGTCTCCCTCGCCGCTCGTCTCGGTGTCGGTGCCCTGGGCTTGCTCCTCGCCGGGCTGATCGTCACCGCAGCCGAGGACGGAGGTCGAAATCAACGCGAGCGCGAGGGCCGGACCAGACGGGGGGCGAAGCATGGTCGGGTACAATATCAACATTCTCGACGGCTCGCGTGGGCTCGAGTACCTGTATTTTTCGAGACGTCGGCGCCTCGGTGTACCCTGCGGTCCATGCCCCGGCGCGTCGCGTTCATCTCGGACCTGCACGCGAACCTGGTCGCGCTGGACGCTGCGCTCGCCGAGCTCGACGAGCTCGGCGTCGACGAGATCATCTGCCTGGGCGACATCGTCGACCTCGGCCCGCAGCCGCAGGCGGTCGTCGATCGGCTGCGCGAACGCGGCGTCCGCTGCGTGCGAGGCAACCACGATCCGCTCGACGAGCACCCCGAGCACGCGATGCTCGCCGAGATCGAGGCCTGGACGCAGACCCAGCTCGACGACGCGACCCTCGCCGAGCTGGCGGGCTTGCCGGATCAGCTGCTGCTCGACCTGGCGGGAACCCGAGTGTTGTGCGTGCACGGCTCGCCGCGCGACTTCAACGATCAGGTGCTCGACACCACCAGCGCCGAGCAGCTGCTCGCGTGGACGTCCGGCTGGGAATTCGACGTGATGGTCTGCGGCCACACCCACGTGCAGCTGCTGCGACGGATCGACAGGCAGGTGTTCGTCAACGTCGGCAGCCTGGGCATGCCCTTCGCCCGGGCGTTCTGCGGCGGGACCCCGCAGGTGCTGCCGTGGGGGGAGTATGCGATCGTGGCGGTCAGCGAGCGCGGCGTGGCGGTCGAGCTGCGGCGGGTGAGCTACGACCTCGAGCGGTTCGCACGGTCACTGCGCGAGGCCGGCTTTCCGTTCGCCGACCGGTGGATGGACAATTGGTTGATCGCTACCCCTGCGGATTGCTGACGTTCGAGAGCCCCCAGCCGGTCATGTCCGAATACGTGTACGGCTGATTCAGCTGATTGTAGATGTCGTATTGCAGGGTATCCGGATCGATCCGAAACGCGCTGGAGGCCATGTCGACCAGCCACACGTAGCCATAAAAATCGATGCTGACGCCCTTGGACTGGATGCCGGCCTCGGGCAGCGGGATGTTGGGCCCGAGCGCCATGGTCTCGACGTCGATCGCCTGAATGCCGAGCGTCGGCCAGGTGCCCATCCACATGTAGCCGTCGGGGTGCTCCTGAATTCCCAGCCCGGTCACGCTATTGATGATGTCCCACTGCTGGGTCTGCGGATCGAAGCGGCCGACTCCGCCGATGTCGCCGGCGATCCAGATTCGGCCCTGGTGATCGATGGTGATGCCGTAGGGGTGCAGGCTCTGGGGGGCCAGGAAAATCTCATAGTTGAGATCCTCGTCGACGTGGACGAGCGGAAAGCCCGACACGTAGGTCATGATCCAAAAGCCGTTGTCGCCGTCGACCACCCCGCCGTAGGCACCGAAGCCGCCGACGTCGATGCCGGGGATCGGCACGGTCGCCTCGAGCTCGCCGGTGTCGCCGTCGAGCCGCACGACCTCGACCTGCTGGGCCGCCGTGCGACCCGAGCTCCAGACCTTTTGGTTGGTGTACGTGCAGCTCCCGGCATTGAAGTCGCCGGCCGTCCACGCGACCGGCCGCTGCGAGCCGTACTGCGGGAACGCGGTGTACCAGGCCACGCACTCCTCGGTGCCCCACGGCAAAATATCGTCCTTGTTGGCCGAGGTCTGGATACCGGGCATGCCGTTTTGGTCCTGGCAGTCCTCGACCCGGGCGTAGACCTTGGTGATGCCGCCGTTGCGGTTGGCGACCGCGACGTCGCCCGAGAGGTTGACCGAGGTCCGCGAGGGCGAGCCGTTTTGATCGGGGCGCGTGATGTAGCGGCCCTCCTCGACCATCGTCTGGGTGTTGAGCTTGGTCAGCGTGCCCTGGGCGGTGTTGGAGATGTAGATGTACGAGAACTCCGGCGAATTGCCCATGCCGCCGCCGCAGCCCTGCGCGCCGCCGTCGGCGACCGGCTCGAGGTCGAACTTGACCGGATCGCCGTCGCCGGTCGGATCGCCGTCGCCCGGATCGCCGTCGCCCGGATCACCGTCGCCCGGATCACCGTCGCCGGTCGGATCGCCGTCGCCCGGATCGCCGTCACCGGTCCCCTCGCCGGTCTCGACCGGGAACGCCCCCGAGTCTCCGCGCGAGTCGCCGCCGCACGCGGTGAGCAGACCGATCGACAGTAGAGCGAGCGAGGTGCGACGCATGATCAACATGCGGCCACGCTATCACGGCCGGTCAACGACCGTCGAGCGAGAGCCCGCGCTTGGCCAGCAGCCGACGGCCGAACACGATCCGCGCCAGCCCATCGGTCAGCTTGGTGAAGCGAATCCAAAACCAGATGCCGATCACCCCCGCCCGCGCCAGCGCGGCGCTGACCATCGTGGCCAGCGCCCCGGCGGCGGTGAACAGCCGAAACAGCCACCACAGCGGGAAGCCCCGCAGCTCGCGATAGCGCCGATCCAGCCGCCAGAGCTTGCCGAACGCGGGCAGCAGGGTCTCGAAGCGATAGCCGAGTCGATGCGCGAGCGAGTAGACGTCGAGCGACATGAACGGGACCGCGATCATCCCCCGGTAGATGCTGGGGTTGAGCAGCAGGCGAAGGCCGGCCAGCCCGCGGTGACGCTCGCCGGCCTCGCGAATGATCATCCAGTTGACCGCGAGGTGGGCGGCCTCGTCGCGAGTGATGCGCTTGACGAAGTCCTCGAACCACTCCGATCGCAAGGCCGGGTGGCTGCGCAAGAACGGCACGGTCCCGGCGTCGAGCATGGTCTCGAACACCGGGTTGGCGGTCGCGATCAACAGGACGTCGGCGTCGGAGTTGGGATCGAGGGCGTCGAACTCGGCGAGCACCAGCGAGTTGCCGAGCCCCGGCGGACGCAGCGGAGCGCCATGCAGCGCGAGCAGCCGCCGCAGGCCCTCGGCGTGGCGCTGCTCCTCGGCGTGGAACATCTGGTAGAGCGCGCGCAGATCGTCGTCTTGCGCGGCGCGGGCGAGGATCGAGAAATTGAGGCCGGCGATCTCCTCGATGTAGATGAGCTCGTTGATCAGCCGGACCAACGTCGGATCGAGGGGCGGCAGCGGGCCCTCGGGCCAGGCGACCTCGTCGAGCTGCCACTGGTAGCCCTCGGCCGCGCGCCGCAGCTTGGCGATCGCGCGGCGATGGTTGGGCCAGGCCAACGCGAGCCCGAGCGAGCGCATCCACGCCGGGGTCGAGGTCGCGCCGGGTACCAGCTTGCGAGCCGACCACCACGCGAACACCCCGACCGCGGCGCCGGTCGGCACGTCGATCACGAAGTGCTGCTTGGTGGTGACGGTGGTGACGCTGATGATCAGCGCCCAGCCGATCGCGGCGATCCAGGCCGGCTTGCGACCCGAGAAGCCGCTGGCCCAGGTCAGCGCGATGCCCCAGGCGAGCGCGACGTGCAGCGACGGCAGGCAGTTGCTGGGGCTGTCGGCTTCGCGCAGCCGGGCGAGCTCGCGCAGGGTCGGGCTGGCGAGCGACTCGAGCGGGTAGAGCTCGCGCGGGAAGCTGGTCGGGAACAGCACGAACACCAGCGAGCAGCCGATCGCCGCGATCGTGATGGTCGCCAGCAGCCGCGCGCCGTCGGCCCGGCTCGGCAGCGTCAACCAGGCGCCGAGGCACACCCAGGTGATGGTGCCGTACAGCCATACGGTCCACGGCCAAAATGGTATCGCGCGATCGAGCGGCCCGAGCGGGAGCACGGTGGCCCCGAACAGGTGCGCGCCGAGCTTGCCGAGCCCGTAGAAGCCGACGATCACCAGCATGCTCAGCAGCCACAGCGCGACCCGCTTGAGCACGGACGCGAGGCTGACGCGCGAGTTGACCTGGCGGTCGTCGGTCATCGCTAGCGCCACCCGACCCGCCGCAGCCAGGCCTCGCTGTTCGCTCGCCAGGCGGCGTAGTCCTTGGGTGGGGTCTCACCCTCGGCGACGGCGCGGGCTCGCATGCGGGCGGTGTGATCGGCGAGCGGCTCCATCCCGAGCTGCCGTCGGCGTGCGTCGACGCGCTCGGGGTCGTCGATCGGGCTCGGGTTGAGCTCGCCCGCGGCGTCCCACTCGAACTGGGTGCCGTGGCGCTGCGGCCTGCCCTCGAGCACGCAGATGCGGTCGGCGAGCGTGGCCACCAGCGTGCGGTCGAGCTCGCCACGATCGGCGGCCGCTTCGACGAGGGCGAGTCCCCGGCGCAGGAGCGGCGGGTCGCCGATGCTGTGCTGGAGCACCAGCCAGGCCGCGTAGCCAGCCTGCTCGCCGACCGCGTGGCGTCCCGGCCAGCCGATCCGATCGAGGATGGCCATCAGCCGCGCCGCATTGCCGACGTGCACCGCCTCCATGCGCGGGTGATAGCCGTCGGCCAGCTCGCCGGCCGCGAGCAGCTGCTCGCGGACCGCCCGATCTTCGGCCGCCATCGCCAGCAGCTCCGTCCGCGCCCAGCACCGCGGGCAGCTCGACGCGCCGCACGGGCAACCATCGATAGCGGAGGACGAGGACATGCCAGCGAAGGGTACCCGAGGATCAAGTGCCGACGACCATGCCACCGTCGACGCTGAGCACCGCGCCGTTGATGAAGCCCGCCGCCTCGTCGGTCAAGAACAGGTAGGCGCGGGCGATGTCGGCGGGCTCGCCGATCCGGCCGACGGGCGTGCGCGCGACCATCTCGGCGAGCACCCGCGCGGGCATCTGCTCGACCATCGAGGTCGCGACGAAGCCCGGGGCGACCGCGTTGACGGTGATCCCGTGGCGGCCGAGCTCGCGGGCCCAGACCCTGGTCATGCCGATCACCCCCGACTTGGCGGCGACGTAGTTGGTCTGGCCGAAGTTGCCGTACAGACCGACGACCGAGGAGGCGCTGACGATCCGCCCGTAGCGGCGGGCGATCATGTGGGGCACGACCGCCTGCGTGCACGAGAACACGCCCTTGAGGTTGACGGCGATCACCTCGTCGAACTGCTGCTCGCTCAGCTTGCCGACCAGCTCGCCATCTTTGATCTTGACCAGCTGGGCGTCGCGGAGGATCCCGGCGTTGTTGATCAGCACGTCGATACGGCCGTGGTCGGCGATCAGCCGCGCGACCGCGGCCTCGACCGAGGCGCGGCTGCCGACGTCGACGCGGGCGAACTCGGCCGAGCCGCCCGCGTCGGCGATCGCAGCGACCAGCGCCTCGCCGGCCTGCTGGTCGAGATCCCAGCCGACGACGTGGTGGCCGGCGGCCGCGAACGCCTGGGCGGTGGCGCGACCGATGCCGTTTCCGGCCCCGGTGATGATGACGACTCGGGTCGAGGTGGTCATGACGGATCAGTGACGTCGTTGCCCGAGCTCGCGGGCCAGCGCGATCAGTTGCTCGCGAGCCGGGCCTCCGGGCAGCGGATCGAGGGCCGCGATCGCTCGATCGAGGTGGGTGGCCGCGCGGGCCCGGCAGCGATCGGCGATCGCATGCTCGCGCAGCAAGCCCTGCACCCAGGCGAGCTCGTCGTCGCGGCCGAGCGCGGCCAGCAAGCGAGCGTCGGCGATCGGGTCGAGCTGCTCGCGCAGCAACAGCAGCGGCAAGGTCAGCTTGGCGGCGCGCAGATCGGTGCCCGGCCGCTTGCCGAGCGAGGCCTGCTCGCCGACGTAGTCGAGCAGATCGTCGACAATCTGAAACGCGAGCCCGAGCTCGCGCCCGAACCGAAGCAGCGCGCCGACTTGCTTGCGCGGAGCCTCGACCGCGAGACCCCCGACCGCGGCCGCGCAGGCGAACAGCCGGGCGGTCTTGGCCTCGATGATCTCGTAGTAGCGAGTCAGCGCCAGCGAGGCGTCGCCGGTGTGGCGCAGCTCGAGCCGCTCGCCCTCGGCCAGCGCGATCGCGGCCCGAACCACGTGTCGACGGATCTCCGGGTGCATGCCGTGGCTGCAGCGCACGACCCGGGCGAACACGAACGCGGCCACGCCGGTCGCGAACGGGGCCGAGGTCGCCCGGTGCAGGGCCGGGTGGCCGCGACGAAGCGTGGCGTCGTCGATGATGTCGTCGAGCACCAGCGTGCCCTGATGCAGCCACTCGACGGCGGCGGCGATCGGCAGCGCCCGGCGAGCATCGCCGCCGCACGCCTGCGCGGCGGCGAGGGTGACCAGCGGCCGGATCCGCTTGCCCGACTGCCCGCGCAGGTACTCGGTCGCGCGGCCCAGCACGTCGGAGCAGCTCGCGGTCAGCTCGGCCAGCGCGGCCTCGATCGGCTGCCCCCAGCGCTCGCGCAGCAGCTCGACCGCGCCCGCGGACGCCACCGTCGGACGACCGCCGACCACCAACGCAGGGGTTCGCTCGGGCATCCACGCGTGCGGCCGACGAGGCGTGGACGGCTGCTCGCTCGGCGCCCGAGCCAGCGCGGTCATGAACAGATCGACGGCCGGCCGCTGCGGCAGCTGCTCGAGCGCCGCGACGGCGCGCGCGTGAGCGTGGCGCTCGGGCTCGACCGGGAACGGCTCGCCCAGCCCGACGGCCGCCAGCGCGCCGTCCCAGCCGCTCGCGTCGAGGGTCCCGCGGTGGGCCTCCCAGGCCAGGCCCAGCCAGGTCATGTGACGATCGAGCGCATCGTGGACCTGCTCGGGCACCTCGCCGAGCACGACCCCGACCGCGACCGCGCCGCGCAGGAACAGCACCGCCTCGGGGATCGGTCGATCGCAGCCGTCGACCGCCGCGCCGAACAGTCGATCGAGCACCCGGGTCAGGGTCGGCTCGTCGTGATCGAGCAGCGACTCCCAGGCGTTGCGCGCCCAGCCGAGATCGCGGGCCAGCCAGCGCGCGCGCTGCTCGGGGCTCGGCTCGCCGACGTGGAGCCGGTGGTTGTAGCCCTCGAGCGCGGCCACGGCGATCCGCTCGGCTCGACGCCGCGGGCTCGATCCACGCTTGCCGGATCCGAACCCGCGCGCGACCTGGATCGCGACCGCGCCGCCGAGCCCGGTCCGCGGCAGCGACCAGGGATCGTGCTCGACCGCGATCTGCTCGAGCGCGCGGCTGATCGTGGTCAGCACCGGACGCAGCAGCGGCGCATACCAGCGCGCCTCGACGTCGATGATCCCGTCCACGGCCATGGCGGAGTCAATCGCCGACCCGCGCGGCGAGCTGCTCGAACGAGTGCTCGCCGACGTCGAGCAGATACCAGCCGCGGCTGCGGTCGGGGAACCTGCCCGATCGGGTCACGTTCGACATCACGATCGTGTCACCGTGCAGAAAAAGGTCCGCCTTGTAGCTGCCCCGCTTGCCGTCGCTGCCGGTGAAGCTGTACTTCAAGGTGATGGTTGGCGTGCAGCGGGCAGCGTCGCCGTCGCGGCGACAGATGATCACGCCCTCGCTGTCGGCCATGTCCTCGGGCGGAAACTCGGCGTCCGCGTCGTCGAGATCGACGTTGTCCCAGGCCCGCTCGTAGATGTGCTCGCTGTACTCGATCAGCAGAAATTCGCCCGCGCCGTTCTCGACCACCCGGCTGGCGATCGCGTCGACGTCCTGGTCGACCTCGCTGCCGTGCTGACCGATGAGCGCGGTCTCGAACACCAGCCAGCCGGCCGGGGTCTTCACGACCGGATTCCAGCAGGCCAGCATCCCGAAGTCGGACGAGTTGATCGTGCCCCAGCTGTCGTCGCCGGCGGGCGTGGCCGTCAGCTCGCAGCTGTCAGCGACGCCGCACAGCGAGTCGCGGGCGGCCGCCTGGCATGCCGCGTCGATGTCGGCGAGACCGCTGGCGATCACCCCGAGCCCCGAGCCGCCCGTCGGGGTCGGAGCCGCGGCCGCATCCGGGGCCGCGACCGCGTCCGGGACCAGGCTGGTCAAGCGCGCCGAGACGGTCTCGTTGGGCCGGGCCTGCAGCGAGCTGCGGTAGTGCTCGATCGCCGCGTCGGTCTGCCCGCGCTGCTCGGCGATGCGTCCGAGGTTGTAGAGCAGCATCCCGCGCTTTTGCTCGTCGGTGGCCACGCTCAGGGCCCGGAGCGTGTGGGCGTGGGCGTCGTCGAGCTTGCCGGCCTTGAACTCGGCCCAGCCGAGCTCACCGAGCGCGGGGCCGTAGTGAGGATCGATCGCGAGCAGCTCCTGGTATTTGGCGATCCCCTGCTCGAGCTGGCCGTCCTTGACCAGCTTGCGGCCCTCGTTGAGCGCCGCGAGCATGTCGCTGCGGCGGGACTTCAGCTCGGTCTCGTCGGCCGCGGTGATCTTCGCCCGCGCCTTGGCCCGCTTGTCGGTGGCGGCGTCGGGCTGGGCCGCGGCTTCGGGCTGGGCCGCGGCTTCGGGTTTGGCCGGCGGAGCCTGGTCAGCCGCGCCGGCGGCCTGGTCGTCCTTGCTCTGCTCGGAGCCGGAGCCCGAGCAAGCGAGGATCGCGAGGCAAGCGAGGGTCGGGAGCGAGGTCGTTCGCATGGTGAGTCGCGGAGTTCTACCGCGACTCACCACCGGTTGCTCAGCGCCTGCGCCGAGGCTGTCGCATCGCCATCACGAACATCGGCAGGGCCAAGAACGGCGGCAGCAGCCGCAGGACCTCGAGCACGAACGCCTGCCAGGCCTGCTGCGCGATCGCGTCGCGCGAAGGCTCGCTGGCGCTCGCCTCGACCTCGGCCCAGTCGCCGGTCCACCGCGACCAGTTCGGCTCGACCGGCGTGCAGTCGGTTTCGGGCCGCTCGAGCTGCTCGCCGGAGAGCCTGGCCGCGCTCCACACCAGCTCGAGGAACTGATGGCGATAGCACTGCGCGTCGGCGCCGAGCGAGCCCTCGGCGAGCGCGAGGATCTCCGCGTAGCTCGGACCCTCGCTGCCGCGCAGGCGCTCGCCGAAGCCCGCGACCGCGGCCGCGAACCGGTAGTCGTTGGAGCTGGCCGCGAGCTCACGATCGTCGTCCTCGACCGCGACCGAGATCTTGCGGCTGTCGTCGCCGTCGGGCTTCTTGTAGCGCAGGTGCAGCTGCATCAGCGGATCGTCGTCGTCAGCCTGCTGATTCGGCGCGATCTCGTAGATCGCGGTGACCGAGTGGCCGGCCCCGATCTCGCCGGCGTCCTTGCGATCGTCGTCGAACTCGTGGTGGGCCATCACCCGGTTCTCGTAGCCGACCAGGCGGTGCGCCGCGACCTGATCGGGATCGAACTCGACCTGGATCTTCACGTCCTTGGCGATGGTCACCAGCGTGGCCCCGGCCTCGGCGACCAGCACCTTGCGGGCCTCGAACATCCCGTCGATGTACGAGTAGTTGCCGTTACCCTTGTCGGCCAGCTGCTCCATCATGTGGTCGTTGTAGTTGCCGGTCCCGACCCCGAGCACCGACAGGAACACGCCGCTCTCGCGCTGCTTCTCGATCAGCCGGATCAGCTCGTCGGTGTTGGAGATCCCGACGTTGAAGTCGCCGTCGCTGGCCAGCACCACCCGATTGACGCCGCCCTTCACGAAGGTCTGCCTGGCCAGCGCATAGGCGGCCTCGATGCCCTCGCCGCCGTTGGTGCTGCCGCCGCTCTCGAGCCGATCGAGCGCGTCGAGGATGGTCCGCTTGTCGGCCCCCGAGGTCGGCGGCAGCACGACCCCGGCCGCGCCCGCATAGACCACGATCGACACGTGGTCCCGTGCGCGCAGCTGCTCGGTCAGCGCCGCGAGCCCGTGCTTGACCAGCCCGAGCTTGTCCTCGGACGCCATCGAGCCCGAGACGTCGATCAGGAACACCAGGTTGCGAGCCGGGGTCGCGCCGGGGTTGAGGATCTTGCCCTGCACGCCGACGTGCACCAGGCGATGCGCGGAGTTCCACGGGCACGGCCCGACCTCGGTGGTCAGCGAGAACGGAGCATCGCCGCTCGGCTGCGGGTAATCGTATTCGAAGTAATTGATCAGCTCTTCGGTGCGGACCGCCGACCCGGGCGGGAGCTGCTGGTTGGACAGCAAGAACCGCCGGACGTTGGCGTACGAGGCGGTGTCGACGTCGATCGAGAAGGTCGACTTTTGATCCGCGGCGGTGGTCACGAAGTTGTTGGGCGCCAGCTGGACGTAGCGCTCGTGGGTCGTGTCGCGGTGCTCCTGCCCCTGGCCGATGCCACCGCCGCCGTAACCCTGGCCGACCAACCCCAGCCCGCCGACGCCGTAGGCCTGACCGATCGGCTGACCGGTCAGGCCACCCCAGACATCCTCGTCGTCGTTGCCGACCGCGAACGCTCCCCCGTACGGCGACGCGAGGTACTGGCCGCCCTGCTGCACGCCGAGGATCCCGGCGTTGCCTGCCGCCGCGTTGGGGTCGAAATTGCGGGCCATCTGCGGGACCGCGTTGGCCGGGCCCTTCATCGAATACATTCCGGACTTCGACTTGGACGAGGGCTTGCCCATCTTGCCCTCCTCGCCCTTGTGCAGCTCGGCGACCTGCGGACCGCTGAACCCCGCGCGCCGCATGCCCGTGGCGCCGGTCCCGTTGTTCGACCTACCGGCCGCCGCTTCCTCCTCGGCGAGCGCATCGGCGAGCTCCGAAGGCTCGCTATCGGGAGTGAGCCGATCGGCGTTGACGAAGGCCCCGAGCGTCAAAAGCGAAACCCCGGCGACCAGGAGCGCGGGCCGGCGCCAGCGGGGCTGGGCGGCCGGGGGTTGCTCGTTGGAGGCCGGGGCTTCGGGGGCCGTTTCGAGGGATGGTTCGACGTCGGACTCGAGGCGATCGGACATGGCCGCCCTCGACCGGGGCGCCTGGAAAAGGTTCCGCGACCATCCAAGTGGTCGCTTTCGCAGCTTCGGCGGCAGCGGCAGAAATCAACGACAGCAATCAGCGACAGGCTGGGCCATGCCCGCTCGCGCACAGCTGCGCGAAGGCGTCGGCGATCGCCGACTCGTACGCATGGCCGACGCCGAGCCCGGCCGTGAACCCGGCGGCCGCCGACTCGACGCTCGCCCGAGCGGCGTCGAGCTCACCGGTCGCGATCTGCAGCAAGCCGATGTCGAGCAGCGTCTGGGCGGTCTCGGGGTGGTTGTCGCCGAGCAGCTCGCGTTGAATGTCGAGCGCCTGCGCGAAGTGGTCGAGCGCGAGCTGGTGCTCGCCTCGCTCGCGGTGGACCCGGCCGATGCTGTCGAGCACCCGCGCGCTGACCCGATGACGACGACCGAAGGTCGCCTCGAAGATCGCCAGGCCCTGCTCGAAGTGCTCGAGCGCCGGGTCGAGCTCACGACGCGCGAGCAGGACCCGACCGGTGTTGGCGTGGCTGCGGCCGACGTCCGGATGGTTGGGCCCGAGCCCGCGGACCACCACCGCCCGCAACCACCTCGTGTCCTCGCCCATCGGGTGGCGGTCCCGTCACCGCCACGGCGTTGCAAGCGGTCCATCATCGTACGCGGGTTCTGCTGTCACACCCCTTTGATCACCAGCGCTGCCGGCCAAAGGGCGCCTCGAACGGCTTCAGTATGGCGGCTCGGAGCGCCGCGAGTTCGCGGCGGTTGCCCCCTGGTGCGATTTGTGATACCCGACTTCAACAGCTTCCAGGAGACAAACAATGTCATGGTCCAAAGCAATAAGCGCATGCGTACTCGTCATTTTGACAGGCTGTGGAACCGCCCGGGTGAAGAACGATCTGGTACTGGACCGGGCCAAGGTGGACCTGGATTGCCAAACTGGCGACCTGTCGGTCTCCGAGGTCAGCAAGAACTCCTATCAAGCGACCGGCTGTGGCAAGAAGGCCATGTACGTGGTCGAAATGTGCGCATGGTATGGGTTCAAGGGCAGCTGCACTACCAAGCTCGACTCAGGCCCGGACCCGGCTGAGTAACCCAACTCATACCATGAGGGGTGCACCGGAATCGTTGTAGGCATCGCCTTCCCGATGAAGGCGGAAAGGCGGAAAGGCGGAAAGGCGGAATCGCGGAATCGCGGCAGCGAGAACTCGCCGCGGTCGTCAACATTGGGCGGGGTAGTCAGGGATTCAAGGCCGCCGCCCGCTTCTTCGCGCCGGAGGCTTTGGCCATCGCGACGATCAAGAACACGCGAACGAAGATGCCCCCGATGCTCGGTCGGCCGTCACTTTCGAGAACCCAAAAGAGACCCAGCAAGCTGTCGATCACGAAGATGACGATGGCGGCCCAGAGGGCGATCTCGGAGCCCTTGCGGATCGCCAGGCCCAGGCCGAGGAAGACGGTGCCGACGTCCTGAACCGCGACCACGTTGCGGTGGCTGAGCTTGGCCAACGCCTGGCCCCGGTCGGGAGCAGGATCGGGGACTCGCGCGGCGAGTCGCCGCCGGTCGACGAGTCGCCCATCAAGGTCTCGAAGTCGCCGCTTTGCGAGTCTCCGCGCATCAGCGCCTCGGCGGGTGCGCGGCCAGCCAGTTGTCGAGCTCGCGCGTGCGGATCGTCGGGTCCAGCACGTCGTCGTCGATGCCGAGCCGAAAGCGAAGATCGCCGCGGCTCGGATCGGCGTGCAGGGCCAGGAGCTCCGCTCGCCAGGCGTCGGCGTCGGCCTGGTCGCGCAGCGAGCCCTGGGCGATCAGCTGGGCCTGGCGGGCGATCGACAGCGCCGCGACGTCGGCCAGCTGGTACTCGGGGTGATACTGCACGGCCCAGAAGCTGCCGCGCTCGTGAGCGACGACCACCGCCTGCACGGGCGAGACGCGATTGCCGGCCAGCAACGTGGCGCCCGGCGGCAGCTCGACGATGTGGTCCTCGTGGCTGGTCAGGCCGTCGAACACGATCGGCTTGCCGCGGTACATCGCGTGCGCGCGGCCGGCCTCGGTCAGCGTGATCTTGCGAGCGACGCCGAACTCGCGACCTTTGGGGTTTGGCTGGCAGCGCCCGCCCGCGGCCGTGACCGCGATCTGGGCCGCCCAGCAGCTGCCGAAGCTCGGGACGCCGCTGGCGTAGGCGGCCCTGGCGAGCTCGAGCTGCAGCCGAACCGCGGGCGTGTCGTGGTGGACCGTCATGCTCGAGCCGGTCCACAGCACCCCGTCGTAGTCGCCGAGCGCGACGCCCTCGGGCAGCACGAAGCCGGCCGCGCTCGAGAACTCGACCACGTCGAGCCGCGCGTCGACGGCCAGCTCGGCGACCATTCGCCGATAGAGCTCGCCGGCCAGCACCGCGCCGACTCGCCGCAGGGTCGCGCGACCAGCTTCGTCGTAGGCGTCGAGGATCAGCAGTCGTCGGCTCACCCCACCACGGTGCCGAGCCGATCTCGATCCGTCAATCGGCCAGCACGATCACCCGGTCGGCCCCGGTCAGCCGCACCCGCCTCGACTTGGGCGGGTTGATCACGACCCCGAAGTTCCTGTCCGGATCCCTGGCGTCGGCGGCCACCC
>Ga0079224_100007622_pt1 | contig 14559 bp, 9 predicted proteins | sample Stecom2015_FD_80414 | JGI IMG/M metagenome (GOLD analysis project Ga0079224, IMG submission 80414) | Agricultural soil microbial communities from Utah to study Nitrogen management - Steer compost 2015 | ecosystem: Environmental > Terrestrial > Soil > Agricultural land | place: USA: Utah...
AGCATTAAAGGCGGTCCAGTCGCCTTGCTTTAGCTCTTCCGTTAACTGCATGGCCTCAAAATTAAAATGCCACTTTTAGCTCAACCCTTATTATATGTTAAGCTTTCATTAAAGGCATCGTTCGGTTTATAATTGGTGGTGCTTCTTAAAAATTGTATATGATAAAAACGGCTTAGCGAGCTCTGTATATATTTACCAAAATCTAGCGTAAATGACGGATAGTAATAAAATAGTAGTAATACTTAAAATAATAGTAGACGGCTCCAGCTTAAACATCGCTTTGTCAAGTGAAAAGGCTTTTGGACTGATTTTCGGGCCGGCTAAACTTACACCTATCATGACAAGTACCGTCGTAAAGAAAGACCAACCTAAACATATAAAAAAGGGTATCTCATACACGCCTTCGGAGTTTTTAAAAGCTGAATATAACCATGTTTCAGGTCCTAGCAGGGGTACCGCCAATTGGTTAAAGAAAATAGAAGCAGCAAAACCGGTTAATATACCGACTACAGCGGCCGCGCCACTGGTACGCTTCCAAAACATACCCAACAAAAAGGTGGCCAACACACCGGGACTGATAAAGCTTGAATATTTTTGCACAAAAGTATAGCCACCCTCTCCACTTATACCTAACAGATCATTCCAAGTAAACGCAATACTTAAAAGCATCGCAACAACGACAGCAATACGACCCGTTCTCACCATACGCTCTTCGTCAGCACGTTTATTCAAATACTTCTTATATACGTCCATGGTAAATATGGTGGATATGCTATTAGCCTTTCCCGCCAATGAAGCTACAATAGCAGCGGTTAAGGCCGCCACCGCCAGCCCCTTTAGCCCGGCAGGCAGAAATGTCAATATAGACGCATAGGCAGCATCTTTATTCTGTCCTTCCATAGCAGGTAGCATGCCATTTTTGTATAATACATAAGCAATGATTCCAGGCAACATAACAATAACCGGCATTAAAATTTTAAGCAAACTGGCAAATAAGATCCCCGTTCGCGCGGTTTTTAGATCGGCCCCTAAGGCTCGTTGCGTAATATACTGATTGCAACCCCAATAGTTTAAGTTACTGATCCACTGACCCGCTGCATACATACCAAATGCCGGTAGGATTAAATATTTGTCAACATACTCTTGTGGGGCCCCGGCGGTAGGTTTTTTAAACATTAAATGGAAATGATCCGGAGCCTGCTGCAGCAAGACATTAAATCCAGCGAAGGCGTTTTTTCCCAATCCGAAATTCTGGCTTACAATGGTTAAAGCCATATAGGTGGTTGCTAAGCCTCCTATTATTAGCACGGCAACCTGTATCGCGTCGGTATAGCCGATCACCTTCATGCCTCCTAGGGTGATGAAAATGGCAAACAAAGCTAACACCATCATAATTTCGTGAAAATAAGCACCGCCTAACAGTCCATTGATCGCTAGCGCACCTAAGTACAGGATGGAAGTTAGGTTAACAAACACATAAAGAAATAGCCAGAAAATCGACATAATAAGCGCTACTTGCTCATTGTAGCGCATCGTTAAAAACTGGGGCATGGTATAAATCCTGTTCTTGATATAAACAGGCATTAAAAAGATCGCTACCAATATTAATACGGCCGCCCCCAACCATTCATAGATAGCTACGGCAATACCGGCAAAGAAACCGTCACCACTCATTCCTATAAACTGTTCGGCTGAAATATTGGAAGCAATGATGGATGCGCCAATGGCCCACCATGTAAGTGATCCTTCTGCCAAAAAGAAATTTTTGGTACTATTTGCTTCGTTTTTCTTCTTTTTCTTATAAATCCAATATCCGTATGAAACAATTATTACCAAGTAGAAAGCAAATACGAGATAATCCCAAAAAATGAGTTGATTTGGCATGGATAGCGTTAAATAATTTGGATGAATAAGTTCTAAGAGGTTCAATTTCTTTCCCTCATCCTGTCCAATGCCCGTTGTTTAGAAGGGAATTGGACAGGATGAGGGACGGTCATTTTTGTCTCTTCACTATTGTCAAAGACAAACATATAGAAATTGGATTGATATTACAATGATGGCGCTGCCATAATTATCGCACAACAGCTAATTTATAACTTCAGCTTTGGAGGCAAATACTTGGCTACCAAGTCTTCATAATAGGGTTTTAGTTCCTTCCAATCAGGGGGTACCGGACTTTTGGAATATAAATCGTACGGATTAAATAAGTTAACCCAATAGAACATCTCCTGATCATGTTTATTCAGCAAGTGATCATAGGCATGCTCTCGATGCTGTGCATAGAATGAATGATAACGTAACATGTACAAAGCGCTTTCGGGCAAATAGTCTTTCATCATCTGATAGATGTATTCGTCATGTCCCCAGGAGAGTTGCACCTGATCTAACCCACAATTGGGTTCGTAAATACCATATTTGGTATTAAACGTCTCGTTTTGAGAATCGGGGTTATATTTAAAAAACTCCGAATAGACAATTTTATCCGAAAAAGCGCAACCTACCGGAAATGTATCACCGACAACAGCCCATTGTGGCTCGCCGAATAGACAGAGTACTTTTCCCAAATCGTGGAAGAGCCCCGTTAGCACCATCCAATCGGGATGGCCATCTGCTCGGATCGCTTCCGAAGTCTGCAACAGATGTTGAAACTGATCCAAATCGGTATCGGGATCTGAATCGTCTACCAATTGATTTAAGAAATCAAAGGCTTCCCATATCGGCATCTCCTTTTTGTTGAATTGCAAGAATTCCTTCTTTTTGTTTTCAACAAACTCAAAAGTTTGATACGTATGATTTAACCGATAAAATTCTTTCACACTATCGCGAGCCGGTTCTTCGTAATTTCGATATTCCTCTTTTGTCTTGGCCGTAGCGATTGTGTCGGGATCGGGGTAACGACGCAGCAGATCATCCTCCCAATGTTCTAAATCTGTAAGTGGGTTATGATTAACCATTGAATTCGTTTGATTGTTCATAATATTAGTTGTTAGTTGCTTGTTATTGGTTATTCGTTATTAGTTATTAGTTGTTAGTTGCTTGTTATTGGTATTCGTTGTTGGTTATTGACTATTAGCCATTGTCGTTGATATTAAGCAAAGTCCTTACCAAAGAGCAACTTTATATCTCAACTATTTTGCTATTAAACTACTCAACGAAGCATCGTTTACCCAAATTTGCAATATTTCCTTTAGGATAAATCGCTTTTGATTAGATATATTTACTTAATCGTTTACGTAAAACCAATTATATAAAGCATAGATATGGCAACCATCGGGATGAAGGAACTGGCAAGGGAACTGAAATTATCAACTGCAACGGTTTCTAAAGCACTTCGCGATAGCTATGACATCAGTGAGGAAACAAAACAACGGGTTTTAAAACTAGCTCGCGAGTGGAATTATATTCCGAATGCCCACGCCAGTAGCTTACGGGGCAAAAAAAGTAAAACTATTGCTGTTGTTATCCCCGAAGTGGCCGATAGTTATTTCGCACAAGCTATTAATGGTGTAGAGACAGTAGCCCAAAAGGAAGGCTTTCATGTACTGGTTTATTTAACCCACGAACAAGTTGAAAAAGAAAATCTCATTTTAAAAGAGCTTTTAAACGGGCGTGTCGATGGTATTCTTATTTCAGTAACGAGTCAAAGTCAGGATGTGACCGCTGTAAACAAACTCAAACAAGCGGGCATTCCCGTAGTATTTTTTGACCGTGTTTTAGAGGGCGTTGGTGATGGACAAATTATCACGAATGATTTTGAAGCAAGTTATAAATTAACAGCACATCTAATAGAACAGGATTGTAAAAACATCGCCTTTCTTCTTTTCTCTGAGTCACTGAATATTAGCACGCAACGCATGAATGGCTATAAAAGCGCGCTTCATCAATACGCCCTTACTCTACAAGACAAAAATCTCTTAATATGTACAAATCAAGATGAGGAAAACCGAAAAGCCATCCATCAACTGCTACAGGCAGAGGGTAGTCCTGACGCTATTATTGCCTCTGTTGAAAAACTCATTCTCCCTACTTATTTGGCCTGCGCTGAACGCAACCTGGTTATTCCCAACGATATAAAGGTAGCCGCCTTTTCTAATTTGATGCATGCAAGCATCCTCAATCCGGCCATCACGACCATTACTCAACCCGCTTTTGAAATGGGAAAAGTAGCTGCGGAATTGCTATTGAAGGCATTAAAAGGAAAGCCTATCGATCAGGACGAGTCCAAAATAGTGCTACCTTCTATCTTGGAAATCCGAACTTCTTCCAAGTTGTTTTTGTAGCTGGAATTCAGCATTCACAGGAGGGATAATTTTTTTTTAAAAAAAGTATACTATTTTAGTAGACTTTTTATATATTTGTTCCGTATTCAATTTGTCTTCTCTTCTCATATATATTAGGTTTTATAATTGGTTAGCTCAGCGTATCTGCCCATCGGATGCGCTGATTTTTTAAAACCGTAACGAACCACTTAGGCGTAATCTAAAGTTATTTGATCTTTCTTGTAACGGTTAATAGAGCAGTGATAGCTACGTCATCCCAAAGCAATAAACAAAGAAAACACTTTGTTTATTGCTTTGGGAACTTAACTTTGCGGTAAATACCCTCATTAAAGAGGGTGTTCTCAAATAAACTGGTACGCCATGAAGACGATAGAAAATAATGCTTTTTACTTTTATTGGGTTACGTTGCAAATCATGTATGCCAATATGAAATAATTGTAAGATTTATGAACAGCATAGAGAATGTAGCCAATAAAATACAAACATTGGATATTAAATCAATGAATTTAATGGACTATAAACCGACCGTCAAATTCAAAGATTTTGATCTAGCTCCTTACCTTTATAAAGGCTTAATTCTTAAAGAAAAAGAGTTTAAGGAAAACATGGAACGTGTTGACTGGTCGGTTTATAAGGGTACAGCGGTATCTCTGTTCTGTGCTATTGATGCAATTATCCCACAATGGGTTTACATGTATATAGCCGCTAAGCTGAGCAGTTTCACCGATCTCATTTCCTGCAAACATCAACGTGAGTACCTGATGGATTTATGGATAGAAGAAATAAAGAAGAATGATTTTGAATATCTCAGGGGTCAAAAAGTAGTTTTAAAAGCCAATCCCCAAATTCCGGAAGCTATTTATATTGGTGCCACCAACATTTTGCTTACTTACCGTGTTAAAGCTTTAATGTATGGTGAAATCGGCATGCCCAAAGTTGTATTCAAACAAATTGATTAAACATGAATGTGTTAATATTTAACGGAGCCCTGGAAAAACGGAACACGGGTACTTCCAAAACCATCAGTAATTACTTTCACAACCGGCTAACGGATGCAGGAGCTGTGGTCACGGAATTTAATCTTGCTGATGCCGGCATTCCTTTTTTTGATCTCAGTCTTGTCAACATACCGCAATCGGTGAAAATCATGACAGGTATTTTCACGAAGGCCGATGCCCATATTTGGCTGACTCCTTTATATCATGGCGGTATGACCGGTATTATGAAAAATTGCTTGGATTGGCTGGAAATAAGCAGTAAAGCAAATCCACCATATCTCACCAACAAAACAGTCGGACTGGTATGCTGGGCTAGCGGTGGCCACGCCATGCAGGGTATTAATGCGATGGATGCAGTTGCCAAGTCACTTCGCGCTTGGACACTGCCCTATACAATCCCCGTTGTACGAAACGATCTTTTCCATACTGATGGAAACTTACACCCGCTATATAAAGAAAAATTTAATCTGATGAGCCGCTTATTATTGGAATCGTCACATAGTATTTCTGCCCGCCCGTAAGTGGCGGGAGATCACGACACGCAAATACGTTAGTGGATCTCGCATAAACTCGTTAAAATACTATTTCATAGTAGCCAATTTTTCCAACAGTAAGTAACGATCTCGGTGTTTTTCTTTTATCGCTTCGGAAACCGTATCGACGTGCATAATGGTTGCAGCGTTGCCCTGCTGGATAGCCGGCCAGGCAGGCACCCCTAAACCATTTGGATCGCCGGATTTAATAAAATTAGCAAAATAAGCCTGCAATACCGCTGATACTTTATAATCGTCGGCTTGCCAGTCGTAAACCCTATTGGTTGGCAAATTGCCTAGTGCGTATTCTATTTCAGCAGAATGCACCGCTCCTTTTGACAGTGGTATCCGCTGTTTTTTTGCCTCTCCCCCTTTTATCACCCCGCCGGCCAAACCAGCTACCGCGTCACCCATTTCCGCGCGCATTGCCGGCCTGGGTCTTGCATAAAGATAGCGATATACCGGGTTTTCTCCTGTTTGGCTGTGTAAATCTGACCAACGCCAAGTGCCGTAGGCAATAAATTGATCGCCCGCAAAATCAGTTGCTACCTGCTCTACATCCTCATCCGTATCTATCTTATAAACAGCAAGCAAGGCTTCGGCATCTTCTCCGAATCGCTCTCTAACAACTTTTGTGAAGTTCTCCTTAGTTGGCTGCAAACTCCCTAGCAAGGCCCGATAGTTCATTTCTTCCGAATTCCATCCCACTAATAGAGGCACCTTAGCCTGTTCTCCGTTCTTGAAAACATCCGCCGGATTTTTTTGGAATAAATAACCATCGATGTTCACACCAAAATTTGCATCCGGACGAGCAGTCGCTTCTAATAGCTTATCCGCCGAAAGTGCTCGTAAAGCCTCTAATGACGGAGCGCCTATTGCTGATGCAAAGGCTATACCTTTCTTTTCAGATTCAGCTAGAGTAGGTAAAGGTCGGTTGCCAAGCAGCGAACCGCTTTCACCGATTGCTGCTCGAAAGAGCCCTTTTGATAAAGGTGAAGCCATTTGAGCACTGACTGAAAAAGACCCTGCGGACTCACCCGCGATCGTTACCTTATTCGGATCGCCGCCAAAAGCAGCTATATTCGCTTGTACCCATTTTAAGGCCGCATATTGGTCCAGTAAACCGTAATTTCCTGAAGCCTTAAACGGAGACTCTTTACTTAGCTCAGGATGGGAAAAGAACCCGAATATATTTAAACGATAATTAACAGTGACTGCCACAATACCTTGCCGAGCCATGCTTTCCCCGTCATACCGCGGTTCTGAACCATCGCCTGCCATCAATCCGCCGCCATAGAAATATACCAACACCGGCAGTTTCTCCTGAAAAGTTTTCGTAGGCGTCCATACATTTAAGTAAAGACAGTCCTCACTCATGCCATTTGATCGGAAATTCATGTCACCGAATATTGGGCGTTGCATGGCACGCGGGCCGAATTTATCGGCTTTCCTTACACCTTGCCATTTTTTCACGGGCTGTGGTTCACGCCAACGTAAAGGACCTATGGGAGGGGCTGCAAAAGGAATCCCTTTGAAAACATAAACTCCCGACTCATTAATGCCTTCCAACACACCGTCTCTAGTGCTGACTTGCAACTCTTGTGCATTCAATCTATCTTCGCCAAGCACACCGGCGATACTGAAAATTAACATAAAAGTAAATGCTAAAAGCTTCATGGCAATATTGATCAGTTTGTAAGAGTGCAATTTAGTTAATATATGCTAAAGCTCAAACGAAAAATCGCAGCTACCAGCCCTTCAAGCTTAATGCACCTAACAGCTAACCCCTAATCGTCCATACTCCTAGTCTAAGCTTTGCTCGAAACCATAAATAAAAGTTCTTATAAAAGGCAGCTCAATACATAGTGAATTTCTTGCTTTAGCTTGTTAATCATTGTTTGAATTTGCTGCAATGTTAAGTCGCCCGTTTCTATTTCATACGCAATTTTATGCATTGCGGAAAAGCCCAACATAAGTGCTGTAGCTCGAATTTTATGCGCAGTATGCTTTATTGCATTAATATCGGCCTGATTATAAAAGGAGTCTACCTCCACTATAGATTCTCGAAGCGCCTGTTTCGCGACTTCGATGATTTCAACAGCGTCTTCTATTTTTACATTTAATACTTTCGACAAACGCTCGCCAAGATTCGCGAGGTTTTCCGGCTTCTGCTCAACACACGTTATCAGTTGTTTTTGTTCCTCTGTCAGCCACCTTTCTACAATGCTTCGGAGGGTATCTTGCAAAACAGGTTTACTTAAATAGTCATTCATTCCGATAGCTAAACATTTTTCCTTTTCGCCGTTTAAAATACCGGCAGTTAACGCAATAATGGGCACCTCCCTTCCTTCATTTAATGATCGTATGCCCGTGGTCAGATCAAAACCATTCATCTTAGGCATTTGCAAATCGGTGATGACAAGATGCGGTTTAAACTTTTTAAACAACTCCAAAGCTTTCTGCCCATCACCGGCCTCTAAAAGTTTTGCGTGCGGAATAATATTATTAAAATAAGACTTTAGCAAAAGCATGTTAGTTGAATTGTCTTCAACCAATAAAATGGTAACATCGCATAACAACTGGCTGTCCGACGCGGTAAAAGAAGACCTTTCAGCTTCCGAAGGCTGGTCAGTGTCTACTAAGGTCAACAACAAATCGAAATAGAAAGTACTACCGGTTCCGGTTTCACTTCTCAATTTCAGTTGGCTTCCCATTAAGGAAAGTATCCTGTTGGAGATGGTTAATCCTAGGCCAGTTCCACCAAATCGTTTAATAATGGATGAATTTTCCTGCACAAAGGCTTCAAATATTTTCTCACGGTTCTCTTCCGCTATTCCTATTCCCGTATCGGTAACGGAAAAACGGATAATCACTTCTTTCGCTGAAAGATGTTGTTCTACTTGAATATCCAAGTCAACACTTCCTCTTTCCGTAAATTTCAGTGCATTGCTCAATAGATTAAAGAGCACTTGACGCAACCGTTGACCATCGGACAAAACCAACGGGGGTAGCTCGGGAGATAATATCAGATTAAAGTCGAGTCCCTTTTTATTTGCTTGATATTTTAATATTTCAACAACCTGCTTTGCCAGCTTAATGAGATCCACCGATTCAAACACTAAATCAAGCTTTCCCGACTCAATTTTAGAAAGGTCCAGGAGATCATTTATCAAATCGAGCAAAGATTGTCCGGACTGAAACACCGCTCGCATATATTCTTTTTGTGCCTCACTCAAAGGACTCTTTAATAACAAGTCGGTAAAGCCAATAATTGCATTCAATGGTGTTCGCATCTCATGGCTCATGTTAGCCAAAAATTCAGACTTAGCATTGTTTGCGATCTCCGCCTGCTCTTTGGCCGCCTTCAATGCCCTTTGCTGCTCTTTTTGTTGAGAAATATCCTGAACGATCGTAAGGATTTTCTTTTCTCCGCTTACGTCTGTAAATGCGACACCGGTAACAGAAACCCAAACCCGCTTTCCATCCTTTCGAAGATACTCCTTTTCATAGTTATCAAAGCGCCCGTTCTTGTGGAGTTGCTTAAGTTGTAGCTTATCTGCTTCGTGATAGGCTCTAGGTGTGATATCCGAAAAAGATAACCGAAGTAACTCGTCTCTCGTATATCCGGTAAACATCGGAATTGCCGGGTTCACTTCCTGAAAAATACCAGTCTGATATTCAACAAGCGCAATTCCAATAGGACTATTATCGACAATGCTCTTAAATTTTGCATTTAACGCCCGCAGTTCCCTTTCTGCAATGAAATTTACCGTATCATCTCTACATAAAACGATGATCTTATCTCCTTCGAAAGGGACCACGCGTGCACGATAATACTTTTCCTGCTCATGCAAGATTAAGCTATAAGTAAATTCGACCAATGAATCAGTACGAATAGACTGTTCAATCTTTTCTTCGATTAATAACCCCAGTTTTGCAGGAAAAATATCTTTAAAGTTTTTACCAAGAAACAGATTTGGTTTTGTATATAAATCCTTTTCATGCGATTTATAATCCAAAAGTTCACCATCCCTACTTAAGACAAACAATAAATCCGGAATGCTGGTTATCAGTGAATGCGCATAACTTTCGCTCCGTCGCAAATTTTCTTGTAATTGCTTTTCTTTGGTGTTTTCCAAATGCGTACCATACATCCATAACGGAGCGCCCTTATCATCCCACGACAAGATCTTTCCCTGCACGAGCATCCAAACCGTATGTCCCGCTTTATGTATCATACGCATTTCGCACTGATAGATGTCCGTTTCTCCCGAAAAATACGACTCCATAGCATTCTTCGCCTTATCAAAATCCTCGGGATAAATAAAACGCTGAAAAGCACTCCCTATTATTGGCTGCACCTCCATCAGTTCATACCCTAAAAACGCCGCCCATTGCTCATTAAATAAAATCTCGTCTGTCTGAACATTCCACTCCCAAGTACCTAGGTTAGCACCCTGCAAGACGTACTTCAAGCGTTGCCGCTCTTTTATCAGATTGTATTCTGTATTTTTTTGCTCATGAATATCTTGTATTAATCCATAGGCACCAATACATTGCCCTCCCTTGTACAGCGGAATTCCGATGAAGCGGATCCATCCTTCCAATCGACGGGATGAAAGAATGGAGAATACCTCATCCATACGTCCCTCTTGATCGCGATTTGATTGTTTAAGCTTCTCAAGAAGATATTGAAAACGTTCCTTCTCCTTTATTAGGCCACAAAACGCATTGACAGACAGTTCATTCTCTTTTAAACCAAAAATTTCTCCTGCAAATTTGCTCAAGTGAATACTATTTTCTCCGAAGTTGATGTCCCATTGACCAATCCGAGCGGCTTCATTTGATTTTTCCAGCATTCTCTTTGTACGATCAAGTGAGCTCAATAAATTTCTTTTCCAATGCTCGGCAATGACAGCAATAAAGAAAATACAGATAATCACTCCGACAGTAGATACAAATAAATGTATATTGCGCAAATGCGGTGCAATAAGATTTGGAAAAACATACTCACTTTGAGAAAGAAGCGTAAAAATAGTTAGAATGAAAAGGATTACACCGAACCACCAACGTGTATTTTTCCTATTTCCGAATAATAGTACAAATATCAAGGGAGGTAGGGCAAGCCAAGACGTGATTGGGGAGTTTAATCCGCCGGTAAAATACATTAACGGAACAAGCAGACAAAAAGTAATAATAAAAATCAAAAAATGAATGGCATACTGTATCCGAATCTTTCGTTTCCGTATTAACCATCTAAAGCAAGTGATAAACACTAAGAATACAGCCAAAAAACTGACCAGCAGCACGCTCCTCAATAAACTGAATATAACAAAGTAGGTCGTTGTCAGCAACATGCACAGATCCACCAAACCTGTCAGCATTTGCTCCTTGGAAAGAAAGATTTCCCGCAAACCTAAATTAGTTTTCAACTGCTCAAAAAAACCTTTCATAAATTGGCGCTGCAAATAATCCGTATGTTTTTCTATTAAAGATAATACAATTCATCACATTTTCATCGTGTCAAATTTATTTGATACTTTTTTGATTTCTGTTGTTTCTCTAGCTAGTACTTCCCTAGAGAAAAAGAATGGTTTACACCTATTTTTAGTTCGATGTTTAAAACGATCCAAAGACTAAGCCGATTGACTGTTATAAATTTGAGCTATACAACTGATGAATCGTTTTATTTCTTGAGATAAAGCACGGCTATTCTGATTTTTTTTTAAACAAACGACATTTTAGAGAGAAAGATTACAAATTGTATCATTTTTTTTCTATCATTACAGCTTTCACAGAATTACTTAACCTTTACGCATAATAAAATGGAGGAAATTGCCAATTACATCAATAATATCATCTGGAGTGACGCTCTAATTGTACTGTGCTTGGGAGCTGGAATTTACTTTTCTTTCAGCACGCGGTTAGTCCAACTAAGATCGATCAAAGAAATGTTACGTTTATTATTTGGTAGTAAATCCTCCGATCAAGGAGTTAGTTCATTTCAAGCTTTTGCCATTGCACTATCGGGGAGGGTTGGTACAGGTAATATTGCAGGTGTAGCTACAGCTATTGCCATGGGTGGTCCGGGAGCTATTTTTTGGATGTGGGCTATCGCTTTTTTAGGCTCTGCTTCTGCCTATATAGAAGCTACCCTCGGTCAACTTTACAAACGTGAAATCGATGGGCAATATCGCGGTGGCCCGGCCTACTATATTGAAAAGGGTTTGGGCATAAAATGGTATGCCGTACTCTTCGCTATTGCTACCATTTTCAGCACAGCGCTTTTTCTTCCCGGTGTACAGAGCAACAGTATCGTCGTGAGTGCGTTCCACGCTTTTGAAATACCTCAATACCTTACCGGGTTGATTGTTGTATCGTTATTAGCACTCATTATATTCGGCGGCGTTAAACGCATTGGAAAAGTAGCTGAGTTCGTAGTACCTTTTATGGCAGGCGCATACATTTTAATGGCCGTAATTATTATAGCATTACATATCAAGCAGGTACCGGATATGTTTATGCTTATCATCCGTTCTGCATTCGGGACAGAGCAAGCTTTCAGCGGCATATTTGGCATGGCGGTTGCCTGGGGTGTAAAGCGAGGGATTTATTCCAACGAAGCTGGCCAAGGCACGGCTCCTCATGCTGCAGCAGCTGCTGAAACGAAGCACCCCGCTACACAAGGTTTGGTGCAAGCTTTTTCTGTGTATGTTGATACTTTGTTCGTTTGCACAGCTACAGCATTCATGATTCTCTTCACAGGAAAATACAATGTAAAGAGTCCGTCGGGAGGCTTCCTAGTCGAAAATCTACCAGGCGTTGAAGAAGGTCCTGCCTTTACACAACAGGCGATTAATGCCCACTTCCCGTCTATGGGTTCAGGATTTGTCGCTGTCTCTCTTTTGTTTTTTGCCTTCACAACGATCATGGCTTATTATTATATCGCTGAAACAAACCTCAGTTACCTGCTTAAAAGAACCGAAAAAAAATGGATGCTTATGCTATTGCGGGTCCTATTTTTAGCAGCAACCTACTACGGATCGATAAAAACTGCTAAATTGGCCTGGACCTTAGGCGATATCGGCGTAGGACTGATGGCTTGGTTAAATATTATAGCGATCCTTTTATTACGCAAACCTGCACTCAAATTGTTGAAAGATTATGAGGAGCAGCGGAAGAGAACGAAGGAACCCATATTTGACCCGGAGAAGCTGGGAATTGATCGTGTTGACTTTTGGATGTTGAGGAATCAGGGACATGAATCCAAATAGCAATTGTTACGAATAGCACTTGTTTTGTTCCTTAAGCGCTAGTATATGTATCTTTGCAACCTTCACTTATCGAACACAAACGGTATATCAATTAATGGAGCAAAAGCTATACACGCTAAATTTCTGGTTGCTTTGTTCAAGCTCACTTTTGTTTTCGGCGAGTTTCAACATGCTGATACCCGAACTACCATCGTACTTAAGCAGTATAGGAGGAGCAGAATATAAAGGATTAATTATAGCATTATTTACGTTAACGGCAGGGATTTCAAGACCCTTTAGTGGTAAACTCACTGATACAATAGGACGCGTGCCCGTTATGGCGGTAGGCTCAAGCGTTTGCTTTATATGTGGATTTCTTTACCCTATCTTGAGCAGTGTTTCCGGTTTTTTATTCCTACGCTTGTTGCATGGCTTTTCCACGGGCTTTAAGCCAACCGCTACAGCAGCCTATGTAGCCGACATCGCTCCTTCTTCACGATGGGGAGAGGCTCTTGGTATTCACGGGTTATTTTTTAGTACGGGTATGGCCATTGGTCCTGCTATCGGCAGCGCCATTACAGCGAGTTATTCAATAGACACGCTTTTTTACTGCTCCTCTCTCCTGGCCTTTCTTTCCATTGGCATCTTACTTAATTTGAAAGAGACATTAGCAAAAAAACAACGCTTCTCCTCGCAATCAATTAAGATCACAAAAAACGACATCATCGATTTACGTGTGTTTCCGGCAGCTTTTGTGACCTTGCTATCCTATTTTGCTTATGGCACTATACTTACGTTGATTCCGGACTGGAGCGAGTATATCGGCTTAAAAAACAAGGGGTTGTTCTTTATGGTCTTTACCGTTTCTTCTTTACTGATTCGCTTCGTAGCGGGAAAAACATCTGACAGATATGGCAGAACAACGATTATTAAGATTGGCCTTATCGTTCTTATTATTTCCTTATCCATCATAGGTTCGTTTCAATCGGTACCGGGCTTATTGACCGGTTCGTTTATCTACGGTATTGCAACCGGTTTGTTATCACCGGCAACCAATGCATGGACAGTGGATTTAAGCGACCCGGCTCATCGAGGAAAAGCCATGGCAACCATGTATATAGCGCTCGAAGTAGGGATTGGCATCGGAGCTCTCTGCTCCGGTTGGTTTTATCAAGATCGATTGACGATGATCCCTCGCTTAATCTTCTTAGCGGCGGGAATAGCCGGCCTTGCCTTGCTGTATCTAGTTAAACGGCGTTATAATCAAAGACAAGAGGCTCATTGATGGCCGGTCTTCAACCAAGCGTATGGTAAGCAAAAGATAATGTCATTGTACAATTCAATTTCGTAAATAGCACGCATTTTACCTAAGTTTGTTAAACAACAGCAGAAAAAATGGAGGATCAATTAAAATTTCCCGTCGGCACTTTTCAAAGGCCTGAAATCATTAGTAAAGAACAGATAGCTGATTATATAGACATCATTGAAACTTTCC
>Ga0079224_100007623_pt1 | contig 14557 bp, 10 predicted proteins | sample Stecom2015_FD_80414 | JGI IMG/M metagenome (GOLD analysis project Ga0079224, IMG submission 80414) | Agricultural soil microbial communities from Utah to study Nitrogen management - Steer compost 2015 | ecosystem: Environmental > Terrestrial > Soil > Agricultural land | place: USA: Utah...
CTGAGGGAGCCGGGCCGAGCCACCGCGAATTCACCTTGCCTCCCGGCCGGGCGGAGGCCCACGGTGACGGCATGCTGATCCGCCGCGAGCGCCCGTCCGACGCCCCCGAGATCCGCGCGCTCACCGCGGCCGCCTTCGCCGGGGTGGCCCACTCGGCGCCCCCGGTCGAGCCCGACGGCGTCCCGGGCGAGGCCACGCTGGTCGGGTGGCTGCGCGCGGACGCGGGCTGGGTGCCCGAGCTGTCGCTCGTCGCGCAGCACCACGCGTCCGGCCGCGAGCTCCTCGGCCACGCCGTGGCGACCCGCGGCCGGATGGCGGGCCGCCCGGTGCTCGGGCTCGGCCCGGTGAGCGTGCACCCGGACCACCAGGGCCGCGGCGTCGGCTCGGCGCTGCTGCACGCCCTGCTCGGGGCGGCCGACGCGCTGGGTGAGCCCGCCGTGGTCCTGCTCGGGGACCCGGCGTTCTACGGGCGCTTCGGCTTCGTCCCCGCGCACGAGCTGGGCATCTCGGCGCCGGACCCCACGTGGGGCGCGGCGTTCCAGGCGCGTGCGCTGTCGGCGTGGCGTGCGGAGTACGCGGGAGAGTTCCGGTACGCGGCCCCGTTCGACCGGCTCTGACGCCTCACTCCCGGCCGGGCGGCGAGCGCGGTCAGGCACCCCCCAGGTCGGCCGGCCGCACCGCCCGGCCCGACGCCGCGGCCTCCTCGATCGCGCACAGCAGCCGCACCGTCTCGACGGCGTCGTCGACCCCGACCGGGACGGGCGTGCCCGCCTCGAGCGCGTCGACGATCCGCGCCCACTGCGCCAGGTGCCCCGTGTGCCCGATGGCCAGCGGGTCCGCGGCGCCGCTCGTCGGGCTCGCCGCCGCCGACGGCGGCGGCACGCCCGGCACGTCCCAGCGGAGCACGGCGCCCTGGCCGAGCTCGGCCGAGCCCTGCGACCCGTACACGGCGAGGGTCGCCGGGAAGCCGGGCGGGGTCGCCGTCGTCGTGGTCAGGACGCCCAGCGCGCCGGAGGCGAACCGGAGCGTCGCGACCGTCGTGTCCTCGACCGCGACGTCGTGCGCGAGGGTGCCTGCCTGCGCGGTCACCGACTCGACCGGGCCACAGGCCCGACCGCACACCCACCGCAGCAGGTCGACGCTGTGCACACCCTGGTTCATCAGGGACCCGCCGCCGCGGCCGGGCGCTGCGCGCCACGGCGCCGCGCGGTAGTAGCCGTCGTCACGGTGCCAGGGCACCTGGGTGACCGCGAGGCGCAGGTCGCCCAGCGCCGCGTCGGTGACGGCGCGCGCGAGCGCCCGGTACTCCGGCTCCAGGCGGCGCTGCGCGATCATCGAGACCGACAGGCCGCGGTCGTGCGCTGCTCGCGCGACGCGCAGCGCGTCGCCGACGTCGAGCGCGAGCGGCTTCTCGACGACGACGTGCCGCCCGGCCTCGAGGGCGGCGAGCGCGAGCGCCGCGTGGGTGTGGCTCGGGGTGCAGATCGCGACGACGTCGACGTCCGGGTGGGCGATCACCTCGTGCGGCGGCAGCCGCGCGGGCACGGGACCGGTGCCGGGCGTGCCGCTCCCGCTGACCGCGACGAGCCGTGCCCGGCCCGGGAGCTCGGCGAGCGCCCGGGCGTGCATCGCGCCGATGCCGCCCAGGCCGACCAGGCCGACGCCGAGACCGCTGCCGCTCACCGTGCGCGCCTCACTCCGGCGCGTGGCTCGCGCCGAGCAGGTCCCGCAGGCGGGCGGCCGCCGCCGCGAACCGGGGGTCGGCGAGCGTGGGCCCGTACTCGCGGTGCTCCGGGAGCCCTGGTTCGAGGATCTCGACGATCCGGCCCGGCCGGGGGCTCATGACGACGATCCGGCTGCCCAGGTACACCGCCTCCGGAACCGAGTGGGTCACGAGCACCACCGTGGTGCCCGTCTCGCGCCAGATCCGGTTCATCTCCGTGTTCATCTGCTCGCGGGTCAGGGCGTCGAGCGCGCCGAACGGCTCGTCCATGAGCAGGACACGGGGCTCGTGCAGCAGGGCGCGGCACAGCGCGACCCGCTGCTGCATGCCGCCGGACAGCTCGTGCGGCAGCGCCTTCTCGAACCCGGTCAGGCCGGTGAGCTCGATGAGGTGGTCGGCGCGCTCCTCGGCCCTGCGGCGGTCCATCCCGCGCATCTCGGCCTGCAGCAGGATGTTCCGCCGCACGCCGCGCCACTCGAGCAGGGCGGAGCGCTGGAACGCGAACCCGATCTCGCGCTGCGGGCCGGTGACCGGCCGGCCGTACAGGCGCACGTCGCCCTCGGTCGCGGGCACGAGGCCCGCGACGAGCTTGAGCAGGGTGGACTTGCCGCAGCCCGACGGCCCCGCGACCGTCACGAACTCCCCCGGCCGCACGGCCAGCGAGACGTCCTCCAGCGCGACCGTCTCCGAGCGCCGGGACGTGAAGCGGCAGGTGACGTGCGAGACCTCGATGATCGGCTCCGCGGCGGGCGCGGGGCCGGTCGCGGCGCCCTGTTCCGCGGTCGCGGTCACAGGTCCTCCCCGAAGCTCGCGTCCCAGAAGTCGCCCGGCGTCGTCCCGCCGTCGAAGTCGGTGTTCTCGGTGAGGAACGTCAGCGTGTCCGTCCACTGCTGCTCGGTGTTGACGCCCGAGGCGGGCGCGCCCTCCAGGTCGAGCAGGCCGACGGTCGCCTCGAGCTGCGCCGTCAGCACGCTCTCGTCCGGCGCCTGCTCGGCGCCCTCGGCCATCGCGGCGACGGCGGCCTGCGGGTCCTCGGCCGCGGCCTGGAACGAGCGCGACGTCGCCCGCACCATCGCCTGGACCAGCCCGGGGTCGCTCTCGATGGTCGCCTCGTGCGCGACGAGGCCGGTGCCGAGCATGTTCATGCCGAAGTCGGCGAAGGGCAGCGCGGACACCTCCTTGCCCGTCTGGTCCTCGATGGTCGCGGACTGGTCGTGGTAGAAGCCCTGGATCGCGTCGACCTTGCCCTCGATGAGCGCGGCGATCTTGCCCGCCGCGTCGACGTTGACCACCGTCACGTCCGCCGGGTCCACGCCGTTGATCTCGAGCCACGCGGGGAACGTGCCGTACATCGCGTCGCCCGGCGTGCCGCCGACCGTCTTGCCCACGAGGTCCGCGGGCTCGGTGATGCCCTGGTCCTCGAAGAACTCGACGGAGCTCGGCCCGGTCTGCAGGAAGACGCCGACGCTGCGCACCGGCATGCCCGAGGCGATCCCGTTGGCGAGCGGCGGCGTGTCCGCCCAGCCGAAGTCGGTGTTGCGCTGCGCGACCTGCTGGACGGTGTTGCCGGACCCGTTGCCGGGCTGGATCGTGAGGTCAATCCCCTCGTCCTCGAAGATGCCGTCGGCGACGCCGAGGTAGAACGGCGCGTGCTCGCCGTACGGCACCCAGTTCAGGGTGACCGTGACCTCCTGCAGGCCCTCGGCGTTCGTCTCGCCCGCCGGGCCTGCGGCCTGCCCGCACGCGGCGAGGGCCGCGACCGCCGCCCCGGCTGCCAGGGACGTCGCGAGCCTGCGCGGGCGCGGCCCGCGCCGCCTGCCGCCGTCCCTCTCGTCGTTCGTGCGGTCGTGCGCTGTGTGACGCCGGGTACCACGCATGGGTCGGACCTTTCTGTCGGGCCGCCGTCGCGACGGCGCGGGACGCGGGAGAGTGGGCGGCCGTCAGACCGTCGCGAGCGCGAGGCCGGTGCGCCGCGACGCGTGCCACGGGACGAGGAGCCGTTCGAGCACCTCGACGAGCACGAAGAGGACCACGCCGATGAGCGACATGAGGAGGAGGTCGGCGAACAGCAGCGGGGCATCGAGGTTGCCGCTGGCCAGCAGCAACACGTACCCGAGGCCGCGGTCGGCCCCCACGAACTCGCCGACGACGGCGCCCACGACGGCCAGGGTGACCGCGACCTTGAGGCCGGACATGAGCTGCGGCAGCGCGCCGGGGAACCGGATCTTGCGGAACGTCTTCCACCGTGAGGCGCCCATGGTCGCGGACAGCTCGAGCAGCTCCGGGTCGACCGAGCGCAGCCCGGCCACCGCCGAGACCACCACGGGGAAGAAGGCGATGAGCACGGCGAGCACGATCTTCGGCGTCATCCCGAAGCCGAACCAGACCACGAGGATGGGCGCGATGGCGATCTTGGGGATGACCTGCGCGAACAGGATCAGCGGGTAGAGCGAACGCTCGGCGGTCCGGGAGTAGACCAGCAGCACGGCCGCCGCCACGCCGATCACCGCGGCGAGCGCGAAGCCGACGATCGTCTCGAGCGTGGTCACCCACGTGTGCTCGAGCAGCATCGCCCAGTCGGCGGCCATCGTCTCCGCGACCGCACCCGGGGAGGGCACGAGATAGGCGGGGACGAGCTCGCGCCACGCGACGAACCACCACACGGCGAACAGGGCCAGCAGCACCGCCACCGGCCGCCAGCCCTCCGCGAGCAGCGCCACGGCCGTGGGGCGGGCCTCCCGGGACGTCACCATGGCGTGGACCTCCAGCAGGTCAGCGGCCTCGCCGGTGAGGCCGCGCGTCCCACGGACACTAGGAGCCGCGGTGGGGCCGGACAACGAGTTGCCACTTGTTGCCGTGCCGGTGCCGAGGTCACACCTCGCGCGGGTCCGGGGCCGCCTCCAGGTCGACAGCGACGGACCGGAACCCCGCGGACCGCACGGCCCGCAGCACCTCGCCGCGCAACGGCTCGGCCGCCACGCTCGCGAGGTCGTGGTGGGGTGCCTCGAGGCGGGCCAGGTCACCGTGGTGCCGCACGCGGATCTCCTCCAGACCCAGCCGCCGCAGCTCGCTCTCGGCGGCCTCGACCTGCACCGCCGCCTCGTCGGCGACCAGGCCGGGCAGGTGGCCGGGCAGGTCGCCGGGCAGGTGGCCGAGCTCGTCGTCAGGCAGGTCCGGCGGATCGGTCGGCGGCGGCATGCTGTCATTCGAGGGTGCGGCACGGGGGCAGTCAAGGTGTTGCCACCTCTTGCCGGGCAGGTAAGGACATGCCACACCTACGTGGTTTCACGGCAGATGGTTGCCGCGAGCGCCGGGCGCGCCGTACGCTCCCCGCGCATGGGCGAAACTGGCGAGACAGGGAGCTCTTCGGCCACACCGGACACCAGACCGACCATCTACGACGTCGCCAGGGCCGCCGACGTCGCGCCGTCGACCGTGTCGCGGGCGTTCTCCCGGCCGGGCCGGGTCAACGCGGAGACCGCGGAGCGGATCCGCCGGGTGGCGCACGAGCTCGGGTACCGCACCCGGCCGATCGGGCGGGCGCGGCCGGACGGCAGGACGGCGCTGCTCGCGATCGTCGTCGCCGACCTCACCAACCCGTTCTTCTTCGAGATCATCCGCAGCGCGGAGAAGACGGCGATCGATGCCGGGTACACGCTGCTGGTGGTCGACGCCCACGAGTCGAGCGGCGCCGAGCGCCGGGCGCTGGAACGCATCCTCCCGCTCGTGGAGGGCATCGTGCTGGCCACCTCCCGGCTGTCGGACTCGGCGATCCGGGCCGTCGCCAAGCAGCGCCCGACCGTCGTCATGAACCGCGTCGTCACCGACGTGCCGAGCGTGATCACCGACAACGCGCAGGGGATGCGGCGCGCCGTCGAGCACCTCGCGGGGCTGGGACACACCCGCCTGACCTACCTCGCCGGGCCCGAGGCGTCGTGGGCCGACGGCATGCGCTGGCGCGCGTTCCGCGAGGCGACCCAGGAGCTCGGCCTGCGCGCCCGACGGCTCGGCCCGTTCGCGCCCACGCTCGCCGGCGGGCTCTCGGCGGCCCAGGCCCTGACCACCCACGCCGCGACGGCGACGGTCGCCTACAACGACCTGGTCGCGATCGGCGCGATGCGCGGGCTGACGCGGTTGGGCGTCGACATCCCGCGCGAGCTGAGCGTCGTCGGGTTCGACAACATCTTCGGCTCCGACTTCTGCACCCCGCCGCTGACCACGGTCGCCGCCCCGCTGCGCCACTTCGGGGCGTTCGCCGTGCAGCGCCTGCTCAACCAGCTCCGCACCCCGTCGCCCGGCCTGTCCGTGCCGGCCCTGCTGCCGGCCAAGCTCGTCGAGCGGGGCTCGACGGCGCGCCGCGGCTGAACCCGCCGGAGGACCGGCCAGAGAGCCGGCACAGGGGCAACAAGTGGCAACTCGTTGTCCGGGGTCTGCGCCCGCCGCATGCTGACGGGCGGCAGGGAACGTCCTCGACGGAGAGGCAGGCCCATGAACCGCAGCACGGCACGCAGACCGGCACGCAGATCACCTCACCGCACGATCGCCGCGCTGATCGGCGCGCTCGTGCTGCCGCTGACGGCCCTCCCCGCCCTCGCGGGCACGGCGGGCACCGCGGCCACCGACCCCACGCGCCCCCAGGAGCCCGGCGTGACCATGCGGGTCTTCGACGTCCAGGTGCCGCTCGAGGACTACTGCACGCTCAAGCCCGGCCAGACGCCGAACGTCGACCGGCTCATGCCGACGATCGACTGGCGCACGGTCGACGACTTCGGGTTCGCCGACCGGTTCGTCACCGAGGTGACCGGCTACCTGGACGCGCCCGAGGCGGGCACCTACGAGTTCCGGCTCACGAGCGACGACGGCGCGCGCCTGCTGCTCGACGACGCCGTCGTCGTCGACCACCCGGGCAGGCACGGGGCGACGCCGAAGGACGGCTCGGCCACCCTCGAGGCCGGGTATCACGCCCTGCGCGTCGACCACTTCGACGGCGATCACGACCAGCAGCTCACCCTGGAGTGGCGCCCGCCGGGCGCCGACGGGTTCGCCGTGGTGCCGAGCTCGGTGCTCAGCACGGACGCCGACGTCACGCGCGTGACGTCGCCGGGCCGCAAGCAGTGCGAGGGCGTCACCGAGTCGCCGGGCGACGGCCTGCCGCTGACCGGGGTGCACCCCGACTACACGCTCACGGACCTGCGCCCGGACGGCTTCGAGCCGCAGGTCACCGGCATGGACTGGCTGCCGGACGGCCGCATGGCCATCGCCACCTGGGGCGGCGACCGGGAGACCGTGCTCGGCGAGGTGTACCTGGTCGACGGCGTGACCGGGGACGGCGACGCCGGCGACGTGACGTACACGCGGATCGCCGAGGAGCTCCAGGAACCGATGGGCCTCACGGTGGTCGACGGGCGCATCTACGTCTCCGAGAAGCACCAGCTCACCGAGCTCGTGGACACCGACGGCGACGAGGTCACCGACGAGTACCGCCAGGTCGCGACCTGGCCGTTCGGCGGCAACTACCACGAGTTCGCGTTCGGGCTCCTGTACGAGGACGGCTTCTTCTACGTCACGACGGGCATCGCGATGGTGCCCGGCGGCGCGACCCGCGACCCGCAGCTCGTGCCGAACCGCGGCTCGGTGCTGAAGATCGACGAGGACACGGGCGAGGTCGAGTACCTCGCGGGCGGCCTGCGCACCCCCAACGGCCTCGGGTTCGGGGCGGACGGCGGCATGTACGTCACGGACAACCAGGGCATGCACGTGCCGACGTCGAAGCTGGTCCGCGTGCGGGAGGGCGCGTTCTGGAACCACTACACCAACCCCGACGGCCCGTACGACGACCAGCCCGTCACCGAGCCCGTGCTGTGGCTGCCGCACGGTGAGATCTCGAACTCGCCGAGCAACCCCGTCGTCCTCACCGAGGGCGTGTTCGCCGGGCAGATGGCGGTCGGCGACGTCACGTACGGCGGTCTGCAGCGCATCCACCTCGAGACCGTCGCCGGCCAGGAGCAGGGCGCCGTGTTCCGCATGACGCAGGGCCTGGAGTCGGGGGTGAGCCGGACGAGCGTCGGGCCCGACGGGTCGGTCTACGTGGGCGGTATCGGCTGGTCCGGCAACTGGGGGCAGGAGGGCAAGCTCGGGTACGGCCTGCAGCGGCTCACCTTCGACGAGAGCCGCGCGTTCGACATGCTCGAGATGCGCGCGGTCCCCGGCGGGTTCGAGGTCGAGTACACCCAGCCGCTGTCGGACGAGACCGCGCAGGACCTGGCGGAGCGGTACGCCGTGGCGCAGTGGCGCTACGTGTCGACGCCGCAGTACGGCGGCCCCAAGGTCGACGAGGAGGAGCTCGACGTCACGGGCGCCACCCTGTCGCCCGACCGCCGGACGGTCACCCTCCGGATCGACGGCCTGCGGCCGGGCCGCGTCGTCCACCTGCACTCACCGCGCCCGTTCGCCGACGCGAGCGGCCAGGAGCTGTGGAGCACCGAGGCCTGGTACACCCTCACCCGCCTGCCCGACGGCTCCACCGCGCCGCCGGTCTACGAGGCCGAGGCCGCCGACCTCTCGGGCGGCGCCGGGTGGAACACGAACCACGCCGGGTACTCGGGCGCCGGGTTCGTCGACCGCAACTGGGAGCCCGGCTCCCGCACCACGTTCGCCGTCCGCGCCGACCGGGCGGGCCGGCACGACCTCACGCTGCGGTACGCGAACGGGCAGAACGCCGACCCCAGCCCTCTGCCGCGGTCGATGAGCCTGTACGTCAACGGCGAGAAGGTCAAGCAGGTCTGGCTCGACAGCACCGTGAGCTGGTCCACGTGGGCGACCCACACGGAGACCGTGGAGCTGCGCAGGGGCGCCAACACCGTCGCCTGGGCGTACGACGCCGACGACGTGGGCCACGTCAACCTCGACAGCCTCACGGTCACCCCGACCCGGCGCGTGACGCTGTTCGACGGCGGCGACCTGGACGCGTGGGAGGCGGTCGGGGGCGGACCCGCGACGTGGCCCGTCGAGGGCCGCACCATGGAGTCCGTCGGCGGCGACATCCGCACCCGGGACCGGTTCGGCGACTTCCGGCTGCACGTCGAGTGGTTCCAGCCGCGGCACGCCGACGACGTCACCGGCCAGGCCCGCGGCAACAGCGGCGTCTACCTCCAGGAGCGCTACGAGGTCCAGGTACTGGAGTCCTTCGGCATCGACCCGCCCGCGCCGGACGGCGCCGGGGCGATCTACCTCAGGAAGCCGCCCGACGTGAACGCGGCCACCCCGATGGGGACCTGGCAGCGGTACGACATCGTCTTCCGCGCCGCCCGGTTCGCCGCCGACGGCAGCAAGACCGAGGACGCCCGGATCTCGCTCCGGTGGAACGGCCGCCTGGTGCACGACGACGTGGCGGTCGACGGCAAGACCGGCAACGGCCGGGACGAGGGGCCGACGCCGGGACACATCCGGCTGCAGGACCACGGCGACCCCGGCCTCAACCCGCTGTTCCGGAACATCTGGGTCGAGCGGCTCCCTGACGCCGCCGGCGCCCGGCCCTGAGCAGGCTCCCTTCGACCGAGAGGTTCGTCCGATGGAACACACCACCCCCACCACCCACTCCCGGCCCTGGCTCGCGGTCGCGCTGGCCGCCGCGCTGTCGTTCCCGCTCCTCGCCCCGCCCGCGACGGCGCAGCAGGCGCCCGCCCCGGCCGCGGACGCGTGCGCGTACGGCTACACGAGCGAGGCCACCGTCCGGTTCGGCGCCGACGCCGACTCCGGCGTGCCCAACCGCGACACCGGGGACGGCTGCACCGTCATGGACGAGATCATGGCTCGCGCGCCGTTCGCGTCGCACGGGCGGTTCGTCGCCGCCGTCGCCTCGGTGACCCGCGGGCACGTCCGGCACGGTGTGCTCACCCACGCCGAGCGCGCCGCCGTCGTCCGCGCGGCCGCCGCCTCGCGGGTCGGCCGGCCCCACCCCGTCACGGGCAGGCGGTCCGTGGACCTGTCGGCGATCGGCCTGGTCGGGTACACGGTCCGCGCGACCATGCCGGCCGATGCCGCCGGGACCCTCGGGGCGCTCGCCGCGTGCGGCTTCCGGAACATCGAGCCGTCGGGCAGCGCGGGCAACTTCTACGGGTACACCGCGGCGGAGCTCGCACCGCTCACCCGGGACGCGGGGCTGACGGTGCCCTCGCTCGGCGTGAGCCTGGGCAACCTCCAGGACGACGTCGAGCTCGTCGCGGCCGAGGCGCACGCGATCGGTGCCCGGTACGTGCGGGTCTCGGGCTCGGGCGACTGGGACCTCGCCGACTACTCCCGGACGGCCGCGATCCTGAACGAGGCCGGCGAGCGGCTCGCGGCGGAGGGCATCCGGGTCGCCTACCACAACCACGGGTTCGAGCTCGAGTCCACGCCCGACGGCGTGACCGGGTACGACGTCCTGGTCCGCGAGACGGATCCCGCGTTCGTCACGATGGAGCTCGACGTGTACTGGGCGGCGAGCGTCGGCACGTCCGCCACCGACCTCTTCGAGCGGTACCCGGGGCGGTTCGAGCTGCTGCACCTCAAGGACATGGCGGCCGACGGCTCCTTCGCCGACGTGGGCGAGGGCACCATCGACTTCGCCGCGATCTTCGCCGCGGCTCCCCTGGCCGGGGTCCGGTACGGCTTCACCGAGCACGACCAGCCGTCGCCCGACGGCGTGACGTCGGCATGCACCAGCCTCGGCAACCTCGCCGCGCTGCGCTACTGAGCCGCTGCCGGCACCGCCCCCTGGCCCGTCACTGCACCCGACCGAGCACCAGACCAGCACCCGACCGAGCACGAGGGAGTGCCATGTCCGCATCACACCGCCGCGCGCGCCGCCGGGCCGCTGCCGCGACGACCGCCCTGGTCGTCGGGCTCGCCGGCCTGGTCCCCGCCACCACCGCCGCCACGGCGCACGAGCCCGTCGCCCCGGCCGACACCCAGTTCGACACCCAGTTCGACAAGGTCCCCCTGGTCACCGAGGGCCTGGCCGACCCGTTCGAGCTCGACGTCGCCGACGACGGCCGCGTCGTCTACATCCAGCGCACCGGGCAGGTGGTCGTGCTGGACCAGCACACGCTGCGCCGCACCACGGCCCTGGACCTCGACTACTCGCTGGACCTGCTCACGCAGTCCGACGGCCTGCTGGGCCTGACCCTCGACCCCGACTTCACCGAGAACGGGTGGCTCTACCTGCTGTGGAGCGACCCCGACGTCGCGAAGATGAACCTCTCGCGGTTCACGATGGGCCCCGACGACACGATCGACCCCGCGTCGGAGCGGCGGCTGCTCGACTACACCATCTGGCGCGGCGAGGGCCGCGCCAACTCCCACATGGCGGGCTCGCTCGCCATGAGCCCCGACGGCGACCTCTACGTGGCCACCGGCGACAACTCCGACCCCTTCGACCAGCAGGGCTACACCCCGATCGACGAGCGGCCCGGCCGCAGGGGCTGGGACGCGCAGGGCACGTCCGCGAACACGAACGACCTGCGCGGCAAGGTCCTGCGGATCACGCCGGAGGACGACGGCACCTACACGGTCCCGGAGGGCAACCTCTTCGCACCGGGCACCGAGGGGACCCGCCCGGAGATCTACGGCATGGGCTTCCGCAACCCGTTCCGGATCACCGTCGACCCGGGGACCGGGGCGGTGATGGTCGGCGACTACGGGCCGGACGCCCGCGTCGCCGACCCGCTGCGCGGCCCCGAGGGCCAGGTCGAGCTCATCCGGATGACCGAGCCGGGCAACCACGGCTGGCCCTACTGCCACGCCGACAACCAGGCGTACATCGACTACGACTTCGCCACCGGCGAGTCGGGCGAGCCGTTCGACTGCGCCCGGCCGGTCAACGACTCGCCGAACAACACCGGCCTGCGCGAGCTGCCGCCGTCGCAGGAGCCGATGGTCTGGTACGGCTACGGGCCGTCGGAGGAGTTCCCCGAGATGGGCGAGGGCGGGGCCGCGCCGATGGCCGGCCCGGTGTACCGCTTCGACCCGGAGCTCGACGTGAAGACGAAGTTCCCGGAAGCCTTCGACGGGCGGTGGTTCGTCTCCGAGTACGCCCGCAACTTCTACCGGGCGCTCACGCTCGACGAGAGCACGGGCGAGGTCGAGGCGATCGACCCGTTCCTCCCGGACGAGACGTTCGTGGCCCCGTTCGAGGCCGAGTTCGGACCCGACGGCTCGCTCTACGTCATCGACTTCGGCCTCGGCTCGGGGGCCGGCCGCGGGAGCACCAACACCGACGCGGGCATCTACCGCATCGACCACGCCGCCGACGGCCGCCGGCCGATCTCGCGGTTCACCTCCGACGTCGACTCCGGTCACGAGCCCCTGACCGTCGCCTTCACGGGCGACACCAGCACGAGCCCCGACGGGCTCGACATCACCTACGCGTGGGACTTCGAGAACGACGGCGTCGTCGACTCCACGGAACCGAACCCCACGCACACCTACGCCGAGCGCGGGCAGTTCGAGGCCCGCCTGACCGTCACGGACACCGACGGCTTCACCGGCGTCTCGGTGCACACGATCACCGTCGGCAACACGCGCCCCGACGTCGCCTTCGGGGCGCCGGTGCACGGCGGGTTCGCCGAGCTCGGCGACACCGTCCCCTACGCGGTCGACGTGGCCGACGTCGAGGACGGCTCGACCGACGCGGGCACGATCGACTGCGAGCGGGTCACGGTGAGCACCCAGCTCGGCCACGACTCGCACGCCCACCCCATCGACAACTACACCGGCTGCACCGGGACGGTGTTCCTCGACCCTGCGGACCACGGCGTCGGCCAGAACGTCTACCCCGTGCTCCGCGCGAGCTACCAGGACCTCGGCTCCGCCGACATCCCGGAGCTGACCGGCCAGGACGCGGCGCGCCTGCAGGTGCGGGACAAGGAGGCCGAGTTCTTCGCCGACGGCTCCGGCGTCACCGTGGCCGACGACGCGGACGCTCGCGGCGGCCGGCTCGTCACCGACGTCGACGACGGCGACCGGATCGCCTTCGGCCCGCTGGACCTGCGTGGCATCGACGGCCTGACGATCGGTGCCGTGCGCGGCGCGTCCGACACGACCGTCGAGGTGCGGGAGGGCAGCCCGACCGGGCACACGCTCGGCCGGGTCCGCATCCCGCGGGCCACCGGGGACGGGCAGGTCGTCTCCCCCACGATCCGGATCCGGGGCGAGGAGGGCGCCACCACGCTGTACCTCGTGGCCACGAGCCCGCGCGAGCCCGACGGCGGAGCCGACCTCGGCCTCGACTGGCTCGTGTTCCACGGCCGGGGCGTCGCCGACGACGCGGCGCCGGCCGTGACGGCCGAGCCCGTGCGCGGGCCGCGGGCCGGTGCCCCGGTCGACCTTGCGGGCACCGCGGTCGCACCCGAGGGGCGCGAGATCGTCTCCTACCGGTGGGACCTCGGCGACGGCACGACGGCGGACGGCGCGGCCGTCACCCACGTGTACGAGCAGCCCGGCCGGTACACGGCGCGGCTCATCGCGACGGACAGCGAGGGCACCCGCGACTGGACGACGGTCGAGCTGACGGTCCGGCGCTGAACCCGACGACAGGCACCGGCCCGGGCCACCGCGCGGTGGCCCGGGCCGGTCAGCGTCGGCCTCCCGTGCTACTCGGGCTGGTACGGCTGGAAGAGCTGGTCGCGGTTCACCCACGACGGGTCGACGAGCTCGCTGCGCAGCTCGCCCTCGACGATCTGGAGCACGAGGTCGGTCGTCGGCAGGTCGTACCGCTCCCAGACGTACCCGTTCCGGTCCGAGACGCGGACCGGGTACGTCTCGGGGTCCGCGCCGGGGGCGACCTGCCAGTAGAACGTGAGGCCCGAGCCGGTCGAGGCCCAGGGCAGGAGCCGGTCCTCGTCGCCGAGGTCCTCCGGGCGTTCGACGACCTCGTCCTCGAACAGGTCCTGGAGCTGCTCGAACTCGCGCCGGGACCGCTCGAGGTCGACGTGCTTGAACCCTGCCCCCGGCTCCGGCACGAACAGGCGCAGGAAGCCGGCCCACAGGCCGCCGCCGCCGCCGTCCAGGAGGTCCTGGTAGTCCTGCGGCACCGGGGCCCCGATCTGGTCCTCGACGCGCTGCCAGTCGAACGGGGTCGCGGGAGGGACGGGCCGTGCCAGGTCGATCAGCTGCTGAGCTCGTGTCATGAGGGCGCATTCCTCGGGGTCGCGGGGCCGGACCCGACCTCACCGAACCGGAGCCCGTCCGCGTTCCGGTCGAACGCCGGTGTCTCCCTGACGTTCGGCATGTCGGGTTCGTTCTTCAGGGTGACATCGAGATTGTAGTGGTCGCTCGTCGCCTTGATCTCGATCTGCGGCGGGATGTTCGTCGAGACGTCGTCGGCGTACTTGAGCGTGACGTCGTAGTCGACGGGACCTGCGGGCACGCCGTCGATCTTGCCGGTGACGGCCTTCTTGACCTCGGACTCGATGGCGCTCTGCCAGGGGCTGTTGGACGTCGAGTGCTGGATGAAGAAGTTGTCCAGGTTCTTGTTCGGCCCGCCGAGCTGGGCGCCGAGGATGTGGCCCGCGTTGTGCTTCGCGCCGTCGTACTCGGCACCGAGGCCCGAGCGCACGCTGGCGGGCGGGTCGGTGCGCTGCCCGTACTTCGCGATGTTCTCGGGCGTCAGCGTGACCTTGACCCCGGTGGGACGCCCCGCGCCGTCCTTCGGCTTGAACTTCAGGCCGGGGATGCCGTCAGGGGCCGAGTGGGCGGCGTTGTGGACCAGGACGGGGGTGTCGCCGGCGTAGACGTAGTAGGTGTGGTGGGTCTCGACATGAAAGTTGTAGACCGTCTCGGCGTCCGGGTCGGTGC
>Ga0079224_100007624_pt1 | contig 14557 bp, 14 predicted proteins | sample Stecom2015_FD_80414 | JGI IMG/M metagenome (GOLD analysis project Ga0079224, IMG submission 80414) | Agricultural soil microbial communities from Utah to study Nitrogen management - Steer compost 2015 | ecosystem: Environmental > Terrestrial > Soil > Agricultural land | place: USA: Utah...
ACTGGAGGGACAGCCGCTACAGGCGCCTTGCATGGTGAGGGTGACGATACCTTCGTGGTAGGATTTGAACTCAATATTGCCACCATCCATTTCTACGGCGGGCTTGACGTAGGTGTCAATCAATTCGCGGATGCGTTTGACGGTCTCGCCGTCGTCATCGCTGTAGGTGATTTCCGACATCCGTTTTTCTTCTTCAGCAGCCAGGGCTTCTGTAAGGCCGTCCAGTACGATGGGCTTGCCATCGGAGATGTACTGCTTGATGAAGTCGCGGGTGATGATCATCAGGTCGTTCCAGTCGTAGTTCATCTCCTTGGTGATGGTGATGAAGTTGTTGCAGAGGTACACCGACTTGACGTAAGGTTGGTCAAACAGGGCAGAAACGATGGGCGCATACTGGTCGGCCAGCTCCCGCGTGCGGAAGTCTGCCGTACCTGAGTACAACATCGTGTTGGTCACGAATTTAAGTGACTCCGGATTCGGAGTCTGTTCCGTATAAATGAGTACCGGATGTTTAACAGTTGCAGTGGTCGTTTCCATTATCGTAGGAACACAAAGGTAAGGAAAAAGGTTTTCCACGGCCCGGCACCGTACTTTTACCATACTGTACGCTATGGCTACCATCCGACAACAGGTTCTGCGATTGATTTACCCGCTCCTCCGGCGTTTTAACCGGAAACGCGAAAAGGGTATTGTTCTGGTTAATTCAGCCATGGACGCGCCCAGGCAATCGCTTTATGAGCTTTCCGTTTCTATGCCAGATGGCGCTGTGATTTCATTGCAGGATCTTGCCGGTAGGAAGATCCTCCTCGTCAATACCGCGTCAAATTGCGGCTACACCGCCCAGTTTGCCGAGTTGCAGTCGCTGCACAGCCGAATGCAGCAGAAGCTGGCGATTATCGCTTTTCCCGCCAATGATTTCAAAGAGCAGGAGATGGGCGACGACAAGCAGATTGCGGAATTTTGCTCAATCAATTATGGCGTCACTTTTCCTGTAGCCCGCAAAGGGGTGGTGGTGAAGTCTCCAAAGCAGCAGCCTGTGTACCGCTGGCTGACCTCGCCTGATGCCAATGGCTGGTGCGATCACGCACCCGATTGGAATTTCTCGAAGTATCTCATCAATGAAGAAGGCGTGCTGACCCATTATTTCGGACCGGCTGTTTCGCCGCTGGAGTCCGTCGTTTTGAAAGCGATTGACGCCACTGTATAGCTTTTGCCCCGTTTGCTGCTCAAGTCCTGAAATCACCCGGAATCTGAGGTGGTTTCGAGAAATTTCCGTATATTTATAGAATGGCCGATACACTGCTGCTCATACACGGTTTTGCATTCGACAATCGCATCTGGAACCCCGTTGAAATTGCTTTCGAAGGGCTAAATACGGTGATGTTCTCCCTGCCGGGATTCGACGGTCAGCCTGTACCCGCGCCGTATACCATCGTTGAGTTGGCGGAGCGGTTCTGGCGTGATCTCGATCAACAAGGTGTCGGGCGCGTGCACCTGGCGGGTCACAGTATGGGCGGTTATACGGTCATGGAGATGGCGGCACAACAGCCCGACCGCGTGCTGAGCGTAGCGCTCATTCACAGCCATGTTTTTGCCGACAGTGAGGAAAAGAGAAAGGCACGCTCCGTGGCGATTGGCGATATTAAAGCCAATGGCCGGACAACCTATATCCAAAACATGATCCCTTCGCTTTTCGCCAATCCGGTTACAATGGGTGCTGTTATCGACGCACTTACAGCACGTGCCATGACACGCGAAGATGCTACCTGGTATCATGGCCTGTATGCCCTGCGCGAGCGCAATGATCATACCATGACTTTACAACAATTGAAGGTGCCGGTGCTGATGCTTATGGGTGAGCGCGATGGTGCCGTGCCGCTGGATTGGGCATTGAAGCAAGCGCCGATAGCTGAGCGTACAACGTTTCATCTGTACGCCAATAGCGGCCATATGGCCATGTATGAAAACACACTGCAGATGATTCGCGACCTCAACGGTTTTTACCGACAGTTTCAAAGCTAGAAGTCAGTGCCGAGAGAGAAATGCAGGAGCGGCCGCTGATTTAGGGTCTTTTCCCAGTTCCACGCGCAATCGAGTTTCGCCAGGTAACCAAATAACATGGTCCTGACTCCGCTGCCGTATCCGAGCACCACGGGATTGCGGTAGTAATTGACAATGACTTGTACTGTGGGCGGCTGCGTCAGCACAACAGTATTCAGCGGATTGTCGCGTCCGAACGGATTGGAGCCATGCCAGGCTGTACCGGCATCTACAAAGCCTGTGATCTGGAAATTGCGCAGGAATGATGATCTGATTTTTTCCCTGGACAGGTATTGGAAAACGGGTACGCGTACTTCGGCATTAACCAGCATCACGCTGCTGCCGTTGCGGGCATTGTACCGGTAGCCGCGCATATTAGCGGCAAGTGTGGTATAGGCAAAGTCGATGCCACCGGGTACACTCACTGCGTTGTCGAATGTGCTGAAGATGCCGTTTTCTACGCCTCCGAGGTAATATAATATCCGCTCGGATCCAAATGAGGTGGCACCGGTTGCCCGGAAGGCAAATATGGTGCGCCGGTCGGGCGAGACATAGTGCCTGCCGTCAAACCCGACAACGGTCATAAAGCCTTTGTTGAATAGAAGTTTGGGTCCGGCTTCAAATAAGTTGAGGTCAAACCGCTTCACCACTTCCACCCATCCTTTGGCGCGGGTGCCGGTGCGGCTATTGATGTCGAGGTCGCGTGCGTTGTCGTAAACCCATTCGAGTTTCACACCCAGCCGTTGCGCATCATCAACAGGAATGGCGAGAGTCTGTCCATCGGTCGCCAGCGTAATGTTTCGGTCGTTGCGAATGGTGCCTGTCGCCCGCACACTGTGGTAGACATCAAAGGGATAACTCAGCCTGGTCTGCATAAGGAAGGTGACAAACTGATTGCGCTGCAGCGGATTGCTTGGCGATAGTCCGTACTCGACGATAGACTTCCTGTACAGCGCATACTGCCTGTCAATACGGCGTTTACGGTTGTCGAAGACGAGGAAGTATTCCGATCCGTTAAAGGATGTTGGAAAGCGCGCCCCTCCGGTGATGATATAGTTTTCGAGCAGGTCGGTTACCCGGGCTTTTACAAGAAAGCCCATCGTGGCCGGCTGAAATTCGCGACCCGTGCCCGCATAGCTGTCGAGTCCACCAAACAATAGCGAGTTGTCCAGATAGGTGTTGAAGTAGTCGAGTTTAAACCTAAGTCTGGAAGCAATAATTCTTGGCCGGAGAAAGGGCACCAGTTCTGCTGGTTTGTACGTTGCCGGCATGATTACCGGTATCTCTGGCTGCTTTGGTGTCGTAGTTGCCGTTGCTGGCGTAGAAGGTGCTACCGGCACAGGAGTCGCTGGAGCGGACGCTGAAATAACCGGACTGCCTGGAAATGGCGTTTGAAACAGATAACCCGGATTCATCTCTTCCTCACCTTGCTGTGATGGCGGGATAATCGAATCATGCGGTTTATCGGCAGATGGGGTCACGGGCAGTTTTTTAAAAAGCTGCACCGAATCGATCGGACTCACCTGCACCCAGGTCTTGTTCCATTTTTCGAGCAGGTCGATCGTCACCGGGCTTCCTTCAACATATTCATGTCGCAGGATATCGCGGTCAAATCGCGTGTGCAATTCCACCTCCGGTGGCTCTTCATCCAGTCGGTGTACCCGCAGTCGCTGCCAGCGACCATCCTGGTCGGCAAGGCAGATCAACTCATGATTGCCCGACATGCGCGCATGGCGTTCACTGGTTTTTGGGGTAAACGTCAGTTGCCGGAGTTCGCCGCGACCATTTTCGTATTTCAGCATAAAGAGATCAAACAGACCCAGCGGCAGAATCGAATCGAGTTCCATTTTCGCGAAGGTCTCATCCTTGCGGTTGGAAGAAAACAGGATGTAGCGCTGTCCGTCCATATATATGACGGAAGCATCGAGATCGTCGTAAAAATCATGTGTAATTCGCGTGCTTTGCCGACTGACGGGAGAATAGAGATATAGATCGGAGTAGCCATCTGTCGTGGCTGTCAGCATCAGCGTATCCGACGCCCAGAAATCCATATCGTACACGCGGTGATATTCAGGGCTGAGGATACCTTCCACGACATCATGTGTATCAAAGTCGTAGGTGCGCAGGAAAATTACATCGCGTCTTTCATACAGAAAGCTCAAAGCGCGACCATCGGGATGCCAGGCGAGTACCGGATAATTGAGATCGGGTTCCTGCAGGTGATTGCGTACGCCGTACCGGAAGAGGATTTTTTTATCACCGGTTGCCATGTCATACAGCACGACGCGAACACGGCCGTTGTCGTTGATCGTATAAGCCAGTTGCTTTCCGCCAGGCTGCATAGCCATACGACCCAATTGCTTCAACCGGTTTTGCTTAACGAGGTTGAGGTCGTGTCTAAAGGTTTCAGTTTGATCGCTTTGACCGGATAGCTGTCGTTCATAAAATAATTTCCATTGTCTTGCCAACTCTCTGGAGTCGAAGCCGAGCACATAGGTCAGTCCGTTTTCAAGACTGCGGTGAATGCGGGTGAGGTAGAGGATATTGGAGATTGTTGCCTTGCCGTATTGCGTGGCGATAAAAAACCACATACAGTGGCCGGCCAGTTTCGGATCGGATTTGCTGAGTCGCGCGAAATCCTTTTTCTTTTTCGTGGGCATGGAGAAATAGTCTCTCAGCCGGCTATCGATGTCCGTATTCCAGGTTTCGCCGATATAGGAGACCAGGCCTTCCTGAAACCAATCCGGGAGATTGAGCAGTACAGCATTCTGCACGATTTCCTGGAGGTTGGCGCCGTGCAGCATGGAGTTGATATAGACGGAGGCGATGCCTTCGCGAAGCGCTTTGCGGAGGTCGTTGTGGTTGCCGTTGAAATAGAGAAAGACTTTGTTGTCGACGACTTTGGTAATACCGGAGCGATTGATAAACTGATCTTCGATACCGATATTGGTTTGTTTGAGGTCAGTCAGATCGACGTAGACAATCAGTTCGATCTTGTCATTCATTTTGTGCTCCAGGACATTCTGGATGGCGGGGTTGTCGAGTTCGGCCATCTGCACGACGGTGTGGGCGATTTCGCGTCCTTTGCCGTACCAGTACGTGACGAAGTTTTCGGTCTCATACATGTCCCAGTTGTCGAAGTCGTCGTGAAACTGCACGCGGTTTTTCCCAAACTCTGTGGTCACGCTCTGTCCGGACAGGGCGCCTGCATAAAGGCATAGGCCGCATATGTACGTAAGTATCCTGCCCACGAAGCGAATATATGCCCCGGAGAGGGAATTTGCAAGTGTGAGAGCGAGAGCGTGAGAAAGTGAGGGGCCGGCGCGGGTTGAATGATTTCGGTTGTAGATCATGTTTATCGGGTATCGAATTGACTTGACTTCTAACATGGAGAACACAGAGGTTGTGTGCGCGGCCATGTTACCTCTCCCTTTGCTCCTCTTCTATACGTGAAGGGCATATGTTTTCTCTGGAAATCAATTTTCACACCTAATTCAATCATCCCCTCTCACTGCCGGGAGCGGGGATTAGGAGTGAGTTGCCATAAAATGAGGCGATCACTTTTTCTTTGCAGAAGGCACTGAAAAACCCCTGCCAGGCAGAATCTCGGCGATACAGCCAGTTAACCACAAAAAAAGCGACGAAGCAGTGACTTCGTCGCATAATTTTTACTGGCTTCTCCCTTTCCGCCTTTACTTCTCCGTTGACAGCACCATCTTCAGATTGAGCTTGGCGGCAACCGACATCACATCGACGAGGTCCTGAATCGAGAGATTTTTGGCGATCCGAAGGACCACGGTTGGGTCTTCATTGCGTTCAACGGCAGCGATAAGGGCACCTTCAAGGTTGCCGGCAGGTATCTCGTTGGCGTTGATGTAGTAGCGCAGATCTTCCGTCACCGTCAGGGTAAGCGGTTGCTTGGCCATCTGGCTGGTCGTATCCGATTTGGGCAGGAGGATCTTGATAATATTCGCGTTCGACATGGTCGCAATGATCAGGAAGAACAACATCAGAAAAAACATGATGTCATTCATCGCCGCCATGGCGTCTTCATCGTGGAATGGTCTCCTTTTGCGGATCTCCATCATATTACTTTACGGGTTTTTGAAGGCCCTTGATAAATTCCAGTACTTCTTTCTGCAGTTTTAGCGAGAAATGGTCAATGCGTGTCAGCAGGTAATTGTAGCCGATAAAGGCCACGACACCCACAATCAGACCTGTAGCCGATGATACCATCTTCTGGTAGAGACCGGCTGAGATCGTTCCGATAGAGATGTCTTCGGAGAGCGATACGTTGTAGAAGATGAGGATAACCCCGATGATCGTACCGATAAAACCGAGACGCGGTGCAATACCGGATACCATACTGATGTATCCCATCTTGCTTTCCATTTCCGTCAGTTCGATATTCGACTGTACGGTGAGTGCTTTTTCAATATACTCGATCGGTTTGCCGACTTGCGATACACCGGCCTTGATGACATTACCCAGCGAGCTGTTGGCCTGGTCACACAGCAGATTGGCTGAGTCAAACTGACCGAGTGAAACTTTGTCCAGTACACTATTGACCAGATTGTAATCGACCTTCGAGCGTTCCCGGATAAACAAGTATTTACTGATGATAAAAGCAATCGAGATCAGCGAAAGGATGATCAGCGGAATCATCACCGGTCCACCCTTGAACAGGATGTCAATCAGTCGGATGCTCTCTTGTAAGGTGGCTTCACCAGTTGTGTCAATGGCTGTTACAGCCTGCAGAAAAAATCCTATCATATGTTGTTCGTTGGTTGTGGCGTTATGCTGTATGCTTTTAACGTTGCAAAGGAAAGAAATTTTATATACAATGTATAAAATATGTTTAAATCGTTGTACGACAGAATTTTATACTGAAATTTTAGGAGGAATGGCTCAATTTGTCCAAGGCTGATCGTTATAACGCCGACAGCGTGTCATCTGGTATCTACGCTTTCACCCTTTGGTATAATTATATTTGTCGCATGAAAGCACAGTGTTCTTTTAGCATGTTTGCGGCGGCAATGTTCGCCCTCATGTTGTCGGCCTCCTGCAAGGATGGTGCATCGAAGCAGGAAGTCTATGTCAGCAAATTCAATTTTATGGATACAACGGTAAGTCCGAAACAGGACTTTTATCAGTTTGTCAATGGCGCATGGCTCAGCAGTACGGAGATACCGGACGATGAGACGCGTTGGGGAAGTTTTGACGAACTGCGGGAAAATACCAATCAGCAGGTATTGGCCATTATGAAGAAGGCTGCCGCAGAACCGATATCATCCCTAAGCGCGAATCAGGCCAAAGCAGTGTATCTGTATAAATCCTTCATGGATACTACCGCGCGCAATGCCGCCGGTATCACACCATTACAGCCTACACTTGATCAGATTGCTGCTATTCAAAGTGTTGGAGATTTGCAGACCTATCTGATGGAAAGACAAAGATCAGGGAAGTCAGGCATTTTCAGTTTTAGCGTCAGAAGTGATTTTAAAGACAGTAATCGCCATGCTGCCTATATCGGTTCTCCCGGCTTCGGACTTCCCGACCGCGATTACTATCTCAAGGACGATGATGATGCCAAAGACAAGCGTGCGAAGTATGTAGCACACGTTACCCGCATGCTCCGGTTTTTGGGCGACAGCGAAGCCGATGCGGCTGCACAAGCGGAGCGCATTCTCGCTTTTGAAACACGACTTGCTCCTGCCTTGATGGATCGCGCAGAAAGCCGCGATGCGCGCAAAAGGAATAACCCGCGTTCAATCGATCAGCTTGCGGAAATGGTGCCGCAGATTGTCTGGAAGGCCTATTTTGACGGCATTGGTGCCGCCGGACTGGATACCGTCATCGTCAGTGAACTGAAGTATGTTGAATCATTGAAGGACGTACTGCGAGATAACGAGCTTGACAACTGGAAAACCTTGCTGAGATGGTCAGCGCTTAACCATGCAGCCGGTTTATTGACCATGGACATGGAAAGAGCTGATTGGGAATTTTATTCCAGGACGATGAACGGTGCGAAGTCGCAAAAACCGCTTGAGGAACGCGCGCTCTCCGTTGTCAATGGTGTTCTCGGTGAAGCACTCGGACAACTCTATGTCAAAGAGCATTTCCCGCCGGAAGCCAAGGCTGCTGCCCGCGAGATGATCGACAAGGTCGTCAAGGCCTACGATACGCGCATCAAGGCACTGACCTGGATGACAGCAGATACGAAAACCAAAGCGCTGGAGAAGCTGCATCGCCTGAGCATCAAGATTGGTTATCCCGATGAGTGGAGAGATTATTCAACGATGGATATCAAAGCGCCCGAAGACGGTGGAAGCTATTATGCTAATCGTTCGGCTGCTTCTACATGGAATTTTGAGGACAATGTCTCCAGGCTTTCAAAACCGGTAGATAAAACTGAATGGCGTATGTCGCCACAGACGGTCAATGCCTATTACAATGGCTCACACAATGAAATCGTTTTTCCCGCTGCCATCCTTCAACCGCCGTTCTATCACTATCAGGCTGACCCGGCTGTGAATTTCGGAGGCATCGGCGCCGTTATCGGTCATGAAATTTCGCACGGTTTTGACGACAGCGGTTCGCGCTTCGATGCAGATGGCAATCTGAAAAACTGGTGGACTGATGAAGACCGCGAGGCATTCGACTCACTTGGTCAGGGGCTTGCCGACCAGTATGGCGCGATTGAAGTTATTGATGGAATACGTATCAATGGCAAACTATCGCTGGGCGAAAATATCGGCGACCTAGGCGGCACGAATGCGGCACTTGATGGACTGCGTCTCTGGATTGCTGAAAAGGGTGATCCCGGGCTTATCGATGGCTTTACCCAGGAGCAACGCTTCTTTATCTCATGGGCCAATATCTGGCGCGTGAAATACCGCGATGAAGCGATGATTCGCCAACTGAAGATTGGTCCGCACGCGCCGGGCAATTACCGCGGCTGGGTGCCGATCAGAAACCTCGATGCCTTCCATGAGGCCTTTGGTACCAGCGAGGGAGATGCCATGTACCTCACGCCGGAAAGCCGGATAAAAATTTGGTAATGGTATGCACCTCCGCTTTTGGTCAACATGTCGTTGGGTAGAAGCGGCTGGTGAACCACAACGAATCATACTATGTCCAGGATTCTCGTTACCGGCGGATGCGGATACATCGGCAGCCATACCATCGTCGATCTCATCGAAAATGGGTTTGATGTCGTCTCCGCCGATAACGGAATCAATTCCTGCTTCGACGTTCTTCAAGGTATTGCCGCCATCACCGGAAAGACAGTACGCAATATCGATGTCGACCTCAGTCATGCTGAAGCTTCATTAGAAGCGTTAAATGACGAAGGTCCTTTTGATGCCATCGTACACTTTGCGGCGCTGAAAAGTGTGGAAGAATCAGTGTATCAACCGCTGCGGTATTACCAGAATAATATTGGCAGTGTTCTGACCACACTTCACCTGATGGAGTCGCTGTCGATTCCGCATCTCATTTTTTCATCGTCTTGTACGGTATACGGCCGACCTGCCATACTGCCGGTAACAGAAAACACACCATTTGACAGCGCGGAAAACCCGTATGGTGCTACCAAGCAGGCTGCTGAAATTCTGTACGAACGTTTTTTCGCTTCTAGCGCCGGACAAAGTCTTCCTTTCAGCGGCATTTCGCTGCGGTACTTCAATCCTGCCGGCGCACATCCGTCAGCGCTTATCGGTGAATCATCACGCAACAAAGCGACGAATCTGGTGCCGGTGATTACTGAGGTGGCCATTGGCAAGCGATCAGAGCTCACCGTCTTCGGCGACGACTACGATACGCGCGATGGCAGTTGTATTCGCGACTATATCCATGTGACTGATCTGGCGCGCGCGCATACGGTCGCACTGCAGTATCTTCTCAACCGACAGAATGCCGAACCTTATGAGGTGTTCAACCTTGGCATTGGTAAAGGCGTAACGGTGCTGGAAGCTATTCATGCCTTTGAGGAGGTAACCGGTATGCGTGTAACCCATAAGGTTGGCCCCAGAAGGCCGGGGGATGTGCCGGCTATTTATGCAGAGAACACCCGGATAACCGAAAGGCTTGGCTGGAAACCCGAATGGGGAATACGGGAAATCATGCAGTCAGCCTGGGCATGGGAACAACACAGAAGTGGCACATCAACCTGAGCTTATTGACGAGTAATAGGCTAAAGTCTATAGGTGTAACCAGGCATCAGCACCGAATATTAAAAACGCTATCTTGTCAGGCGATTTGGTAAACGCGGTATGAAAATTTTCAATCTTATTCTGGCGGTACTCTTCCTCCTGTTTATGGTGGTGCAGTTCAACGACAAACCGGATGATCGCATGTTCTGGGTGATCCTGTATGGCGGGATCGGTGTCATTTCCGCATTTGCCGCATTTGACAAATATAACCGCTGGGCAATGTTGCTCGCCATGGCGGTCATCATCTTCGAATTGTTCAGCCGTTTTCCTGGCTTTGGGCTTTGGATTTCCGAAGGCATGCCCAGTATCATGGAAGAGATGAGTGCATCAACGCCCTACATCGAATTTGCCAGGGAATACCTCGGCCTCATCCTCAGCCTGGGCGTGATGATCACGCACTATGTGCGCTACACCAGGATGTTTCGCAACAAAAAATAAGAGACCGCTAAGTCCAGGAATTATCCGTTGGAGTGGAGTCCGATGCGATTGCCCTCGGTATCGAGAATCAGCGCCATATAGCCGTAATCCGGACTAATCTGCGTTTTGGGCATGACCACTTGGCCACCAGCCGATTCTACCCGATCGAGGATTTGCTGCAGGTCGGGATCTCCATTGAGATATACAAGCACACCGTCGGTTGATGATGGCTGATAAAATCCGGGAGCATGAATAACAGCAGCGCTGACATGCACGCCCGGCTCGTCCACGGGAAACATTCTCATTTTGTATTCATCGGTGTCTACCGGTATGAGTTGCAGCTGAAAAAGGGCTTCATAAAACCGTGTGGCGCGATCGAGATCGGTGGCGGGAATCTCCGCCCAAGCAAGGACATTTTTCATTTCAAACGAATAAAAAGCGATTGATTAAAAATTATCAGATTCCATATCCGAATTATCTCCAGAGTCCGATGATGGCGCCCATCAGGGCCAATGCCACCAGGGCGTAACCTCCGTTGATAAAGAAGAGTCTGGCAGGTTTGCGCTCGAATAAACCGTGTATGGCGACGAAGCAGAATACCCAAAGCCCAGCAAGTGCGCCGTACATAGCGCCTGTACCGATTGTCGTATGATGCGCACAAACACCTGTACACTCATCGGGCGTATCAGACAGGAACATGGCCAGATTGACAGCAGCGATCAGACTCAGGATAAAAGCCCATCCATAGATTTTCGCGAAGTTTCCCTGACGAAGTTGCTCAATGCTGAGATTATTATCCTTCATCCAGGCGGTGCCAAATAATTTCGGAGAATACCAGATGCCTCCGAGTACGAATGCTGAAATGCCGGCTGCGAGCACGGCGAACCAATTTATCATCATAACCCGAAGTTATTTCCCAAACTTTGCCCTGCCTCATGGTACAGGACAAACCCGGGAAATCGGGGGATGAAGATGGAAATGAAACAGACAGCGGCCAATCGGCTTCGGTTTAATGACATCGGCTTCCGGCTGATCACCATCCCTTTGTGCGGCATTGCCATACCAATCATCACTGGTATGGTCAATACATCGGGTATGTCGCACTGGCAGATCAAACTCTCTTTCCTGTACACCATCGGTATCGCCTGGATCATTTTTGAAGGCAATCGTTTTTTGTCAAACACCCTACGCAGTTATTTCGACTGGCACAATAAACCCTGGCATAAAATCATCGCCCTGCTGATTGTTCATCCCACGTATACCGTTCCTGTGAGCGGGTTGTTGCTCATCAGCTGGTACCTGGTATTCAGAGATGGGGCCATTGACTGGCCGGTGGTGCGACTGGCCACCGCGGTCATTCTGGTGTGTGTCATTTTTATCGTCCATATCTATGAGACTGTATTCCTGGTCAAGGAAGCAGAGTCTGAAAGTATACTTCGCGCAGAAATGGATAAAGCCAGGGTGCAGGCCGAGCTCGACGCGCTGAAAAACCAGATCGATCCGCATTTTATGTTCAACTCGCTCAACACACTTTCATCGATGATCGCACATGATCCCGATAAGGCGGTAGCGTTTAATGAAAACCTGGCTGATGTATACCGCTATATTCTGCACGGCAAATCCCGGGATCTGGTGTTGCTGGAAGAAGAGCTGAGCTTTCTCGATGATTATTTGTCGCTGATGAAAATTCGTTTCGGTGACGCCATTGCATTTACCATGAAAGTGCCCGATGCGGTAAGGCGCCAATACCTGATCCCACCGATTACGCTGCAGATTCCGGCAGAAAATGCCATCAAGCACAATGAGTTTTCAACGGATGATCCGCTTCAGCTGAAGCTCGACTGGAAGAAAGACGGAAGACTTGTTTTTTCGAATAACTACCATCCAAAAGAATTGCTTCGTCCTTCCTCCGGGATCGGTCTGGAAAACCTGATCAATCGGTACCGTCTGCTGACCGGGCGTGACATTGCTGTGCGCAATGACCGGCAGTTTTTTTCCGTAGAGTTTCCACTGATTCCCGTCCAGAGCTGAATGTGTTGTGGCGAAAATGCGTTGATAGCTGGCAAAGACACATTGCAGATGAACATGTAAATGCAGACCTTCATATCCACATGGTCAAAAACCTGCTGATCGTTGAAGATGAGAAGCCTGCCATCGACAGGCTTGTAGACATGCTGGATGACTTCCACCATGAAGTGCGAATCGCCGGTATTGCCATGAGTGTCCGGCAGGCTGTCAATTGGCTGGGTCGCAACCCAATGCCGGACCTGATCCTGATGGATATTTCACTTACAGACGGCTCATCATTTGACATATTTGATAAAACCAACATCACGTGCCCGGTAATCTTTATTACTGCCTACAATGAATTCTGGCAGGAAGCCTTCGAGCATCATGGGATCGACTATTTGTTAAAACCGCTGAAGAAGGAAAAGCTGGCCGCTGCACTCAAGCGCTTTGACGCGCTACGCGAACACTTTCAGACGAGAAAGAATGCTTTGATCGCGTATACAGTGGAGCAACATCCCTATCGGAAGCGCTTTCTGGTCAGGCGCGGCAAGGACTTGTTCAGTATTCGTACAGAAGACATTGCCTGCTTTTTTGCTGCAGACAAAGTTGTATTCCTTGTCGACAACCAGGGGCAGCGGTTTGTCATGGATCAGTCGCTGAAGGAAATAGAGAAAGAACTCGATCCTGCAGCATTTTTAAGGGTAAACCGCAAATTTATTTTTCAGAAAAATGCCATCCTTCGCGCGAAGTCGTATTCAAAAAGCAAGTTACTGCTCGATACACAACCCGCCATGACAGAGCAGGTAATTATCAGCCAGGAAAATGCAGCTGCCTTTAAGGACTGGTTTGGAAGCTGATAGGCGTGGCAGGACTATATAGCTTATGGGAGCACGGTTTTTAATTTTAAAATCACAGAAACCCAAAATTTGTTTGTGGTGAAGCCACCCAAACCATTCATCATGTCAATGATGGATTTATGTGTAATAATGGTTGGCCGTCAGGAATTCAGGATCGATTTTGATGAGTGGGATATTGCTTTGAGAAGTGAGAACAAAGATGGTTATGAAAGTGATTTTACAGGCAAGATTCCAGCTGACCTTGATGTGAATGACATCCTGCATAAACCTGCCGGGCATGCCTGGCGCGATCTTGACAATTTTACCGGAATAGAATACCGAAATACGATGACGCCTATTTAAGCACAACTTGAAAAGCCTTTTGTTCTATGCCATGATTCATGACTTTGACACAGATGAAGAGGCGGATAATGATACGGACGTGTATGATGTCAACGAGATAGTGCATCATGGTGTTTTATTCCTGCCGGAAATTTATGTCCACTGCCTCTGCCGCATAGATCAGGTGAATGATGACAAGATGATCGCGGGCTATACTTTCAATAAGCATTATTTGGATATGAAAATCCTCGAGGACAAGCCTGAACCTGCTTTCCTGAGGAGCGGTATGAGGTGCTGAAAGCATAACATGATGCCCTCGCAGTCAGGTATAACATCATGAGCCTGCTTGAAACGAATTGACAAATAGCTGTACAACAGGATTTATATCAGGATCGGTTTGCCTGCCCATTGTTTTTTAGTTTACCATTGATCGGTCTCTGAAGGTGATCAACTTGCTGTCAGAAATGCGAGAGAACATGAAAGTACTCACATTAACATCCGGGTAACTATTCACCCTAAATATAGAGAAACTTCCTGACCCCTTGTACACATTAAAAAAAAGTTCTTATATTTCGCACAATTAAGGTCTCTATCATTGTCAGACAAGGAACTCATCGCGTCCCTGCAAAAGCAGGTGTTAGAATTGTCCGAGCTTGTACGATCATTACAAGCCGAACTCGCCTGGTATAAGTCAAACCG
>Ga0079224_100007625_pt1 | contig 14556 bp, 11 predicted proteins | sample Stecom2015_FD_80414 | JGI IMG/M metagenome (GOLD analysis project Ga0079224, IMG submission 80414) | Agricultural soil microbial communities from Utah to study Nitrogen management - Steer compost 2015 | ecosystem: Environmental > Terrestrial > Soil > Agricultural land | place: USA: Utah...
AAGGTCCTATTCGCCACCTCAAAGCAGTTCAAGTGGCTATTATACTCCAGCATGGATAGATTATTTTTTTGATATGACCCAAACTTCCTCTGGACCTAGTGGTAGTTTACCACAGGGTATCTCAATTGATGGTGAGCCCGATATTTTCTCCTTTAGTTTTTTGGGTAGGACAGGGCGCTTTACATTCAAAAATAATAACCAGTTGGAATTGGTCAAACTCGACAATAATTCTCTCGATATTGAGTATGATCCCAATGGAAATGGAGGTTTTTTGATTGTTGATGAAAATGGAACAAAGTATTATTTCAATACTGAAGAGACTACAATGATGGAAACCATAGGTGGTTCGGCTCAATACAACCAGTTGGGGAATTATATGATAACAGCTTGGTATTTAACAACTATAGAAACTTTAGGGGGTGAAACAATTACGTTTAGTTATGCAAACGAAACTTATAACTATGTGGCAAGCCAGTCGCAAACTGCTACAATCCAGTCAAATCCACTTGGAGGTAATGATACAGGTTTCCCTTGTAATGCTCCAGTTGCGGGGCCAACTAAGTCACCAATCCTTAATCACAATTTATACGTTAATGGAAAAAGATTATCAAGCATCAGTAGTAATAATGTAGCTAATGGACAAGTTACGTTCCAATACACAACCTCACACCCCCAAGTATCAAACTACAAATTACTTTCGTCGCTAACACTTAAAAATCAATTCAATAGCACAATTGAAAACATAAGTCTTACCTATACTAATGCCAGTCAAAGATTATTCTTAAACAAAGTACAATTTCCAGATGCTAACAAAAACTATAGGTTTGAGTATAATGATTTAAGTGGAGTACCCCAGCGCCTTTCGTACCGTCAGGACCATTGGGGCTATTTTAATGATAAACCAAACACAACCTTGTTCCCGGATTTATCAAGCTTGAACAATACGAACGGTAACCGGTTTGCGGCTGCTTTCAGTGACGGGGCCAATAGGGACATAGATGAAACAAAGGCTAAAAAGGGACTATTAACAAAAGTGATTTATCCAACAAAAGGTTATGCAACCATTGACTATGAAAGCAATACCTACAATACCCCACAAAGTACTTCCAATATGGCTTATGTGTACTTAAATACGTCTACTACAGGCAGTACAAGTTCAAATTCGGATTCAGTTACATTAACCGATGTAGCTGTAAGTGGGCTTAGACCTTTAAATATGAATTTTAATTTGAATTACCAAAATTCTTGTGCTACCCAAGGCCCTGTGCCTAATGAGGCTGATAGAAAATTAAACATCACGATTCAAAACCTTACAAATTCATCCCAAGCTAATATTATCCAAAAAATGAATGGTACAACTGGCACCACACTAGGGATAGGAAATAGTGTGGCACTTACAATAGACGATGTGTATAATGGCGAGTATTATTTCAATCTTACAGCAAACAATAATTATCAGATAACAATTAATCTTTACTATGTGTGTCTATATGGACAGTTATCGTTTACTTATCCAAACACCACCGCCCAAATCACGTATGTGAACAAAAAAACGGGTGGGCTACGGGTTTCAAAAACAACTAATTACGATAATAATAATGTTCAAACTTCACTAAAGAAATATTACTACGCTAGCAAAAACAATCTATCGACTTCCTCAGGAGATCCTAGCTTAGAGCCTTATTATTTTTCGACATTTACGGTTGCTGGGGAATGCTCAGTTGGAGGAGCAGGTGGCAGCTGTGCCCCTTGGAGAATAGATTATTTACGTTTAAATTCTGGAGCTTTGAATGCTATGTACAGATCCTCGCTCCAAAATACAAGATATGAATACGTGACAGTCAGCGAGAGCAACAGTGGTTTTGCCAATGGAGGTATTGAATATAAATTTAAGTTGGCGCCAATGTTTAATTCGACTCTAATTCTAGGAACTTATTCAGAGATTTATTCAGAAGGGCAAATGTCGTGGGGTGATGGATTGGAATTGGAAAGAATATCTTTTAAGCATAATGGAAGTTCTTTGGTGGAGCTTTCCAGAGAATCAAGTGTTTATTCTAGGGATCCTAGTATTGATGACGTTGTTGAGGGCTTCAAAGTATCAAGGAAATTTTTTCAGCCATGTAGATCATTTGCTACATCTGATCCTGACGAACAAGCTTATTTAACGGCCTTGGATGAAATCGATGCCACGAGATACTACATTACTGCCAATTGGTATTACTTATCATTAAAGAAAAACATAGTATATGATTTAAATGGTCAAAACCCAGTTACAACAATCACGGAGTATTATTATGATAATGAAGTCCATCAGCAATTGTCTGGTACAAAAACAACCAACAGTGATGGAAAAATATTGCTCACTAAAAATTATTATCCAGACGATATTACAGGAACAACATTTCTTGTTGGGGATGCTTTGAGTACCAATGAGTGGAATACAATAGGTAGACTTAAATCCATAGGAACAAATAGCTTGCATAAATCGGCAAGTCTTATCCAAACAGAAACCTACAATGACATCAATGCTAATGGTGTGGCAGAAAGTAATGAATTGTTGAGTATACAGCGAACGAACTATAAGGATTGGACGAATAATATTGTTCTTCCGATAGACGTACAAAACTTAAAAGGAATTTATAGTAATCCTTCTAATATTCTGCAAGATAGAATCACTTATGTTGACTACGACACTACTAATGGAAACCCATTGGAAATATCCAAAGCAGACGGTACGCATATTGTTTATATATGGGGCTACAGTAAACAATACCCAATTGCAATAATAGAAAATGCCACTTATTCGCAAGTGTCAAGCCAAGTATCCAATCTTCAATCGTTGTCAAATTCAGATAGTGAACGCTGTATGGACTCCGTTACTTATAATTGCAGCGAAAAGAATTTACGGAATGCTTTGACGTCGTTAAGAAATTCGCTGCCAAATGCTATGGTCACCACCTACACCTATGATCCATTAGTTGGCGTTACCAGTATTACAGACCCTAAGGGCTATACAATGTATTATGAATACGATGATTTTAACCGATTGAAACAGGTGAAAGATGCGGCGGGAATACTATCAGTTAATGAGTACCATTACAAAAATCAATAAAATTTAATCAATCAAAGAATATATCATGAGAACATACTATATACTATTTACTGTACTTTTTTGTGCCTGTTTCGGAGCCCGATCGCTTGCACAGGAACTTCCTGAAAGTGTCATTATTGGAACTTGGGTTTTAGACTATGATGCCACTTTCTCGAAAATGGACAATCAGATGAAGTCTGCAATGGACTCGATTCCACAGACCCATAAGGTAAATATTAAGAATAGTTACAGAGGTAGAACGATGGTCTTTGACCCCAATAGTGAATTTAGTTTGCTTTTCCAAGATGGACGTAAGGTTGATGGTGATTGGTCTATTGAGCAGAATGGGAATACGCTAGTACTCACAGATCCCAATGGGTACAAGTATCCTCATAAGGTAAAGGAACTTACTTCCAATAGTATGGTTCTCAAATTGGAAGATTCGGACGGCTCAAAACTGTTCGTAAAGGAGCTGTATTTTATAAAAAACTAAAGCTAGAAAGATGAAAATATTAAACCCAACTAATTATTTGAAAACCGTTTTAGGTATTGTATTCACCCTAGCTTTAAGCTGCTTTGACTCAGGAGCCCAAACGTATTCCATAAGTGGACCATCACCTGCGAATCAGGGGCAGAATTATATGTATACGGTTAATGGCTATCCAATTAGTTCTGTAACTTGGTATATGCACTACGGTGGTACTATAACCAGTTCGTACTCCAATGTTTGCTATGTGACTTGGAACGTAAGTACCTCAGGGGCTTTGGGAGCGACAGTGGATGATGGCTTAGGTTATTACCATCAATTAAATCCTTACTACGTTACTATCAACCCTTCTACGCCTTCTACACCTCCTACACCAACAATTTTGAGCACCAATTGCGGGAATACCGTGCTTACTAGGCCAGATCCACCATCGGGATCTGGTATTACTTACTATTGGCAGAGTACGCCAACTGGTACTAATTCTAGTTCAGCTGCCGCCAGTTCTACCATTACGAAAACCAGTAGTGGTACTCAGTATTTAAGAGCTTATAATGGAGTATGGAGTTCATCAAGTTCCAAGGCCTATACGGTTAATCAACCAACCACATGGTATTATGATGGTGATGACGATGGTTTGGGGGACCCAAACACCACAACACAGGCCTGTTCCCAACCTGAAAATTATGTTAGCAATAGTAATGACGACCGACCACTAAGTGACGAAAATTTTATTTATACGTTGACACCAAGAATAGAGACCTCCGATGCCTCAGGTCTAACAAACAATCAAAAAATCGAGAGTGTTGCCTATTTTGATGGTATGGGAAGACCTATGCAGAATGTTGGGATCAGAGCAGGAGGCAATACCCAGGACATTATAACACATATTGATTATGACGACTATGGAAGGCAGGATAGAGAATACTTACCGTACGCTTCGGCAACCGATATTGGTCAATATAGATCTGGTGCATTGGGAGCTACCACTGGTTTTTATAATGTTGCAAAATATGAGAGTACTGCAAACCCCTATTCTGAAAAGACACTGGAATCGTCACCCTTAAGTCGGGTTATGAGCCAAGCTGCTCCAGGTTATGATTGGCGTAAAGGCGGTGGACATGAAATAGGATTTGAATACAGGACTAATATAGCCAATGAAGTCAAGGTCTTTGGTGTAGATCTAGCCTATGCTAATAACACATATACACCAATATTAACTGGAGGTAGCAGCTATTATGATGCCAATAAACTTTACAAAACGGTGACCAAAGATGAAAATTGGAGCAGTGGTACAGACCATACGACCGAAGAGTTCAAGGACAAGCAGGGCCGTGTTATATTGAAACGTACCTATAATGATGGAGAGAAACACGATACCTATTATGTATATGATGATTTTGGTAATTTAACCTATGTGTTACCACCAAAGGCCACAGATCTTATCAATCCAAACGGCCTGGAAAGTAATATAGAATCAGCCGTCACAGTATCATCAGGAAACAACCTTCCATTAGGAGCAACCAATTCCATCATCTTGAAGGATGGTTTTTGGGCAAAATCAGGAAGCACCTTTACGGCAACGATAGAAAGCGACCAACCGGTATTGGATGAGTTATGCTACCAGTACGTTTACGACGAACGCAATAGGCTCGTGGAAAAGAAAATACCTGGGAAAGGGTGGGAGTACATCGTCTACAACAAACTGGACCAACCCATATTGACCCAGGATGCCAATTTAAGGGAACAGGGCCAATGGTTGTTCACTAAGTACGATGCCTTTGGTAGGGTGTCCTATACAGGGCTGTTTAGCAGCGCGAGTTCTAGAACAGCAGTTCAATCTGATGCAAATGGAACAACTTCCCAATTTGTGGCGCAGAGCACTTCTTCTACAAGTATAGGAGGCTCAAATGTGTATTACAGTGGTGACAGTAACGTTTACCCAACCTCTGGGATTGTGGAGGTACATATCATCAACTATTACGATAGTTATATAGATGTTGGTTCTGGTACATCAGAAACGTCGTATACTGTTACGCCCATTACCAATGTCAAAGGGTTGGCGACGGTGAGCAAGGTAAGGGTGCTCGATGTAAGCCCAGCGAAGTGGATTACCACTGTAACCTATTATGATAACAAATCAAGGCCAATTTATGTTTATACTCATAATAGCTATTTGGGTACCACCGATAAGGTTAAGAGTGATTACGATTTTATAAACTTGGTAGAGACTACCAGTACCCATGTAAAGGGTACGCTTAACCCCATTACTGTAGTAGATACCTACACCTATGACCATGCCAATCGTTTAAAGGCTCAAAAACAAAAGATTGGCTCAGAACCAGAAGAATTGATTGTTTTGAATACATATGATGAATTGGGGCAATTGGAATCCAAAAAGGTGGGTGGTGCTCCTAACAGCACCATCGAGAATTCCAATGGGCTTCAGGAAATAGACTATACGTATAATGTTAGGGGCTGGCTCAAGCAGATAAACGATCCTACCAATTTGGGATCCAAGCTGTTTGCTTTCAAGATCAATTACAACACAAAGGAATTGAATGCATCCAATGATGCGCTCTACAATGGTAACATAAGTGAGACCATTTGGAAAACGGCCAATGATGTAAGTAGCAATAAGACCAGAGGCTATGCCTATACCTACGATGCGCTCAATAGAATTATGGGAGCCAACTATGGTGTCAAGACTACAGGTTCGTTTAACCTGTCCTCTGGGTTCGATATGGGCGTTGGTAGCTACGACAAGAACGGCAACATCATATCCCTGTGGCGCGATAACCTGAACAATACCAAGATAGACCAATTGACCTATACCTACCATAACGGTGGCGATAGTAACAGATTAAAGAAAGTTGAGGATTCTGCGGGGGGTACTGATGGGTTTATAAACGGCTCCTCGGCCTCAGAAGAATATAGCTATGATGCCAATGGCAACATGGTAATAGATGCCAACAAAGGTATAACGGCCATTAGCTACAACCATTTAAATTTGCCTGACGAAGTACAGTTTGGCAGTATCGATAAAATTAAATACATTTACGATGCTACAGGTGTGAAGCTGGAGAAAAAGGTTGTTGAGGACGGTATCCCAAATGATAAGTACACGTTCTATGCTGGTAATTATATTTACGAAAGAACTGGCGATAGTGGCAATGGCTCTTTGAAATTCTTTAGCCAGCCTGAGGGTTATGTGGATGCTGAAAATGGTTACGATTATGTGTACCAATATAAGGACCACTTGGGCAATGTACGCCTGTCCTATAAAAATGTGGGTAGTAGTGGTTCACCAAGCCTGCAGGTACAGGAGGAGAACAATTATTATCCCTTTGGCTTACGCCATAAAGGGTACAATAATAACCCGATAACCAATCATAAGTATGAACTTTACAACGGGAAGGAATTCGAGGACGCTTTGGGACTTAATATGTTTGAAATGGATTTAAGAAGTTATGACCCTGCAATAGCAAGGTTTACATCAATTGATCCCGTTATACATCATAGCATGTCTCCTTATATGGCATTCGATGGCAATCCTATATTTTGGGCAGACCCAACTGGAGCCGATGCTGCATGCCTAACCTGTGGAGAAGCTACTGATTTATGGGGGAGAAGTAGATATGATGAGAATGGGATGTATATTCCTCCTAGTAAAAGAAAGGAAGTGAACAATGATAGTGGTTTTGTAATTAATAAGAACGAAACTGTACAAACTCAGCCTAATAGAATAGATTTTGTTAACACAAAATCGAAAAAAGAACAAAAGAAATTTCTAGACGACGTTATAGAATGGTTTGGTTATGTAGATCAATTTGGTGGTAGATCTATAAGTGTTGGAAGTATTATTGATTTTTATGCTGAACCAAAAGAGAAAAATGAAAAGTCTTTTGGACAAAAGGCCTTAGATTTTTTAGAAGATATAATAGGAGGAAATTCTAAAGATCATAATAATGTAACCCTTACAGATGGTAAAGGCAATTATGTAGAAATAGGATATTTTAATCACACGAAGGATTTTGCGAATTTGTATAGTGGCAGTTCTATTGATCCTGAAGGAAATGAAACCTATGTAAATGGGGTAAATCAAAACACATATAGAATAACCATGAGGTCACATACTGTTGATAATGGAAATGCACCTTCTGTAATTTATATGTATTTTTCTGGGAAAGATAAAAGTTATTATAATTATATATTTAATAGAATTAAAGCCTATAAACCATATAAGGCAAAAATGATCCCTTACAATAAACAATAAATAAATTAAGTATTAATTTGAATGAAATATTTAGTATTCACTTTATTATCGGTTGTCTTGTTTTCATGTAAGAAAAATGACAACAATAACCAAAACATTAATAGTGTCGATATAATTGGTAATTGGTATAGTGTAAAAGACAATAATTACCAAGAATATTATTTTACGAAAAACAAAATGTATGAGTACAGTCCGTATTCAGGTGATGTTTTGGAGTTTAATTATATAATAAAACACAATTCTATTTATAGATATTTTAATCACCCAGAACTTAAAAATCACTCATATGACTTCTATGATAATATATTGCAAATAGATTCACTTCATGTTAAATTAAAAACTAAATCTCTCATTAAATTAAATAAAAAAAATACATTACAGATGTTTTTAGAAAAAAAAATAGACTATAAAACCTTTGATAAATTTGGCATTTACAGAAAAAATCTTTCTATATCATTAGATAGTTTAGCTAAAAAAGCTGGTCAATAAAGGGCTGGAACAATGGCGCTTCCCTTGGCAAGTGTGGCAGCTCCAGCTACAACCCTAAGTTTGGGCTTAGAGTCTTCATCAGTTGTGAGCATTACTCAGGATGTCATGATTAGACATGGTGTTAGGAGAATAGTCTTTAGAAATTCCTTGGGACAATTTGCTCGTGGAACTGGTATGCGTGAAACTTCAAGAATGTATTTTCAGCGTATGGGATTGAACGGCTTAGGTCAAGCTACTCGATTTACTCCAGTTGTGCCTCAAGTTGGGGAGCAATAACAAGGTGGACGGTTGGAGCAGGATTATCAGGTGCGACGGGCTATTATTATTATTATGACAAACTATTTAAATAATTAATTATGGGGATATTCAATTTTTTTTTTAAACATAATTGGTTTAGGAGAACCAAAAAATCCAAATCAATTTGTAAAGAAGTTTATTAGGGATTCAGAAAAGGAAAGAGCGCAGCTCGAAATGATTTACAAAAGAGAAGTGATTTTACAGGTAGATTCCTTAAGGTTTGTGCCCTCTTGGTTTAAGATTACTGATAAAGATATAGAAGAATATAAAAATGGATATGTAATTTTCTTTACTAAAGATGTTGAAAAGTTTCAAAAGGGTTTTACGAAAAAATATTCAAGTTTTTCAAAAGATAATGATTTAATTAAAATAGAAGAGACTCATAATCATCAAAATGTAGTTACAGTCTGCAAATTTTTGCAAAAAATTGATAATCATATGACATTGGCTAACGAAATGAAAAATTTTATTGATGGATTCTATTCGTTTAAAGAAGATAATCCTTCTATTTTGTTTAACATAAGGTACTTAACTGGAATTCCTGGGTAATGGCGGTAGTATCTCCCCTAGCTGCACGAAGTTTGCAACTTCGTGCTATGAAATAAAGTTAAGAGCCACAATGTGGAAGTTGTGGTTTTTTTGTGGCAAAAAAGAGCCAGCTGCTGCTCAAAAACTTGGTTATGCATTGGAAAAAGGAACTAACTCAATTAAGCTAATAAAAAATTTGAAATGAAAATAATTAAATCTTCAATTATAAAAAGTAAAATAAAAAGAAGTGGTATTGCTTTACAGGATACACAAATATTTGAAGATAAAAATACCGTTAATGACTTTACATTCAATTTTTTATTAAATGAATATGAGGAAATAATAATGAAATTTGAAAATGATATTAATAAATGGGTGTTAACAAATTATAGGCTATTATTTCCTAATAGATTAAGTCAAATATTATTAGGCGATATTATAGGTGTAGATATTCAAAGCATAAGAAATCAAGAGTCAACAAAGACCAATAATACATCGATTGATTTATTACTGAACAATCAAAAAAGTGTTTCGTTAAATGTTGAAAAAGGTACTTGGCCTTTAATGTTTGAGATATTCAAGTATATAGCCAATTATAGCAGGTAATGGTGTGGGGTAGTCGGTCAAATTAATGATTACTACTTTTTAAAGTTATAATTATCTTATTTTCAAGTGTTAATAAGTAATTTAAGCATAAAGCGCAGGTGTATTTAGGTATGCCCGTTTTGTTTTTTTACCCTTAAAAACTGCATATAAATTGGTCTAAATAATCTTAGTGAATTAAATTAATGGATAGTTTTTCCTAGACTAAATATTAGTTGAGGTTGTTTAGATTTCTCATATATCAAAATTAACGAGTGTACAATTTAGTATGCTCGTTTTTTATGCAGTAATTAAACAAAATTTTATGTTCCAAATGGAATGTCTGAACCTCGCTGGGGTCACAACCTAAAACACAAACTATTGAATGTTAGTATTATAACTAATGATTAAACGCTTAGTGGGACAAAATTGTTCCAAAAATTGATTTTTTTAAAAAGGGAAAAGTAATATAATGCATTACTTTCTTGGGTTTTTTAAATAGAGGTGTATCATTCTTAACGAACGAATAAATGCCCAAGACTGAAGATACAATTCCTATGATTGTCCAAAAATCCATTAATTCAAATATACTATTTTTATTCCCCCCAGCTGGCGCTCGTTTGTAACGATTGCCTTTTGGTACAAAAAAGCTATGCTCTACCCTTACCTATTCTAGGGCTTAACCTTAGTGGTTTCAGCTATAAATAAAATACATTTATAGCAGCCATGAAGAATAAAACAAAAACATATCTATTATTGGTGGCCGTTTTGGCCATTTGGGGCTTTATTGGGTTTAAAATAGTGTCTTCTTTAAATCCAGAACCACCAAAAGTAAATGTTGCAGAGACTATGGCCTCTTTTGCACCAAATATAAATACCAGTCAAGAAAAATTTAGCATTCAGTTACCGGAACGCGACCCTTTTTTGGGTAAAATGTATATTAAAAAAACAGATGTAAAACCTAAGCCTGTTGTGTACAAACAACCTATGGAGTGGCTTCCCATAACGTACCATGGCCTTATTTCCAAACCTGATACCAAAGATAAAATCTGTATAGTATCAATAAACGGCTACCAACGCATTATGAAAGTGGGCCAAAATATAGAAGGGGTAAAACTTTTAAAAGCGACCACTAATGAAATTAATGTCAGTTATAAAGGCTTAAAAAAAACAATTAATAAAGCATGATGTTCCGAAAGCTAAGAGCAGGGGCTTTGCAATTTGCCATGTTTGTTGTGGTTGTAATTGCTTTGTTATTGGCTGCTTTTATAGTTTTAGTACATACGTATAAACAATTTAAAATACAGACCGATTTTGTTTTAGAAACTGCAAATAATGCAAATAAGGGAATGGATTATTTGCTAGAACATGATGTTATTCAAGAAGATACTTTAGTTCTTAACCTCAATGATGCGGATTATAAAACACTAAAAGTATATCAAGATTATTGGGGGTTATTTGAAAAGGGGACTGCCATATCTAAAATAAAGTACAAACAATTTAAAAAAATAGCACTTATTGGGGCATCTCAAGCGGAAATTTACAGAACTGCCTTGTACCTTGAAGAAAACAACAGACCGTTATCCCTAGTGGGAAATACCAAAATACAAGGCGTAGCTTATCTGCCAAAACAAGGAGTGCGAACAGGTAATATTTCTGGGCATTCCTATTACGGGTCTTCTCTAATAAACGGTGCTACTAGGGAAAGTAGTGAATTGCCCAAGATAAAATCTGGAATATTAAAGCAACTAAGTAACATAGATGAAGAATTCAACGAAGTTAACCAAGACCAATTTTTGAATATTGATAGACAAAGTGCTTTTAAAAATTCGTTTTTTAACCCGTTACGGGTTGTTTACAGTCCCGGCCTAATTGATTTGTCAGGTGTGTCTTTAACTGGTCATATTTTAGTGCAGTCAAAAAACAAAATTATGGTAGATGCCTCTTCAACCCTACAAGATGTTATTCTTGTGGCACCAATTGTAGAATTAAAAGACCACGTAAAAGGGACATTCCAGGTATTTGCGACAAAAGAATTAACCGTTGGAAGCAATTGTGAGCTAAACTATCCGAGTGCATTGGTTTTAAAAGAAGATAAACAAATGGGCAGTGAAGGAATAAATAACGCTGAGGAAACCCCTTTTATAAAAATAAATAAGGGATCCACAGTTAAAGGAACGATTGTTTATTTGGGAAAAACCAAAAACTATAAGCCCCAAGTTGTGATTAATGAAAATGCAAAAATTATAGGAGAGGTGTATTGCGACAGAAATCTAGAACTTTTGGGAGACGTGTATGGTTCAGTTTTTACCTCTGGGTTCGTCGCTGTACAATCGGGTTCTGTTTTCCAAAACCATATTTATAACGGAAACATTCTGGTTGATGAATTACCCCAAGAATATGTAGGGTTACAACTGGAGACTTCAAAAAAAGACATTGCCAAATGGTTGTATTGAAAAAAATTAAAGCCTCTACGTTAATGGAAACATTGGTGGCCACTGTTTTGATTGTGGTTGTTTTTATGTTGGCCAGTGTGATTTTAAACAACTTGTTTTCAAATACTATTAAGAGCAATACTGCTGAGATTGATAATTATCTGTCTGAATTAGAATACCAGTATATGAATGATAAAATAGAACTTCCTTTTTTTGATGATTTTAAAACTTGGGAAATTACCATACAATCCAATGATCAAGCAGAAGAGCAACAAGTGATTTTGGAAGCTGTTAACTCTGATACAAAACAAATTATAACTAAGCACATTAGTGAAAACTAAACATAAAATAGAAGCTTTTACTCTAAGTGAGATGGTGGTGGTTCTTATATTAACATCCCTTGTTGTGGGCATGGCATTTTCTGTATTGACTATGGTGCAAAAGCATATGAATGGCATTCAGGATAACCTAAATAAAAACACAGAGCTTCATAAGTTGGAACAATCCTTATGGTTGGATTTTAACAGGTATTCAAAAATCAGTTACAGTCCGTTTGATGACGAACTTGTTTTTTCATCGGAACTAACTTCGATAAGCTATAAATTCAATACAGAAACTATTACAAAAGATTTGGATACGTTTAAGGTTTCTTTAGAAAACAAAGCATTCTTTTTTGATGGCAATGCTATTCAAGAAGGCTATTTGGATGCCCTTAAATTGAGCTTGGCTAAAAATTTTAGAAATCAAGTGCTCTTCATATTCAAAAAAAATGATGCGACACAATTTATGGAATAATGGCCTTTCAATTAGAGAACATAGCAACACAAGCATCGGTTAAAAAGGAATCCACATCTGCGGAATCTTTTTTAAAGAAAGAAATCATTTTGTTCAACAATGCCTTTAACAATAAAATAAAAGAAGACTTTTATACAGAACTGAGTGTTTTGCTCAAGGCAGGTGTATCTTTGAAAGATGCTCTGGAGTTGATACAAAATTCCCAAAAGAAAAAACAGAACAAAGAGATATTACAAAAAATATCACAGGACATTGTTTCGGGTTTAACGCTTTCTGGAGCATTGAAAAAGCACAAGCAATTTAGTAATTATGAATATCATTCTGTTAATATAGGAGAGGAAACAGGAACCATAGCCCAGGTAACCGATCAACTGGGAAGTTTTTATGCGAGAAAAAATGAACAACGAAGAAACTTGGTAAGTGCGCTTACATATCCCATTATTATATTGTCCACCGCCGTATTGGTGGTCGCTTTCATGCTACAATTTGTGGTCCCTATGTTTCAGGATATTTTTAAACAGCAAGGCGTTGAATTACCAGTAATCACGAAGTTTATTATCAGTCTCTCAGACTTTATGAAAGGTTATGGCTGGCTTATGTTATTGGGATTGGTTGTTTTTTTCGTATCACAGTCTTTTTTGAATAAAAAAAAACGGTTCAAACAATTAAAAGATAAACTTATACTGAAATTGCCCTTTATTGGAAACTTTGTAAAGGTTGTGTACCTCACTCAGTTTACCCAAGCAGTATCATTGCTAACAGCTTCCAGGGTACCGGTAGTCAATAGTATTCAATTAGTGAAACAAATGATCACTTTTTATCCACTGGAAATGGCTCTAACCCAAGTGGAGCAACATATTTTAAAAGGTGAAACTTTAAGTAATAGTCTGGCACAACACAAATTTTTTGATGACAAAATGGTTGCCTTGGTCAAAGTAGCCGAAGAAACCAATCAAACAGAATACATTTTTGACAGACTAAATAAACAGTACAACACCCAAGTGCAACAACAATCTAAAATGCTTTCTACAGTTATGGAGCCTTTTATAATCCTTATTGTTGGAGTTTTGGTCGGTGTTATTTTAATTGCAATGTATTTACCGATGTTTAAGTTGAGTAGTGTGATTGGTTGACAAAAATTATTTTGGAATTCTCATATATTTTTAATCTAATCATATAAAACACTATATTTGAATAGGTAATGAAAAATTGACATTTCACTATTGTTTCACTTATATATCACGAGACTTTAGGAAATCAATAAGCATAGGGGATAGGATAGATAGTTCGAATCCTGTCGCGATCACTTAAACCCTTTCTATTTTTAGAGAGGGTTTTTTGTTTATAACCATAATATTGTGTGACTTTACAATCTTTTTTATTAAGTAAAAAAAGCCTGTATATATAAAATGGAAATAAATTCAGTTCAATTAAAATTATTTAAAAAAATAAACCGTTTGATGCTGTAATTAGTGCCGAATAATTATATTTGTATATACACCTATTTGAGGCTTGAAAGTTTATTAAATATTTACAAAAGCCGTTAAATTCTCCTACTAAACCATCCTTTCGCCTTCAT
>Ga0079224_100007628_pt1 | contig 14550 bp, 12 predicted proteins | sample Stecom2015_FD_80414 | JGI IMG/M metagenome (GOLD analysis project Ga0079224, IMG submission 80414) | Agricultural soil microbial communities from Utah to study Nitrogen management - Steer compost 2015 | ecosystem: Environmental > Terrestrial > Soil > Agricultural land | place: USA: Utah...
GAGCGTCGAGCCGGCCTTCGCCGCGCCGGGCGATACCGTCGAGGTCACAGTTGAAGTCTCCGAGCTTCGCATGGCGCGCGGTTCGGTTGCCATTTACGGATTCATCGAGAATCCGGGTGGCCGCACGATCGGAGTGCTGTCCTGGCGCGCCATCCCGCGCGGGGACATCGAGGTCAAGGCAGACTTCCTCATTCCGGTGAGCGCCCCGGACGGTGAGTACGCGCTGAACGTGCTGGTGCGGGGAGATGGCGTCTGGGCTGGCGAGGACGCCGCGGCCAGCTTCACCATCTCCGCCCCCAACCCCGAGCCGGAGCCTACACCGACTGAGCCCCCGGCAACGCCGACCGAGACATCTCCGGACCCGACGGCGACACCCCAGGCCGGCGACCCGGTGCTCGATCAGGCGGAAGCCGAGTTCCTGTCCCTGCTGAATGCCTATCGCGTCGAAAACGGCCTTGGACCGCTGGCGCGCAACGCGACGCTCGATCTGGCGGCCCAGCGGCACAGCGAAGACATGGCGGCGCGCGCCTACTTCAGCCACGACACGCCGGAGGGCGTGACCCCGTGGGATCGCATGCAGGCCGCAGGCTATGCCTGCCCCTCGTACAAGGGCGAGAACATTGCGGCCGGCTACGACGCGGCCCAGCGCGTCTTCGAGGCCTGGCGCAACTCGCCGGGCCACAACGCCAACATGTTGAGCCCCTACTTCGATGAGATTGGCATCGGCCTGGCCTACGACGCCGATAGCCCGTTCCATTACTACTGGACGACCGACTTCGGCCGCTGCGTCGGCTAGCGGCGCTGGCGAAGCGCGCCTTGTGGCAGCCGGGCGCGATCGAGGTTGATGTTCACCGTGTCTCGCCGCGGCGGGGGCCGGTGCGCTACAGTGCCTCGCGATGTGGATGCAGCTGAGTTGAACGTAGGATGGAGTGCAGATCGATGGGGCGCGTTCTCCGCGAAGACGAAGCTTTCGGCCTGCTGGCCCATTTCGTCTCTACCGCCGAGCTGCATACGATCGAGCCACCGCATTACGCCGACCGCCGGATCCTCGAAGGAGTCCTGCCGCTGCTCGATGCGATGATCCGTGACGGCGACGCGCGCCGCCGGCGCTGGCTCGAAGACTTTCGGCGCGACCTTCAGAATGCGCTCGCCGCGAGACGCACCGATCCGGACGCCTATCACAGCTTCCTCCATGAGGCCCCCGGCCGGATCACCGTCATGCTGCGTGAGCTGAGCACGGAGGCCGATGCCTAGCCACACGTCTGCCTGCAAACGACCTATTCGACTTGACGCCTTCCAGTTCCCGCCAGCCGGGAACGGTGGGCGGGGGTGAGGGAATGAGCGATCAGGATCGACGCGCCGAGATCGTGTTCGAGACGATGCGCACCCGACGAGCTGTGCGCGCATTCACCGATGAGCCGGTGTCGGTGGCCGATATCCGGCGGATCATCGAGGCAGCCCGCTGGGCGTCCAGCGCCGGGAATCGCCGGCTGCATCGCTTTTTCGTGACGCGCGACCCGAAGAAGATCGAGCTGGTCAGCGCAATCGGTCCCGGCTTCTACGGCAAGCCTGCGGCGCTGATCGTCATCTGCACGGATCTGACCAAGGCCGAGACACTGGGCGTGCGCGCCGAGCGCGACGAGAGCACCTGGATCGACGTCGGCACGGCGGCAATGAACATGCAGCTGATGGCGCACGCACTGGGGCTGGGCACGACGCCGGTAACCTCGGTCAGCCGCTCGGGATTGATCGCTGCCCTCGAGCTTCCCGACCACCTGCGGCCCGAGCTGATCCTGCAACTGGGCCACCCCGCGCCGGGCGCCCCGCGCGGCCGCGGCACCGGGGAGCGCATCCGCCCCGAAGACATCACCGACTGGGAGCGCCCCGGCGGCCAGATACCGCAAGGCGACGAGACGACATAACCCGCGCCGCGCCGAGGTTGCGGTTCCTGGGCGCGGGTTCGATGGTTCGCGACGAGGGGCAACGTGAAGCGGGACCGGGGTCAACCCCGGTCCCGCTCATGCATGGCGGATGAGTGGCCTCTGGCCTACTTCATCTCGCCGTCTTCGCCGCCGTCCGCCGGGCGCAGGTCCTCGACGTGGATCAGCTCGGCGTTCCACGGGCAGTATTGCCCGATGTTGTCGACGAACTCATCGAGGTTGTTCTCGACCTGGGACGGCGTGCCGTCACAGACTTCCATGGCTGTCTCGGCCATCTCCGTCTGCTGCGGGTCGAGGTGCCAGCTCCACGGATAGTTGTGGAGTGCCTCGCCCGGCTCACGGTGGATCGGGCCGTTCGGGATGGTGGCCTCGCTCTCGCCGGCCTCGAGCGCCAGGATGTCGGCGATCGTGTCCGGGTTCGTGGTCCAGAGCTGGAACAGCTCGCCCTGAACGTCGAAGGTCGCCAGGACACCACCGGTCAGATCCCACTCGCCGAAGTAACCCGGCAGGTACACGCCGTCCACGAACACGTTCGCCAGCTCGATGCCCTCGATGCCGAGGATCGTGTGGCGAATCTGCTCGATCACGCGCGGCTCGTCGCCGATGCCGCCGACGACGATCTCGCCCGACAGGTGCACCGTGGCCAGGCCGTCCGTCACATCGACCGACACGATCTGCAGGTCTGAGTTATGAAGGGCGTTGAACAGCTCGCGGCCCTCATCGTCGGTGATCGTGTCCGAGTCGTAGTCCAGCAACAGTCCCAGTGCGCGCTGGATCATCGTGGCCGGATCGGTGGCCGGCTCGACCTCCATCGGAACCGGGATCAAGCTGTCGCCCACGCCGATCGGGATGCCGTTCTGGCCCTCGTCACCGATCGCCACGAAGTAGATATCAGCGGTGCTAACGTCGTCGCCTGGGCCGAAGATGTCATCGAGCGGCGTGCCGTTGACGGTGATCGTGGCCATCCCAACGCCAGCGGCGTCGAGGACCGTCGCGCGGATCTGCTCGATGACGCGCGGCTCGTCGCAGGTGCCGCCGACCAGGACATCGCCGCTCAGGGCGACCGTGACCTCGTCACCCTCGACCGTCACGGAATCCACGGTGAGCGTGGACTGGTAGAGGGCGTTGTAGAGATCGTCCTGATTCTCGCCGACGCCGAAGAGCGCGTTCAACGCGCGCTCGACACGCGTCGCGGGATCGTCGGTGGCTTCGATCTCAACCTCGACCGGGATCAGGCTGTCCTGGCAGCCGATGAGCTGGCCATTCTCGCCGTTGTCGCCGAGCGCCACGAGGTAGATCTGAGCCGTGCCCGGTTCGGGTTCCGGACCCGGGCCAGGCTCGCCGCCGTCGCCGTAGCGCCAGCGGTAGTAGTGCTGGCCGACGTTGCCGGCCTCGACCTGCCAGCCGAGCTCATTGCCCGGCGTATAGGTCAGGCAGCGGCGCTCGAAGCACTGCAGCAGGACGTCCTGATCGACGCCCGCCACAGTCGCGGTCGACCAGTAGGCTTCGGTGATCGGGAAGCCGACTGCGTAGAACGGATTCTGGAAGATCGCCCCGTTGGTCAGCTCGCCACCGACGTAGATTGTGCCGGTCGTGGTCATGATCTCCCAGAACGGAGCGGCCACGGTGTGGTTGGTCTCCGGCACGTAGGTGCCGAAGCCGATGCCGTATTCTGCCAGCTCCGGCTCCTCGGTGACCGTGCCGTCACGTTCGATGCGCCCGGTGACCAACTCGCCTTCGCCGAGCGGGGCGTCATCCAGCCGCTGGGCGAGCGTCGCATACGTCGGCCCGAACTGGTTGTCCGGGTCGCCGGCGACCGGCACGTTGGCCGGCTCGCGCTGGATGAATTCGTTGTGACCGACCTGCATGTTGCCGGTGATCATCTCGACGACCAGCAGGCCGTTGGTGACGTACCAGAGCTCGCTGGGGTCACCGCTCGGGTCGATGATCTCCATGCGGCTCTTGTCGAAGTACTGCACCAGCCGCTCGCCGCCGGGCGATTCGGCATACTGCTCCATCATGCCGTCGGTGTAGGGGCCGGGACCCCACCAGAAGGTGCGGTCGACGCCAAACTCCTGGACCGGGCGGTCGAGGCGTTCCCAGCGAGCTTCGAAGGCCGGGTCGGCGAAGTCATGCTCGACTGCCGGGTCTTCGTGGTTCGCCGTCGCGCTGAGCGTCCCCAATGAGAGCACTGCCAGCGCAGCGACGGCGATAAGCCGGAATAACGGCTTCAATCCCTTCTCCTTTCGCTGCGACTCGTTCGCAAAACCGGCGCCGAAAAGGCGCTGGCCGCCAGCCGCGCGCACCGTGAAAAGTGCCGCCTGCATCAGCGACCATTCCAAACGTAACAATCACGTAGAGCGAATCCGTTATGAATCCCGGCGCATCAGGACATAGATCGCGATAGGGTCAGGCGACCTGTCGCGGGGTGATAGGCGCGTGGATAACCAGCGTACGTACGCGAGCTAATCGTCGAAGAGGTGGAGCGCCAGGCCGATTAGACCGCCAAAGAGGTTATCGAGCCCGCCGCCGAGCATCATTCCGGCCAGCATCTGCTGGGTACGGAGCTGCTGGAAGCGCTGCTCGAGCGGGATCAACTCGCTCTCCGGGACGTTCAAGCCTGCGATCTGCTGGCCGGGCACGACAACGCGCGCGCCGCACTGCGGGCAGCGCTCGGCGCCTGGCTCGATCGTCGTCAGGCACCACTGGCAGCTGAGTTCCGGGGTATCCTCGTCAGGCGAGGCCAGCTTGCGGTGGGCGCCGCCACAATGGGGGCACGTTTCGCGCTCGTTGTCGAACCACTCGCCGCACCACTGGCAGCTGACGTCGAAGCTCCCGCCGCCCGGCGGCTCGGCGTGCGCTCGCGCGGCCGCCTGCTCCTGAGGCTGCTCGCGGGCCTCGGGAGCAGGTTCTGGGGACTTGTCGTCGAAGATGTCCAGCGGCAGCCGTTCGATCATGCTGGCCCCTCCAGCCTGGGCGTGCCCATTGTATATACCGCCGACTTCCGTGATAGCCGCCCCGCGGTCGCGCCGCAACGACCCGTCGGTCCCGATCCAGCGCGCCGGGTGTCCCGCTCACTCCCCGCTGCGGTCGCTCAGGTCGAAGCCGGAACGCAGCTCCTTCTGGTGCAGGATGTAGTGGCTGATCACGTGCATCCCGGCGCGCTCGTAGAGCCGGTTCGCGCCGGTCAGGCTCTGGGCATCGACGCTCAGGCGGACATCGTGGATGCCGCGCCGGAAGAACGCCCTGAAGCTGGCGTGGAGCAGGGCCAGCCCCAGTCCCTTGCGCCGCCACGCGCGGGTGACGCCCACCGTGTCGATCCAGCCGTGGTCGTCGGCCAGCGTGCCCAGGCTGATGCCGGCAATCTGGCCCGCCTCGTCGCGCGCGATGATCCAGAGGTCGGGTCTGACGCCCTCGCCCTGTGCGTAGGCCTGGAAGCGCTCGAAGTCGCTGCGCGGCCGGCCCCAGAGATCGCGGAAGGCGTCCTCGACCGCCAGGTGCACCTCCATGTCGTCCTCTCCCGGCCGGTAGGGGGTGACGTGGATACCCTCGGGCCATTCCGGCTCCGGCGGCGCTGCGTCCAGTTCGATGCCCATCACGTAGGTGACGCGCACCGGCTCGTAGCCATGCGCCGGCAGCAATTCCAGCGCGGCCTTGTCCTGCGAGGGGACATAATGCTGGACCACCACCCGCGCCCCCGGCTCTGCCCGGTCCATCCGGCTGCGCGCCCACTCCTCGCCCCACTGGACGAGGTAGCCGCCCAGCCCCCGGCCGGTGTGGTCGGGATGGACGTAGCCGTAGACTGAGATATTGACATAACTGCGGTTCAGGACGTCCGCGCAGGCCGCAACCGAGCCATCCGGCGCGATGATCAGCAGCGTTTCCTCGTCGAGATCCACGCCCTGCCAATCGTCCAGCACGGTCGCCGCGCTGGTGCTGGTGCCCAGCCCGTGGGCGCGCTCGCAGGCCGTCAGGATCGCCGCGACCGCCTCGGCATCGTCGAGCGTCGCTGGGCGCGTCCAGTAGCCCGCTGGCAGGCCGGATTGGGTTGGCATATGGGTGTCTCCCGTTCCCGATGTTGCTTTTCACTCCCAGGCTGGCGGGAACGTCGAGCCACCCCCGTTCCGGCAGCCGGCAGAGCATTCCACCGGGCCGTCCAGCACGTCAAGCCCGGCCGATTCGCCGAATGCCCCCACGCAAATTGGGTCTACCCGGCTATGGACGACAACCCGGCTGGGGGCGACGATCTGGGCATTGCTGCGGCAATCTGGTTATGAGGAGTCAACGATGTCAGTCATGTCCTGGGTGCGCTCCCGCATCATCGAGCCCCGCCCCGCCGGACCTGAGCGGCTGCTGCGTCGCTTCACGCCAGCAGTCGACCACCCGATCCACCAGGACGCGATCACCACCACGCCGGAGAGCTGGCGCGTCCAGACCCGCGGCCGGCGCTCCTTCCGGCTCTTTGAGCTTCGCGAGCGGCTGCCGGCAGCCTGCCTGCTGACCTACCGCGCCTGGATGCGCTCGGAGAACGTCCGACCGCGCGCTTACCTTGAGATGTGGTGCCACATCCCGGACGTGGGCGAGTTCGCCTCGCGTGGCATCCACACGGCCCTTACGGGCGACAACGGCTGGGTGATCTGCGAGACCCGCTTCCGTCTCAAGCCGGGCCTGCTTCCCGACGCGATCAAGCTCAACATCGCCTTCGACGGCCCAGGCGCCGTCGAGATCAGCGACATCAGCCTCACCGCCACGCCCCTGGCCTAAAGCCGTCTTCGCGCCGGTACCTTTCCGGCACAGAGGCCGCGCGTTGTGTCCGGCTTAGGATCGCGGTACGCCGGTCTGCGGGAGGACCCCGCGGTATTGCCAGGCCCGATGTGCGGACGAGGCGGTGCTCTGACCGTAGCGTTGCGTATCCACAGGCTCCCAGGCTCGGAACCTCACTCGCCACGGGCGGTCGGCCGCCTTCCGATCCGGCCGGGAGGAGGCGCTATGGCTGAGCAATCCGCTGGCTAGGGCCTCGAGATCGATATCGATATGGACGTGCAGCGCAAGGCCTGGGCGCTTCAGCGGGTCGCCTGGGCGGTCGCGCTGGGTATCACCGGCGATGGACCGCTGGCCCATACCGCGCAGTCGGACGATGCCGGGATGCCTGCGTTCATGCCGCGCGCATGGCACACGCCGCCGACCCAATTGCCGGCGTCGTCCTTGACGATGTAGTCCTGATACTCGCCCGCGCCGTCGCTCATCGTCAGCGCTTGAGTGTCCCAGCCGATGACCTGGCTGTAGAAGTCCTTCAGGGCGTCCGCGTCGTCTAGGGTGATGTCGGCCGAGACGATGGAACCGATCCGGTATCGACTCGCCATGTTCGCCTGCACTCCTTCGCTATCGGCTAGTCACGAGGCGCCGATGCTAGCAGCCCGGGGGCCTCAAACCGGGTCGCTTTCTGAGTAGGTTTCGACGGCCAGATCGATGACGCCGGCCGCGAGCCGCAGGCTGTAGTGATCGGACTCCTCGCTGAAACCGGGGCTGCTCCAGCGCAGGGCCGCGCCGATCGGCGGGAGGCGGCGCTCGTCAACCCTCAGACCCACGACGCCGCTGCTCGCTGAGAGTTCGATCGGGACGCCCTCTGGGCGACGCAGCCGCACGTTCGTCACACCGCTGGTGAAGTCCAGGTAGACGCGTCCCTGAGGCCGGGGCAGGTTGATGTCCAGGCGGCGCACGCCGGCGGCGACGTCGAGTCCGAGGAGTTCGATGTGCCGCAGGTCGGCGCGCACGTCGGTGACGCCGGCATAGATCTCGATGCGCCAGCCGATCCCGGCCTGCAAGGAGATGTCACCGGCAGGACGCTGGCGGCGGTTCAGCAGCTCGCGGATGCGGGTCAGGGGACCGCGCCCCGAATGGATGGCGACTTTGCGACCCTCGACGTCGATCCTCGGCCGGTCGCCCCGGAAGCGGCCGCGCACCAGGTGACCGACCTCGCTGTGCGTCGTGATCGTGAGGTTGGTCAACCCGCTGGCCAGGCTCAAGCTGGCGGCGTCAGCGTTCGTTGCGGGGCCGTCGACGAGGGCGGACATGTGCACTCCTTTGCCGGCTAGGTCTTCACGGCCCGCAGGATGCGGCCATAGACGTCGTTGAGGTACGTGTCGAAGGAGTCGTCGGCGTACTGGGCGTGGCCGAGCCGGACGATGACCATGTCGCGCGACGGGATCGCCATCGTGACCTGGCCCCAGGCGCCGGCCGCCCAGAAGGCGTCGCGTGGGATGTCCGGGTGACGGCCGCCAGCGTTGAGCCAGAACTGACCGCCGTACTGCTTTTCCTCGGCCGCCGGGGCCGGGGTGCTGATGAAGTCGACCCAGCCCTCGGGCAGGATGCGCTCTCCCGTGACCGGCCAGATGCCGTCACGCAGGTGGAGCAGGCCGAAGCGCGCCCAGTCGCGGGCTGTGCCGTAGTCGTAGCCGGTCATGATGAAGTTGCCCCAGGGGTCGACCTCCAGCACCATGTTGCGCATCCCGAGCTTGTCGAAGAGCGCACGTTGGGGGTAGGTCAGATAATCCTCGCCACGAGCCTCGACCGTGCGGCGCACCAGCGCGCCGAGCGAGAGCGTGTCGCCGTTGCGGTAGCGCCAGACGGTGCCGGGCGGGTACTCCAGCGGCCGGCTGAGCGAGTGCTCGAAGACGTTGATCGCGCCGAAGTAGATGTACATGTGGTCGTCCTGGCTGGTCCAGCCCAGCGCCAGGCGGTCTTCGTCCTGGGCGCGCATGAACTTGAGGCCGCTGGACATGTTGAGCAGATCGGCGATTCGGATCTCGCGGCGCGGGTCGCTGGCGCCCTGCCACTCTTCGAGTGGCGCGGGCTGGCCGACCGTGAAGTGGCCGTCCTTGACCAGCAGGCCGATTAGCGCGGCCGTGATGCTCTTGCCGGACGACCAGCTGACGTGGCGTGTGTCCTTGTCGAAGCCGGGGGCGTAGCGCTCGCCGATCAGGCGGTCCTTGTAGAGCACGACCATGGCGCGGGTTCGCTGCGGCTTCGGCAGGGCGTCGTCGTTGAAGGCGTAGTCGAAGGCGGCTTCCAGGGCTGCCTGATCAACCTCCGGCGGCAGCGGCTCATCCGGCAGCTTGTCGCCCATCGGCCAGGGCGTCGTCTCCGGGTCGGGCACCTGGGGCGTGACCGGCACCGGCGTGAAGTGGACCTCGTCGCTACCCTCGGGGATGATCGTACAGCCCTGGCCGCCGTGGCAGCGGGCCGTGCGCGAGATGCCGCGCGCCGAGAGCGTCACCTGCTGGCGCTGGCGGTCGACGTCGATCTCGACCTCGTCCCAGTCGAATGCGTTGCCCTCGGGGCGTGCGTGGGTCTTGATGTCGTGCTCGAAGAATTCATCCGGGTCACGGCCGACGACGAATGCGCCGGAGCAGAGGAGCTTGGCGAACATCGCCAGTGCGTGGCTGGTCTTCTCGCGCGTCGTGGCGTCCATGGTCGCGGCGGTCATCGATGGTTCCTTTCCTTGCGTTGCGTTGGCGCCGAAGATAGCCGCCGCCGGTGAGCCTGTCCAGCGGCGCGCCAGTCCACGATAATCAGGGATGGGTGTAGGCGCTGGCGAAGGGTGGGACATGCCGATCAGGATCCGGGTGGGTGACGAGGCGGGCTATGCGCGCCATCTGGCCCAGAAGACACGCGTGGGCCGGCCGGATCTGGCGATCGGCTTCGAGCCCACCCGGGCAGCCGCGCCAGCGCTGTTCGTCGAGGGGGCGGAATTCTACCCGCCCATGCTCGACGATCTGCGAGCCGCGACCTCGTCGATTCACATCAACGAGTTCGGCATCCGGCCCGGGGTCGTCGCCGACCGCTTCACGAAGGTGCTCAAGGAAAAAGCCGCTGCCGGTTTGCCGGTGAGGTTGATCGTGGACGCGCGCGGCAGCCGTCCGGATGGCGAGTCGCGCGAGCTGTTCGCCGATCTGGCGGCGTCCGGCGTCGAGGTCTACGTCAACCGCCCGTTCGACCTGCGCGTGGCGCTCGGCCCGCTGGGGGCCGAGACGGGCAAGCGCTTGAACCTGGAGAACCTGTTCGCCGTCGATCACCGCAAGTTCTTCGTGATCGACGGGAGGGTCGGCTGGGTCGGCACGGCCGGGATCGAGGACCGCTTCGAGGACGGGCGCCATCACGACCTATTCGTGCGCATGGAGGGGCCGATCGTCCACCAGCTCCAGACGGTCTTCCTGGCGAGCTACCGCTGGCACGGTGGTGAGTATGGCCTGAGCGAGATCGCCTGTCTCTACCCGGAGCCAGAAGAGGGCGACGTGCCCGCGTTGACGCTGCAGAACGCGCCGGGCAGCTACCGACCGATCTCGCGGGCGATCCTACGGCACATCGAGCGCGCCGAGCGCACGCTGGACATCATGAACCCCTACATCTCGCATCCGGTGATCTTCGAGCGCCTGATCGATGCGGCGCGGCGCGGCGTGCGGGTGCGGATCGTCGCGCCGCCGAACCACCGCACCTGGACGACCGGCTACGTCCGGCTCTACCACCACGAGGCGTTGACTGGCGCCGGCGTCGAGCTCTGGACCTATCCCGCCGTCGCCCATGCCAAGGCGTTCATCCGGGACGGCGAGCATGTGCTGGTCGGCTCCTGCAACCTGGAGACCTGGAGCCTGCGGCGCTTCTTCGAGCTGGACGTCAGTATCCGCTCTCCGGAACTGGCCCGCGAGTTCGCCGATGAGCTGTTCGATCCCGACATCGCGGCTTCAGTTCCCGCAACCGGCATCGAGGGGCTGCAGGATCGCCTGCTCGCAACCGCGTTCTACCTGGCATCGCCATTCCTGTAAGCGTGGTCGCGCAGGCGCTGCGCCCTGACATAGTAAGACCCCGCGGCGAGATGCCACGGGGTCTCGGTCCCTCGTCGGGCGGTCTGCCGCCTAGTACGGGAGGAAGGTGGGAGCGTCGATGTCCCACTCGCAGTTGTGGAAGACGTTGCTCATGCCGAAGTCGAAGTAACCGATGCCGCCGGCATGGTCGGTGCCGCCGTCACACGCCATGATGTTCCAGGCGCCCTCGTCATCGAAGATCTCATCGTCGCCCGTGCCGGCATAGGTCGCATCCTCGCCTGGGCCGCCGTAGGCGTAGTCATTTCCCGGGCCGGCCAGGAGGTGGTCGGTGCCTTCTCCGCCGAACATGATGTCGTCGCCCTCCGATCCCCACATGGCGTCATCGTCGTCGCCGCCGCGCATGACGTCGCGGTCGTCATCGCCGAAGAGGTGGTCCATGCCCCCGTCGCCGAAGAGGTTGTCGATGCCGGCGCCGCCGTACAGGGTGTCGTCATCGTCGTCCCCGCGCAGCACGTCGTTGCCATCTTCGCCGTAAATGATGTCCATCCCCCAGCTGCCGGAGACGTTGTCGTTGCCGGCTCCAGCGCAAATCAGGTCGTCGCCTCCGGCGCCGTTGATGCGGTCGTTGCCGCCGTATGTCTGAATCACGTCCGGCCCAGGCGTGCCGGTCACTACGTCGTCGCCGTTGGTGCCGACGATCGTCGCGGCTATGCCCCGGCAGGAGGGGATGGCGACCGGTTGCCCGGCAGCCGCCTCCAGCGTCCCGCTCACGCCCGTCATCGCCGCCAGGGCCAGTAGCCCGAGCGCAAGTGGCCGCAGCCATCCCCGCATCGCGCCGGCAGTCGTTCCCGTTCGCATCGTCATCGAGAGTCCCTTTCTCAGCGCTCCTCGCGCTTGCGTCTTCAGTGCTCGCCGCCGAGCGGCGATCAATTCGATCGCAGCGTATGGCCGCTCGGCCTGGATGTCGGCTGCGGAGAACGCAGGGCAAGCGACGCATCGCCGACAGGCGGGCTGTAGCCGGCGATACAACGCGCAGCGCACCCGGCTCCTAGCATCGCGTTCAGGAGGCGTTGCCGGGCGGCTCCCCGGTATGGAAGGACTGAAGGGAGTCGGACGATGAAACGTCTGATCGGCATCTTCGCGACCGTTGCGACCCTCACGACGCTTGCATCTCCCCTGTTCGCCGGGACGGCCGCCGCGGCCCCGCCCGGCAACGCGCATTTCAACGCCGTCTGGCAGCGCACCGACAAGCCGGTCGCTGACCTGCTCGTCGACCGCACCTGGATCTGGGGCCCGGAGGGCCGGAGCGCCATCCTGAGCGAGGCCTACGCGGAATCGCCCGGCGGCGCGCGCGACGTGCAGTACTTCGACAAGAGCCGCATGGAGTTGACCCATCCGGATGGTGATCCCAACTCGATCTGGTACGTCACCAATGGCCTGCTGGTCGTCGAGTTGATCACCGGGCGGATGCAGCTTGGCGACAACCTCTTCGAGGATCGTCTGCCCGCCGAGGTGCCGGTGGCGGGCGACCGGGGTGACGCTGGCGGCCCGACCTACGCGACCTTCGGCGCGGTGCTCGACGCGCCGGCCACGCCGGTCGGCGAGGCCTACATCGAGCGCCTGAGCCGCTCCGGCCAGGTCACCAGCGACTCCGATCTCCTCTCGCGGGGCATCCTGGCGGCGCACTACGACGAGGTCACCGGGCACTCGATCGCCGCGCCCTTCTGGGACTTCATGAACTCGGCCGGGGCGGTCTACTGGGACGGGCAGTTCGACGATGACCTGCTCTTCGCCGACCCGCTCTTCGGCACGGGCCGGCCGATCAGCGAGGCGTACTGGTCCGAAGTGCTGGTCGCCGGCACGCCGGTCGACGTCCTGATGCAGTGCTTCGAGCGCCGCTGCCTGACCTACAACCCCGCCAACCCCGAAGGCTGGCAGGTCGAGGCGGGCAACGTCGGTATCCATTACTACGAGTGGCGCTACGGGGCGGACGAAGACCCCGGCCAGATGCCGCCAGGCGAGCCGCCCGCGACCCCGCCGCCGGGGCCTCCGGGAGTCCCGCCGCCCGGCGATCCCGAACCGGGAGACGAGGCGCCGGGCACGCCGCGCGTCACCGACGCCCTGGGCCACCCTGGCAATGCAGGAGAGCCATTCGTCCTCGTCTACTTCGATGTGGCTCAAAGCGGCGGTTACCCGGAGGGCTTCCGCCTCTACCGGCGGGGCGACAGCGGCTACCGGCTCGTGGACGAGGCCGAGGCGCTTTACCGCTATCTCGAAGACACCGACGTCGAGCATGGCGGGCATTATTGCTACGTCATGACGGCCTTCAACGCGCACGGCGAATCGCGGCCAACCGATGACTTCTGCGTCGACGTGCCCTACCCGGAAGACGAGCCGGCCGGGCCGGCGCTGATCAGCCCCGCCGCGGGCTACGTCTCCTACGACCGCGAGATCGAGTTCGTGTGGGAGCCGGTATCGGGCGTCAACGGCATGGTCCTCTGCCTCTTCAAGCTCCCCATCGGTGACCTCCCCTGCGACTTCGATCTCGATCCGCAAGATGGATACGCCCTCTGGATGTCGGGCGCGGATACGCTCGCTACCGGCAGCATCATCCGAGAACTGCCTGAGCAGCTGGTCCCGGACGGGAGCCGGCTAGACCTGTACTGGACGGTGTCGGCCTGCGAGACGGACGCCTACAACTGCCTGGACTCGGACGAGCGACGCCTGCTGACGGTCGACCTGACGGCTCCGCTGACGGCGCCGAACCTGCGCTATGCGACGCCCGATACAACCGACCCTGGTCGCTATACATTCACCTGGGATCTGGTCCCGGGCGCGGAGCGCTACATCGTCTGCATCTATGGGCCGAGCGGGATCTGCGAGCAGGAGACCGGCGACTACCTCAAGTCGGCGCTGCTCGGTTCGACGGTCGATAGCTATGTGCTGACGATTCCGGTGTGGCTGGCACCTGACGGCCGGGTCACCGAGCTGCGCTGGACGGTCGCCGCCTGCGACGCCGCGCTCAACTGCGTCTGGAGCCAGCAGGTTCGCACCATCTATGTGGACCGCATCCCCGAGGCCGACCTGGAGCCGGTGTCGCTCACCGGCGTGACGGCCGACCCGAACAATCCGGCGCGCCTGACCTTCACCTGGCTGCCCTCCGCCGGGGCCGAGCGCTACATCATCTGCTTGATCAGCGCCAACACCGGCGGCCACTGCAAGTGGGAAACCGGCGACTTGTACAGGTCCGAGGTCCTCGGCCCGACGGTAACGAGCCACACTATGGAGATCCCGAACTGGCTCGCGCCGGACGGCGCGCAGACCATACTCTTCGCCCAGGTCGGGGCCTGCGACATCAATCTGGCTTGCGCCTGGCCGGGCGGCTACTTCACGGTCATCGTCGACCGCACCTGAGCCGCAGCGCGGCCGGAGCCAACCGCGCGGAGACCTTCGGGTATCATCCCGGGGGTCTCTGCGTCTGGAGTGAGAGGGAGCAGCGTCGTGATCGTCACCCGCACCGTCGATGTCGTCGAGAACTACCACGGCACCGAGGTGGCCGATCCCTATCGCTGGCTAGAGGAGGAGACCGATGAGGTGGCGGAGTGGGTCGCTGCTCAGAACCGCCAGACCCAGGCGTTTCTCTCCGGCGTGCCAGCCCGCGAGGCGATCCGCGAGCGGCTGACGGCGCTCTGGAACTTCCCCCGGCAGTCGATCCCGGTCAAGGCCGGCGGGCGCTACTTCTTCTCGCGCAACGACGGTCTGCAGAACCAGCCGGTCTACTGCGTTCA
>Ga0079224_100007629_pt1 | contig 14550 bp, 17 predicted proteins | sample Stecom2015_FD_80414 | JGI IMG/M metagenome (GOLD analysis project Ga0079224, IMG submission 80414) | Agricultural soil microbial communities from Utah to study Nitrogen management - Steer compost 2015 | ecosystem: Environmental > Terrestrial > Soil > Agricultural land | place: USA: Utah...
GGGGCAGACGTGCACGTCTATCGCAATGACGCGATTACACTGGAGCAGATCGAAGCGCTGGCACCCGCAAAGATCGTAATTTCCCCCGGTCCCTGTACACCTTCAGAAGCGGGAATTTCCCTGGATGTGATCAAGGCATTTGGTGGTCGCATCCCATTGCTGGGTGTCTGCCTGGGCCATCAGGCTATAGGCCAGGCCTTTGGTGGTGATGTGATCCGCGCGCGTCAGGTTATGCATGGCAAACTGTCGCCGATGTACCACAAGAACACCGGTATCTTCAGTGACCTGCCCAGCCCGTTCACGGCAACCCGCTACCACTCTCTGGTCATCGACAAGAACACGCTGCCCGACTGTCTGGAAGTTATCGCCTGGACCCAGCTGGAAAACGGCGAAATGGACGAGATCATGGGCGTCAGACACAAGACCCTGGATATCCAGGGCGTTCAGTTCCACCCGGAATCCATTCTCAGCGAACACGGTCACCAGCTGTTCCGGAATTTCCTGGAAGGCAAATAGCGCCAACGACAGGCATCAAAAAGGACAACAACATGGATATCAAACAGGCTATTCGCCACCTCTGTGCAGGCCAGGATCTTGATGCGGATCTGATGGCCCGGCTGATGCGCGAAATCATGACCGGTCAGGCCACTGATGCGCAGATTGCAGCTTTTCTGGTTGCCCTGCAGATCAAGGGCATCCGTACTCCCGAGCTGCTGGGCGCGGCGCGCACCATGCGTGAACTGGCTGCACCTGTGATTCTGCCTCCGGACGAGAACCTGGTGGATACCTGCGGTACCGGTGGTACCAGTACGGACACATTCAATATTTCCACTTCCGCTGCAATGGTTGCTGCCTGTGCCGGGGCCCGTGTGGCCAAGCACGGAAACCGCGGCGCCACCAGCAAAAGCGGTAGCGCCGACCTGCTTGAGGCCGCAGGTGTGCGTCTGAACATAACGCCAGCCCAGGTTGCGCAGTGCATACAGCAGGTAGGTGTAGGGTTTATGTTTGCCCCCGGTCATCATAGCGCAATGAAACACGTGATTGGCCCGCGTCGTGAGATTGGTGTGCGCACCATTTTTAACATGCTCGGACCGCTGACCAATCCAGCGGGTGCGCCGAATCAGGTAATGGGTGTATTTGACCAGGTATGGATTGATCCGGTAGTGGAAGTGCTCAAGGGGCTTGGCAGTCGTCATGTGCTGGTACTGGCATCCGACGACGGGCTTGATGAAATCAGCATCTCCGCACCGACCAAAATTGGCGAACTTAAAGAAGGACAGCTGCTGCGTTATACAGTGACACCTGAAGACTTTGGTATGACCCGTCGCAGCGACTTCAATATGCTCAAGGTCAATTCGCCCCAGGAAAGTCTGGTGCTGGTGCGTGAGGCACTGACCTACCAGAACGAGGCTGCCGGCGACATCGTTGCGTTGAATGCCGGTGCAGCCATTTATGCAGCCAACCTCTGTGAGGATCTGGCGACTGGTGTCAGCAAGGCACAGGAAATTCTGCGCAGCGGCGCTGCACTGAAAAAACTCGAAGAACTGGCGGCGTTTACCCAGGCGCTGCCCACTGAGGAAAACAAGGCGTGAAAACCAGCACCATTCTTGAAAAAATTCTGGCTCAAAAAGCCGTCGAAATTCGCCAGAACAGCCAGCGCACCAGTCTGGCCCTGCAGCAGAAAATGGCACGGGATCAGATCTCTGGTCGTCGCGGATTTATCCGTGCGCTGCGTTCACGCATGGAAGCACAACAGCCGGCAGTGATCGCCGAAATCAAAAAAACCTCTCCCAGCAAGGGGCTGATCCGCGAGGATTTTGATCCGGCGACCATCGCACGCCAGTACGAGGCAGCAGGTGCCACCTGTTTGTCTGTGCTCACCGATGAGCAGTTTTTTCAGGGTGCTACCCAATACCTGCAGCAGGCGCGTGCGGCCTGCTCACTGCCAGTCATCCGCAAGGATTTTATTGTGGATCCGTACCAGGTAGCAGAAGCCGGTGCCATGGGCGCCGACTGCATTCTGCTGATCGTAGCGGCGCTGAATCCGCCAAAGCTGCGTGAACTGAACGAGGCAGCGCAGGAGCTGGAACTGGACGTCCTGGTGGAAGTGCACAATGAATCAGAACTGGATGTTGCACTGGCGGCCGGTTTTGATCTGATTGGTGTGAACAACCGCAATTTGCATACCTTTCACACTGATCTGGAGACAACGCTGCGTCTGGCTGCGCTGGTCCCGGACGACAAGCTGATTGTCACCGAAAGCGGCATCAGTACGGCCGCTGACGTCAAACACATGATGTCGCGCGGGATCTATGGATTCCTGATTGGCGAGACCTTTATGCGTGCACCGGATCCGGGCGAAAAACTGAAGGAACTGTTCGCCTGAGACAAAGCGCAAGCTTTTTTGGTTCGTCGGTGTAAACCTGCTGCAATGCCCGCCGATATGTAACAAGACCGGATCTAATCCGTCTGTTAATTTCGTGTGGGTTGCACATGTTTCTGAGCAAACTGCTCTTTGTCCTGTTTTGTCTGGTGCTGATGATGGCTGGCTTGATGCTGGCTGCATGGGCTGGCCGGCTGCAGGCCATGCAATACCAGACGCTCCGGCAGCTGGCGGCACTGGACCAGCGCCGCCTGATATTGCAGGACACCACCCGCGCATTGCAGCGCATGGATACCGATCCTGCAGTCCTCTCCGTACTGTTTGATGCCATGATCCAGGATCTGCGCCGTATGATCGAGCTGGATTCCTCGCGCAAGGATCTGGAAAAGCAGTTGCAGGAAACCGAACTCGCCAGCAAACAGAAATCAGCTCCACAACAGAATGGAGGCAGCGCCGCCGTAGCTACCGAGCAGGAGCTGATTGTGGCGCAGCGTCATATCCAGCGCGGTCTGCATGCTGTTGAGGATCTGTATCGGGCAGGTCGCATCACCGCCAGCCAGTTTGATACCTGCCGCAGCCGGTTGCGTGTGCTGGGTTTGCGTGTGGCCGTCAACTCCTGTCTGTTGATGGCCCAGCAGGCGCTGGAGCAGGAAGACACTATCCGGGCGATGTCCTGTTATCGCCGTGCTGAAAGTCTGTTGCACATGCGTGGCATGCCGGCGGATGAAAAGCAGGAGAAGCTGGCGTATATCGATGCTGAACGCCAGCGCGTATTCCAGCAAAGCCAAATGGGACGAGGCGTGCTTGCGCTGGCTTCAGAAGGTTAGACCAGGCGCTGCTAGCGTGTACCAAAGACCACAACAGTCTGGCCGTGCACAGAAATCAGATTCTGTTCTTCCAGTGTTTTCAGAACACGTCCCGCCATCTCCCTTGAGCAGTTCACCAGTCGCCCGAGTTCCTGCCGGGTGATCTTGATCTGCATGCCATCGGGATGGGTCATCGCATCCGGTTCCTTGCTCAGGGCAATCAGCGTTCTGGCAATACGGCCAGTAACATCATAAAAGGCCAGATCACCCACCTTGCGCGTGGTGTTGCGCAGGCGGTCAGCCATCTGCTTGCCGATGGTAAACAGGATTTCTGGATGTTCGAGTACGTATTTATTGAACTGTTCGTAACTGATTTCTGCTATTTCGCAGTGGTTACGTGCCCGGCAGCAGGCGCTGCGCGATTTCTGGGAGTCGAAAAGACCCATCTCACCAAAAAAGTCACCCGGGTTGAGATAGGCCACAATGACTTCTCTGCCATCCAGATCATTCAGTGTTACGGAGACGGCTCCGCTGACCAGGTAATACAGAGTCTTGGGAACATCTCCAGCATGAATGATGGTGGCGCCACGCTCATACCGACGCAGCTGACAGGAAGCAAGAAAGTTGTTCAGGTCAACAATATGCGGTGTGATGGCCATCAATGCCATGAGTTGTCTCTCCGGACAGGGTTGCAGTTGCATCAAGGCCGCCCGGTATTTGTTGTGGTTCCGGGCTGCGGGTCCCAAAGTCAGGTGATTGTAGCGTAAGCCAAGTCCTACACGCTAACCTCGCCAGGCTGTCTATGATAATCTTGCGCGTCCTGTTAACAGAGTGTGACAGAGTTCAAACTTTTTCGCAGGAAAATAAATTCGATTGGCCGCACACAGATGGCAGAATATCTGTATATCCAGAGCAAGGGTGCAACATGAAAGCTACAGTCAAATGGGTCGACGGTGTAAGTTTTGTCGCTGAGTCCGGCAGCGGACACGCCGTTGTAATGGATGGTCCTGAAACCAGTGGTGGTCGCAACATCGGCTTCCGTCCGATGGAAATGGTATTGATCGGCACCGGTGGCTGCTCTGCGTACGACGTGGTGACCATCCTGAAGAAGTCACGTCAGGACATTACTGATTGTGTGGCCGAACTGATAGCTACCCGTGCTGATGCCACTCCCGCTGTGTTTGAAACCATTCACATGCACTTCAAGGTCAGTGGTCGTGGTCTGAGTGAGAAGCAGGTTGAGCGTGCGGTTAACCTGTCTGCGGAGAAATACTGCTCTGCGTCCATCATGCTGGGCGCAGCCGGTGTAAAGATCACCCACTCTTTTGAAATCATCGAAGTCTGATCAGGCGGCTATAAGCCCAAGATCAATGCTTTTCAGCAGCAGGTCCAGCACCAGCGGCGGAGTTTCCTGATCCGGAAATTCCGCAGCCAGCTGTTCGCAGATGCCTGCAAACGATTCCCCGGCCTGTACTGCTCCGAGGAAAATCCACATCGGTCTGCTCAGGCGCTGGAACTGCATGCGGTGGTTGTTGCGGCGGATCAGGTAATAAACCTGTTGGTCTTCGGGCAGTGCCGGTACCGGGAAATCGGTAGTGCCCGGCACAACGTCCTCCCGGGAAAGCCACTGCTGCATCTGTGACCAGTAACTTTCCAGATCAAAACGGCTGTGCATCAGTCTCCAGTCCGGGCACGGTTTCCATATTGCCTGCGGCCATTGCCCAGGCGGCAGCTGCTGCAGCTGTTGACGTGTCATCGCCGGCACATCCGGCTGGTCGTAAAGCTGTATAAACGCCGTTTCCAGATCAATCAGATCAAGCAGTGCCGGCAGTTTGCCAAACCGCGGATGTTCGCGGGTAAATGCCGGCAGATGGTCGCCGAGTTTGGCCATGGGGCCGGGTTCAGGCGGAAAGGCCGCTATATAGTCCAGCCATAGTGTGCTGAATACATCATGTCCCAGCGTGTAATAAACCACAGGATAAAGTTCCGACGCGGTTTGGATCAGACGCTGGTGATAGGCATTGTTGTAGATGGCCACCGCCGCCACGGTATCAATGGCTGCATGTGGAGCCATCAGGGTTTCAATCTGCGGCCGGTCTGCACGCAGGTCGCGCAGATGCGTGATCCATTCCCAGAACTGTTGCTGTTCCTGTTCCCAGTTCATGCCAGCACCTGCTGCTGAATGGTTCGGGCCTGTTCCAGCTCGGCCATCAATTCTTCAAACGGCGGGATATGGTCATCACGTTCCAGCAGGGTGGCGGTTTCACCAAAATGTTTGCAGGCTTCGGCATACAGGGCCCAGACCGGATCGCTGACCGGATGGTCGTGTGTATCGATGATGTGATCGCCGTTGTGGGTATGACCAGCGAGGTGGAACTGCTGCACGATATGTTTGTCCAGCGCCAGGATCTGCGGCAGCGGATCCAGTCCCAGATTAAAGCTGCTGACAAAAACGTTGTTGACGTCCAGCAGCAGGCGGCAGCCGGTACGCTGGCAGAGCTGGTTGATAAATTCGGGTTCGGACATGCTGGCGGAGCGGAACTGCACGTACATCGACGGGTTTTCCAGTACCACGGTCTGCTGCAGTACATCCTGGATGCGGCTGACTTTGCTGGCCACCTGGTCCAGGGTCTGGTTGTTGTAGGCAATTGGCAGCAGGTCGTGTGAGGTCTTGCCGTGCAGACCCGTCCAGCAGATATGGTCAGACACCCAGGCGGGCTGGATGTCCTGTATCAGGGCCTTGAGCTGTTTCAGGTAGCCCATATCCGGTTCTTCACTGCTGCCGATGTTGAAAGACAGGCCATGAAGTACAACCGGATAGTGTTCGCGGATCTGGTGGAGAATGGCGCGCGGCCGTCCGCCGGGCGCCAAATAGTTTTCGGTGATCAGCTCGAACCAGTCCACAGCGGGCCTGTGTTCGAGCACATAGTCGATATGAGGGCTGCGCAGACCTACACCAAAGCCCAGGCTGTTCATTGCAACCCTCGCCCTGTCCGACCTCAGAGTGAGCTCAGGACATTACCACCGAGTTTTTCACAAAGGGCGTTGGACAGTTCGGCGTTGCCGGAGTAAACACCCACAAAACCGATACCGTGGCAGCTGTTTTTGCCGGCACCGGCATCGTTGTTGTTGCCTTTGCAGGCACTGAGGCCGGCGCAGGTAAATACGTCATTGCAGTAAGCCACGGAAACCGCTTCTTCCTTGAAGTTGAAGCCATCAGGAGCGGTCAGCTGGGCGACTTCGGTACCACCGAGGACCTGGCACATAACGGAAGAGAAGTTCGCGTTGCCAGTGGTGATAGCCACAAAACCGGATGAGCTGCAGCTGTTTTTGCCGGCACCGGCATCGTTGCCGAAGCCTTTGCATGCGCTCTGTCCAGCTGCATGCACGTTCTGGCACACGCTGATTTTTACCGGATCGTCGGGGTTGGTCTGATCCGCAGTCAGCTCCGCCATTGTAGAACCAGACATCAGCAGCGCAGCTGCTGCAGTGGCCAGACTGAAACCGTCAGTTTTTTTCATTCCAATGCTCTCCTTGGTCAGCATTACCGCAGGGCGGTTTTATTACCAGACCGGACTATATATGCCTGCACTTCCAATTGTTGTAAAAAATGGATGAACAGGCGCTTAACAGTATGATCGATTATCCCACCGCAGGGGAGTAAAACAAGTCAGTGCGTCAATTTGTCACAGATTGCTGCAGCAGCTGTATGCGGGCCTGCAGGCGATCAATGCGCAGACGCAGGCGGTCGAGCCTGTCATTGCTGAGGCGCACTTCGGTACGGGTTGGCATCAGGCCGGATTCTTCCTGCAGAAAATCCTGTGCACCCAGATGCAGTTCATGGGCGCCCTGTTTTACGGTTGCGGTTGTGGTGCGCAGAACCCGGGAGGCAAGGGCAAAAACCGTATCGCCGGTTACCGGTGTCAGCGCGGCTGCCAGCAGGTCTTCCAGGCCACTGTCGGCACGGGTGATCTCACGGTGCAGCTGTTGTATCAGATGTACATCACCTTCCATACGTATATCAGGATGGTAAAGTGCTGCGGCCGGATCCTCCGCGGTTGCCAGCGCCAGCAGGGCGCTGCTGGTGCCGGACAGTTTGCCGTCAGCATTGTCGGACTCGCTGTGCACATGCAGGCGTGTGGGTGTGATGATAAAAGTCAGCTGCTGGATCAGGGCGCCTGTTGAGGTATGGCAGGCGATGGTCAGGCTTTTGCCGCTGGCGACGGCGTTCAGGCGGGCCAGGATATGCGGATCACGTTTGAGCACGGCGTTGACCGAGGCTTCGATCAGATTTGCCAGTGCAGCGTTCAGCAAAGTGGTCATTGTGACTCAGCGGTATCCGACGTGGATGGCGCTGACGCCACCAATCAGGTTGTGATAACGGCAATCGCGGAAACCTGCATCCTGCATCATGCCCTTGAGGGTTTCCTGGTCCGGGTGCATACGAATGGATTCCACCAGATAGCGGTAGCTGTCTGCATCACCGGTTACCACCTTGCCAGCCACTGGCCACAGTGTGGAGAAGGCGTCATAGGCCTTGCCCAGTACAGGGTTCACAGGCTTGGAAAATTCCAGCACCAGTGCCCGTCCGCCCGGCTTCAGAGTGCGGTACATGGAACGCAGGGCCTTGTCCTTGTCGGTGACGTTACGCAGGCCGTAGGCAATCACGATGCAGTCGAAGGTTTCGTCGGCAAATGGCAGTGCCTCGGCATTAACCTGGCTGATTTGCACATTGCCGGTGATACCACGGTCGATCAGGCGGTCACGGCCGACCTTGAGCATGGAGTCGTTGATGTCTGCCAGCACAACCAGACCGTTTTCGCCGACCAGCGGTGAAAAGCGCATGGAGAAGTCACCGGTACCGCCAGCCAGATCCAGTACTTTGTGGCCGGGTCTGACACCGCTGAGTTCAACGGTCAGGCGCTTGATCACACGGTGGGTGCCCAGAGAAATCAGGTCGTTCATCACGTCGTAGCGATTGGCTACAGAGTGGAAAACCTGGCCGACCCGACGGGTTTTTTCAGCAGGACTGACTTTTTCGTAGCCGAAATGGGTCAGGCCGTCATCGGAGGGTGAGTTGCTCATAACTGCGGGCTTCCCGGGCCAGTGTCTGGTATTGAATGGTTAGGCGCAGGTCCTGCTCAGGACTTGCGGGCTGGGTCGACAATGGTAATGACTTGTGTGTCAGGTGGCAACGGATCACGGCTGGCCCTGGCAGCGTGAAGACGCTCCAGATAATCCTGCCAGAGGGCTTCCTGGTCGGTAGCCAGCTGGAAAAGATAGTCCCAGCTGTAAATGCCGGAGTCGTGGCCATCATCAAAAATCAGGCGAATGCCGTAGCTGCCAACCGGTTCGGCACCGCTCAGGCCAACATGGCGTTTGCCGGTTTGCAGTACCGCCTGGCCCATGCCATGGCCCCTGACTTCAGCAGAAGGGGAATAAACACGCAGGAATTCTGCCGACAGCGAATAGCTGTTGCCGTCGGCATAATCCAGTTCCAGCACGGCACTTTTGCGTCTCAGGCGCAAACCTGATGGTTTTGGTGCTGTGCTGGTCTCGGACTGGCTCACAGGATAAACCGGCTCAGGTCTTCGTCACGTGACAGATCGCCCAGTTGTTTTTCAACATAGGCGGCATCAATCACCAGCTCAGTGTTGTCGGACAGGTCGGCAGCGTCAAATGACACTTCTTCCAGCAGTCTTTCCATCACTGTATGCAGGCGACGCGCACCGATGTTTTCAGTGCGTTCGTTGACTTCCCAGGCCAGCTGCGCCAGACGCTTGATGCCGTCTTCAGTGAAGCGCAGCTGCAGATTTTCGGTGCCGAGCAGAGAGCGGTACTGTTCTGTCAGTGAGGCGTTCGGCTCAGTCAGAATGCGTTCGAAGTCATCAGCGGTCAGCGCATCCAGTTCCACACGGATAGGCAGACGGCCCTGCAGTTCCGGAATCAGGTCGGACGGTTTGGACAGATGGAAGGCGCCAGATGCAATAAACAGAATATGGTCGGTTTTTACACTGCCATATTTGGTGGTCACGGTAGAGCCTTCAATCAGTGGCAGCAGGTCACGCTGCACACCCTCGCGGGATACACCGCTGTGGCCGGTATCGCTGCGCTCGGTGATCTTGTCGATCTCGTCGATAAACACAATGCCAGTCTGTTCGGTAACTTCAATCGCCTGGGTGCGGATGTCGTCTTCGTTGATCAGTTTTGCCGCTTCTTCGTCCTTGAGCAGACGGAAGGCATTTTTGATCGGCATGCGACGGTTTTTCTTGCGACCGTGCTGCATGGACGAAAACATGGATTTCAGCTGGCTGGTCATCTCTTCCAGACCCGGAGGTGCCATGATTTCCACGCCACCAATACCTTCGGCTACGCTGATTTCGATTTCCTTGTCGTCGAGGTCGCCTTCACGCAGCTTTTTGCGGAAGATCTGGCGGGTTGCTGACTGTTCCTGTGTTGCAGCTTCGCTGATGGTGCCGGGTGTACGCGGCGGGGGCGGCAGCAGTGCATCCAGAATGCGCTCTTCAGCAGCTTCTTCAGCACGATTCTGCACTTTGCGGATCTGTTCTTCGCGCAGCATCTTCACGGCCACTTCAACCAGGTCGCGCACAATGGATTCCACGTCGCGGCCTACATAACCCACTTCGGTGAATTTGGTCGCTTCCACTTTCAGGAACGGAGCATTGGCCAGCTTGGCCAGACGGCGGGCGATTTCAGTTTTGCCCACGCCGGTTGGGCCGATCATCAGAATGTTCTTTGGGGTGATTTCCTGACGGATATCAGCACCCAGCTGCATACGCCGCCAACGGTTGCGCAGCGCAATTGCAACAGCTCGCTTGGCCGCTTTCTGACCAACAATATAACGGTCGAGTTCAGCGGCGATTTCTCTGGGGGTCATGGTGGTCATGCAGGTGTTCCCGAAAATAAATTAGTAGTCGAGTTCTTCAATCAGCAGGTTGTGGTTGGTGTACACGCAGATGTCGGCCGCAATGTGCAGGCTTTTTTCCACGATGTCGCGCGCTTCCATGTCGGTGTTGAAGTACAGCGCGCGGGCAGCTGACAGGGCAAAGGAGCCGCCCGAGCCGATAGCCATCAGGCCGTCTTCCGGTTCAATCACATCACCATTACCGGTGATGATCAGAGAGGCTTCCTTGTCTGCGACTACCAGCAAGGCTTCCAGACGGCGCAGTGCTCGGTCGGTACGCCAGAGCTTGGCCAACGAAACAGCTGAACGTACGAGTTTGCCCTGGTGTTTTTCCAGCTGCTCCTCAAAACGCTCGAACAGAGTGAATGCGTCTTCGGTGCCGCCGGCAAAGCCTGCCAGCACCTGATCCTTGTAAAGACGTCTGACTTTGCGGGCATTGCCTTTTAATACGGTGTTGCCCTGTGAAACCTGGCCGTCACCTCCGATCACAATCTTGTTGTTACGACGGACGGACAGAATGGTAGTGCCACGAAACTGGTCCAAAACCGGTTCTCCTGTAATGGTGTTATGCCAAATGTTGGGACGTCTGGCGTGTTTTCAAGGCTGGCTGAGCGTAATTCGCATGCTGTCGATGCTGTTGTTACGCAGCACGCGCTCCGCCTGCATCATGTCATCGCGTGAACTGTATGGGCCAACCTGCACCAGATACAGCGTACGGCCGGGCAGATTCTCTTCGCGGATACGGGCACTCAGGCCCAGGCTGAGCAGTCGGTTAAGCTGTGCAGTTGCAGTGTCCTGCTGGCGGAATGCACCGGCTTGCAGCAGGAAGTTACCCTGTCCGGAACTGGCTGGCGCTGTTGCAGCCGGTTCCTGGGCGCGGGCTTCGCGATTGGCGATTTCCTGCAGGGCGGCAGATACCGGGTCAAATGGCGGCTCTGTGTTCGGCTGTGGTGCTGTAACTGGGGCGCCAGCGCTGGCGACAGCGGTTTCAGCTGGACTTGCTGGCTGACTCTGGTTATTGGTTTCGGTGTTGGTTGCAGCAGTTGTTTCAGTGCTGGTTTGGGCCGGCGGTGTTGGTGTTCTGCGGACGGCGCCGGCAATAGGCTGCACATCAACCACAACCTCATAGTTGGGCAGTTCCTGGTAAAACTCAAGCTGCAGGCGCTGGGCTTCGCGCTGTTGTTCAGGTGTCAGTCCGCCTGCCGCCGTGACCTGTGGTGTTTCCACAGTGCGTGCATCAGCAAGCTGCTCCTGGCCCGGAGGCGGAGGCAGTGCACCGGACAGGTACACAAGCAAAGCGACAAACAGACCGATCACAAAACCGGTGATCAGGCCGGTCAGCAGCAGTCCGAGACTGGAGGGCTGTGATACCGGCGCCGGCTCGGCCAGCGGGGTTCGCAGTCGTCTTTTGGCAAAATCCTGTTCCATGGCGTGCATTATCCTTTTTTAGGCCGAAGCCGGTCAATTTAAGGTCTGGGCAGTTCAGATCATGTCCAGCGGATCAACATCCACAGACCAGCGTACATTACGCTGGGTTGGTAACTGTTCCAGACGCAGGCAGATCTCGCTGAGCAGCTGCTGTATGTCTTGCCGTTGCCAGGCGCGAACATGTAGTTGCTGGCGGAAACGGTTGGCGCGTTTTTCCATTGGCGCAGGCAGTGGACCATTAACAAGAATGCGTTCCTGCAGTCCTGTGCGTTGGCAGTAATCGTCGATCATATTACGCGCCTGCAGCAAAAAATCACGCGGTGCGTTAGCACTCACTGCCTCTGCGCGTAGCGTGGCCATGCTGGTGACGGGCGGCATGGAGGTCTGGCGCCGTTCGGTCAGCAGGCGTTCTGCCAGTGCGTGATAACCCTGGCTGATCAGCAACTGCAGGTTTTCATGGCTGGCGTGACGTGTCTGTACCAGCACCTCTCCGGCTGAGCCGGCGCGCCCCGCACGTCCAGCCACCTGTATCAGCAGCTGTGCCATAAATTCCTGGCCACGGAAGTCAGCGCTGAACAGGCCGTTGTCGGCATCCAGCACCGCAACCAGAGTCACTGAAGGGAAATGATGGCCCTTGGCCAGCATCTGGGTGCCGACCAGAATACAGGGTTCTCCGGTCTGTACATTGGCCAGCACACGGTCGAGTTCGTCCTTGCGACGGGTAGAGTCGCGATCCACACGCCAGACCGGAATGCCGGGAAAGCGACTTTGCAGAAAACTTTCGCTGCGTTCGGTGCCCGTGCCTACCGGTGCCAGGTATTTGCCATGGCAGGACGGGCAGCTGTTCATCAGCGGCTGTTTGCGTTCGCAGTGATGGCAGCACAGATGTGGTGGTGTGCGGTGCAGGGTCAGGCGCGCATCGCAGTGTTTGCACTCGGCAATCCAGCCGCAGTCGTTGCACTGCAGAACGGGTGCAAAACCACGGCGGTTAATAAAGACCAGCACCTGGTTGCCGGCGCGCAGATGTTGCTGCATGCACAGCAGCATGGTCTCGGAAAAACCATGCTCCATTGAGGCGTGTGTAGTATCTATGAGCTGGAATGCCGGTAGTGAGGACTCACCTGCACGCTCCCGTAGAATCAGGTGCTGATAGCGGCCATTAAGCGCATTCTGCAGGCTTTCCAGGCTGGGGGTGGCCGATCCAAGTACAACAGGAATGTTTTCGGTGGATGCCCTCATTACGGCAAGATCGCGGGCAGAATAACGGAAACCATCCTGCTGCTTGAAAGAGCCATCATGCTCTTCGTCGATCACGATCAAACCTGGGCGTGCCAGCGGAGTGAATACTGCCGAACGGGTACCTATTACAATGCCGGCCTCACCACTTGATGCTGCCAGCCAGGCGTTCAGTCGCTGACGTGCGGTCAGGCCTGAATGCATGACTGCAATATCGGTAGCAAAGCGCTGGCGGAAGCGCGCAACAGTCTGTGGCGTCAGGCTGATCTCGGGAACCAGTACCAGCGCCTGCTCTCCGCGTTCAAGCACTTCGTTAATGGCCTGCAGATAAACTTCGGTTTTGCCGCTGCCGGTAACGCCGTCGAGCAGAAAGCCCTGATAACGCCCCAGTGCATGTTTGATTTGCACGCACGCCCGCTGTTGCTCGCTGTTCAATGTATGGGCTGATTCAGTCTCCCATCCACTGTGATCCGGTTTTTTATCCTTGGCCCTGCGTTTGGTAACCGCCTGTGCGCTGCCACGTAGACCTGCTGGCAGCAGTGTATGTAACGCATCACCAATCGGATGCTGGTAATAACGTGCAGCCCAGCACCAGAGTTTGAGCAAGTGGGCCGGAATTAACGGAGTCGGATCCAGAATTTCGCTGACAGGCTTCAGTTTGTCTGCTGGCAGATCGGAGCGTGTGTCGAGCTCCAGCAGGATGGCGGTCAGTTCACGCGTGCCAAAGGGGACGCGCAGACGCACGCCAGGGGCCAGATCCGGGAAGTCGGCAATCAGTGTTTCCGGAAGCAGATAATCAAAGCTTCTGCGCAGCGGTGAAGGCACTGCCACGCGGGCAATCCGCATCAGGCTGGCAACCGGTGCAACAGTATCAGACATGCGGGAACGGATTCCGGATTCGAGAGGGTTTGAAGGCCGATGAGTATAACCGGTTTTAGACAGATCGGGCTTCCATTATACTGCTGCCTCGGATCTGTGCCCGACCGCTGGACGAAGGAGATACCTTGAACAATAACGATGACGGACAGAATGCTCTGCAGGAACTGCAGACGCTTCGAAAGCAGATTGACAGGCTGGATCATGGTCTGGTCCTTATGCTTGCCAACCGCTTTGCGCTGACGCACCGCGTGGGAGAGCTCAAGGCCAGGGCAGACCTGAACTCTGTCGACCCTCGCCGTGAGGAAGAGAAAATCAGAGAAATCAGATCGTTGTGTGAACAGCACGGGGTCAATCCGGAGCTGATGGCGGATATTCTTGCGCAGATCATGCGCGAGGCGGTCAAAAACCACGAGCGTATCCGCGCTGAGGTTACGCGCAGTGCCTGAACGTCCGGCGCTTGCGCCAGCCGGATTCTCTGTTACAATGGCGCCCTTTTTCCATAGCCACTAACTGCCAGTCCAGTTGGGGATTGTCTGCGAAGTGGTTGCTGCTCAGGTATGGTGCTTGTTCCGGAGCTGTCATAAAGACGGCAAGGGGCTTGTGGCGATACCGGTAAATTTTGAGGACATACCATGAAAGCCGATATTCATCCGAATTACACGGATATCAAGGCAACCTGCAGCTGCGGTAACGTAATCGCTACCCGCTCTACACTTGGCCACGATCTGCTGGTTGACGTGTGCGCAGCATGCCACCCGTTCTACACAGGCAAACAGAAGATTGTTGACAGCGCCGGTCGTGTTGATCGCTTCAACAAGCGTTTTGGTAACCGCACGCTCTGATAAGCGTCAGTTACAGAACTGCAGTCTGAAAATAAAAAGCCCCGATATTGA
>Ga0079224_100007630_pt1 | contig 14548 bp, 14 predicted proteins | sample Stecom2015_FD_80414 | JGI IMG/M metagenome (GOLD analysis project Ga0079224, IMG submission 80414) | Agricultural soil microbial communities from Utah to study Nitrogen management - Steer compost 2015 | ecosystem: Environmental > Terrestrial > Soil > Agricultural land | place: USA: Utah...
CTGTTAAAACTGATTTTTTCCGGATATAAATTTTCACACTGAAATTGTTGTTCTAATTAACCACTTTAGTTTTACAAATTCACTTATAATAATTTTTGGAATTACCATGAAAAAGTATATTCTGCTTCCGGCGGTAATTATATTATTATTTTCTGATGGATGTCAGGCAAAACAAAATTCCGCAAATAAACAGGAAACAACTATGGCTGAGAACAATCATAAAAACAATCCTTACTATTCAAGAACAGATACAACAAAACTTGATATTCCGGATTCAGAATGGAAAAAAATATTACCGGAAGATGTTTATGAAGTTGCGCGTGAAAAGCATACAGAACGTGCTTATACCGGTAAATACTGGGATGAAACCGGCATTGGTAAGTATTATTGTGCAGTATGCGGCAATCCTCTGTTTTTATCCGATTCATGGTTTGCAAGCGGATGCGGCTGGCCTAGTTTTTATGAACCAGTTAGAGCAAACAGTGTTCGATATGAAAATGATTATTCTTATGGAATAAACAGAACAGAAGTTCTCTGCGGAAGATGCGATGCACATCTTGGCCATGTTTTTGATGATGGTCCACCGCCAACCGGAAAAAGATTCTGCATGAATTCATTAGTGCTTGAGTTTGAACCTGGTTCTTAATTAATAATTAAAAATACTTTGCTGGCATTCCGCAAACGAGATCAGACAGCAGGCAAAATTAATACTTCCTGAAAATTAATTTGTTAAATTCGGGCAAAAATTTTTTAAATTATTTCACAAAACATAGAAGGAGAATATATGCCTGTTAAACCAAGCGAAAAAGAAGAAGAATATTTTGCAAGGCTTGAACTTGAAAGAAGGAAAAAAGCCGAAGAAGAAAAAAATAAAAAATTAGCTGAAGAAGAAAAGAGCAGATTGAAAGAACTTCATTATATGCGCTGTCCAAAGTGCGGAATGGAATTGAGCGAGATTGATTATAAAAATATTAAAGTTGATAAGTGCTTTAACTGCGATGGAATCTGGCTTGATGCAGGTGAAATTGATTCAGTAGCTAATATGGAAAAATCTTCATCCTTTTTTGGCTTGTTAAAAAAATAACAATTCTACAGTTTTGCGATTTTATAATTTTTAAAAGCAAAATAAATCTCTGTAGCAGCAGTTTTAACTACTGTTGCTACAGGAATTGCAAGCAGCATTCCGATAACACCAAATAACTGGCTTCCCGCAATAATTAATAATATTATTATTATCGGGTGCATATCAACACTCTTTGAAAAAATGTACGGCTGGAAAAATCCATTATCCAATGTATAAACTGTAATGATCAAAAAAATAATAAATGGAATGTGTGAAAGATCTCCGTACTGAATTATTGAAATTACAGCAGCAGGAATTCCGCCGATTACAGGACCGAAATAAGGAACAAGATGTCCTAATCCTGCAATCACTCCTAAGGGAAGAGCGTAATCAATTCCAATTAAATAAAAACCAAATCCACAAAGCACACCAACAAATGTTGCATCAAAAATCCAGGCACGCACAAACCTGCCAAGCTGAATGCTAACTTTCTTCAATATCCAGTAAGACATTTCAAAATAGCTGTTAGGCATAAGATGAATCAATCCGCGCATTATTATTTTATTATCTTTTAATAAAAAGAAAGTAATAAACGGAACGATAACAAGTATTGCAATAATTGAAACGATGCTTGATAATAATTCACTTACCTGATCAAACAAATTTACAATTGTGGTTGAGATTAATGCTTCAACTTTTTTTGCAAGATCACCTGGAGTAAAGAATGGAAGCATTTTATAAATTTCTGTTTCAAGCTGCATAATTTGTTCATGCAGTGAATATTCTCTCAGTGTTGCAACCAACTGATTAAATTGAAAAAGAAATTTTGGAATAATGAATGATAAGCCGAGGTACACTAAAAATCCGATGAACAGAAAAACTGTAATTACTGATGTGATTCTGTTCAAACCCTGTTTTTCAAGCAGCAGTACAAGCGGATGAAGGATTAAAGCAAGCAGTATGGATATTGCAGTTATTATAAAAAGATCAGAAAGAGCAACAAGAAAGAAAAGCACGGCAAAAATTCCGGCAGCCCAGATTAAAATTTTCAAAATCCTGTTGCTCAAGGTTTCTTTCTTTTAATTGTTTTTATTGAAAGATAAAATAACATCAAGCAGATACAAATCAAACATCCTGCACGGCTTCAACTCGTCTTATTTCCGGGACCTGTCTTAATAAGGATCTCTCTATTCCTGCACGTAATGTCATCTGTGAAAGCGGGCAGACTGCACATGCACCGGTAAATTTTATCCGCAGAATATTATCATCAGTATAATCAATAAATTCTATATCGCCGCCGTCTGCCTGCAAAAATGGTCTTATAGTTTCAATCGCCTTTAATATTTCAGAATTCATCAATTATTCACAATTAACACTAAATTGAAATTTGTTTTTTGTTCTTTGTCCAAAGAACTCCTTTGCAGGAATTTTTTATTCTTCTTCTCCCAAAGAGATTTCAACTTTTCCGCCGGATGATAAATTTCTGTTATTAACCTGATCAGTCAATCTGCGTGAAATTTCTAAAATTATATTTGAATGCTCACTGTCGGGAATATCAAAAACAATCGGAACGCCTTTATCACCGCCCATCCTTACACGTGGATCAATAGGAATTCCTCCGAGGAAAGGAACATTTAAATCACCGGCAGTTTTTTCACCGCCGCCTGTTCCAAAAATATCATAAACCTTACCTGTATCAGGTGCAATGAAATAACTCATATTTTCTACAATACCAAGGACGGGAACATTTACACGATCAAACATCTTCAGTGCTTTTCTTGCATCAATAAGAGAAACCTCCTGCGGAGTTGTTACAATTACAGCTCCGGTTAAAGGAATAGTTTGAACAAGTGTAAGCTGAATATCACCTGTTCCCGGAGGCATATCAAAAATGAGATAATCGAGTTCACCCCAGTCAACATCGGACATAAATTGTTTAACTGCACCGCTTGCCATTGGACCGCGCCAGATTACAGGGGCATCATCATCAACCAGCATACCGATTGAAATAGTTTTAATTCCGTATGCTTCAATCGGTATCATCTTCATGCCGCGGGGTGTCTGGTACATTCCCGGTTTTTCAGTTATTCCAAGCATAAGGGGAATACTTGGACCGTAAATATCCGCATCAATCAAGCCAACACTTGCACCATCTTTAGCAAGAGCAACTGCAAGATTTACAGCTACAGTACTTTTGCCTACGCCGCCTTTACCGCTTGCTACTGCAATTGTGTTTTTAACGCCGGGCAGAAGTGCATCTTTTTTCTGATCATGATGAGTAGTTACTTTAGAATGAATATTGATTTCAACATCCTTGATAGATGTGAATTCTTTTTTTAACAGATCTGAAAATTGTTTTTTAAGATTTTCAACCGCGTTTGAAGAGCTTAATGAAAGTGAAACATCTACTGTAAGTTTATCATCTTTTAAATTAAAATTTTTAATTGAATTTAAGGTAAGAAGATCTTTATTCAGATTTTTATCATCAATATTTTTTAAAATATTAAGCAATCCGCTTTTAGTAACATCGGGCATTTTATTCCTTCTTTTGAATTTGAAAAACATAAACAAACTTAGCGAATTCCCCTTTCAAATTAAATGAAGTTTGTTGTGCATTAAAAGAACGAGGCAATGCGGAAATTATAATTCACAAAAATTATTCGGAAACCCGATCAGAATTTCAATTTACTTTTTTTGTAAGAACCGCTGGCTTTTAATGTATGATTCATCAGCCACTCCTGTGAATTAATTTTCTTATCTGCATCATCTGATTTGATTAATTGAAATGTAAGGTTAGGCAGCAGTTCACGTGCTTTAACATTATCTTTTAATGAAACTTTAATTAAAGTTTTCATTATTTCACGTTTGAGTTTAGCATCTTCAACGGGGAATGCAATTTCAACTCTTCTATCAAGATTGCGCTGCATCATATCTGCGCTGCTTAAATAGATTTGTTCATCCCCGTTATTATAAAAATAAAATAAGCGGCTGTGTTCAAGATATCTTCCAACTATACTTCTAACGGAAATGTTTTCACTCAAATCCTTTTTGCCGGGCACAAGGCAGCAGATACCGCGCACTATCAAGTCTATTTTCACTCCATTGTTTGATGCTTCATACAATGCACAGATGATTACCGGGTCAACCAATGAATTTAGCTTTAGGATAATTCTTCCTTCTCCGCCTGCTTTAACATTTTCTATCTCACGCATAATTAATGAAAGAATTTTTTCACGCATGTTAATCGGTGCAACAATCAATTTTCTGAAATCTGATTGCTTTGAATAACCGGTGAGATAATTAAAAATATCCGATACATCTGTGCAGATGTCTTTATCGGTTGTGAACAATCCCAGATCAGTATAAGTTTTTGCAGTAGCTGCATTATAATTTCCAGTTGAAAGATGAACATAGCGGTTTACATTATCTGATTCTCTTCTTACAACAAGAGTCATCTTTGCGTGTGTTTTTAATCCTACCAAACCATAAACAACATGCACACCAACCTTTTCCAGTTCACGTGCCCAAAAAATATTATTCTGTTCATCAAATCTTGCTTTAAGTTCAACAAGCACTGCAACCTGTTTGCCGCGCTCTGCTGCTTCAATCAGATATTTTACAATCGGAGAATTCGGACCAACTCTGTACAAAGTTTGTTTGATTGCAAGAACATCAGGATCCTTTGCAGTCTGTTTTATAAAATCTATTACAGGAGTAAATGAATGATAAGGATGATGAAGCAGAATATCTTTTTGCCTTATAACAGAAAATATATCCTCCTCATCTTCAAAAGTTTTAGGAATTACCGGATAGTATGGTTTAAATTTTAACTGATGCAGCGGAAGATCATAAAGCGGCATAATATCGCTTAACCCCAGCGGGCCATCGTAAATATGAACATCATCTTTTTTTACAAGCAGATTTTCCATCAATGTTTCAAGCATAAACTCAGGCATGCGGCTTGCAACTTCAAGGCGCACAACACTGCCGAATCTGCGCTGGCGGATGTTCTCTTCAATCACACGAAGAAGATCATCTGCTTCATCTTCCTGAAGTTCAATATCTGTATCACGCGTAATTCTAAAGCGGTGAGCTTCCAGCACTTCCATGCCCGGAAACAGCAGCGGAAGATTTGCTTTAATAATATCTCCAAGCCAGATAAACTTTGCAGAGAAATGTCCGTTGTTTAAAACTTTTTTATCAGGTTGAATTATTTTATCAATCTGGAAAAGGCGTGGAAGTATATTTGGAACTTTTACACGCGCAAAATGTTTTTCACCGTTTGGCTTTTGAACAAGGATTGCAAGGCTTAAACTCAGATTGGATATGTAAGGAAAAGGTCTTCCAGGATCAAATGCAAGCGGAGTTAGTACAGGGTAAATTGCTTTCTTAAAATATTCCGTAAGAATTTTCTTTTCATTCTCCGGAAGATCATCATACTCACAAATTTCAATTCCGTTTTCTTTTAGTGAAGGAACAATTTCATTGCACCAAAGATTTTGAACTGTCTCAAGCATTGGCTTAAGTGTTTTTTCGATTAGTTGAAGCTGTTCAGCCGGAGTTAAACCATCAATTGTTGGCTCTGAAACACCTGCCGCAATTTGTTCTTTCAAACCGGAAATTCTTATCATGTAAAATTCATCAAGGTTTGAATGAAATATTGAGATGAACTTTACTTTTTCAAGAAGCGGAAGTTCAGGATCAAGCGCTTCCTCAAGAACACGGCGGTTGAATTCAACCCAGCTTAAATCCCTGTTTATAAAATTTTCTGGTGATTTATATTTTTTTAAGAATTCTTTTCCCGGCATAACAAACCTTTTAAGTGCGGGCTAATATAAAGCTTTTATTTAATTATTTGAATGAAATTGGAATTCACCATAGAGAAATAAGAGCAGCAGAAATTATGATCTATTCAGGAATAAAGTAGTGAGAAAGATAAAATCAGGTCTTCCAGAAAGCCGGAGAAAAGATAATTAGCACCGTAAATAATTCAAGCCTGCCAAGAAGCATCAAAAAAGATAAAATCCATTTGCCTGTTTCCGGCACATGTGTAAAGTTATAAATGGGACCAACAGTTCCTATGCCCGGACCAACATTGCCGATGCAGGTTGCTGCTGCGCCGAGTGCTGAATCAAAATCCAATCCAAAAAAAGCAAGAATAATTGAACCGGCAACGAATGTAAAAATATAGAAGAGAAAAAATGCAAGAACGTTTGAGATAATTTCAGGAGGGACTGCTTTGTTATTAATTCTTACCGGAATAACTGCACGTGGATGAATTAATCTTTTAAGTTCAAGAATACTATTTTTTAATAAGAGAAAATGCCTTACAATCTTAATCCCGCCGCTGGTAGAACCTGCGCATCCGCCGATGAAAAGAAGCAGAAAGAAAAACATTCGTGAGAAAGGAGCCCAGTTTTCATAATCCGCTGAAACAAAACCAGTTGTTGTAACAAGTGAAACAACATGAAATAAAGATTGACGGAAAGATTCTTCAAACAAATAAGTTGTGTAAGGAACATGAAGCAGTGTAATTACAATTGCACTTATTGTTATGAACAAAAAATAAAATCGGAATTCATTATTGTTCTTTATGAAATCAAATTTACCATGCAAAGCATAATAGTGAAGAGTAAAATTCATACCGGCAAAGAACATAAAAGCCAGGAGTATGTATTGAATATATGGAGAAGTGTAAAAAGCAGTGTTAGCGTTTTTTGTTGAAAATCCACCTGATGCCATAGTTGTAAATGAATGATTAACAGCATCAAAAAATGTCATTCCACCAATCCATAAAAGAATAATTTCTGCAACTGTAAAAATGAAATAAATTCCCCAAAGGCGTTTTGCTGTTTCCTGAACACGTGGATGAATTTTATCCTTTGTGGGACCGGGAACTTCGGCAATAAAAAGCTGCATTCCTCCAATTCCCAATAGGGGAAGAATTGCAAGAGAGAGAACTATGATTCCCATTCCGCCGAGCCACTGAGTTAAACTCCTCCAGTATAAAAGCCCGTGCGGCAAAGCTTCTACATTTGTTAAAATTGTTGCACCTGTTGTTGTAAATCCAGACATCGTTTCAAAAAATGCATCTGTGTAAGAAGGAACTGATCCGTGAATTACAAACGGCACTGAGCCGAACAGTGACATTATTATCCAGCCCAGAGTAACAATTATATAACCTTCTCTTCTTTTGATATCCTTATTTGTTTTCCTGGTAAAGAACCAGAGCAGAAATCCGATAAATGAAGTGCCAATGCCGGAGATGAGCAAAGAAATTATATCATCATCATTATGATAAACGGAAAAAGGAATTCCGGTTAACATAAATAAACCGGTAAGGATTAGTAAGAATCCGGTGATATTTATAATTACTTTATAATTCATCCGCAGGATTTTTAATTATCTTCTTAAAATCCGGTGAGAAAATTCTATTCTTAAAAATTAAAGAGTAAATATTTGCGGCTGGTAATTTTTTTATAATTGAATGCATAGAGGATCTTAAACAAAATATTTTTGAATTTTTTTAACGGCTGAAGGCAGAGAAAATACTACTACTTTATCATTTTCTTTTATCTGTGTATTACCAACAGCAATAAAACTCTGATCGCTCCTTATAATTCCGCCTATGATTGCATCTTTCGGAAAAGATAAATCCATAACTTTCTTTTTTGTTATGAGTGAGCCGGGCTGTGCAACAAACTCAAGTACTTCGGCATCAATTCCCTCAAGAGTAGCAATTGCAACAACTTCCCCTTTACGGATGAAGCGTGAAATATTATTTGCTGCAATCAGTTTTTTATTTATCAGGGAATCCAGCCCTATAGTTTGAGTAAGCGGAATATAATCTGCCTTATCAACAAGAGCGATAGCTTTTTTAACACCAAGATGTTTAGCCATCAAACTTGCAATAATATTTGTTTCAGCATCATCAGTTAATGCAATGAATGCATCCATATCAATTATGCCTTCCTGTGCAAGCAGATCAATATCTCTTCCATCACCTTGAATTACAAGTGTATTCTGCAATTCATCGGCAAGTTCAAACGTTTTATCCTCGTTTGATTCAATCAATTTTATATGTAAAGTATTTTCAAGAAGTTTTGCCACACGCCTGCCGATTTTTCCGCCGCCGAGTATCATTATATTTTCAAATTTCTGATTCTCTTTTCCCGCAAGTTTAAGAATTGTATCCAAACCGCCGGGAGTTGTAATTACAAACACCTGATCGTTTGGAAGAAAAATATCATTGCCGGCAGGTATAATTGTTTTAAAATTTCTATAAATAGAAACGATTCTAAAATCAACGCTTTGATATTCACGCGCAACTTCAATCAACTTACGATGCATTACAGGAGCATTCTTATCAAGCTTTAACCCAATTACAGAAAGTTTCCCATCTTCAAATTCAAGAACATCAGTTGCAGCGGTACGCAAAATTAAATTAACAGTTTCAAGCGCAGCAAGCTCTTCGGGATAGATCATGAAATCAACGCCGAGTTCAGTAAAATTAATAGTTGAATCCACATCAAGAAATTCACCATTGCCAACTCTTGCAACTGTTTTTTTTGCCCCAAGTTTTTTACCGATTATACAGGTAGTAAGATTTGCATTTTCTGAAGAAGTTACAGCAACAAGCAGATCGGCTTTTTCTACTTTTGCTTCTTTTAAAATTTTGATCGAAGTGGATGAACCGCGGATTGTGAGTATATCAGTCATGGAATCGAGATAAGATAATCTATCCTGATCAAGATCGATGGCAATAATATCGTGGGCTTCGTTTGAGAGTTGTTTAGCAAGATGATATCCTACATCTCCCAAACCTGCAATTATTATTCGCATTGATTTAAATATCTGCAGGGAAATCACATCTGAATTCCCTGCTTGAAATTAAAGATTAAACTACAGCACTTTCCGATGCAAAAAGTTTTGAAAACTCTCTTGGTTTTCTTTCTTTCCAGGAACCTTTATGATATGCATATCCTGCAATAAGCGGAACAGCGAGTGTAGCTTCGGAATATACCATCTGTTCAAATGTCTGATCAACCTTGCCCCATGAGCTTGCTTCTTTTAATGTTGAACTTGAAAGTGCACCGTCTCTTACATCAGCAACAGTAACCTGAACTGCATACTTGTGCATAGCTGCATCTTCCTGAAGTATATCAGCCGCAACTACAATATCCTGTGTAAAGTTTTTCGGCACGCCGCCGCCGATCATGAATATACCGGTTTCTTTTGATTTTAATTTTATTTTTGTTAGCTCGAGAAAATCTTTTCCGGAATCACATGAAACATGTTTGGAAGGATTTTGTGTTTGATGCATTACAAAACCAAATCCTGCTGAGCAGTCTGAAAATGCCGGCACAAAGATTGGGACATTTTTCTTGTAGCAGGCATAAACAACTGAATCATCCACTTTTGGTCCGCCGTGATCTTCAAGGTATTTTCCAAACTCCCACAGCAGTTCTCTTGATGAATACGGACGCGGTTCAAGTGAATCGAAAATTTTTGCGGTTGTTTCATCACAAATTCTCAATTCATCTTCATCAATATAGGTATCGTAAATCCTGTCTATGTGAAGATCGCGCAGTTCATTATCATCGCTGTACTGCGAACCTATATAATGTTTAAAACCGAGTGCTTCAAATAAATCCTGATCAACCATAACTGCGCCGGTAGAAACAATAGCATCAACCATGTTATTGTTTACAAGATCAAAAACTACTTTCTTCAATCCCGCGCTGAACAAGCTGCCGGCAAGAGTAAGAATAATTCCGCACTCTTTATCTTTTAGCATCATATCATAAATTTTTGCGGCGCGGTTTAAATCTCTTGCGGAAAATGCCATATGTTCCATCGCATCAACCATGGGCACAACGTTATGCTGTTTGATATCAATATGCTGTATTACCTCTTTTAAATAATCTTTTTTAGATGCCATCATGCACTCCTTTTAGTTCTCATTTAAAATTATTGAAATGAATATGCAAATATAGAAAATATTATTTGTTTTATTGATTTCTCATTTGCTGCTAAGATAAAGAAATGAAGGAAAAAGAAAAGTGAATTTGGCAATGTTTGCAGCCGGAAGAGCAGGTTGCTTATCAGAAATATTTTTGTTGTTATTCTATTTTAGGATAATTTAAAACAAATAACAAAGGGTTTAAGGGAACAGGGGCTAATTTTCTCTTCCATAATATTCCTCAGCGCAGAGTCTTCCTGTTATTTAGCAACTAAATTAAATAAAGGGAGTTGTTATGAAGAAGTTAGTGTTATTATCATTTCTTATTGTTTTGTTTGCTTTTCCAATATTTTCTCAAGATGATTGTCCTCCTGATTTATATCCAACCTTAAAAGGTCAAATTGTTAAATATTGGTTAAACGAATCTAGTATGTCAGATCTTTATTTTCGAAATCAGTATGGCGGCCCGTGGCTCTCAAGAAATGAGTATACGGCAATAGTTCGTACTGCAGTAAGTTATACAATGGCTGCATGGGGTAGTCCTTCCGGGGTACAAATGGTAGAGGGCACTTATGAAGACCAATAGCTTATAGGTCTGTAAAAAAAATGTTGCTGACGAAGTAAATTAAGGAGTTTTGAAGAAATGATTAATTATTCAATAAATATTTTGAAAATCAAACAAATATTTTTTTATATTTTTTTATTATTCCTACTATTATCAATTAATAACTGTAAGGATAGCGCCATTGACGTATATGCAAACAGATCCCCATTTGAATATAATTGGACTACAGATACATTGCATTTAGAACGCAATTTCCAGACTTTAATGTTCTCAATGTGGGCAAGCTCTATAAGTGATTTGTATACTGTTGGCCACAGTGATGGCACACGTGGGGCGATGTGGAAATATGATGGTAAAAATTGGGATAACATTAAGTTGTCTTTTATTGAGGGGGGCCAATTAAAGGATCCTTCGATTTATCGTCAATTTTAGGATTTTCTTTCAATAATATTTGGTCAGTAGGTGCAACTTTAAGAGATAATCCCGATCCGCCACCTGATATATTGGGTTCAAGTCTTACTATACACTATGATGGTGCACAGTGGAAACCGGTTGAGCATCTAAACGGCGATCGGCTTGTTAATATAGCTGGTGTTAATAATAACTTATGGGCAGGAGGTGATGGAGTGACAATGTTTCACTACAATGGGGTTCTATGGGAACGAGATTCCATAGGTTTTGATAATGATACAATGTCCATAAGGGACCGAAAGAATTTTGTAATTCACGGAGTTGGAACAGACGGCACAAACATTCTTGCTTTAGGCACTTACTACAATGAGAATATCCCGCAAAGAATTTATTACTTCTTCAGGAAATATGATGATTGGGTTGTAGCAGACAGTTTTATATATAATTATAGATATGATGATGAAATAAAATGGGGACCTAATCTTTATATAACAAAAAATGGTAAAATATATTCTTATGGAATGGGAGGCGTGTTTACCTGGGACGGGAATTCCTGGGAAAGAATATTCAGATATGATGATATCTGGAATATCTTTGTTAAAGAAAATGGTGAAATGTTCGTAATGATAGGCGGCGGGAAAGTATTCTATTATGATGGCGTTAACTGGAAAGAAATAGATGCGTTAAATAATCCGGATATAATTTACACCTGCGCCTGGGCAACAGAAAGCGAAGCATTTATAGCCGGAATAACTACAGGCGGTTTTCCCCAAAAGACAGTTATTTTTCACGGGAAGTAATGGGATATTAAGTAACTCTTAGTAAACTGTCATCCCCGCCCAGTGCATACGCGTCAAGCTAAAGAGATGAAATATTAATATTATTTAGGTTTAAACTATTAAAAGCAAAAGAACATGGCGCTCCGATGGAGCGCGGATATTTTATTGGTTTATTCTTCTATAAACATATCGCTCCGATGGAGCGAAGAGATTTTTAGAAAGAAAAAACTCCGTTAGGAGTTTAATGTTTGTAGAAATAAAAATCTTCAAAAAATCCGAACTCCGTAGGAGTTCAATGTTTAATTATTTAAAAGAAAAACCCGCTTAATTGTTTACCTCTAAATTTAAATATCTGAACTTTGAACAAAATTATATGGACGCCTATGCGCGAAAGCGGGAATCCACTTGATGCAAAAAATAAATTATTATTATTCGGGGAAAAGATTTTGTGCGTAAAGATATAATTGCATTAAAAAAACATTTTAGCAAATCTTAAAATTCCCTGTTTCCAGGGAACGCGGTGCGAGACTCCGCTTTTATTTTTAAACTCATCTACATGCTCAATGTACCATCTGTAATTTCTAATCAATGCATCTTTGTTGGAGAATTTTGGTTTGAAGCCGAGAACTTTTTCCGCTTTTTCAATCGATACAAACGAATCTTTTGAAGCAGTTTCATAAACCCATTTATAAAGAGGGGAGAGATTTAATGCTTCCAGAAATTTCAAAGTTAAGATGATCGGTTTCTCCGGCAGTCCTTTAATCTTTTTGCCGTGTCCCGCATAATCAAGAACCGCCTGGTAATCTTCCCTCATTGTTGTAAACTCTTTTGCGCCGATATTAAAAGTATCATTCACAATTTTTTCATCAAGCTCTGCACAGAGATAAATTGCTTCACAAAGATCTTCAACATCCAAAAGCTGGTAGCGGTTTTTCCCGCTGCCAATCATCGGAAAACCATGTCCATCTTTTGCCCAATCATACAGCAGATCAAAAACGCCAAGCCGTTCCGGGCCGATAAATGATTTTGGACGAAGTATTGGGACACACATTCCTTTATCCCGGAATTTCAGGCATTCTCCTTCAGCCTGAATTTTAGCTTTGCCGTAATGCCCAACGCCATCAAGTTTATCATCTTCTTTTAACGGATGATGATCCGGAATACCATAAACAGCCGTTGATGAAATATGAATAAATCTTTTAACTTTATTTTTCCCGGCTGCTTCAAGTAAATTGCGCGTTCCTTCAATATCAGTTGAGTAAATATCCTCGGGTTTGTAAAGCGGGAGAGCTGCGGCAGTGTGAACAACGATATCAATTCCGTTCATTGCGGAAGCAACAGCGTTTTTATCACGTATATCACCGGTTATGATTTTTATTTTATCCCGCATATCAGGATAATCAAAATCGGCAATATCAAGAGAAACTATTTCATGCCCGTGATTGTGTAAAAACCTGATTAAGTTTATACCGAGAAATCCGGCGCCGCCGGTTATTAAAAATTTCATTCTACTTTCTTTAATTTGAAGCACAAACTTATAAATTAGAACAGAAGTATGAAAGATTGGAAGAGTTTAACCGGAAACAAATACGAAGAATGGAGAGAATATTTTTCAATCTAAAAATAATTCTTTCATTATTTTGATGTTTTAGATTTATGATTAAAGACGAACAACTTACATACATTAGCTTTTCTGCATCAATATTAATGCATGCAGTTTTGATTTTAGCGGCTGCATTTTTAATTAATCTTTCTTTCCAGATTCCGGATTCTAACGCGGGATTTGTTCAGGTGCAAACAAACTTTATTGAATCTATTCCTGAAAAAAAAAATGAAGAGAAAACTCCGGAAGAACCAGCAAATGAACCAGAACTGCCTGAAGAAAAAATTGAGAAGAAAGCTCCTCCGGAGGAAATAAATTCTGCTTCAGAGTTTCTTGCATTTACTCCTGAGAATTCGGATACAAATAATCTTAATAATGTTTATAAAGAATCATCATTAAATGTAACGATTAAATATCCCGCAGGCTGGACGTATATTGATCAGAATGTTAAAAATAAACTAGACGGCGTTACATTTGTTGCAATTGGCAGCAATTACAATCCGCCTCCATATGTTCATCTGGCTGTTCAGGATAAATATCTTTTTAATGAAAACAGGTATAAATTTAAATTGAAAACAAGAAACTATACTGCTTACTATAATGAGCCGGAAGAATTGGCCGGGCAGGTTTCACAAACCTTTTATATCAGAACAGACGATGATGAAGATTTTACAATTAAATTTATAATGAAGGGGAAAAAAGAATTTATGAGTCTTCAACCGTTATTTTTTGGTATGATAAGAACTTTTAAATTCGGCAAATCTATCTTTTAAAAGCGAAGTTGATCTCCTCCTTTTCTCATCTGAATAAAAAAAATTATATTCTCTGAAGAGTTTTGAAAATATAACTAACGATTCAATGAAAGGAGTTCATATGAAAAGAACTATTTACTCCGTGCTGCTGGTAATTTTTATCTCAGCTTGTATATATGCACAGGATAGTTTTGAGGGAAAGGTAAAAATTGATGTAACAAACGATGGGGATACCGAAAGTTTAACATACATGGTTAAGGATGGTAAATTCAGATTTGATACAGGTGAAGATGCTGAGGGTATAGTGATTTTGGATGCTGCCGGTAAGAAGATGCTAGTGATTGTTGATGAACAGAATATGTATATGGAAATCCCGATGAATAAAATGATGGAGAACATGCCGCAAACAGCTA
>Ga0079224_100007632_pt1 | contig 14547 bp, 8 predicted proteins | sample Stecom2015_FD_80414 | JGI IMG/M metagenome (GOLD analysis project Ga0079224, IMG submission 80414) | Agricultural soil microbial communities from Utah to study Nitrogen management - Steer compost 2015 | ecosystem: Environmental > Terrestrial > Soil > Agricultural land | place: USA: Utah...
CCACTGGAGACGCGCGCTGTCGAGCCGTTGGACCAGTTGCTGCGCAAGGGCGAGACCTCCAAAGAGGTGTACGTGCTGCGGCGACTGCATGCTGACCCGGCCGACACCTCCGACGAGTCGCTCGGCCTGCACTTCGACCTCACCGTGCCGTTCGCTCGCTACGTCCTAGAGAACGCCGGTCGCTTGCACTTCCCGTTCCGCCGCTACCAGATCCAGAAGGTCTGGCGCGGCGAGCGACCTCAGGAGGGGCGGTACCGGGAGTTCGTCCAGGCCGACATCGACGTCGTTGATCGGGACACGCTGCCGTTCCACTACGACATTGAGATCCCGCTGGCGATGGGCGAGGCCCTTTCCGCGCTGCCGATCCCGCCCGTCACGATGCAGGTCAACAATCGCAAGCTCTGCCAGGGCTTCTACCGCGCCGTGGGCGTGCCGGACGTCGAGGCGGCACTGCGGGCCGTGGACCGGCTGGACCGTTTCGGTCCGAACGTGGTCACTGACCTGCTGATCGAGAATGCCGGCGCCACGCCGGCCCAGGCCAAGGCCTGCCTTTCCCTCGCCGAGATCTCCGCCGCCGACGCCTCGTTCGTCGATGCCGTCCGGGCCCTTGGTGTCAGCGATCCACTGCTCGACGAAGGACTGGAGGAGCTGGCTCGCGTGGTGGAGGGAGTCGCCGAGCACCGGCCCGGACTCGTGGTGGCCGACCTCAGCATCGCTCGCGGCCTCGACTACTACACCGGAACCGTCTACGAGACCCGGATGCGCGGCTACGAGAAGGCGGGCTCGATCTGCTCCGGCGGGCGATACGACAATCTCGCCACCTCGGGCACCGACCGCTTCCCCGGCAACGGCATCTCGCTGGGTGTCACCCGGATGCTCGGCGTCCTCTTCGGAGCGAACGCGCTGTCGGCATCCCGCTCGGTGCCGACCTGCGTGCTCGTCGCCGTGGCCTCGGAGGAGCGGCGCGCGCTAAGCGACCGCATCGCCGCGGCGCTTCGCCGGCGCGGCATCCCGACCGAGGTCTCGCCGTCCTCGGCCAAGTACGGCAAGCAGATCCGCTATGCCGAGCGCCGCGGCATCCCGTACGTCTGGTTCCCACCCGAGGACGACTCGGCGGGCACTGGCGAGGTGAAGGACATCCGCTCCGGCGAGCAGGTGCCGGCCGACGCGGACGCCTGGAACCCGCCGGCCGAGGACCTCGGCGTGCAGATCCACCGGTCATAGCTCGCCTTTGCGGACAAGCGGCGCGGGGACGTGATCTCGGCACCGTCGATGCGGCATCATGCGAGGGTGGCTGGGATGCGAGGGCGGCTGGGGCTTCGGTGAGTGGGCCTTCGATGACTGGCGCTTCGGCGGCTGGTTCCGCCAGTGTGGACGTGAGCGTCATCGTCGGCGTCGACTGCTCTGGACGCACGCACCGCCTCGAACTGATCGCGGCGACCGCGCAGCGCCCGGTGCTGCGCGTCAACCCGCCGGGTCTCGATGCCGACCGCCTGGCCAAGGACCTCGCAGAGGCGGGCGATGCCCTCGTCCTCGTCGACGATGCCCATCGGTTGAGCGGGGACGAGCTCGCGGCGCTCACCGCGGCCGCGCGTCGCGGGACCGCGATCATCCTGGCCCGTCGACCGAGCATCCCGTCGCCGGCGCACGCGGATCTTGAGGAGGCGTTGCCCGGGCGGGTCGAGCAGCTGCAGCCGCTCGAGGCCGCCGCGATCGGCGAGCTGATGGCCCGATGCTGGGAGCGGCCGGTTACTCCGGCTGAGGCGGAGTCCCTGCACGCCGCCTGCGGCGGTCTCCCCGGGATCGCCGTCCTGCTCACGCCGCCCGCCGAGCCGGGCCCGTCCCTCGTCGCCCGGGTGCAGCGACGGTTGGCGGTCCTGCCCCCGCCGATCGCCGCCCTGGCCCGGCTGCTGGCGCTGCGTCTGGACCTGCCCGACCCGGTGCTCGCCGATGCGTCCGAAATGGAGGCCGGGCAGCTCGATCTCGGCGCCGCGATGCGTGAGCTCGCCGACGAGGGCATGCTCATCCCGGGCACCGAGCGGATGATCCCCGCTGTCGCGGCGGCGATTCTCGCCGATCTTCCGGCCGCGCAGCGCCGTCGAGTCCACGAGGCGGTGGCCCGGGCGCTGACCAACGCCAACGCCGATCCGATCGTCGCGGCGGGTCAGTTGCGGGCCGCCCGCGCCTATGTGCCCGCCTCGGCGGCGATCTTCGCGGCGGCCGCAGAACGGTTGCGCCTGAGCGACCCCGCCGCGGCGGTCGCGTGGTACGACGACGCCGTCGAGGCCGGAGCTGACCCTGCGGCCATCGCGCTCGGCCGAGCGGAGGCGGCGGCGCTCCTGGGACTCCCAGCCGACGCCCCGGTCGACGTTCCGCCGGCAGACGCCGAGCGCGCGGCGCTCCTCGCCGGTGTCGTCGAGGCTCACCATGGTCGGGCTGACCGGGCTGCGGCGTCGCTCCGCTCGGCCGGCGTCCTCGGCGCCCAACTCGCGGTCCCGTCGCTCGTCGCGGTCGGCGAACTCGAAGCCGCCCGGGCGTGCGCCGGCGATGCCGGATCCGCGCCGACCTGGATGCGCCGGCAGGCGGAGGCGACCCTGCTCGCGGTCACGGACCCGGCCGGGTCGGTGCCGGTCTTCATCGAGGCCGCCGAGGCGTACGAGCGGACGACGCCCAACCTGGTCCTGCCGGAGACGCCGCACGCCTTGGGGGCGCAGCTCGCCAGCCTCACCGGGGACGCGGCATCCGCCGAGCACCTGCTCGAGCGCGCCATCGCGGAGGGCATCGGCGGTCCGGTCTTTGGCGTACGGCATGAGATCCTGCTCGCCCTGGTGCGCCTGCGGGCCGGCCGCTACGACACGGCCGTCGCCCTCCTCGAGCGCGGCCTGAACCCGACGCTGACCGGTCGTGAGCGGCTCCTCGCCGCGGCGCTCTCGGCCGGGGTCGCGCGGCGCAGCGGCGACATCGCGACGCTGCGGGAGGCGTGGCGCACCGTCGAGCCGGTGCTCGCTCGGCGCGCCTTCGACCTGTTCACCGCAGAGGCGGTCGAGGAGCTCGCGGTGGCGGCGACGCGCCTTCGCCAGCATGCCCGGGTAGCGCCGGTACTGGACACATTGGACGAGATCGTGGCGAAGCTCGGCCACCCTGCGGCATGGCGGGTCTCGGTGGGCTGGCTGCGGGTGCAGGTCGCCATCGCGGCGGAGGACCCCGACGCCGCGGGTGATGCTGCCGGCCGCATCGCCGACGCCTGCCGGTCGGTCCGTGAAGGCACGCGGCCGGCTACCGCGGCACGCCACCATGCACTGTGCGCGGCGGCCGAGCAGTGGGCCCGCGTGCTCGCCGGCGACGTGGACCCCGACGCCGTCACGGCCGTATCCGCAGAGCTCGCGGCGGTCGACCTGCCGTGGGAGGGGTCCCGCCTGGTCGGCCAGGCCGGCATCCGCACCAGCGACGCCGCCGTCGCCCGGCGCCTGCTGGAGCGTGCGCGTGACCTCTCCAGCGCGGAGGTCACCAGCGAGAAGGGGCGGGCCGAGTCGTCGTACGGCGGCTTGTCCGAGCGGGAGGTCGAGGTGGCTCGGATGGTGCTCGCCGGAGACACATATCGGGAAATTGGTGCGCGCCTGTTCATCTCCCCTAAGACGGTGGAGCATCACGTCGCCCGCATCCGCACCAAGCTCGGCGCCACCAGCCGCGCCGAATTCCTCGCTGCACTGAGGGACGTGCTCGGCGAGGGCGCCTGAGCGGCCGGCTGTCGCTCGGCCGCAGTGCTAAACGGGCCGGCTCCGCGCTCGGTCCGCTCCTCGCTTCGCTGCGGTGCTCCCTCGCTGTCGCTCGGCCGACAGAGTCGAGACTCGCCCGACCTCGTGTGCTGTGGTCCCCTATAGACACCTGGCAGGTATGGGGGTTGTCCCGATGTTGCGGCGGGGCTGCCGCCCGCAATCTAGTGACAGCCCACCGACGCGGCGGGCACGAACCCCAAGGAGGAACCCGAAATGACCCAGGCGAACGGAAAGTCGATCGGCGACTGGTTGGCAGACTTTTTCTACGAGCTGCTCACGGGTGGAAGCCAGGCCAACATCTCCAGCATCGACGTCAACCAGCAGGCACTCAACGCCGGCTTCACCGCCGAGGACCTGGCCGGTGTCGACGCCAGTGCGGCGTACCAAAACGCGTGCTCGCGCCCCGGCGTCCCGGCCGAGTACAAGACCGCCCCGCCGCCGCCCCCGGCCTCCACGCCGGACTACGTGGTCCGCCACATCCAGACCACGCAGGTGACGAACATCAACCAGAACTTCACCAATATCGACGCCTCACAGGACGTCAACAACATCCTCAACGTTACCGGCAACGTCGCCGGCGACATCGACTTCGACCCGGTCACCGCCACCGGCGGCAGCGTTGCGGCCGGCAACGACGCGGTCGGCGCGACCGGCGACGGGTCCGCGGCGACCGGCTCCGGACCGGCGGCGGCCTCCGGCGGTGTCGCGCTGGACCAGTCGCAGAACCTCGACGTCGACCTGCTCGTCGGGCGTGGCGGCGAGGGCGGTGTCCCCACCTCGGCGCTGCTGAAAGAGACGCAGTCCCGGGTGCTCGACCCGATCGGGCCCGGTGGCCCTGGTGGCGCCGGTGGCCTCTTCCAGCCGCCGCCGACGAACATCATCAACACCGGCAGTGGGAACCAGGCCGCGAACACCGGACTCAACCTGGGCGGCCAGGTTGGCAACTTTGGCGACGGCGCCCAGAACGCGGTCGGCAACAGCGGCAACGTTGCGAACTCCGGCAACGTGCAGGACTTCGACAACGTCACCACATCCCAGGGCTCCGCGATCGGCATCGCCGGCGGCGACATCACCAGCAACTACGACTTCGAGGAGCAGTACGTCTCTGCCGGCGACAACGCCTTGATCAACCAGGAAGACGGACCTGGTGACCAGACCAGCACCTCTTCCAACGAGTCCACGGACGAGCCAGTGCTCTGATGGCGGAGTCACCCGATGAATGGCGGTTGACCGTGCGGACCTTGGTCCGCACGGCTGACCGCCGTTCGGTGGCTACACCCCCGTAAGTCCGTCCCCCACAAAGGACAGTCATGACAACCCCACCCCCGACCCCAGGGGCAGCGCCGCCAGAGAACCAGGAGAACCCGCTCGTCACCCACGCGGCGCAGGTCGTTGACCTGGCGCTGCGGGCGTGCGAGGCGTACCACCGCCCCGACCTCACCGGGCGGCTCACCACGGTGCGCCGGACCCTCGCCGATCCCGCCGTCCACATCGTCGTCGCCGGCGAGTTCAAACAGGGTAAGAGCTCCCTCGTCAACGCCCTGGTCGGGGCGAACGTCTGCCCCGTCGACGACGACGTGGCGACCGCGGTGCCCACGTACGTGCGGCACGGCGAGAACGCCGAGGCGCGACTGCTCTATGACGGCGACCCGCCGCAGCGTTCGCCGATCCCGCTCGAGGACGTCCGGGCCCACGTGATCGAGGGAGGTCGGGCCGCGCCGCTGGACCCCAACGCTCCGCGGGTCATCGGCGCTGAGATCACCCTGCCGCGCCGGCTGCTGCAGGGCGGACTCGTGCTCGTTGACACGCCGGGTGTCGGCGGGCTTGGCTCGGCGCACGCGGCGGCGAGCCTCGCCGCGATCGCGATGGCCGACGCGGTCATCTTCGTGACCGACGCGGCGCAGGAGCTGACCCGAAGCGAGCTGGACTTCCTCACCCAGGCCAAGCGCATGTGCCAGACGGTCGTGTGTGCGCTCACCAAGACCGACTTCTATCCCGCGTGGCGGAAGATCCGCGAGCTCAACGAGGGACATCTGCGGCAGGTGGGCGACATCAGGATCTTGCCAGTGTCGTCGTCGCTGCGAGCACTCGCGGTCAAGGCCAACGACACCAAGCTCAATGAGGAGTCGGGCTTTCCGGACCTAGTCCGGTTCGTCACCGAGCAGGTGGCCGGCGGCGCCGCCCGGCGGATCGCCGCTCGCGCGATGGCCGACGTCGTCTCGGTGGCGGATCAGATCATCTCCCAGTTCGAGACGGAGCGGACGGCCCTCGCCGACCCCCAGGCGGCCCAACGCGTCGTCGATGAGCTCAACGCCACCAAGGCTCGGGTGGACCATCTCAAGTCCGCCGCGGCGAAGTGGAGCCAGACCCTCACCGACGGCATCGCCGACCTTAACTCCGATATCGACTACGACCTCCGCAGCCGCATCAGGAACGTGCTGCAGGAGGCCGACGACGCGTTGGACGAGATCGATCCGGCCGACATGTGGCCGCAGATGGAGTCGTGGCTGCAGTCGCGCCTCTCGTACGAACTCCTCGAGAACTACACCCTGCTGCGGGAGCGTGCCGATGCATTGAGTGCGGACGTGGCCGAGCACTTCCGCGAGGCGTCCGGCCAGATCTTCGACCAGCTCACCGTGTACAACCCGACGCCGCTGATCTCCGAGACGCGCGTCGAGCACAAGATCGAGCTGGAGAAGATGAAGGCCGGCAAGCAGGCCATGGTGGCGCTCAAGAGCGCGTACGGCGGCGTGCTGATGTTCACGATGCTCGGCGCCTTGACCGGCATCGCGCTCGGCCCGCTGAGCCTCGGCATCGGTCTGGTCATGGGCCACAAGGGACTGCGCGAGGAGAAGAAGCGCCAGCTCAACCAGCGGCGGCAGCAGGCCCGCAACGCCGTCCGCCGCTACTGCGACGAGGTGAGCTTCGTGATGGGCAAGGACTCCCGCGACACGCTTCGGCGCGTTCAGCGCGAACTCCGCGACCACTACGCCGCCCTCGCTGAGTCGCTCAGCCAGTCCAATACGGAGGCGCTGGCGCGGGCCAACGAGGCCGTACGGCGTACCCAGGCCGAGCGCGAGACCAGGCTGCGCGATGTCGAGGCGGAGCTCACCCGGCTCCGCCAGCTGAAGGAGCGAGCCGAGGCGGTCGCCGCCGTCGCGATAGGACGGAGCGCGGCATGAGCACCACCACCGATCGCAGCCTGATTGAACGGACGCGGGGAGCGCTGACCCGGGCGATCGACGTCTACCGCGGCACCGGCCACGACGCGAGGTTGGTCGCGTTGCGCAGCCGTCTCGATGAGCCCCTGCGCGTCGCCATCGCGGGCCGGGTTAAGTCAGGTAAATCCACGCTGTTGAATGCGCTCATCGGTGAGCGCCTGGCGCCGACCGATGCCGGTGAGTGCACCCGCATCATCACCTGGTATCTCGACGGCCATACCTACCAGGTGCTAGCGCGGCCGAAGGTGGGCGAGCCGCGCCAGCTGCGGTTCAGCCGTGACGACGACACGCTCGATGTGGACCTTGGCGGGCTCAAGCCCGAGGATGTCGATTCGCTGGTGGTGACCTGGCCGTCGCAGGCGCTGCGCACCGCCACGCTCATCGACACCCCCGGCATCGGCTCGCTCTCCGAGCAGGTCTCCCGCCGCGCCTGGGATGTGCTCGCCTCCGACGAGGAGGAGACGCCCGCCGATGCCGTGCTGTACCTGATGCGCCACCTGCACGCCGGTGACCTGGAGTTCCTGCGCGCCTTCCATGACACCGAGGTGAGCCGGCCGAACCCGGTCAACGCCATCGGCGTGCTGTCCCGGGCCGACGAGATCGGCGTGGGCCGGCTGGACGCGATGGCGTCCGCGCGGCGCATCGCCACCCGGATCAGCCACGAGCCGAGCATCCGGCGCGTGGTGCAGACCGTCGTTCCTGTGGCCGGCCTGCTGGCCGAGACGGCGGCGACGCTGACCGAGACTGAGGTTGCGCAGCTGCGGCGGGTCGCCGAGGTGCCGGTGCGGGAGGCGGAGGAGCTGCTGCTCACCGCCGACCGGTTCGTCGAGCGGATGCCGGAGCTCGGCCTCACCTCCATCGAACGCGAGGCGCTGCTGCGGCGGTTCGGCTTGTTCGGCATACGGCTGGCCTCGAACCTGTTGCGCCGTGGCGACGCGACCACCGCGACCGAGTTGGCCCGCGACCTCACCGAACGCAGCGGCATCACGGAGCTGCAGGAGGTGCTGCGCTCGCTGTTCTTCGAGCGGCGTGACGTGCTCAAGAGCCGGTCCGCGCTGCTCGCGATGGAATCCCTGGTACGGAGTCACCCGCGGCCGGGCAGCGAGGCGCTCGCCGCCGAGATCGAGGAGATCGTCGCGTCCGCGCATCCGTTCAACGAACTGCGCGTGCTGTCGTCGCTGCGAGCCGGCTGGGTGACCGGCAAGCCGGACGTGCTCGAGGACCTGGAGCGCATCATCGGCGGCAGCGGGAGCGCCATTCACCTGCGCCTCGGCCTCGGCCCCGACGCGAGCCGCGCGGAGCTCGTCACCGCAGCCAACGAGGCTCTCGCCCGCTGGCAGCGCCGCGCCGAGAATCCGCTCACCAGCCACGAGATGGTCGTGGCGGCCCGGGTGGCGGTGCGGTCTTGCGAGGGCATGCTGGTGGAACTCGGGCGAGTCGGGTGATGCCGGCGCGTCGGGGGCTATCCGTCGCAATCGAGCGTCGGGAACTAACCGTCCAAATCGAGCATCCGCCGTTAGCCGTCGAGTACTCTCGTTTGGCTGTCGAGCGTCCGGTGTTGGCCGTCCAGCATCCGGTGCTAGCCGTCGAGGTCGTCCAGGCGGGCGGGGTCCTCGCCCAGGCCGTCAGCGTCGCCGCCATCCGTCGTTGCGATGCCCAGCGTGCCGAGGTCCTCGTCCGGCTGCTCGGGCGGGGTTGGAGCGTCGACGGGTTGATACTCGTCGATGGGCGTTTCGTCTGCCGGCGGCTGCGCGGCTCGGCCGTAGCTGGTCGCGGCATCGCCCTGCCCGAACGCCTCGTCCGCGGTGGCCTCGTGCGCGGTGGTGTCGTGCGCGGTGGAGTCGTGCGCGGCCCCAAGCCCCGCAGGGTCGAGCGCCGCAGGGTCCAACGCTGCGACGTCATCGGCGCCGGGGTCGAATCCGTGCGCGCCCGCATCGAGATCCGTGCCCGGATCGACCACGACCGGAGCGGTCTGGAGCGCTTCGAGCCACGTCGGCGCGGTCAGAGTCGGGTCCGTGGTCGGCACCGGACTGTGCGCCCGTACGAAGGGAGCCAGGTGCTCCGCTACCTCCATCGGTGCCGTGTCGGCGTAGTTCACCACCGCCTCCGCGACGAGCCCGTCCGGCAGGTCCCCGTGCCCGTTGGCGCGCAGCACCTCGGCGGGTTCGCCGTGACCAGTGCCGGCGAGATCGGCGAACACGTCGTGCAAGGGGCGGGTGGCATCCATGGGTCTACTGTAGGAACGCACCTGCCCGCGCCGGTTGGGGGAGATCCCCCTGGCGTCCCCTATTCCGTCCGCGGTGGTGGACCACCGAGGCCGGCACCCCCACAATGGCGGGGCAGACGCAACCCGCGTACGAGCACGTCACCGATGACACACCGCTGAATATCAACCCCCGGAGCACACACGATGTACGCACTCGGCATAGATCTCGGCACGACCTTCACCGCCGCTGCTACGTGGCGCAACGGCCACGCCGAGACCGCATCGCTGGGCGACCGAGCGGCGGCGATTCCATCGGTGGTGCTGCTCCGCGAGGACGAGACCTTCATGACCGGCGAGGGCGCGAGCCGGCGCGGCCTCACCGAGCCGCATCGGGTGGCTCGCGAGTTCAAGCGCCGGCTCGGCGACACCACGCCCATCATGCTCGGCGGTGTGCCGTACTCGGCCGAGAAGCTGATGGCCCGCCTCCTGCGCTGGGTGGTTGACGAGGTCAGCAAGCGCGAAGGGGGCGGACCGTCGTCGGTGTGCCTGGTCCACCCTGCGAACTGGGGGCCGTACAAGACGGACCTGCTCCTGCAGGCGGTGCGGATCGCCGGGCTGGAGGAGCCGGTCTCGTTCACCACGGAACCGGAGGCCGCTGCGGTCTTCTACGCCCAGCAGCAGCGCATCGAGCCCGGCGCCATCGTCGCCGTCTACGACCTCGGCGGCGGCACCTTCGATGCCGCGGTCCTGCGCAAGACGCCGGTTGGATTCGAGATTCTCGGCCAGCCTGAAGGCATCGAGCGACTTGGCGGCATCGACTTCGACGCGGCGGTGTTTAACCACGTCGCCAAGGCGATCGGCGGCAAGCTCGACGAGCTCGACGAGGAGGAACCTGCCGTAATCGCGGCGGTGGCGCGGCTGCGCGAAGAGTGCGTGCACGCGAAGGAAGCGCTCTCATCCGACACGGATGTGTCGATCCCGGTGCTGCTGCCGAACCTCTCCACCGAGGTACGGCTGACCCGGGCGGAGCTTGAAAGCATGATCCGGCCCGCCCTGTACGACTCGATCGAGGCGCTCAAGCGGGCCCTCCGGTCGGCGAACGTCACGCCGGAGCAGCTCCACTCGGTGCTGCTCGTCGGCGGCTCGTCGCGCATGCCGATCGTGGCGCAGCTGGTCGGCGCCGAGCTTGGCCGCCCGGTTGCGGTGGACGCGCATCCCAAGCACGCGGTCGCCCTCGGTGCCGCCTGGGTGGCGAGCGGGCAGACCGCTCCCGCGCCGGCCCAGCGAGGCATCGGCACCGCCTCGGCCAGCGTGCCGGCCCCCAGCCCGGCCTCGACGGTCGGCACGGTGGCTCCGCCGCAGGCCCACACACCAGGCGCGGGGGCACCGCCAGCGCCCGCCCCGGGGATGGCGCAACCTTCGCCGGTGGGGGCGGTGCCGCCTCCCGTCCCGACTCCGACTCCCACCCCGGCGCCGTCGCCGATGCTGGGTTCGGGCGGGTATGCGATGGGCAGCGCCTCCGTCGGGGCGTCCGCCCCGGTGAGCCGGCCGCCGACCGGTTCCGTCTACGGCGGTGCGCCGCCAGCACCACCGGGACCGCCCGGTACGGGTGGCTCTGGCTCCGGTGGCGCTGGCTTTGGTTCGGGCAGTGGGTCCAAACGAGTACCGATCCTCGCCGCCATCGCGGTGCTCGTCGTCATCCTGGGCGGCGGTGCCATCGCGCTCGCCATGATGAGCGGAGACGAGGACCCGGGCGGGATTGGTGCGCCGACCGACCAGCCCACGGACACCGGCGCGCCGCCTACATCGGACGCGCCCCAGATCCCACCGGACGAAGCGTGCACCGACGAGATCAAGGCGAACCCACGGTGGGTCTGCATCACCAGTGCCGTGATGACCGACAGCGAGCTGCGGATCGAGTACGACTTCGAGAACGACGGCACGCCGTTCAACATCAATGGCGGCTTCCACGTGCACTTCTACGGGGCGAACGAGGACGGCAGCGCGCCGCCGGAGAACATCATGGGCTCGCACGTGCCAAGCTCGCAGCGAGGCAAGTGGTACATCGAAGATGATGAGCCATCGGTGCACCGGGCAGGGACCGATCAGTACAACACCGTCGTCGACTACCCGAAGGTCTGCGCCCGGATCGCGAACGGCAGGCACGGGCTGGTCGAGGACGTCTCCGGGAACGGCACCTACACGACCGGCAACTGCTTCCCGATCACCCGGGAGTAGGTCGCCGCGACGGTCCCCCAAATCGGACGGTGATCTGGTTCTGCGGTGCGAACCCCGGCCAGCACTGTCACGACCAGCACTGTCGGTTCTGCACCGCGGAACCAGATCACCGCGGCATTGGCATGAGGATCAGCTTGCACTGAGACGCAGGATCATGGCACGGATAGTCGCGACGACGTACTCGGGACGCTCCACGATGTCTCGCCAGGTGAAGCGGAGCACTGTCCAGCCAGCCGCAACCAGCCGATTCTGGCGATGCCGGTCCCGCTGAAACTCATAGGGCCCGGTGTGGTGGGCGGCACCGTCGACCTCGACGACGAGCCTGATCGCGTCGAAGACGATATCGCCGATCCCGATGAGTCCCTCGCCGTCACGGATCGGCCGGTTCGCCGACCAACCGTCGATGCCCGACTCGCGTAGTAACGCCAGCAAGGAGCGTTCGGCCTCGGAACGCGCGCCGTCCGTCACGCCTCGAAGCAGCCGGATGAGCTTCGGGTTCCCACGGTATCCGGTGTGACGGTGGATGCGATCCGTCAAGCCGTCAATCGTGATCCAGCCCTGCTGGAGTGCCCGGTCGAGCAGGTCGCGCGCCTCTCGCTCCGGCAGGAGGCGCAGGCAGTCGAAGATGGTTCGCTCCACATTGGTGATGGGTACGCCGTCGCAGACTCTCAGATCGCGCCTGTCGACCGGCGTGCGCAGGATCCGGACACCGGCCAGGCGGGGATGAGTCTCCGGCGGCACGATGATGCATGGCGATCCGGACGGCACGGGTATCCCGTACTCACGGGCTGCGGCGAAGCCGGCGACGACGCTCCGGCTGACCGCGAGCTGGGCCGCCCAGTCGCGTACCCGCGGGTTGATCCGGAGCCCAGCCTCGGCGAGCACTCGGCCCAGCACCGTTTGCCAGGCACCGGATCGCAGTCGGCGTGCGATCTGGCGCGGCGTAAAGCCGCACATACGAGCCTGCTCGCGCGTGAAGAGTCCGCGCTGGCGTCGCGCGATGCGACGTAGCCGGTTGAGATTCACGGGGGTAAGAGTGCCCGAGATCGCCCAGCATCGTTTCCCGTCATCCACAGCCGTCCTGTGATGGCGACGTTGGTTGTCCACAGGTCCTGTCGAAGATCTGGCTTTCCGGTACGGATGCGACCGATGCGGTCGGGTTCGCACCGCCGAGTCAGATCTCTGAATCCCGGCGGTTACCTGGCTGGCCGCTGACTCTTCGAGACCGTACAGAAGTACGAAGTCACGCTCATCACGCCCATGCCATGATTCGCTTCCCTGCCCGGAGCAAACCGAACCCGAAGCCGTGCCGGTTCGTCCGTCCGGTGTGGACCCACGGCGACTCTCGGTGGTGGAGGCGCGAGCGCCTCACCGCCCTGTGTTAGCCACTGAGATGCGCTGATCCGTTGGGTGACGGCGCTGGATCTTGTACGCCGCGGGGTGGCGAGATCTAATTCCGCGGTACGGAGCCGACCATTTCGGTGCCTGGTGCACCGGTGAGTCAGATCTTCGTGTCGTGACCCCGGGCCGGGCAGGGAGCGGGTCAGGATCCTTCGGCGGTGACGTAGCGGCGGACGTTGTCTAGGGCCTCCAGGAGGTCGTCGTCCGCGTCGCTCTCGTGCTCCTGGTGGATATGCACCGTCACGAGGCTGCCGCCGATGTCGCCCGGGTCTACCTGCAGCCAGCCGTGGTACGGCCCGTCCTTGGCGCCCCACTCCACTCGCCGCTCGAGTTCGTCGACGTGCACCCAACCTGCCGATCGCCGGTCCTCACCGTGGATGTTCAGCTCGGCCTGCACCTCTTCGCCCCGTACGTCCACCTCGTTGAGGATCGGCACGTACTCCGGCATGTTCTTGGCGTCGGCGAGGTAGTAGAACAGGTCGTCTGGTTCGGCGTCGATGGACGCGGTCTGCTCGTACTCCGGCATGACGGCGGCTCCTCTCCACTGCGTACCCGCGGCGGTCGTGCCGTGGATGCGGTCGTGCCCCCGTTTGCAGTCGTACCCCGTTTGGCCCTGCCATGTGCCGGGACTGCGAGAATGCCGCTGTGAGTGCAGCGACTAGGACGGGCGGTGCCTACCGCTCGCATGCGGCCGGCACCCTCCGAGCGAGCGACGCCGGCACGACCGTGGTCCTCTCCGGCTGGGTGGCGCGCCGCCGTGACCACGGTGGCGTCACCTTCATCGATCTGCGCGACGCGTCGGGCGTCGTTCAGATCGTGTTCCGCGACTCGGCGGAGGCCCACGCGCTGCGCAATGAGTACTGCATCCGGGTCACCGGGGAGGTCGCGCGGCGTCCCCCCGGCAACGAGAACCCGGAGCTGCCCACCGGCGAGGTGGAGGTGACGGTCGCCGAGTTGGAGGTGCTCTCCGAGTCCGCGCCGTTGCCGCTGCCCATCGACGACCATGTGGACGCCGGCGACGACGTACGGCTGCGCTACCGGTACCTCGACCTGCGCCGTACCGGGCCGGCCCGGGCCCTGCGGATGCGCTCCGAGGCCAACCGGATCGCCCGCGAGGTGCTGCACAGCCGGGGGTTCGTCGAGATCGAGACGCCGACGCTCACCCGGTCGACGCCGGAGGGCGCGCGGGACTTCCTGGTGCCCGTACGCCTGCAGCCGGGCATGTGGTACGCCCTGCCGCAGTCCCCGCAGCTGTTCAAGCAGCTGCTGATGGTCGCCGGCATGGAGCGCTACTACCAGATCGCCCGGTGCTACCGCGACGAGGACTTCCGGGCCGACCGGCAGCCGGAGTTCACCCAGCTCGACATCGAGATGTCGTTCGTCGGCCAGGACGAGGTCATCGAGCTGACTGAGGAGATCGTGACCAGGTTGTGGCGGGAGCTCGCTGGGGTCGACGTGGCCCGCCCGATCCCGCGGCTGACCTGGCACGACGCGATGGACAAGTACGGCACAGACAAGCCGGACCTCCGGTTCGGGGTGGAGCTGGTCGACCTCACCGAGTACCTGCGCGGGACGGAGTTCCGGGTCTTCAACGCGGCGATCATGGCCGGCGGGTACGTCGGGGCGGTCGTGATGCCCGGCGGCGCGAGCCAGACCCGCAAGGAGCTCGACGGCTGGCAGGACTGGGCGAAGGCGCGCGGCGCCA
>Ga0079224_100007633_pt1 | contig 14546 bp, 13 predicted proteins | sample Stecom2015_FD_80414 | JGI IMG/M metagenome (GOLD analysis project Ga0079224, IMG submission 80414) | Agricultural soil microbial communities from Utah to study Nitrogen management - Steer compost 2015 | ecosystem: Environmental > Terrestrial > Soil > Agricultural land | place: USA: Utah...
AGTTGTCCGACATAGCCCTATTGATGGTCATCATCCGCTTAAAGTTGCCTGTCACGCCGTCTATGTTGTCCGTCAGACCGCTTATGTTGTGCGCCGTCCGCTCAAAGTACCTCGTCGTCCTGCTCATGTTGTTGTGCGGAATCCAGACAAAAGCAGCTAAAAGTTCTCGTAATTCGTTTTCTGGGGGGGTATTTCATGTTACCTTTTGTCTATACTTCTGCCACCCACATCTTATTTCCGTTTGTAAGAATATTAGGGAAGTACCATTGTGCTCAGCAGGACGGTATTCGAGATCTTTGATGACCTTCTCCCCTTCAAAAAGGCCGTTGAGAAAATTGATGAGATTTACCCAGAAAATTTTTGTTCTTTTTCATAACTAAAAGATAATCGCACGGTCCGAGCACACGATCCCTATCGCGTAGCCCATATTAAGTGTTCATTTTCCGAATTTGAATGTTTATTTTCCGAATGCGTCATCTTCTTATTTAGAATAAATCTATATTTGCATCGAATTATTTAGACCAGTTCTAAAATGAAGTTAAGAGAATTCATATCATATACATTAATTTGCTTATTAACCTCGTTATCCATTGCTGCATTTGGACAACAAAGTGTAGTAAAGGGAAGAGTCCATCTAGAATCCGGAGAATCTGTTAGTCATGCCACGATACGAGTGAAAGGTATGGATATCAGCATTATGTCTGATAAGAATGGATATTATTCCTTACCCAGTGTGCCTTATGGCAATCAAGAAATACAAATAACAGCTATCGAGATTCAACCTAAAACTGTTCGGTTAAAAGTAGCTAAACCCACACATGATTTTTCTATATCCGTATCATCTACCGGTGATATTGCGATAGAGGGTGTAGAGGTCAGTCGGATGACGGAGAAAAAAGATATGGAGACAAGTGGTTTTGCAGTTGCTGTTATCGAAACCAAAGAGGCTTCTCTTCGGAATCTAACTACAAATGAGCTGTTAGATCGTGCGGTAGGTGTGCGTGTTCGGCAGAATGGTGGAATTGGATCTCAAATCGAGTATAACCTAAACGGTATGTCAGGAAGCGCGATCGGGATATTTTTGGATGGAACGCCTATATCGACTTTTGGATCTTCTTTCAACCTAAATAATATTCCCCCGGCGATGATTGAACGCATAGAGGTTTATAAGGGAGTGCTGCCTTCGCATTTAACGGGAGACTATGTAGGAGGGGCCATCAATGTCATCATGAAAAAAGACGCTTCGGCCAATAATGTTACAGCAGCCGTGTCCTATGGATCTTTTAATACGTTTCAGTCCGACCTAAGCGCGCTGTACCGGGATCAAAAGACGGGTTTCACGTCTAGAATATCGGGCTTTTATACCCATACTGACAACAATTACGAGATGTGGGGTAAGTTTGCTATGAAAACGGAGTCTGATCTAACGTTGACGAGATACAATAGATTTAAGCGGTTCAATAATACATACAAGTCTGTGGGAGGTCGCTTTGAGTTTGGTTTTACGGATGTCAAATGGGCTGATCAGTTTTTCTTAGGATATAATATATCAGATACATACCGAGAAATTCCTCATGGAACGACTATGGCGCAGCCCTATGTTGGAAGATTTAATGAATACCAAGCACATGTGTTTAGTTTAAATTATAATAAAGCAAATCTATTTATCGATGGGTTGGCACTGAATGTGAATGCCGTTTATAGCAATAGAAATACATATCTCCAGGATACAGCGAGAACGATGTACAATTGGGATGGAAGTCCTATGACACGATTTTTTAATGGTGTGGAAACACCTTGGGTTAAAAGGCCGGGGCAGGGACAACAAGGTGACGCAACCATTACGAATGTAGATCGTAAAATTATTAATGCGCGTACGAATCTATCCTATACTATTGCGCGTAAACATCGTCTATCCGTGAATCACAATCTGAATACTGCAACGCTTGATAGCGAAGATTTAATTAACCCTAATGCAGCAATAAATTTTACAACTGATCGTAGGGCGACAACCAATATATTGGGATTCAACTATGAGGCACAGACTTTTGGGGATAAATTGAGGACGAATTTGTTAGCTAAATATACGATTAATACCAACCAGTACAATAATCGAGGTCAAGTGACCACATTAACGAACAGTAATCCTGGTTATGGTGCTACGATCTCGTATAATGTAGTTCCTAAATTATACCTAATTACTTCTACCGAGAATTCATTTATTTCTCCTAGAGATGAACAGATATTTGGAAGCCCCGAGAACAACATACTAGAAAATCTAGACTTGAAACCCGAACGAAACGTGAACTATAATGCGGGATTCAGATATATGGCTTTAGAGGGAGAGAATAATAGGTTGGCGCTGTATGCTAGTGCCTTTTGGAGGAATGGATATGATAAGATCGTGGTACAACCGGTCGATTCGGTAATTGTAGGGCGCGAAAGTGATGCCAATATAGAGACGTCAAAGTTCATCAACTTGGGAAGAACACAATCTAGAGGTTTTGAAGCGGAAATCACGTATGTGTATAAAAATAAGTTGAACGTACTATTTAATCTTTCCAGATTTAACTCCCTGATGAAGGTGGAATTTGATGAAAATGGGGCGCCATATCGGTTTTATAACATGCAACTACCCAATGAACCTTATTTCATGTTCAACTCAAGTTTGCAATATCGAATAGACAATCTCATTCAGCGAAAGTCAACTTTTAATGTCTTTTATAGTTCAGGTTATGTAGCTCCGTTCCAGACCGTTTGGATTGATTCCGATGGATGGTTTACCACGCCGACCCAATTTTATCATGACATAGGTGGGAGTTACCGCACACCGAATGGTCGCGTAATAGTTAGTTTGGATTTAAAAAATATCACCAACGCGGAGGTATACGACAATTTTGGCGTCCAAAAACCGGGGCGTGGTGTGTACTTAAAATTGAATTATATGATTAATAATTTCAACCGAAAATAATTACCATAAATATATACATAATAATGAATAAAAAATTACTAAAATTCGTATTGTTCAGTTCGGCTATTGTACTAGGTACCTTAGCATCCTGTGAAAAAAACGATGGACCAAATGATTCTACTGATGGTGCTTCTGGTCCGGACAACAGTCCGAGAAAATATGTGACATTGACCGCTGCCTTTCCAGATTCAGAAACTAATACTGCAGGTAATGGAGGAACATTGGGGTATGCTCTAACGCTGGAAGAAGCAGGTGATGCTTCAAAAGAACTAGATATCTACGCAAACGGATACGGACTTCGGTCTCAAAGAACGGCACGTGTTCAAGGATCCGTTAACGGTAATTTTTTGTACAATATACAATATACGGGTGTCAACGGAGGAATCTTTAATAAATACAGAGTCTTAGGTGGCAAGAAGTTTGAGGATACCAAAGAAGAGTTGAATGTTTCGGGAGTTTTAAGTACATCTCCACGCTGGGTAAAAGCTGCGGAAGGAATTGGTGTTGGTGTGAAGCTTGAAGGTGCGTCGACACCTATTGATCCTGCGAAAGCAGAAGCAGGTACGCAAACTTATGAGTATGTAAGAGGAACGGTAGATATAGCTATTATTGATTTGGATAATCCGCGCGTACCTAATACTACCGAATTCGAATTCCCTTTTACACAAACGGAAAAAGAAGCGGGGTATTCTGTAGGTCGGGTCGATGTGCCTGTCATAAATGGAGATAAAATTTATATTGGTTGTGCACTTAGTAAGGTAGATCCTACAAAAGCTCCTGTGAAAACGACAAATAGGCAAGGGGAAACGGTATGGTCTTGGCCTAATGACGCGGCAAATATCAAAGGCACCGTGACACTGGTTGTTGATTACCCTTCTTTGGCCAATCCAAAATTAATTTGGTCTACACAAAGTAAATCATCTAATAATAGCTACCGAACAATGACCCAGTATGTAGGTGCTGATGGAAATGTGTACCAAGCAACGGCTACATCCGGATCTCAAATTTTGCGTATAAGCAAATCGACAGGCGACTACGATAATTCCTATAATTTTGACCTTAAAACAGCACTTGCGACTTCAAATACTGTCGCTATAAAAGCGTGGTCATATATCAAAGATGGTATCGGTATAGTTTTGTATACGGAGTCAGGTGTTGAAGGTGGATATGTTGCGCTTGTGGACTTAAATGCTAGAACAGCAACAAAATTAACGACGGACATTCAGTCTGACGTTGACTTCTCCACAACTTTTGGGCAGTTCCAAAACATCGGTGTGGCTGGTGATAATGTATATGTACCGCTAACTCCTTCAGGTAAAGATGGAAATTTATATATTATCAATTGGAAAGATAAAACCGTTGCTAAAGGAATTAAATTAAAAGGACAGGCAGGAAGCCACTTTATTGGTTCTTATTAATCTTCAAAGATTATAAATATTTATAAAATAAAATCAGGTGAGGTAGCAAATACCTTACCTGATTTTGACGTAAAATTGATTCATTAATTTCTGTATATTAACAAAAAACAAAATTCCGTACGATGAAAAAAATATTTCTAGCAACCCTGTTGTTTGCCTCCGTGTATGCCACGGCACAACAACGTGAAACCAATATCTTGATGGATGCTGATTTTTGGAAATCAAAGCCTACCATCGAACAAGTAAAAGCAGAAATCGCGAAAGGTCATAGTCCTTCGCAGCCGAATGCGGCGTCCTGGGATCCAACGGCTAGAGCCATCCTCAATGATGCACCTTTGGAAACCATCAAATTTATGGTGGAACAAGAAGGCAACGGCGTAGCCAAAAAGACGCACCACAGCGCTTCCTATTTGCATTGGGCGGCCGGAAGAGGAAACACAGATTTAGTGGCTTACCTGATCGAAAAAGGGTCGGATATACATCTGAATGACAGCCACGGCCGTTCTGTTGTCGAGAATGCGGCCATTGGCGCATCAGATAATTTCGCTGTGTTAGATGCACTTTTCAAAGCCGGTGTAGACCCAAAGCAAAAATTTGGTGATGGCGCCAGCTTGTTATTGTTAGGAATTTCTACAGATAATGATCTGGCCAAATCGGACTATTTTGTGTCTAAAGGTCTGTCATACAACGATACGGATGAATATGGAAGCACAGCTGTCGATTATGCGGCAAAACTGGGTAATAAGGCGTTGATGGAAAAATTAATCGCAAAAGGTATAAAGCCAACGAACCGCGCCCTTTTCTTTGCAACACAAGGTTCCAGGATGTCTCAAAATGGCATCGAGACTTATCAATACCTCGTTGAAGAACTGAAATTAGATCCGAAGGCAATCAATCCGAAAGATGGGGCCACGATCTTGCATACATTGGTGCGGCGACCAGATGCCGAAGTGATCAACTATTTCCTGGAAAAAGGAGTGGATGTCAATAAAAAAGACCACGAGGGTAATACGGTACTGATCAATGCGGCAGGAGGTAGTGATGCGGCTTTATTAGCAACGTTGATCGCAAAAACTACAGACATCAATGCGGTTAACGTAAAAGGCGAATCGGCGTTGACCAAAGCGGTTGCCATGGGTTCGGTAGAAGCCGTAGATTTATTATTGAAAAACGGGGCAGATATCAACGTAGCCGATAAGGACGGTCATAACCTGGCTTACCATTGGTTCAACTCATTTAGAGAAGGCAGACCGGGCGGACCTATGGGAGGTGCTCCTGCTCAGCCGCAGACAGATGATTTTGCTGAAAAGCTACTCGTTTTAAAAAGCAATGGTCTTGACGTAACCGCTCCACAAGGAGACGGAAGTTCTCTTTTCCATTTGGCCGTTGCCAAAGAAAATACGAACCTTGTCAAAAAGGCGGCAGAATTGGGTGCGGATATCAACGCACAGGATAGTGAAGGTACGACAGCCCTACATAAAGCGGCATTAATTGCGAAGGATGACCAAATCCTAAAAGAATTGGTTGCTTTGGGCGCGAAAAAAGACCTGACAACCGAATTCGACGAGACCGCTTTTGATCTGGCGCAAGAAAACGATTTTCTGAAAAGTAATAATATCGCTATTGATTTTTTAAAATAAAATTATCGAGAGGTTAGAGCGTTAGAATAGGTTAGGGAGTTAGATTTTTCTCACTTCTTAACTTTTTAACATTCTAACTTTCTAACCTTAAAAAAATTAGATGAAAACTATACACAAAATACTAATAGGTTTAATGCTTTGCTTTCTGGTGACAAACTCCTTCGCGCAGAGCAGCAAATACAAATGCATGATTCAAATGGTGAGTTACCAAGGCGAAAAGGCATATGTCATTATTTCGTTGATCAACCCCAAAGGGCAATACGAAAAGACCCTTTCTGTACTCGGACCCGACAAGCAATGGTTCAATACGCTAAAGGAATGGTATAAATTTCAAACGAAGACCAAGGAGAAAATCAGTGCGGTGACGGGTGCTTCGGTGGGTGGTGGCGACCGTGCTGTGCGTACCATCGAAATAGATGATTCCAAGTTGAACAAAGGCTATAAATTACGCTTTGAGTCGGCGGTAGAAGAACAAAAATACCACGTAAAAGATGTAGAGCTTGCCGTAACACCGCAAGGATTGGTAGAACGTACGGCGGGTACGGGATATATCCGTTTCGTAAAATTAAGCAAGGTTCAGTAGATATAGAAAATGACGTTATCTATCTGGCGGTATGCTCATTTGGCTTTAGCCATCGTTTCTTCGCTGTTTTTGTTGATCCTCTCGGTGACGGGCGTTATCTTGGCGATCGGAGCAGTGGACGAAAAGACACGAGGGTATAAAGTTGATAATTTTGACGAAATAAACCTCGCACAGAGCATTCCAGCACTGTGGGAGGTTTATTCCGAAATAACCGAACTGACTGTAGATCATAATCAATTTACGGCTATTGATGCTTTTGACGAAGAAGGTAATTCGATGAAAGCCTATATCGATCCAAGAACCGGAGCCATCTTAGGAGAAATAAAGCCACAAAGCGATTTTATACAATGGAATATCGCGCTGCACCGTTCTCTTTTTTTAAAAGAACCAGGGCGTATTATCGTTGGTGTTGTTTCTTTTCTACTCCTTTTGATTACTATTTCGGGGATTGTATTGATTGCCAAACGGCAACAGGGGTTACGAAATTTCTTTGCTAAAATCAATAAGGATTTCTTTTCGCAGTACTTTCATGTCGTTAGTGGACGCATTTTTCTGATTCCCGTGCTGATGCTTGCCCTCACAGGTACGCATCTTTTTATGGTGAGAGTCGGCTTGGCAGGCGGTGAAAACCGAACAATCGACCATGTGGTGGCGGAAGATGCGGAGCCGAAAGCGTTGGCCGATTTTCCTGTCTTTCAGCAGACATTACTCGCTGATGTGGAGAAGATAGAGTTTCCGTTTATGCCCGACGATCCGGACGAATTTTATGTGTTGAAACTAAAGGATCGGGAATTGTATGTCCATCAGCTGACAGGAGAAATTGTAGAAGAAACCCGCTACCCTTATAGTCTGCTATTGGAAAAGCTGAGTTTCGATTTGCATACCGGACGGACAAACGCTATTTGGGCGATTATTTTGGGCTTTGCGTCTTTAAATATCCTGTTTTTCATTTATACAGGTTTCGCGATTACCTTTCGAAGGAAGGGAACAAAAGTGAAAAATAAGTTTCAGGCATCCACCGCAGAATATGTGATTTTGGTCGGGACGGAAAACGGCAGTACACTGTCTTTGGCCAACAACATTCACCAACAATTGTTAGCACGGGGATATAAATCTTTTCTGACCGAAATGAATCGGTTTACACATTTTCCCAAAGCAACACATTTATTGGTCTTCAGTTCCACTTATGGCTTGGGGACAGCGCCGGCTAACGCAGGTAATTTTGATAAATTAATGGCGAAGTTTCCGCAAAATCAAACCGTACAATATTCCGTTATTGGGTTTGGATCAAGGGCATATCCTGATTTTTGTGCATACGCAAGACAGGTTGATGCGCTATTGGCCAGACAAAGTTGGGCTTCCCCATTGCTCCACCTGCATACCGTGAATGATCGCTCGGCAGAAGAATTTGTCGAGTGGGTGAAGGCTTGGAACGAAAAAATGCCCTGCGAATTAAGCGTCACTCCAGCCCAATACACCACCAAGATAACCGGATTGAAGAAATTCCATGTATTGGAGAGAACAGAAGTCACGGCGGATAATGCTACTTTTAAGATGGTGCTTCAACCACAAGGTCGGCAACATTTCAGATCGGGTGATTTGTTGGCTATTTATCCTACAGACGATGGGCGCGAGCGGTTGTATTCTATCGGCAAGAAGGATGGGAATATCCAACTGATGATCAAGTTATATCCAAGTGGGTTGGGATCCGAATTTCTGTATCATTTAAACGAAGGTGAAAGCTTTTCTGGTCGGATTGTTAGCAATAAAGGTTTTCATTTTCCTCGGAAAGCCTCTGGTGTAGCTATGATCGCAAACGGAACAGGTATTGCACCTTTTCTGGGTATGATCGAAGAGAACAACAAAAAGATTCCGATCCGGCTTTACGCAGGTTTCCGGTACAACAATGTACTGTCCGGGCAATACCGTCAATTTGGTGAAGAGGCTATGCGTTCGGGAAAGTTAACAGATTTCCAAATGGCTTTTTCGCGGGAAGAAAACCGGCAATATGTAATGGATTTGATTCAGCATGATGCAAACTTTTTTTCTGACTTATTGGAAAATAAGGGCGTGATTATGATCTGTGGTTCGTTGGCGATGCAGAAGGACGTAGAGAAAATACTGTCGGAGATATGTTTGACCAAAGATTTGAGCAACTACAACGGACAGGTTTTAACGGATTGTTATTAATGAAAAAGGCAATAGTAGTCTTCTTGCTGATCATCTTGAAAGCGTCGATTAGCTTTTCGCAACAGATTTTTAAGGAACAAACGACGCTCATGGGATCCGTTTTTGGGTTTGTTTTGGTGGAAGACGATTCCCTTCAAGCGCAACAATATTTTCAGCTCGTCACGAATGAGATAGAACGCATCGAAAACCTGATCTCGGAATGGAGGCCACATACGCAAATTTCACAGGTAAACCAACAGGCCGGTATCCGACCAGTGAAGGTTAACCGGGAAGTTTTTGAATTGATGGAACGTGCCATTCATTATTCTGTACTTACGGAGGGCGCTTTTGATGTAAGTATCGCTGCTTTGGATAAAGTCTGGCTTTTTGATGGCAGTATGGAACAATTGCCTGCTGAGGATGTTATCCGTAACTCTGTACAACGCGTCGGCTACCAGCATATTGTCTTAGATAGTATAAACTCGACCATTTTTCTGGAAAAGAAGGGCATGAAAATTGGTTTTGGCTCTATTGGAAAAGGCTATGCGGCAGACAAAGGTAGGGAATTGCTACAGTCCTTGGGGGTTGTAGGTGGTATAGTCAATGCTTCGGGCGATCTTTCAGCTTGGGGAACGCAACCCGGCCAGCGGCCTTGGCGAATAGGGGTGAGCAACCCTTTCAAACCACATAAAATGGTAAAGGTCTTGAAATTACGAGATGGTGCTGTGGCCACATCGGGAAGTAATGAAAAGTATGCAGAAATAGGTGGCAAGCGCTATTCGCATATTATTAATCCCCAGACAGGTTGGCCGTCGACAGGGCTGACGAGTGTTACCGTATCCGGCCCGTCAGCCGAGTTTGCCAATTTTTTAAGCACGTCCATTATGGTCTTGGGTAAAAAGCAGGGAAGAAAATTAGTTAAAAAATTCCCGGGTTACAAAGCTATTTTGGTGGAAGATAAATAAGCTATCGCTTATCCTTGCTTAAACTGCCAATAATCATTTCAATAATCGCCACGACAATAGCAAATAAAGTTGCTGTCCAGAAGCCATCTACATCGAACTTGTTTCCCATAAGCTTATCGCTCAATAATATCATTAAAACCGTAATGATAAAAGAAACTAATCCAAAGGTCAGCCAGTTTAACGGAAAAGTGAATAAACGTAAAATGCCCCCTATAATGGCATTTACTAATCCGATAACCAAACCTGTTAAAATAGCCCAGCCAAAGCCGGCTACCTGTGCTCCCGGCACGATATACGCTGCGATAGCAACGACGGCACCTGTAAGTAATAAGCTGATAATAAACTTCATCTGATTCTTTTTTACAAAGAACTCAAAAAAGGTGCCAAAGGGTGGTATTTTCTTAATAGCATTTATTCGTTTAGCGCTCATAAAAGATTAATATTGTAAATGGAGCGTAATTTCTTAAATTAAATAGATGAGCAAAAAGTTGAATAAATGCGATCATTCTTGCTTTATGTGCCGCCATGCCGGGCAAGATTGGTGGGAAAATATCGGTATCCGGAGACAGATTATCAGGGCAAAAAGGGGCCAGCAGATCATTGATGAGGGAGAGGAAGCTAATGGTGTATATTTTGTGCAAGAAGGATTGGTCAAAGTACATAAACGGTATGGCGATAAAGAAAGTATTGTCCGATTTGCTAACAAAGGAGACATTATAGGGCATCGGGGTATGCCGGGAGATAAACCTACTTTTCCGATATCGGCTACTTGTTTAGAAAATTGTGTACTGTGTTTTGTTCCCTTCGATTTTTTTAAAAAATTATTGAGAACGAATCCGGCACTAACGTACGCCATGCTTATGTTTTATGCGGATGAACTACAGGTTTCCGAACAAAAAGCGACTAATCAGGTTCATTTGTCGGTTAAGGGAAGGCTTGCATGGAGTTTTTTTCAGTTGGAGGAAAAAATGGGTACGGATAACGAGGGATACATTCGATTGATGTTGTCTAAGACAGATTTGGCAGCTTATGTGGGCTCAACTTACGAGAGTGTGTACCGCATGATGGTTGAACTGGAAGCAGAAGATATTGTGGAACGGGCCAATAAGCGTATAAAAATAAAAAATAGAGAAAAACTGTTATATTACAGTAATTTGTAATGTCTGCAATTAAACCGTCTTTTGCCATTTACGAATATGCACTGGCGTATTGTAGTTCCGGAAATCTTTCCTGTTTCCGGCTGCGGGGAGTTTTACCGCACAAAGGTTTTTTATCGCACGTCGTACCGAAAAGTTTGTTAGACGGGCGTTTTTATATTCAATAGATAATTTCTGTAGCCCGGAAGCAGTATAAATGGCACACAGGGGTTCGACCTGTTCCTCTTTTTCAAACAGATATACATCTGCTTGCACGATCTGCCGGCGAATGTCCATTAGCCGCTGTAATAATGGCGTTTCTACATCAATCATATCGCAAGGCAGCACAAGGATGTCTGCTTCGGGAAATAACTGATGGGTGCTTAACAAACCGGCCAAAGGGCCCTCTACGTCGACTTGATCGATGACCAAGCTTTCGGAAGGAAAAATCTGACCGTAGGCTTCTTGTTGGAGCGGATTAATGGAAAGATATGTTTTCAGCCCCAGACTTTCCAACCTATCGGCCATATGTATGGACCAAGGACGACCATCCTTGCGTAATTGTCCTTTGTCGGTTCCCATACGGCTGCTTTTACCGCCGCATAGGACCAGCCCTAACAAGATATTTGCGGTGTTGTTCATAGGTAAATATTATGGTTCTATATTGCCCGTTGACTTCTGCTGGCAGGAGCAATGTCCTCCCCAGGCACGCTCACCATCCACGAAATGCTCACATTTCCATAGGGGTACATGATGTTTGATGCGATCGATGATATATTGATTGGCTGCATAGGCTTCCGCGCGATGGGCAGCCGCTGTAATGACCACCACTGCTGTTTCCATGACTGAAACCTTGCCTAACCGATGGACGGCGATGGCAACCTGTAGCTCCCAGCGTCGTTTTGCTTCATCCAGTAATGCGGCAATCATTTTGTTGGCCATCTGCTCGGCGGCCTCGTATGAAAGATGTGAAACTTCTTTTCCCTGGTGGTTATTCCGCACTTCACCACTAAACAATACAACGCCCCCTGCTGCTGGATGATGCGCCTGCTCCCAAAGTGCCATTACATCGATTTTTTTCGTGCTTAGATGTATCATCGTTAACCTCCGCTACTGGGTGGAATGACTAAGACAAGATCGCCCTGACGAAGCGGGTAATCCTCATGGACAAACGTATCATCTACCGCAAACCGACATTGCTCTAGTAATGTTTTGGCAAACGATTGCTGATCAATCAGGTAGCGTCGTAAAGAATTGATGTCTTCTGGAGTCTCTCGGACCTCCATAACGGGCGGGAAGTAATCCTTCAATCCCGCAAAAAATTCCAAAGTAATCATATTTATCCTCCAATTGTTAACATACTCATTTCACTTCCGGAAAACCGCATTTGTTTTTGCCCTAATGCGGCGTGTAAGCCCGCCTCCAATCCTTGCTGACTATTAACCTCCCGAAGCGGTATAGGCGTGTTGCTACTTAAACAGCCATAAATATTCCCCTGGCAGTCTAGTCGCAGGCGGTTGCAGTCTGCACAAAAAGGCTGGCTCTCATTGGCAATGATTCCGAAGCTATGCCCGCAGGACGTACGCCAATATGTAGCGGTGTCTCCGCATTTCTTTACCTGCTCGTGGATTTCATAGACGCTACTTATTCTGTCCAGTATGGCTTGCCGGGAGAAGAACTTACTGTCGGTATCGCCAAATAGGTGACCCATGCCCATCAATTCCAAAAAGCGTATTTTAATGCGATGTCGGAACGCAAAATTCAGTAAAGGCAAAATTTCCTGATCGTTTTCACCGGCCATAATCACCGTGTTAATTTTTACCTCCAATCCTATTTCCTGGGCGGCTATTATGCCTTCGACGACCTGCTGTAGCCCCGTCCGTTTTGTTACCTTATAGAAGGAACTTTCGGATAATGCATCCAGCGAGACATTGATGGACCGAAGACCAGCTTGTTGGAGAGCAACTACTTTTTTCGCGAGCAAAAAGCCGTTTGTCGTCATGCGGATATCTTGGATGCCCAATTGTCGAATGCCCTTTGTTAACTTGGTAAGGTCGGGATATAGCAGTGGCTCACCCCCTGTTAAACGTATGGTCTGTAGATGCAGCAGATGGTGCAAACGACCTATGAGATCGATAAGTTCATCGTTGGACAATACCGCAGATTTCGGTGTTGTTGTTGTGAGCCCATCTTCACATACACAATAAGTGCACGCAAAGTTGCATCTATCTAATAGGCTTACGCGTAGGACGTTGAATGATCTTCCGATAGGGTCTGTCAATGTTCGCATTACATGAAAAATAATAGTTTACAACAAGCGATCAGGAGCACTACGCTCAGCAAGGTGCGTACCGTTGCCATAGGAAAACGCGCACTCCCGAAATAGGCGCCCGTAAATCCTCCGGCAGCTGCCGCACAGAACCATAGGGCAAATGATGGATCAATGTATATCGGTGTGGTGTTGCCGAGCAAGCCACTGAAAGAATTTAACGTTATAAAAATGGCGGAGGTAGCTGCAGCCTCCTTGGCATTGGCCCAGCCCAATAAGATAAGCAACGGGCTTAAAAAGATACCGCCGCCGATATTGAGCATACCCGACAAAAGGCCGACAATGGCGCCTATGAGTAATGCCAATGGTATATTTACCGTTTTACGCTTCTGGTGCTCCTTGGGGGTTATACCGAGTAGCCGGATGGTAGGCAATATGAGGGCAAGACCGAGTAGCACAAAATAGACTTTCCCTTCAAGCGCATACCGGGCACCTAGAAATGCTGTTGGAATAGAGGTGATCAAAAATGGCCAACAGGTAGACCACCTGAAGTGCCCGGCACGGCGAAATTGGAAGAACCCTGTACCGGCAACAAGCATATTAAGCATGAGAATAAGCGGCTTGTATTGCGCTACCGGAATGGAAAAAATAGAAAAGACAGCAATGTAACCGCTGGCACCTCCGTGTCCAACAGAGGCATACAAGAAGCCAACAACAAATAGGACGAATGCTATATAATAGAGTTCCATGTCAGTGTTTTAAAGGTGTGGTGTTGATTTGATCAAATGCTATAAATTCTTTCTTGGGAGAGCCGCATAGACCACAGGTATAATCTGTAGGTAGATCGCCGAAGGCAATGCCTGGTTCTATAGCCGCTAATACATCCCCATAAGCGGGATCGTAAATACTGAGGCAATGTGGACAGCGGAATAAGGGTTGCTGTGGGGCGCTATGCGAAAACTCCGGTAAATCGGAGGGATGATGTTCAGACACCGGATGGCTGTTTTGTAATGTAGCATCGTAAAAGCAATCACAAAGTGTTTTTAGGGTTGCGGGTAACGATTTCTCGGTGACACGTTGTTTATAGAGAATGAGGTTATAGGAGTTGGCCTTGAAATCTTGCGTGTGGAAAACATCGAAGCAGGGTTCACGATTCTCATCGTTGATCTGTTTGATGATAATCGAACCCCAAATGCCGCTGTTTGATCCAATCTTGATGCCAAAGCATAGCCGATAAGTTCGAATATTCCAACGATCGAAATATCGGACGATGAAACGCTTCAATTTCAACGCCGGTTCACACCAATCTTCGATTTGCCAGTTTAGTTCGTTGGAAGCGTGGCGCAAATTAATACGATGTTTGTCGAGAATGATATCCCATCCTTTGCGATCTTG
>Ga0079224_100007636_pt1 | contig 14542 bp, 16 predicted proteins | sample Stecom2015_FD_80414 | JGI IMG/M metagenome (GOLD analysis project Ga0079224, IMG submission 80414) | Agricultural soil microbial communities from Utah to study Nitrogen management - Steer compost 2015 | ecosystem: Environmental > Terrestrial > Soil > Agricultural land | place: USA: Utah...
AGATCAAATTTACGATGAGGAGAAAGTTCGACCAAAACAACGCGAATTTGCCCGAAGAAATTTGAGTCATACCGTAGTAAGTAAGAGAAAACTTCTCAAATTGGTAGAAGATAAGGTGGTTTCGGGTTGGGATGACCCCAGAATGCCCACCATTTCAGGGATGCGCCGAAGAGGTTATACCCCGGCGTCTATACGCAATTTTGCCGACAGTATCGGAATTGCCAAACGAGAAAACATGATAGATGTGGCTCATTTGGAATTTTGTGTTCGAGAAGATTTAAACAAAATAGCCCCTCGGGTGATGGCGGTTTTAGATCCCGTAAAAGTGGTGATTACCAATTATCCTGAAGGGAAAACCGAATGGTTGGACGCCGAAAACAATCCCGAAGACGAATCTGCCGGCAGCAGAAAAGTACCTTTTTCGAAAGAAATTTGTATTGAAAAAGAAGACTTTAAAGAAGAAGCTAACCGTAAGTTTTTCAGACTTTCTTTGGGGAATGAAGTTCGATTAAAAAATGCTTATATCATAAAAGCCGAAAGCGTGGTGAAAGACTCTGAAGGTAACATCACCGAAATTCATTGTACTTACGATCCCGCCAGCCGTAGCGGAAGCGGTACAGAGGCCTCCAAGCGCAAAGTAAAAGGTACGTTGCACTGGGTTTCAGTGGCAGATGCCATTCCAGTGGAGGTACGCCTGTATGACCGTCTGTTTATGGTAGAATCTCCCGATACAGATAAAGAAAAGGATTTTATGGAATTCATCAACCCCAATTCGTTGCAAATTATCAAAGGCTATGTAGAACCCTCCTTAATGGTTGCAAAACCCGAACAAGTGTTCCAATTTCAGCGATTGGGTTATTTTGCCGTGGATAAAGATTCCCGTGAAAACTCACTTGTCTTCAACAAAACGGTTGGGCTGAGAGATTCTTGGGGTCAAAATCTGTGATTTTTTAGTATATTTCAATAATTTTTTTTGTTTTTAAATTTAGCGCTAAAATTTTACCTAAATTATTAACTAATTATTAACTGACATTAAGTTTTTTTGCTTTTATATTTGTAAGGAACAGATTTATTAACAAAAAAACAAATAATTATGTCAAACAACACTGGGCAAACCCTACTGGCACTACTGACCGGAGCGGCTATTGGAGCCGGAATCGCCCTACTATATGCGCCGGACAAAGGACTAAACACGCGTAAGAGAATCGGAAAAAGCGCTAGAAAAATCCAAGAGGATTTAGAAAATAAGATAGAAGAAGCAAAAAGCTTATTGAGTAATAAGTCGTCTAAACTAAAAGATACGGTTTCTGACCGACTGGAAGAAGTTATCAATGACGCAAATTATAAAGCGGATGATGTGCTGAAAGCTCTTGAAGAAAAGTTGAAAGCCTTAAAAGCTCAATCCGCCAAACTTCAGAAGAAATAATTTAAACCTATAATACGTTGTGTTTGAAAAAATAACCAATAATATTGATGATCTTCAAGAAAATATTCAATCGTACGCTAAAAGTACGATTGAATATTACAAATTGGATCTCTTTAAACGACTCACCAAATCCACAATTTCTGTTTCCAGGATTTTGTTGTTGGGAGCAATAGCTTCCCTGATATTCATTTTTCTGTCTTTCGGGTTGGCTTTCCTCATTGGAGAAGCCCTCGGAAACAACAGTTACGGATTTTTCATACTAGGTGGGTTTTATCTCATCGTGTTTGTAATCACTGCCATCGTAAGCAGGAAAAAACTCGAAAAAGTTATACTGAAGAGTGCTTCACGAATCTTTTTTGACGACTAAAACCTTTGACTATGAAGTATTTTAATTCCTTTGAAGAGTTGGACAGAGAACTCGAAATCCGAAAACTCGAAGTCGAGATAGAAAAGCAACGATTACTTAATAATTATTCTGCTTTAAAGAAATCGTTTTCACCTACTCATCTGGCGTTGGACGTGGGTGTGTCGGTGGCGCAAAAGTTTTTGGTCAGCAAACTTATCTATAAGTTTTTACCTTTTTTGAAATAAAAAAAATGGCAGGTTTAAACCTGCCATTTTCTTATATATCGTTTTCGATACCAAAATCTTCATCACCCGAAGATTTTTTGCCTTTCACATTCTTACCTCGCCTTAGTTTTTCACCTATCAAATTGGAAGCCGCAAAAGAGGCCACCATTTGGTTGAGCATATCGCTTCCGGCTTGAGGAGAGTTAGGAAGTAAAATCAGGTTTGAATTGGTTTCTTCACCTAAAGATTGTAGTGTATCGTAATGTTGGGTAACAACAATTAAGGCGGAGGCCTCTTGGGAGTTGATGCCAACATTATTAAGAACGTTCACACTTTCTTCCAATCCGCGAGCAATTTCGCGACGCTGGTCAGCGATACCTTGTCCTTGAAGACGCTTACTTTCGGCTTCGGCACGGGCTTTGGCCACAATTTTAATACGTTGTGCTTCGGCTTCAAATTCTGCAGCTGTTTTTTCGCGTTCAGCAGCATTAATACGGTTCATCGCATGTTTAACCTGCACATCCGGATCAATATCGGTAATAAGGGTATTGATGATGTCATAACCGTATCGAGTCATTGCATCGTTAAGTTCTTTTTTTACCGCGATGGCGATATCGTCTTTACGCTCAAAAACGTCGTCTAATTTCAGCTTGGGAACCTCGGCGCGCACTACGTCAAAAATATACGACGTAATCTGGTCATGAGGGTACTCTAATTTGTAGAAAGCATTGTACACATTTTCTTCAATGACCTTAAATTGGACCGAAACTTTTAATTTCACGAATACGTCGTCTTTGGTTTTAGTTTCAACGATTACGTCCAATTGTTGTACACGTAAATTAATCCTTCCGGCGATTCGGTCAATAATCGGGATTTTTAACTGTAAGCCGGATTTTCTGACACTGGTAAATCGACCAAATCGTTCTACTATGGCAGATGTTTGCTGTTTAACGATAAAAAATGTTCCGAAGAAAAGTAATACCAAGATTATTATTCCCGGAATCATGAGTACATTTCCCATATATCTTATATTTTAAAAAATTTGGTCTCAATTTACAAAATTTAATAGTAACTTCGTGAAAGAAAAAAATATTAGTTTGAAAAAATCAGTCTTCCTCAGTCTTTCCCTGTTTTTTTTATTTATCCATTTATATTCTCAGCGTAACTTTAAAGAATTTAACCTGATAGGTATATCCGGCGGATTGAACATGTACAACATTTCCACGAAAAATTTTAAAACCAAACAAGGCAACAGTTTCATGGGCGGTTTTCAGGTTCGCGGTAATGTTTACAACAATTTTGATATGCTATACGGAATCAGTTTTTACAATCAAATGGTAAGCATTGCTTTAAAGGAAAACGCCGGTGATTTTAATAATTTGTTTGTGGAATTCAACCAACAAGCCGTGCAGGTTTCGATTTTGGCAGGATATAAAGTCATACGAGAACATCTTAGCATCGAATTCGGGCCGGTATTGAATGTTAATGGGAAGTTGAAGCGAAGAAACAGCCAGTATGAAAATTATATCATTGACGGTTATACCCAACTTACACCCAAGGACATAGAAAAAGTATCACCCCTTAATTTTCACTTAGCAGCGGGGATAACAGCAGGCTTTAGAAATTTCAGGGTGTTTGGCCAATATCAATACGGAGTCACCAATGCATTGGGAGCACTTAACGGAAAATCCCCTGAAATTAAGGATTTTAAAGGAAATAGCAAACTCTTGGTTTTTGGAGTAACCGGTTATTTTTAAGAAATTACTCCATGGAGTCCTCGTCCTCGTCCATGGGAATATCTTCCGGAGTTTCTACCTCTTCTGATTCATCTACAAATGAATCTTCAAAATCATCCTCCTCAAAATTTTCCATTGAACGGGCCAGTTTTGTACTCACTTTAACCAAAAAAATAGTATCTTCGGTACGTACCTCTACACATTCTACTATTTCTCCTTGTACATTTTTAAAAGAAATAATATTCAAATCATCATACCCATCCGGATACTTTTCTACCAATAGTTTTAAAATTTCGGGTGTTAGCTTTTTGTAATCAACGATAATACGCTTCATAAAAAACAGTTGTCAATTTTTACATGTCCAATATATACGCAAATATAAGAGGTGCAACGATAGTTGCATCACTTTCTATGATAAATTTTGGGGTATCTATACCTAATTTTCCCCAAGTGATTTTTTCGTTGGGTACAGCACCTGAATACGAGCCGTAACTAGTCGTAGAATCAGATATTTGGCAGAAATAACTCCAGAAAGGCGTGTCTGTGCGTTCCATATCTTGGTACAACATAGGTACAACACAAATAGGAAAATCACCGGCAATTCCACCACCAATTTGGAAAAAACCGATTCCATTTTGACTGTTATCAGTGTACCAATCAGCTAAAAAAGCCATGTACTCGATACCGCTTTTCATGGTGCCGGCTTTTAACTCGCCTTTGATAACATACGAAGCAAATATATTCCCCATAGTACTGTCCTCCCATCCGGGAACAACCATGGGCAGATTTTTTTCGGCAGCTGCATACATCCAGGAATCTTTTAGGTCAATTTCGTAGTATTCTTCCAATACGCCCGAAAGCAACATTTTGTACATAAATTCGTGTGGGAAATAACGTTCTCCTTTATCTTCGGCATCTTTCCAGATTTTATGGATATGTTTTTGCAAACGTCTGAAAGCTTCTTCTTCGGGGATACAGGTATCTGTCACTCGATTGAGTCCTTGTGCCAATAATTCCCATTCTTGTTCGGGTGTCAAGTCGCGGTAATTGGGTACTCTTTTGTAATGCGAATGAGCAACCAAATTCATGATATCTTCTTCTAAATTCGCACCTGTGCAGGAAATAATTTGTACTTTATCACGACGAATCATTTCGGCAAAAATTTTTCCTAATTCGCCGGTACTCATGGCTCCTGCCAAGGTCACCATCATTTTGGCTCCGTTTTCCAACTGAACTTCGTATCCTTTGGCAGCATCTACTAAAGCAGCAGCGTTAAAATGGAGATAATATTTATCGATAAATTGGGAAATGGCACCTTTAGTCTTCATCGTCTTCTTTTTTATAGTTTTCGTATTTAAATTTATATGCAAGCATTTTGTAGTACAACTTCGCCGCCAGGAAATCTGAGGATTTTTCATCCGGATTGGGGCATAACTCTACGATGTCAAAACCTACCACATTTTTCTTTTTAAAAATGAGTTTCAAAAACTCAAGGGTTTCATACCAAAAAAGCCCTCCGGGCTCGGGAGTGCCGGTGGAAGGTAAGATAGATGGATCAAAGGCATCGAGGTCAATAGTGATAAAAACATTATGCGTCATTTGTCCGATAGCATCATCCATCCAATCTTCGTTATTTACCAAATCGTGCGCAAAGTAGGTTTGGGTTTCGTCCAAATGTTCCATTTCAGAAATGTCCATCGAACGTATTCCCACCTGAATGAGATTGGTAGTTTTGCTTGCTTCGTAAACGGCACAGGCGTGGTTGCATTTAGACCCATGGTATTCGGGACGCAGGTCGGTGTGAGCATCGAGTTGAACTACCGTCAGATTTTCAAAATGCTCGTTAAATGCCCTGATAGTACCGATACTGATAGAATGTTCTCCTCCAAAAATGGTAACAAACTTGTCTTGTTGGATATAATTTTTGGTTGTTTTATAAACGGATTCCACCATTTTTTCGGGACTGGAATTTTCGGTGACTGCAGGGGCTAAATAGACCCCCTTGCGATAGGGTTCGCTTCGGGTTTCTATATCAAAAAGTTCCATGTTTTCGGAAGCGTTCAAAAAAGCTTCAGGACCTTTGTCAGCACCTTTTTGCCAAGTGCTGGTTCCGTCGTAGGGAACCGGTATTAAGACTACTCGGGCGTCGTCCAGCCGGGAGTATTTTTCGGGTATGCCCGCATAAATTCTTTTAGTCATTGTAACCTAATATTGTTAATAATTCTTCACTTTTTTGTTCTTTCCTAAACAACTTAGTGACAATTTTTCCATCGGCATCTCTGTCAATCAAAATGTGTTTGGGAGAGGGAATTAAACAGTGTTGCAGACCGCCAAATCCTCCGATGGTTTCCTGATACGCACCGGTGTTAAAGAAGCCGATATAAAGAGGTCGGTCTTTACGGTATTTGGGTAAATAAATACCATTCATGTGTTGTTCACTGTTGTAATAATCGTCACTGTCGCAGGTGAGTCCGCCGAGCAATACGCGTTCGTATTCGTCGTTCCATCGGTTGATGGGCAGCATGATAAATCGCTTGCTGATAGCCCAAGTATCCGGAAGGGTAGTGATAAACGAAGAGTTTATCATATTCCATTTTTCGCGGTCGTTTTGTTGTTTTTGGTAAAGTACTTCATAGATGGCGCCACCGCTTTCACCTACAGTAAAACTACCGAATTCGGTAAAAATATTCGGTGGAGGTACTTCTTCGTTGTCACAAAAGGTTTTTATCTGAGTAAGAATTTCGTCCACCATATAGGCGTAATCGAAATCAAAAGCCAGCGAATTTTTAATGGGAAATCCGCCACCGATATTGAGACTGTCTAAGGTAGGACAAACTCTTTTCAGCTGTACATACACCTGAAGGCATTTCAATAATTCGTTCCAGTAATAGGCAGTATCCCGAATTCCGGTATTAATAAAAAAGTGGAGCATTTTGAGTTCCAGTTTTCTATCGTCCCGAATCTGGCGATTGTAAAACGGCAGGATATTTTTATAACCGATACCTAAACGGGAAGTATAAAATTCAAACTTTGGCTCCTCTTCCGAAGCGATTCGAATTCCTATTTTGTATTTGCGTTTGATTTGTTCTGACAGCAACCCGATTTCTTCGTAATTATCAATGATAGGAATACAATTACGGTGTCCGCTGTTGATAAGGTTGGCTATATTAGTAATGTATTGTTCTCGTTTAAAACCATTGCAGATAACAAAAGTTTTATGATCAATTTTTCCGTCTTCTTTGAGTTTGTTAACAATATCAATATCAAAAGCCGAAGAGGTTTCGATATGGATGTCATTTTTTAGTGCCTCATGCAAAACGTGTTCAAAATGAGAACTTTTGGTACAATAACAATAATAATATTTACCCGGGTATTTGTTTTTTTTGATAGCTGCTTTAAACCAGTTTTTTGCTCGGTTGATATTTTCAGAAATCTTAGGTAAATAAGTGAATTTTAATGGTGCACCATATTTTTCAACCAAACCCATTAAGTCAATTCCGTGAAACTGCAATTCATTGTCTTCAAGGGTAAATTCCTCTTGAGGAAAGTAAAAAGTTTGGTCGATTAAATCTATATATTTGGTTTTCATTATTGTTCTTGGATTTCGGGATAAATTAAAGAAAAAAATATATGTAAAATGTAAAAAATTTGTTGTTCTAGAAAGACAACAATGACTTAATCAAATACGGATAGGGATTTGTACAGGACTGCAGGTGAACTGTACACTATATTTAGAGGAAAAAACTGATAATAAATTCAAGATTTTGATAAAAGCGTTTTTTTTTGGTGTTTTATCAAAAACAAGGATTAAGGATTTACTTAGATTGTTCATTATCAGGTAATGTGCATATATTGTGATGGTTTAGAATACAAATGAAATCAAAAAAAACGAATTACAAAACTAAGCTTTCTTTTTTTTGTTATACGTGTTCATTAAATTGATAATCTCCTGCTCCGTAAGCCGTCTCCAATGACCTCTTGGCAAGTCTTTTTTAGTCAAACCGGCATACGAAACTCGGTCGAGTGCAGTAACTTCATACCCCAATTCTTTAAAAAGTCGGGTTACTATATTGTTCCGGCTACTTTTTAATTCGATGCCCACTTGATTTTTGGCGGCATCTTCCACAAAATCGATTTCGTCAACGATAACTTTTTTATGATCTACATCCACACCGTTTCTTATTTTCATTAAATCTTCGTGAATCAGATTTTTATTCAGAGTGACATGGAAGATTTTCTTCACCGGCAGCCCGGTGTCGGTAAGTTTTTTAATGAAATCATGGTCATTGGTAAAAAGTAACAATCCCGAACTGCTGCGCTGCATTCCCCCTACCGGATAGAGGCGGTTTTTGGATGCTTTTGCAACCAAACTCAAGGCAGATTTTTCTATATTTTCGGATTTGGTGGAAAGGTCAAAACCTTTAGGTTTGTTGAGTAATAAATACTCTTTTTTCTCGGGGGTGATAATTTTTCCGTCAAATTTGACCTCATCTGTAGGGTTTACTTTATATCCCAGTTGCGTGACCGGTTTCCCGTTTACCCACACCGCACCGGCAGTGATATAAATATCGGCTTCTCTCCGTGTACACATACCCGAATTGGCTATATACTTATTGAGCCTCATGCTTCCGTCGGATTTGGTTGCATCTGCGGGTCGTGATAAGGTTTTGGGGCGTCCCGGTTGTTTTTTTAATCCGGTAGCAGGACGTTTCGGATTTTTTCCCGAGGGAGTTTTAGCCATGATTTTTTTTGCAAAAATAATTCTTTTAGCGGTTAACTATAAAAAATTACGTGCTAAAATATCTGCTTCAATCAAAGCGATACTGAAAATTCCCGCGAGGATAATTATTTTTAACAGCGTGTGCAGTAAAATATATTCTTTCCGTCGATTAACCCACCATAAAGCAACCACAAAAACACCGATTAAAAACATGGCGATGTAAAAGTAATACTGCATTTTTCCCACATCATACGAACTAATAAGCAGCCAAGCCGGAATAAAGGTGAGCAGTGCTAAAAAAGTAAGTATGATTTTGGTTGTTTTTTCACCATAAACCACGGGAATTGTTTTGTAATTTTGAGCAAAATCACCACTCAGATTGGCTAAATCTTTTGCCAATATCCGCATAAAAATGAGGAGGTATAAAAACCCCGCATGAGCAAATACAATCAGCTCAAAATTGTGAAAGTACACGAAAATCGCAAAAAAGGGGGTGATAGTAAGAATGGAAGCCGTGAGATTTCCTATGAATGGATATTTTTTGAGTTTGTGGGAATAAAACCACAAGAGAAAAATATAGCCAGAAAAAAACAGGACTGCCTTAAAAGAAATATAACTGGCGAGGATGACCGATAAAAAGTTGAGTATAAAATACACCGTCAGTTTTGTGTTCTGGCTAGTATAGTTGTCTATCATTGATTTCCCCGGACGATTAATAATATCTTTTTCGGCGTCGTAAAAATTGTTGATGATGTACCCGCCGGCTATGGCCAGTGCAGAAGCTAGAACTATGACAAACAGGTTGGTGTCCAACAACACCGTATGCCAAGGTTTGTCTGATGCCAGAATATAGATGGCAGCCAGATATTGAGCCAAGACCAATATTAGGATGTTGTACCCCCGTATAACCGAAAAAAGACTTATGGTCTTAAAAAGAAAGCGTTTTTGTCGAATAGAAAGCACCATCCAAAGTTTTATTGGTCAAGATACTATAAAGTAGGGTATAGTGGGGCTAAATGTTCTAAAAATTGTAAACCACTTCTAATTTGTGGCCATCCAGAGCTTTTTGTGCTTTTTCAAAATCTTCGGTAAAGCCCAAAATATAGCCCCCCCCTCCGGAGCCGCAAAGTTTTAGATAGTACGCATTGGTGTCGATTCCTTTTTGCCACAAATCGTGATAACTTTGAGGAATCATAGGTTTAAAATTGTCTAAAACCACACGGGATAGTTTTTTGATATTGGTAAACAAGGATTTTATATCTCCTTTCAGGAAATCTTCCACACAGGCATCGGTGTGTTTTGCAAACTGGTCTTTCAGCATTTTGCGAAAGCCTTCTTGTTTCATGTTTTCCATAAAAATCTGAACCATAGGCGCGGTTTCACCCGAAGTGCCACTGTCTAACAAAAACACCGCTCCTTTGCCTTTTTTCGATTGAGAGGGAATCCCGGCGGGTTCGATATGTTCTTGAGAGTTAATGAGAATCGGCAAACTTAAGTAGCTGTTCAGCGGGTCTAAACCTGACGATTTTCCATGGAAAAAGGCCTCCATAGCACTGAAAATATTCTTTAAAGTCAAGAGTTTCTCTCGAGTGAGATTTTCTAGCACCGTAATTTTGTTGTGAGCATATTTATCGTATATGGCTGCCACCAGTGCGCCGCTACTGCCTACTCCATACCCTTGGGGTATACTACTGTCAAAATAAAGCCCATCGGTCACGTCCTTTTTAAAAGCCTCTATATCAAAAGTTACCAATTCGGGTTGGATGTCTTGTAATTCTTGTAAAAAATCTGCAAAACGCCCCAGGGTTTTGTTGGATTTATGTGTAGCTACCGTATGTTCGGTGTCGATTTTTAAAGCGCCTTTATAAAAATTATAGGGAATAGACAATCCTTTGGAATCTTTGATGATACCATACTCCCCAAAGAGCAGGATTTTGGAATAAAATAGGGGGCCTCTCATAAAGTAAAACTGCAATTAATTTGTGAATGGTTTTCACATCGAACAAAGGTAATAATTTTTGAATGATTTTCTCTATGTTAAAGATTTTTTAACCTAAAAAAAACAGTAAAAATTCGCATATTTTTATAATTTTTACATTTTTAACTTGTTTTTCAAATAAATTTAATAGTAATCTAAAAAAAATGATAAAACCTATTAATAATTTTTTTATTTTTGGCAGTAAACGAAGAAGATTATGAAAAGGATATTTATGTTTTTGTTTATTTTGGTTTTATGGGTATCCGGTACCGGACAAACAACCATCGTTCGATGGGATTTTGAAGATCAAACTACCCATCCTGCTGAAGGAGAAGGTATAATAGAACTGATAGGAGGAGTGGAAGAAGCTTCCTCCGTATTTCCACAGGGGTCAGGCGGTAGCGGGACTTACGCCTACAACACTAGCGGTTATCCGGCTCAGGGGACCGCTTCGGGTACAGCCGGTTTTCAATTTAATTTAAGTACTCTTGGTCACGAAAATATACGGGTAACTTTCGCTGTCAGAGGCTCAAATACTGCCTCAAAATGGGCTGAGTTTCAATTTTCAGTCGATGGAGGGAGTGATTGGCAAATGCTTCAAAACAACGAAGGCCTCTTTAATAATGGTTGGCAGGGCACTTATGAAATTGAATTCCCGAAAGAAGTCAACAACATCGCTGATTTTAAATTTCGAATCGTCACAATTTTTGAGCCCGGCACGGAAGAATACCAGCCCATTGGTTCGGGGAATTATTCTACTTCCGGGACTTTGCGAATAGACGACGTTCATTTTTATTCTGTCGAAACGGCTTCAATGGATTCATTTGTAAACGAAAAAGTTCGGTTTTACCCAAACCCGGCTAAAGATATCATATACTTTGATTTGCCTGAAATTCTTGAGTCAGAAGTAAAAATTTTCGATGTTTTAGGATCTGAAATAATGACCAGAAAGAACCTCTCAAACCCATTGGATATTTCAACTTTGAAAAGCGGAATTTACATAATGAAGTTGGCTGTAGGTAATGCTTTCACTACCTGCAAATTAGTTGTGAGATAAGTAAGTTTTTTTCGCTTTTTATAGCCCCTGTATGAATACAGGGGCTTTTTGTTTTCGTATCTTTGAAACGATTTTAAAGGTATGTTACCCGATATATTTTCCATAAAAACTTTTGAAGAATTTGAAGAAGCGGCGCAGGCTGTGTTTCGTATGCAATACAACCACAATCCGGTATATCGGGCGTTTTGTGATTTGTTAAACAAAAATCCTGCAGATATATTGACTGTAAAGGATATTCCTTTTTTGCCGGTTTCTTTTTTTAAGACGCATACTGTAATTCATGAGAACCAAAGTGCACAGCAGGTTTTTACCAGCAGTGGAACTACCGGAATGCGGACTGCCTCGCATCATGTGGCGGATATTTCGGTGTATGAAAAAAGTTTTTTAAAGGGATTTGAGTATTTCTATGGATCGCCCAAAGATTACATCATTATAGCGTTGCTGCCTTCTTATCTCGAAAGACAGGGCTCATCACTTATTTACATGATGGATAGATTGATACATGAAACCGCTCATTCTGAAAGTGGATTTTACCTGAATGAATACGATTTGGTTGTCGAGAAGCTTCAGCGATTGGATGGAGGTGAAAAGAAAATATTGTTGGTTGGGGTAACTTTTGCCCTGCTTGATTTGGTGGAAAGTCACCGTTTTTCTTTAAAAAACACCATAGTTATGGAAACCGGCGGGATGAAAGGTCGAAGAAAAGAACTAATTCGCGAAGAGTTACACGAGATTCTCAAAAAAGGTTTTGGAGTAAAAACCATTCACAGCGAATACGGAATGACCGAATTACTCTCGCAGGCGTATTCCAAAGACGATGGGATTTTCGCTTGTCCTCCTTGGATGCAGGTACATACGCGTGACGTTCGCGATGCTATGACACTGATTCCAGGTCAGTCAGGTGGAATCAATGTGATAGATTTAGCCAATTACAATTCTTGTTCGTTTCTAGCTACTCAAGATTTGGGAAAGACGTACCTTGACGGGACTTTCGAGGTGTTGGGGCGCTTTGACAACAGCGATGTTCGGGGATGTAATTTGCTTTTATTGTGAATTGATTTTTTTGAAAAAATAAAAACCGGGCAACAAGAGCAATAAAAATATAGGTTGTATTATGAAACGACGTATGTAAAAAAACAACGATAGGAGTTGTGAATTTCCTTCCATAGTGTGGTAGAGTAAGCTGTAGACAGTTATTAAAACTACGAAAAACACCAAGTAAAGCCATCCTGAAAAACGAACAATTTCTACGTTTTTAAAAATCATAAAAAGTATGACCAAAGACAGCAAAGTGTTAATCAAATAACGCAACGTCGTAGAAGCTAATAATTTAAAATAGTGACATTCAGGCAAAATACCCGAATGATAATCGCCTTTAAAATAAATAATAAACGGGTCATAAAATAAATCAATTTCAAAAGCTCTTACGGCCACCAGTAATGCGACACAAAGTAGAATTATAAACAACCGAAACCACTTAGACATGGCTTTTTTGATTAAGAGTTATTTTTCGAATCCACAGCAACCACAACAAAAACACCATTCCATAGATAATCATCGGAAAGATAATTTGATGTAACACCTCCTGATGTTGTGGCCATTTGTAAATTCCAATAGTTAAAAGGGCTATTCTGAAAATATTTACGGTATAAATCAGTGCTAATCCTGCAAACATAAACAACAAGGTTTCTTTCAGTTTTTGGGCAAAGGCAAGTATAAAGGACACAAATAAAAGCATGACACTCATCGCATTACAGCCCTCCACAATACGAACGATGGTTTTTCCGTCCAGATTCATTAGCATCGAATCATCGTAAGGGCTGGGTACAGTGGTTGCATCATATCCAAACCCTTCTATAACGGCCTGACTGTGGAGCGCAACTGTATGAGTGATAATTTCGGGGTAATAGGTTTCAGAATGTCCGTATTTCAAATACAAAAAATAAAAGAAACTCAACAAGAGGTAAACTCCCAAAAAAACTACGATAAACCGCCATACCAAACGGTATTTTTTAAATAAGCTTTTCACAAAATAGTATCTAAATTTTATTAAGTAAAGGTTTTCATTGGGTAATAAAATGTACCTTTGTACCGCTACTAAAATACAATAAAATACACAACCATATGTCACAAACTAGCGCTGCATTCGGAATAAAAGAAGTATTACACCATCTCGAAATTAAAGAAAATAACTTAGGAACCTCAACCGGGTCTGACTGGTATTCAAATGGTGAAGAAATTTTTTCGTTTTCACCGGTGGATGGAAAACTCATTGGAAAAGTAAAAACTACTACCAGCGAGGATTATGAAAAAACCATCCAAGTGGCCGCCGAAGCTTTTAAAACCTGGCGAATGGTGCCGGCACCGAAACGAGGAGAAATTGTAAGACAGTTTGGCGAAGAACTGCGAAAGCTGAAAGAACCTCTTGGAAAATTAGTTTCCTACGAAATGGGAAAATCCTATCAAGAGGGATTGGGCGAAGTACAAGAGATGATAGATATTTGTGATTTTGCCGTGGGCTTATCACGCCAGTTATACGGCCTTACCATTCACAGTGAGCGTCCCGGTCACCGTATGTTCGAGCAATACCACCCGCTGGGAATCGTAGGTATTATTTCAGCCTTTAACTTTCCGGTGGCCGTATGGTCGTGGAATACAGCCCTTGCCTGGGTATGTGGCGATGTGTGTGTTTGGAAACCCAGCGAAAAAACCCCGCTTTGCGGTGTGGCCTGTCAAATCATAGCCGCCAGAGTTTTTAAGAACAACAATTTACCTGAAGGAATTTCCTGCTTAATAAACGGCGATTACCGAGTAGGAGAATTTATGACTACCGATACCCGCTTGCCACTGATTTCGGCTACAGGGTCAACTCGTATGGGAAAAATTGTAGGGCGCACCGTTGGAGAGCGTTTGGGAAAATCTCTTTTAGAATTGGGAGGTAATAACGCCATTATCGTAACCCCTGATGCGGATATTAAAATGACAGTTATCGGAGCGGTTTTTGGAGCGGTGGGTACTGCCGGTCAGCGATGCACTTCTACAAGACGCCTTATCA
>Ga0079224_100007637_pt1 | contig 14541 bp, 15 predicted proteins | sample Stecom2015_FD_80414 | JGI IMG/M metagenome (GOLD analysis project Ga0079224, IMG submission 80414) | Agricultural soil microbial communities from Utah to study Nitrogen management - Steer compost 2015 | ecosystem: Environmental > Terrestrial > Soil > Agricultural land | place: USA: Utah...
AACAGCCGGGACAACCTCCGCACCAGGCAGACACCCACCCGGTCCGTCGTCTTGATCATCCCAACTGTCGAACATGCCCACACGCTACCAGACACATGTTCGAATCACTACCGACAAGCTGCAGCCAAGCCATCACAAAACGATCACAAACCCGACGCGACCAGTCATCCGCGGCCGACTCCCAGAAGCGTCCGATTCGTTCAAGACCACCGACGCCACCCAGCGCTAGCGTGAACCGCATGACACCACCACGTTTCGCAGCTGTGGGCCTCGTCGTGGACGACATGGCTCGGGCGCTCGCGTTCTACCGCGCGCTCGGCCTGGACATCCCCGCCGAGTCCGACACCGCTCCGCACGCTGAGGCGGCCTTGCCCGGCGGGTTGCGGCTCATGTTCGACACGGTCGAGACCGTCAAGTCGTTCGATCCCGACTGGACACGTCCGACCGGTAGCCAGATGAGCCTGGCGGTCGAGTGCGAAAGTCCGGGGGCGGTCGACCAGGAATTCGCCAGGATGGTCGACGCGGGCTACACCGGGCACCTCGACCCCTGGGACGCCCCGTGGGGGCAGCGCTACGCCACGCTTCTGGATCCGGACGGCAACGGCGTCGATCTGTTCGCGGCCTTGCCCGCTACCTGAGCAGCGCCGTCAGGGTGACGTGAGGAGCGCCGTCAGGGTGACGTGAGGAGCGCCGTCAGGGTGACGCCGGTCAGCGCCTTCACGTCGCGCGCGAAGTGGGCTTGGTCGGCGTAGCCGGCCACGGACGCCGCGTCGGCCGCTGATCGACCGGCCCGGCACAGGTCGAGCGCGTGGTTCATCCGCATGATGCGGGCGAACGTCTTGGGTCCGTATCCCAGCGCGTCGAGGCTGCGGCGGTACAACTGCCGGGCGCTGAGACCGGCATCCTCGGCCAGCGCACCGATGCGGCGGACGCTCGCGAGCCGACCCAGCAGCAGCGACCCGATGGGATCAGGCGGGCTGGAATCCCGGAGCCGCTCACTGGCGATCGACTCGAGTGCCTCGACCGGACGCTTCGATGCGGCCACTTGCTCGGTGAACCGACGCACGTGGTCCGCCGGCCAGAGATCGGACAACGGGATGCGCTGGTCACGCACCGCGTGCGCCGGTACGCCGATGACCCGGGGGCCGACTCCGGCGCCGAACCGCAGCCCCGCGTGGCCCGCCTTCGGCGTCCAGGTGGCTACGTGGGCGACGGTGTCGGGCCCGGCCACGACGAGCTCGCCACGGTGCCACAGCAGGTCCATGCAGCCGTCGGGCAGGATCCGGTGATCTTCCGCCGCGGCCGTGGCCGAGGCGACCCAGGCCACCGTGTGGCGGATCGACGAGGCCCGTTCGCGGTACATGAACCCAGGATCGCAGCTAAGACCGTGCGAGCATCAGTTCGTTGAGGTCGCCGCTGGTCAAAGCACCTTCCACGCTGGCGTAGGTGCCGGCGCCGAACAACTCCTGAGCACAGCGTTGCACGACGGTGTACGCGGCCGCAGCGACACGCGAGCCCAGGCTGACCCGCGCGACCCCGATGCTGCCCAGGGTTGCGACGTTCGGAGCGCCGGGTGCGGCCAGGATGTTCAACGGGGCATCGATCTCGTCAGCGAGTGCGGCGACGATGTCGAGGTCGAGGACACCGGGCACGAAGATCCCGTCGGCGCCGGCGTCGTAGTACGTCTCGGCGCGCTCGAAGGTGTCAGGCAGGCGGTCGCCAGGGTCGCCGACCGCCCGGAGAAACGTGTCGATCCGGGCGTTGATGAACAGGCCGGTGCCGGCTTCGTCCGCGACGTCGCGGGCCGCGGCGATGCGCTCGGCTTGGTCGTCGATCGACCGCAGAGCTGTCGGGTCGTCGGGGTCGACGTCCTCGATGTTGATGCCGACGGCGCCGGCCTCGAGTACGCCTTCGATCGTCTGGGCGACGTCATCGGGGCTGGCGCCGAAACCGCTCTCGATGTCAGCACTGACGGGAACGTCGACTGCCTCGACGACGCGAGCGACGACCGCCAGCGCGCTGTCGCGGTCGAGGTGGCCGCCGTCCGCAGTGCCCATGCTCCAGGCGACACCGGCGCTCGTCGTAGCTACCGCCGGCGCGCCGGCCGACTCGACCAGACGTGCGCTGAGGGCGTCCCACACGTTGGGGAGCACCAGCGGGCTGCCGCGACGGTGCAGCGAACGGAACCGCTCGGCCTTGTCGGACAGAGTTGTCATGGCGACTATCACAGCACGGCCATCGCCAGAGAGTCGGCTGCCCCGCCATTTACGCGCCGACGCCGATCGCCTCGACCGGGCGCCTGCGCATCGATGCGCGGGTCGGGAGACCGACCGAAAACAGGCCAAGAGCAGCGGTGACGCCGATGATCCCCAGGTACAAACCGGGTGGCACCGACGGCAGCGGCGACTCCGTCGTACCGATGCTCATCCCCACCAGCGGCGGGATCGCGATGATGGTGCCAATCGTTCCCGCGATGAAGATCACGACCAGCGACTCCGTCCGCATCATGCGCCTGACCTGACGTCGGCTGGCGCCGATCAACTGGAGAAGCGCGAACTCTCGCTCACGTTCGGCCGTGGCCATCACCAGCGTGTTCACCACGGCGACGCCCAGGTACACGAGCAACACCAGGAGCGCGATGATGCTCGACCACGACGCGGCGTCTCGTTGATCCTGTCCGGCCGCGCCCCATTGTCCGGCGTCGGCGACGACGAGGCCCGGGAATGACGGCGCCAAGTCGCTGAGTGCGTGCTCGGCCGATCCCGAGGAGGTGCGTAGGAGGACGACGTCGCTCAAGCCGGTCGCCGTGTGCGCCTCGAGCAGGTCGTGCGGCAACGTGATGTCCCCGAAGCCCAGGCCGCGACCATAGATGGCGACCACCGTCGGTCGGTGCTGCGTGCCATCGCCCAGCACCATGTCGACCTGTTCGCCCAGGCCGACGCCGAACGTTTCGGCAGCCAGCTGGCTGAGCGCGACGCTGTCGTCATCGAGGCCCGCGATGCTGCCTTCGCGAATTTCCAGGTCCAGGGTGTTCTCCAATTCGTTCGGCGTGAGGCCCTGAGCGGCGTACGGCTGCGTCGTCGGCTCGCCGAGTTCCGTGTACCTGACGACCACCTCGCTGCGGATCACCGGCGTCGCCGTGTCGACACCGTCGACGGCGGCGAGGGCGTCGATGGCCTTGTCGCCGAGGCCTCCGTTGTCGCTCGAGATCACGAAGTCGGCGACCACGCCGTCGGCGCTTTGCCGGGCGGCAGCTGCCGAGACGGTGGACTGGGAGAAGATCTGGACCGAGGCGATGGTGATGGCGAGGATGAGCGGCGTGACGGCGCCGGCGAGGCGCCGCGAACTCGCCAGCGTGTTGGCCGCGGCGAGGTACCCCGCCACGCGGCCACATCGGCGCAGCGGCGCGGCAAGCAGCCCTGTCATCAAGTGCACGAGCCTGGGGCCGAGCAGAGCGACGCTGATGACGAAGAACATCGCTGACCCCGCGGCCCCGGCCACTGCGGCGGTGCCCGGAAGGACGAGTGGCAGAGCGGAGGCAACCAACCCGAACGCGGCGAACACCCACCCGAACGTGACACGCACCCGCGGCAGCGCCTTGGACTCGACCGCTGCTTCGCTGAGCGCCTCGACCGGCTTGATGCGGGCAGGTTTGCGGGCGGCGACCCACCCGGCCAGCTGTGCGGTGAGTAAGCACAGCGCGATGGCGACGACAGCCGGCAACGGGCTCAAGGCGAGCTGGAAATCCGCCGGGATCATCCCGCTCGCCGCGAAGGCCGAACCGAGCAGGTGAGCCAGCGCGAACCCGGGACCGGCGCCGAGCAGTACCGCGGTCCCGGCCACCAGCGTGAGTTCCGCGCCGAGCATCCGGCGGACCTGTCGCGGTGTGGCTCCCACGGCTCGCATCAAGGCGAACTCTCTACGACGCTGGTGCACCGCCAGCGCGAGCGTGCTCGCCACGACGAACATGGCGATCAATACCGCGGTGCCGGCGAAAGCGCCGGACATCACGATCAGTTCGGCGCGTGCCTGCCCGACGTCGAGGAATTCCACGTCCGCGCGCTTGTCGCCGGTGTAGGTACGCACGTCGTGGTCGGCGAGGGCGGCTTCGATGCGTTCGGCGAGCTCGTCGGTGGCGACCCCCGCAGCGGCGATCACACCGACCGTGTCGACCTGGTCCGGGTGCCCGGACAGTTCCCGCACCCGCTCGTCGGTGAAGAAGAGTCCGTCGCGACGGAACGTTGCGCCGCCTTCGGCAGCAGCGATGCCGCGGACCGTGTACGTGTCCGGCACGGTTCCGTGCGTGATGTCAATCCGGTCACCGACCTTCAGGCCGGTCTCGGCGGCGATCTCGGCGCTCAGCACAACGTCGTGTGCGCCCATCGGTGCGGACCCTTCGCGCAGCTCGAACGGCGTCAACATCGCCGAGAGCCAGCCGTGTCCTTGTGCTGTGGCACCGCCGATGCCGACCGGGACCGTGACGTCACCGGCGACAGCGTCGACTCCGGGCAGCATGGTGATCTCGTCGATCACACCGACTGGCAGCCGGGCCCGTTCGCGCAGCGGGGTGTCGACGTCCTCGGCGACCGGCACGGCCTGTGGGCCGCCGACGACGACGGATGCGCCCGCGTACCGTTCAGGTGGCAGCCCGCCGCGCAGCCCCGACTCCATCAAGACACCGAGCGCGGTCACCAGTGTCGAGGCCAGAAACACGGCGACGAAAATGCCGGCGAAAGCGGTTTTACGGTCCTTGACCGACGCCCAGGCGATCTCGCGCATGTTCACCACTCCCCAAGTGCCGTCATCCGCGCGGCGACCGCTTCCGGCGCCGGCCGGTCGAGCGCGTCGGCCAGCCGACCGTCGGCGAGGAACAACACCTGGTCGGCGTAGGAAGCCGCCACCGGGTCGTGCGTGACCAGCAGGGTGGTTTGACTGGTGCCGTCGACGATGCGGCGTAGCAGCTCGAGCACCTGGCGCCCGCTGTTGGAGTCGAGCGCCCCGGTCGGCTCGTCCGCGAAGACCACGTCCGGGCGAGTGATGAGCGCCCGGGCGATGGCCACGCGCTGCTGCTGCCCACCGGAGAACTGGCTGGGGCGGTCGTCCAGCCGATCACCGAGCCCGACGTCGGTCATGACCTGCTTCAGCCAGGCGCCGTCCACGCCACGTCCGGCCAGCCGCAGCGGCAACGTGACGTTCTGCTCGACGGTCAGCGACGGCAGCAGGTTGTAGGCCTGGAAGACGAACCCGATGCGCTCGCGCCGGAATCGCGTGAGGGCGGTTTCGCTGAGCGTGGACAGGTCGGTGTCACCAATGCGCACGACACCCGAGGTGGGCCGGTCGAGTCCGGCGGCACAGTGCAGGAACGTGCTCTTGCCCGAGCCTGACGGTCCCATCACCGCGGTGAAGCTTCCCCGGTCGAGCACGACGCCGACGCTGCGTAGGGCGGTGACGGTGTTCGGCTCGGTCCCGTACACCTTGGTGACCGAATCCAGGGCGATCGCCGGAGCCGATGAACTGAGCCGACCCTGATGAGCTGCGGATTTCTCACTGATCTTCACGGTTGTCGACGCTACGGCTGCCGCAGCTCCGGGACGATCCAGCTGACGACCCACTTCGGGGTACAGCTGGCTGTACCGTCAAGCTGTGGCCCGGACCCTTCGTTTGCGTGAGCCGGCGAGCGAGGTGCGCCGCGCGCTGCCGTTCATGCTCACCGGCGCGGTCACCGGGTTGATGTCACTGGCGATGCTCATCGGTGTCCTCCTGGTGGTGCCGCTGTTATTGATCGGGGTCGGCTGGTTCGTGTTGCCGACAGCGATTCGGGGCCTGCGGTGGACCGCGGGGCTGGACCGGCGACGTGTGGGTGCGTTCACCGGAACCGCGCTTCCCGAGTTGTACCCCTCCACGGAAGGCTCGCTGCTGGACCAGGTGCGTATTGCCTTGCTCGACCCATCGACCCGGCGCGATCTCGGGTGGCTCGTCGTGCACGGGCTCAGCGGTACCGTTCTGGGCCTGCTGTCGGTCGCGCTACCGCTGAGCGCGCTGAACGCCCTGCTCGTCCCGAGTTACTGGTGGGCGTTCCCCGTCGACGACCCGGTAACCTCGCCGTACCCGGTGACCTCGTGGGCTCTGGCGCTGACGATGCCGCTGATCGCCGTGGCCTATGCCGCGCTTGCGTTGTGGCTGGTGCCGCGGCTGGCGAAGTGGCAGGTGTCGTGGGCGCGCGCGTGGTTGGCGCCGACTCAGGCCGCCCAGCTGACCAAACGGGTCAGCGAGCTGGCCGCAAGCCGCGCCGCCGCACTCGAGGCGCACGGGGCGGAGCTGCGGCGAATCGAGCGTGATCTGCACGACGGTACACAGAATCGCCTCGTCGGCGTCGTGATGCATCTGGGCATCATCGAGCGGGCCTTGCGCCGCGACCCGGAATCGGCACTACCGCTGATCCTGCGGGCGCAGGACGCCGCCGACGATGCGCTGGGTGAACTGCGTGAAGTCGTCCGTAGTATCTACCCGCCGGTGCTGAGCGAACGTGGACTTGACGGCGCGGTCGCGGGTCTGGTCGCGCACTGCTCGGTGCCGTGCACGCTGATCGCCGAGGCGGTACCGCGGGTGCCGGCGGCGGTCGAATCGGCGGCCTACTTCGTCGTCGCCGAGGCGCTGACGAACGTCGCGAAGCACAGCGGGGCGGAGCAGGCGGAGGTGCGGATGTCGATGCGGCGCTCGGCGGGCTCGCAGGAGGAGATGCTGATGATCGAGGTGAGCGACGACGGCGTGGGTGGCGCGTCGGAGACGGGCGGTAGCGGACTGCGCGGCATCCGCCGCCGGGTGGACGCGTTCGACGGGCGAACCGAATTGACCAGCCCGGACGGCGGGCCGACGGTGCTGCGGGTGGAGCTTCCGTGCGGGTCGTGATCGCTGAGGACGACGCCCTGCTGCGCGAAGGGCTCGTCCTCCTGCTGAGCAACGAGGGCATCGACGTCGAGGCTGCGGTCGACAACGCCGAGGACTTCCTGGCCGCAGTGACCCATGCCCGGCCCGATGCCGCTGTCGTCGACGTCAGGCTGCCCCCGTCGTACTCCGACGAAGGACTGCGTGCGGCTGCCGAGGCGCGTCGGCGGATTCCAGGACTGCCGGTCCTCGTGCTGTCGGCCTACGTCGAGGACAGCTACGCTGCAGAGCTCCTGGCCGACGGCGCCGACTCCGTGGGGTACCTCCTGAAGGAGCGGGTCGGGCGAGTGGAGAAGTTTCTCGAGGCCTTGCGCCGGGTCGCCGACGGCGCGACCGTGTTGGATCCGGAGGTCGTCTCGCAGTTGATGGTGCGACGTCGCGCCGACGATCCGCTGCGTACGTTGACACCGCGTGAGGGTGAGGTGCTCGCCCTGATGGCCGAAGGCCACGGCAACATGGCCATCGCGGAGAAGCTGGTCGTCACCGAGACGGCTGTGAGCAAGCACATCCGCAACATCTTCGCCAAACTTGGCTTGGAACCAAGCGACAGCGGTCATCGCCGGGTCATGGCGGTCCTGGCCCATCTACGATCGTGACGATGGCGACCGTGGACTCGAGGGAGCGTGCACCATGACTGATCCCCACTTCGTCATCGTCGGCGCCGGCTTGGCCGGGGCCAAGGCAGCTGAGGCGCTGCGCGAGCAGGGATTCGAGGGACCGATCACCCTGGTCGGCGATGAACATCATCGTCCGTACGAGCGACCGCCGCTGTCCAAGGAGTACCTCACCGGCGCAGCCGAGCTCGACACCGTCTACGTGCACGACGAGGCGTGGTACGGCGAGCATGACGTCGACCTGCGGCTCGGCACGTCGGTGACGCGGATCGATCGTGACGCGCATCAGGTGGAGACGACGACCGGCGACCGCATCGGCTACGCGAAGCTACTGCTCGCGACCGGATCGAGTCCGCGGCGGCTCCCGTTGCCTGGGGGAGACGCCCAGGGCGTGCACTATCTGCGTCGCATCGAAGATTCCCAGCGCATCAAGGACATGATCGCCACGACGGCGCACCTGCTGGTGATCGGAGGCGGCTGGATCGGGCTGGAAGTGGCGGCGGCGGCACGAAACGCCGGTGTCGACGTCACGATCGTCGAGACGGCGAAACTCCCGCTCCTCGGCGTGCTCGGCCCCGAGGTGGCGCAGGTCTTCGCCGATCTGCACACCGAGCACGGCGTCAAGCTGCGTACCGACGTCGGCGTCGAGCGCATCACCACGGCCGGCGATATCGCGACCGGGGCCCGGTTGACCGACGGGACGGAGATCGACGCCGAAGCCGTCGTCGTCGGCATCGGCGCGGTCCCGAACGTGAGCCTGGCCGAGGAAGCGGGCCTGGACGTCGACAACGGCGTGCTCGCTGACGCCGCCTTGCGCACCAGTGACCCCGACATCGTCGTGGCCGGCGACATCGCCCGGGCCGAGCATCCGCTGCTGGGCCAGCGCATCAGGGTGGAGCACTGGGCGAACGCGTTGAACCAGCCTGCGGTCGCCGCGACGTCCATGCTGGGCGGCGAGGCGCGCTACGACGAACTGCCGTACTTCTACACCGACCAGTACGACCTCGGGATGGAGTACCACGGCTACGTCGAATCCGGTGGCTACGACCAGGTCGTGTTCCGGGGTGATCGAGCCGCTCGTGAATTCATCGCGTTCTGGCTCGCGGGCGGACGTGTCCTCGCCGGGATGAACGTCAACGTCTGGGACGTCGGTGAGCCGATCAAGGCGCTGATCCGCTCCGGGCGACCGGTGGACACCGGCCGGCTGGCCGACGTCGACGTGCCGCTGGATCAGGTGGTCCCGAGCTGACGGCAGCAATCGATGCGTGACGTCACCGCGCGCCGCCTGTCGCGGTTGCACATCGCGCTGTACCGCATGACCGGTGGGCTGCTGGGGCGCAGGCTCGTCCGCAACGACATGCTGCTGCTCACCACCACCGGCTCGCGTACAGGCCGGCGGCACACGGTGCCCCTGCTTCATCTACGAGACGGCGACACGATGGTCGTCATCGCTTCGTGGGGTGGCCGGCCGAAGCATCCGCAGTGGTACACGAACCTCCGCGCTCATCCGCAGGCCGTGGTGCAGGTCGGTCGGCGCCGGTGGCCGGTGCGCGCCCGTACCGCCACCGCGGCTGAACGGGCCGATTGGTGGCCCCGAGTCCTGGCCACGTACAAGGGCTACAGCCTCTACGAATCCAACACCGACCGGGTCATCCCGGTGGTCTTCCTCGAACCGTGGCGCTGAAGTCTCGCCTGGCGGCCGCCGCGAGGTCAGCCTTGCTGGGCAGCGCCCGCGCCTTGAACGGGAAGCACCGGATAGGCGACCTTGATGCCGTGGCGGTCGAGTCCGCGCTTGAGGTACAGCCGCAGGGCTCGGCCGATGGCCCATTGCGATCCCGGCCTGGTGGTGACCATGACTCGTACGGTCACCGCGCCGTTCCCGATGGCGACGACACCACTGACGTCGGGACGTTCGAGGATCTGGTCGGAGTATTCGGGGTCGTCGGCGAACTCGTCGATGCTGGCCTGGATGACCTGGGTCGCCTCCTCGAGGTCGACGTCGTAGGCCAGCGGAAGTTCGACGACGGCGTTGGCCCAGTCCTGGTTCATGTTGCAGACCCGCATGATCTCGCCGTTGCGCACGTACCAGAGCCCGCCGTTGAGGTCGCGGATCTTCGTCACCCGCAGGCCCACGGCCTCGACCGTGCCTACGGCGTCGCCCACGTCGACGACGTCACCGATGCCGTACTGGTCCTCGGACATCATGAACATGCCGGCCATGAAGTCCTGGACCAGGCTCTGCGCACCGAAGGCCACCGCCAGGCCGAGGACACCCGCGCTGGCCAGGATGGGGCCGAGCGCGATGCCGAACTGACCGAGGATGGTCACGAACGCCACCCCGAACACCACGAATGTCGACACGCTCTTGAGCACCGACGAGATGGTGTCCGCGCGTTGCTTCTGGCGCTCGGCCCGCGAGGCGTTCGCCGAGCGGATGATCCGTCCGGCGACCTTGGCCCGAGACACTCGCTGCTGCGAGCTGACCGTCCGTTTGACCAGCTGGTCGATGGCTCGGCCGAGCAGCGCGCGCACCGCGATCGCGACCACGATGATGATCACGATGTTGATGGCGCCGGTGATCATCGCAGCAGATCTTTCGTTCAACCAGTCCGTCACGGCGTTGGCCTGGACAGTCATGTCGGACAACGCGTCGACGGCATGGGCCGCCGACAGGATGGGTGGCATGGCCACGAAGTCTCCCTTCGTCTCCTCGATCAGGCGCGCTCGAGACATGCGCACCACCCAGGTTTACCCGCTGACCGACCTGAACTCGCGATCAAGAAGACCGCCGGATCGCCGACCCGGGGGCGGAGAATGAGGGATGGCCATTCGTATGCAGTGCATTTGTGTCGACAGCAGTGACCCGCAACGCATCGCGACCTTCTGGGCTCAAGCCCTGGGGTGGCGGCGAACTCTCGACAGCGTGGACGAGGTCGTCCTCGAGCCGCCGGCCGGCAGTCCCGAGGACGGAGTCGTGCCGGATCTGGTCTTTCTGCGCGTGCCGGAAACCAAGACGGTGAAGAACCGGCTGCACGTCGACCTGCGGCCGGACGACCAGGAGGCCGAGATCGCGAGGCTGCTCGAGTTGGGGGCCACCCACGCCGACGTCGGCCAGACCGGCAACGAGAGCTTCACGGTGCTCGCGGACCCCGAAGGCAATGAGTTCTGCGTCCTTCGCGTCCTCGCCGCGGCCGAGCTCGCCGGTCAAGGCCTGCGATACGACGGCCCCGGCCAAGGGTGATCGCCGGGTCCGCCAGCTCAGCGGTCGATGCGTAGGAGGTCCAGGATCTCCTGGGTGACCCGGTCAGGGTGGTCTTCCATCAGGAAGTGCCCGCCGCCGGCGATGACGACGAGGTGTGCGTCCGGGATGTCGCTCGCCAGCCGTTCGGCGTACCTGACGGGCTGCCAGCGGTCCTGCTCACCCCAGACGATGCGGGTCGGCATCGTGAGATCGCGCAACAGCGGCGCGAGCTGCTGGGTCGGTCGTGAGTCGTAGTGGCGTACCTGGTGCTCGAAGAACGAGGCGCGGCCCAGCGGCGTGCGGTGCGGGGCGAGGTAGGCCTCGAGGGTGGAGCCGGTCATGTGGGCAGTGTCGGCGACGGTCATCGTCAACTGCCGGGTGAGCATCGCTTCGAACTCGTCGGGCGCCATGGCCAGGTAGTCGTCGAGATGATCGCGGATGATCGCGCGCCAGGTCGACGACGGCCACGAGTCGTAGCTCACCGTGTCGACGAGCATCAGCCGGCGGACCAAGGCAGGCCGGCGAGTCGCGACGATCTGGGCGACGGCGCCGCCGATGTCGTGACCGACCACCGTCGGCCGCGCGATGTCGAGGAACGACAGCAGCTGTTCCAGCAGGTGGGCTTGGGCCGTCACCGATGTGTCCCGGTCCGTCGGGCGTTCGGACGCGCCGAAACCGAGCAGGTCATAGGCCAGGACGCCGTGTCCCTGTCCTTCGAGGGCCGGAACGACGTTGCGCCAGATGTAGGAGTGCGAGGGCGTGCCGTGCACCAGCACCAGGGTCTCGCCGGTCGATCCAGGCGTGTATCGGTAGGCCAGCCGGACGTCGTCGACGATCGCGTTGCGGTTCAGGATCATGGCGCCGGCTCCGGGGTGACGACGAGCTTGCCGACGAAGTCCTTGGCCGTGAACGCCGCCTGGGCCGCGGTCAGTTCGTGCAACGGGTACGTCTCGGCGAGGGGCGCCGTCAGCTCACCACGGTTGATGTGCTGCAACAGCTGGGCGAAGTCGTCGTGCGTGCCGAAGGACGAGCCGACCAGGGTCAGTTGTTGCAGGTATACGGTGCGCAGGTCAGTTTCGACCAGGGGGCCCGCGATGGCGCCGGCGACCACGTAGCGCCCCAGCGGCCCCAGCGAGCGCAACAGGGCCGAGAAACTCGGGCCCGCGACGACGTCGGCCACCACGTCAGCCTCGCCCGCGACTCGCCGCAGCTCGGCGGCCAGGTTCACCGCGTCGCGGTCCACGGCGGCATCGGCGCCGAGCTTCAGCACCCGTTCGCGCTTGGCCGGCGTCGTGACGGCGACGACGCGGGCGCCGCGCAACGTGGCTAGCTGGACCAGGGCGGATCCGACTCCGCCGCCGGCGCCGGTCACGATGACGGTTTCACCAGCGCTGACGTTCGCGCGGTTGAGCATCCGCATGGCGGTCGTGTAGGCCGTCGGGAAGGTCGCGAGTTCGGCGTCGCTGAGTGAGCTCTGGACGGCGTGCGCATTGGCCGCCGGCACCACGACGAGTTCGGCGAATCCGCCGTCCCACTCGCTGCCGAGGTACTCGGTGGTGACGAGCTCACGCTCACCACCGGTGTAGATCATCGGATCCACCATCACGCGCTCGCCGAGGCGCGCCTCGTCCACGCCGGGGCCGACCTGGTCGATCCGACCCACGACGTCCGCACCCTGGATACGCGGGAACGTCATGGGCTCTCGTCGCCAGCCCGCGCTCGCCGACGGGTCGTCCGGCGAGCCGTAGGCGCCTTCGCGTGTCCAGATGTCGGTGTTGTTGAGCGCGGTCGCGCCCACCCGGACCCGGACCTGGCCCGCGGCGGGTGTCGGTTCGGGCACGTCCTCTCGGTACTCCAGCTGGTCCGGGCCTCCGAAGCCGGTGAGCAGTACGGCGCGCATGATGTGTCCCTTCGATGTATACCGACCGGTATGGTTACTCCAGTGCACCACGGCGGGCCGCACGTGTCAACGGCGCTACGGTGGGACCAAAACCGAGCCGGGGTGTGTTGTTGACAGTGGCGACACCGCCAGCACCACCAGCACGGAGGAGAAGCAACATGACCAGTGGAATCAACGACACCGGCCAGATCACGCGCATCGAGGGCACCGAGACGGCCGTCCTGGCTGGAGGGTGCTTCTGGGGCATGGAGGACCTCATCCGCCGCCAGCCCGGCGTGCTGCAGACCCGGGTCGGTTACACCGGTGGTCAGAACGACCATGCGACGTACCGCAACCATCCCGGCCACGCCGAGGCGGTGGAGATCGTCTTCGATCCCACGAAGACGACCTACCGCGACATCCTGGCGTTCTTCTTCCAGATCCACGACCCGACGACGCTGAACCGTCAGGGCAACGACATCGGGACCAGCTACCGCTCGGCCATCTTCCCGCTCACGCCGGAGCAGGAGCAGATCGCTCGCGACACGATCGCCGACGTGGACGCGTCGGGCCTGTGGCCTGGCAAGGCCGTGACGACCATCGAGCCTGCCGGCCCGTTCTGGGAGGCCGAGCCCGAGCACCAGGACTACCTCCTGAAGTACCCGAACGGCTACACCTGCCACTTCCCGCGGCCGGACTGGGTGCTCCCCAGGCGCACCGCGACCTCCAGCTGACCGGGCCGGGTGACGCTCAGGCCATCGTTGGGGAGCATGAGCCCGTGTCTTTGGAGATCATGAGGCGTTTGCGGCGCGATGGCGCCGGTAGTGCCTCATGATCTCTGGGTGTCTCTCGGATCACGGCCGGGTGTTTTCCGGTGCTCAGGTCGTCGGCGCCGGCATGCTGAGCACCAGCGAGCCACGAAGGTCGACGAAGACGCGGCTGGTGGTACGCACGATCCGCAGGACGACGTCCTCGCAGCCGGGGCAGCGCGTGACGATGCCGGGGGCTCGGTCGAACACGCGCATCGCGGCCAGCGGACGAGTCGTCCGGCAACCGGCGCAGGTGATCTCGGCCATCGTGAGATCGGTCCCGAAGACTTCACCCAGGGGTCCGGCCAGAGCATTACCGTCCACCCAAGGCATGTCGTCGGCGCAGGCGTTGGTGGTCGACATGGTCATCCTCCGGTCGGTCCGAAGCGTTCGGTGCGGATGTTCGCCGGATCGTGGCCGAGGTCGACGAGGAGGTCGGCCACGGTCTCGACGAACCCGGTGGGCCCGCAGACGTAGGCCACCGAGTCGACATCACGGGGCCACGCGACCCGGGCGAGCATGTCGCCGTCCAGTCGTCGGGGCGGTTCCGGCCAGCCGGGCGGCGCGAACCTCGTGTAGACGTAGGTGACGGTGATGCGCCCGTCCCTGGCGCTGAGTGCCGCCAGTTCCGCGGTGAACAGCGCATCGGACGGCGATCGCGTGGAATAGACCAACCGGGTGGGATGCGTCGCGGCGCGCACCATCGACATCAGCGGCGCCACGCCGGACCCGCCGCCGATGAGCAACGCGGGCCGCGGATCGTCAGGGCGACGGACGAACCAGCCGCCGAGCGGGCCGCGGACCTCGAGTTGGTCGCCGGGCTCGGCCACCTCGACGAGGTACGGCGAGACCTCGCCGTCGTCCACCGTCTGGACGGTCACTTCGAGTCGCCCGCGCTCCGGTGCGGACGAGATCGAGTAACTGCGGTGTGCGGTGTAGCCGTCCGGAGCGGTCAACCGGAGGTCCACGTGCTGGCCCGGCACGTGCCCGTCCCAGCCGTCGACGTCGAGGACCAGCGTCCGCGCGGTCGCGGACTCCATCCGGGTGGCCGCG
>Ga0079224_100007638_pt1 | contig 14541 bp, 18 predicted proteins | sample Stecom2015_FD_80414 | JGI IMG/M metagenome (GOLD analysis project Ga0079224, IMG submission 80414) | Agricultural soil microbial communities from Utah to study Nitrogen management - Steer compost 2015 | ecosystem: Environmental > Terrestrial > Soil > Agricultural land | place: USA: Utah...
CTAGATTCGGCGCAGATGGCAGAATATGCAAACACCCCAGCTTGGCTCAAGGCGCGCAAGCTTGGAATCGGCGGCAGCGATGCCGCCGCTTTGTTTGGAGCGAGCCCGTGGCAAACGCCCTTCTCGCTCTACGTCGAGAAGGTGACGGAGCTCGATGCGGCCGAGGCCGCGGACGACGAGCGTGACGTCTCATCCCCGAAATACTGGGGTCACATGTTCGAGCCCGTGGTGCGCCAAGCCTACGCTGACCGAACAGGACGGACCGTTGTCGACGGCTGCGTCTTGAAGCCGCACCGCGAGCTCGCGTTCGTGATCGCGAACACCGACGGCAGGATCTTGCGCCCAGAGGAATGGCCGACCGATGGCGTGTTCGAAGGCAAGATGACCACGCTGTTCAAGCGCGAAGAATGGGACGACCACGCGATCCCGCTCTACTACCAGATCCAACTGCAGCACTACATGGCGGTGGAGGAAGTCGATTGGGGCGCCGTCGCGTGTCTCGTGCTCGGTCTGCCGGACCCACTGGTGTACCGCGAGACGCCGCGGAACGATGGGTTCATCGACGCGCTGCTGGAGCGCGAGCACGATTTCTGGACGAAGCATGTCGTTCCACGCGTTCCGCCGCCGGTGGACGGATCCGAGTCCGCCACGAAGGCGGTCAAAAAACTGTTCCGCAAGGCCAACGGGCGGACGATCTTCCTGCCGCTGGAGGCCAAGGATTGGGCCGACGAGCTCGCCGAGATCGCGGCCGCGAAAAAGCGGCTCGAGGATCGGGAGAGCGAGATCAAGAACGCGATCCGATTCATCATCGGGGATGCGAGCTACGGCATCGCTACGGGTCCTGACGGAGAGCCGATCGTGGGCTTCTCGCATACGAACGTCGTGAAAGCTCCATACATGGTGAAAGCATCCGAATACCGGATGCTCCGGACCATGGGGCAGAAGAAAATGAAAGAAGTGTTGGCGGCCGAAGACGCGGCTGCGGCGGAGGTGATCAGTGGCATCGTCTAAGCGTGGAAAGGGGGCCTACGCTCCGCCGAACCCCGCGGCGCTCGCCAAGGTCGAGGCCGAGAAGAAAGCGTGCATCGACACGGTGCGCGTCTACCTGGACCGCCAGGCAAAGGAGATCGAGAAGGCGCTGAACAAGCGCTACGACGTCCAGTTTTTCGTCCGCGCATGCCTGACGCACGTGCAGCTGTCGCAGGATCCGAACCTGCTGAAATGCGACCCAAAGACGATCCTGGCGGCGTGCGTGGAGGCGGCGCAGATCGGTTTGCTGCCCGACTCGGCCATGGGCGACGGGTGGATCCTGTCCGCGTGGTCGCGGCATGCCTTCGGTGGGCGGGGCGGACACGCGGCGCAGTTCCGCATCGGTTACAAGGGGCTGAACAAGTTGGCGCGGCGCAGCGGCGACGTGACAGAGATCGCGGCCGAATGCGTGTTCGAGAACGACGAGTTCGAGGTCGTTCTAGGAACCGAACGAGCGATCAAACACCGGCCTTGGTACAACGTCGGGAAGGACGAGCCCGGGCGGATCATCGCGTCCTACGCGACGGCGCGGATGCGGGACGGAAGCGTGTCGTTTCGCGTGGGCCCGAAAAACATCCTGGACCGCCGCCGCGCAATGTCTGGCGACCCGAAGGACCAGAACTCCTTCTCGAAGGTCTGGGAGACCTGGCCCGAGGCGATGAGCATGAAAACGGCCAGCCGCGATCTCTGCGACTGGTTGCCGATGCAAGACGACGCGATGCGAGCGATGAAACGCGACGACGAACGCGAGCTCGAGATCGCCAACCCGATCGACGCGACGGTGACCGATCGCGTCGTCCAGGTCCAGCAGGAGACCACGGGCCCGGTGTCCGAACTCGACATGCTGGCGGAGCGCCATCGCCGTGGCCAGAACGAGGACATCGACGGTGATGGCGACCAGGGCGAGGACGGCGATGACGAGCAGACCGAGCACGTAGTGGAGATCGAAGGCGAGACCGTCGAAGACGGCGAGGAGATCCCGCCGCCGCCCGAAGACGAGGAGATCCCACACTGATGCGCTACGCTGTGCCCGGCGTGCTGCTGGCGGTGGACCCGGGCAGAAAGTGCGCCGTCGCGACATTCGTGGACGGCGTGCTGCACCGCGTCCGATCGATCGCCGGGGATGACCTCGCGGTCGTGGCGGACGTGGTGCGCGAGCACGCCGAGATGGCCACGTCCAAAGGCGATGGCTCCAAGCTCGATGCCGTGATCGAAAAGCAGTTCATGAGCCGCGGTGCGAAAGCGAACTACCGGACAACCGAGGTGATCGCGAAGCGCCGCCATGAGTTCGAAACGGTCCTCAAGATCTACGGGGTCGAGGCCGTGTCGGTGTATCCGGCGACATGGATGGCGCAGCTGAAACAGGTGCCGCGGTACAGCGACGCCGGGAAGTTGCTCACCACGAAAGCCCGCTACTCGCTGCTCGCCCGCCGCGTCTACGGGAAAGATCGGATCCGAAACGCCGACGAGGCCGCCGCGGCGCTGATCGGGCGGTGGTACCTGACCAGCAGTGCGACGCTGGTATGAAGCGATCTCGCGTCAACCCGACGAACCCAGAGAGGCGCCGAGATGCCTACGAACGCAACTTCGGAGAGCGGGCGGACGCCGTCCGGGCGATGCGGTGCCTGGTCCACCGCCCAGGCGTCGTTCGGCTGGCCAGGAATGCCTGCCAGGGCGACATCGTGGCGGCCCACGTGCGCGCGCGGGGGATGGGCGGCGCCCACGGGTCGCGGTTCGATATCTGCCCGCTGTGCGCCCGCCACCACGACGAGGCGGGCGAGATCCGGACGTCTAAGCGGGCTGCATTCGAGGCAAAATACGGCGTCGATCTCCAGGCCGAGGCCGAACGGATCGCGGCTGAGCTGACCGAACAGGGGTACCCATGATCCCGATCAAAGACGCGATCTTGCTCGTGTATGAGCACGGCCATTTCATCGAACCCGACGTGGTCGATGCCGACGGTGCGTTCCATGTCCAGATGTTCGACAAAACGAACGAGCCCGGATGGGCCTTCGCCGTCGCGGCGTGCTGGACGTGCGAGCTCACGGTGGGGATCTGGATGGACGTTGACCAGGATCGCGTTCCGTGTCCGCGCTGCCGCAGGAAGACGCTCCGGTTCATGGGGCACGGATCTCGAATGAACCGGTGCTACTGCGGACAGCGTTGGATCTCCGACGACCAACCGCAGCGATGCACGTGCGGTATGCATCCGCAGTGGCGGCACCACCTGCACTGCTAAAAAACGCAACCGCTAAGGTTGATTTTTTAGCCCAGCATTGAAACCTTAGTGGCGGCATGAAGATCGAAACCGAAATCGGACTGTTCCCTGTCGGCCAGCTCGACGGGGCGGCTGCGCTGACGCTGGACGTGTTCGAGGCGTCCGGCGACGAGATCGCAGACGAGATTTCGCGCGTGCGCCCCAAAGGCGTGCAAGTGGTGTGGATTCGGCAGGCGCCGTGGGGACAACAGGAATTCGATCGCTCGCTGCATCGGGCGATGAGCCGTCACCAGGCCGTCTTCACTGCGATGCGCGAAGTCGGGGCGCGGGCGTGGAGTCAGCTGGACATCAATTGGGTCCTCGACCTGACGAACGTCCTGCGCGAGGAGATCACAGCGGAGGAGCTTTTTGAAAAGCTGTTCGACCCGGAATGCCCGCGCCCCGAGATCTACGAAGCGTTCTCAATCCGACCGCACCGCAAAAACGTGACCGATGCGGTGCTGTCCGTACTCACGGAAATCGGGGCGCCGATCACGGTCTATGCCGACCCGAAGTTCTGCGAGATGGCCATTCCGTCCATTCTTCGGACGACGCAGCCGGTGCTGCTGAGGAACACCAGCGAAGGCCTCGAAGCCAGCATGGCGCGGGCGTGGGGGGCCGCGTGACCGTCAGCCCAAGCCAATTCCTCGCCGCTGTGAAGGTCGTCAGCGGCGTCGGCCAGTGGCTCCTGCAAGCGCTGCGCGAGACCGACGACGAAGTCCAGCTGGTCGGTTACCTGGCCTACACAGCGCGGGCGATCGACCAGCTCGAATCGCGGACGCCCGCCAAGTCGCGGAAGATCAAGCGGTCGCTGGCTCGCGAGGCGATTGCGTGGCGCCGCGCTGCTCGCTTCGTGTCGGCGTTTTGCTTCGGGCCGAGGCCTGCGGTGGTCGAACGCGTCGCGTCGCTGTGCGAGGCATTTGCGGCGCACCCAGAGCACCGGAATATCCCTTTCGTGGTCGACCGGGCGGCGCCGCGGGGGATCGACGTGCACATCCAGGCAGGTCGCGCGCCGCTGGCCATCAAGCCGACGCGACCGCTGGTCGGGGGCAGGTCATTCACGACCTATGCCCGACAGGTCTGCGAGCAACTGGGGACGTGGGTGCTGTTCGAGATCCGGGACGCTCCCGACCTGCTGGAGCTCGCTGGGTTCCTCCGCTACACGGCACACGAGCTAGAGGCGATCGAACCGTCGCTCGTGAATGCGTGGCGCCGCGCCGCTTCGCTGGCGATGCTGGCCGCGGACGTGGAATCTGACGTGGACGCTGTGGCGCATGAGCTCGCCGACGACGGGATCCCGTACGTCGTGAAAGGGTGCGGGCATCGTTCGCTCCGGCCTGGCGACGACCCACCGAGGCGAGCCGGACGCCCCCGCGCCAGCGAGCGGCGAAAAACGAAACGCGTGGCAAGATCGGCGTGATGGCAGCGCGGCGACGAGATGGCGAGCGAGGGGAGCGGGTCGAGGACCTGACGGAAGCCGACTACTCCCGCGCCTGGGAGATGTTCGCGACGGGGCAGGATGCCCGCACGATCAAACGCACGCTGCGACTCACGGCCCGCCAGCTCGACCACCTGGCGAAGAACGGACTGCAGCCCAAGGGGCGAAAGAAGAACGCTTTGCCGGGGTTCTTCGATCGCCTCGCCGAGGAGCAGACGGCACTGCGCGTGCAGTCGATCGATGCGGCGAAGGCCGTGAGCTCGCGTGGCGTCGCGGTGCTCTCGAACGCAATGGAACAGTCGATCGTCGCGCAAGACATCATCGGCAAGATCCAACGGCTGATCGCCGAGCAAGTCGACGCGCAGCTGGCTTTGCCGCCCGAGCAGCGCAGCAGCCTAGACGCGGTGTTGCCCGGGGACGGGACGATGAAGGCGCTTTCTGTGCTCCACCGGATCTCAAACAACTACTACCGGGCGGCGCGCTCGCTGCGGGAGATCTACGGGTCGAAATCGACGGACGACCACCCGGCGCACCGGGCGAAGCTCAACATCACGGGCCAGGATTCGCGCGCCGGAGGCACCGGCCATGGCCACCTGCTGAGCTCGCCGGCGGCGGTGGAGATGCAGCAGCAGATCGCGGATTCTGTCGAAGACGAGCGGATCGCGGAGGAGATCCAACGCCAGATCCTGACGTGGACTCCCGAAGAACGCATGCATTCCGCCCTCACGGGCGATGAGCCCAAGCCGCCGCCGCCCGAGGAGCCAGAGGCGTTCGAAGATGAGGACGCGATCGACGTGCTTGCGGTGGAGACGAAAATGTCCGCTAGGATCGGACCATGATCCCGATCACCAGAGAAGACATCGACGCGATCCGAAGCGACATCGCGACGCTTCGTGATGGCAAGTGGGAGCGCGAGAAGGATATGAAGGCGATCGCCGGCCTGCTGATCCGAGGCGGCGCGCTGGCGGCCGCAGTGGTCATGTCTTCGTTGAGCTACTGCGAGGCAAAGGAGGCGAGCCAAAGCGCCGACCATGTCGAGCGGATCATCGCCCCGGCAACGGCACAGTAAACCGGAGGCCCCATGAGCGTTCGGATTCCGGTTCATATCGATCCGGAGCTGGCCACCGCGCGGGCGTTCGCCCGCATGAGCGAGCAAGTGAAGCTCGCCCGCCGTGACGTGAACGCGTTCACGGAATTCTGTTTCGAGGCGCCCGATGGCTCGCGCATGCGGCAGGACCCGGTGCACCGCGAGTGGCAGCGGTTCTGGACGAGGAACAAATACAGCGTCTTGCTCGCCCCGGTCGGGACCGGCAAATCGAGCCAGGTTCGCAGCCGTCTTCTGTTCGAGATCGGGAACAATCTGGATCTCCAGGTGGTCTACGTCAGCGCGACCGAGCGCCACCCGACAAAGCAGGTCCGTGCTCTCAAGACCGAAATCGAGAGCAACGAGCGGCTGAAACTCGTGTTCCCGCATCTGCAGCCCGGCGAGGTCTGGTCGTCCACCGAGATACAGGTGCGTCGACAATCCAAGGCGCCCGACCCGACCATCCAGATCTTCGGCGCGTTCTCGCAGTCGGTCCTCGGGACGCGTGCAGACCTCGTCGTTTTCGACGACTTGTGCAACGACTCCAACACGCTGACCGAGCACAACCGCGACCGCATGAGCGAGTGGGTCGGTGAGGTGATCTCGCGTCTCAAGCCCACCGCACGCGTCATCGCGATCGGGCACATATGGGACGAGTTCGACCAGCTGCAGCGGTGGAGCAGGCTGCCGAACTGGGGCTACAAGCGGTTCACGGCGACCTATCTGGACGCCGACGGCGTCGAGCACAGCATCGCGCCGGGCATCCTTTCGCTGCAGGATATCGCCGAAAAAGAGCAGAACCTCGGACCGATCCAATCGGCGATGATGCTTCGGAACGAGCTTCCGTCGCATCAGCACGGACGGTTCCGGCAGGCGTGGTTCGACGCCTGCCTCAAAGCGGGGCGCGGGCTGTCGTTCGTGGATCGCTGGTACAACGGGATGGCCTACACCGGGGTTGACCTGGGGCACAAAAAGAAGCCCGGGCGCGACCTCACGGTGATGTTCACCGCGGCGATCCTTCCGGACGGATCGCGCCAGATCCTGGACATCCGCAGCGGGCTATGGAAGGCCCCCGAGATCCTGACCGAGCTGGCGGACGTCTACCGCAGGTTCGGATCGATCATCGCGGTCGAGAACAACTCGGCGCAGCAATACATCCTCGATTTCGCGGCCGACCGCGACTGTTTGCCGGTCTGCGGGCACAACACGAACGCGAGCAACAAACACAACCTGCAGCACGGCGTCGAAGCGCTGGGCCTGCAGCTCGAACAGGCGCGATGGAGGATCCCGTGCGACGAGCATCTGACCCCGAACGCCGAGTCCACGAAGGCGATCCGGGCGTGCCTGGCCTACGACCCGAAGACTCACACGCCCGACCATCTGATGGCCTGGTGGATCTGCTCTGAGGCGATGCGGCTGTCGCCGGCAGGTGCGGAAGCCACCATGCCGAGCGGTCTGGTGATCCCGGGGACCGATGGGATCGTGATCCCCACGCCGGACTTCCTTTCGGGGTAGTATTGGGACCATGCCAGCAAAGTGGCCGTATATGCGCGTCTGGAACATCCAGGACACCGAGCAGAACAAGCGAGTTCGGGTGCTGGAGTCGTTCTTTTCCTGCAAACAACACGACCACCATGACGCGGACTGGCTCGGGCTGCCGCGCACGCCGGGGATGGACTTCCTGCACGACCGAATGCACGCGTCGATGAACCGATACGGCTACGTCGACGCGGGCGTACCGATGCACGCGCGTCGCCCCGACTGCCAGTTCCCGATCGTCAGACTTGCGATCGAAGAGTTCACCAGGTCGCTGGTGAGCGAGAACAACCGGCCGACGCTGACGACGAACGACCAAGACACCGACAGGTTTCTGTCCTCGGTGTTCTCGGAGTCCAAGTTTTGGGACACGATGCAGGCCGCGAGGAACGAGGCGGGCGCAGTAGGTTCGAGCGCGATCAGGCTCTATCTCGAGGATGGCCGCCCCCGATCAGAGCACCTCCGGCGCTCGAACTTGTGGGTGGTGCGTTGGCGGTCGAAATGGGTTCCCGACTTCGTGATCGAGCAGAAGCTGGTCACGGCGACCTGCATCGAGGGCGGTCGTCTCAAAGATAAGCGTGTTTGGCAGACGAGGGCCTGGGACTCGCGGTTCGAGTACGTCTACGAAGACGTTCCGGAGAATTGGAGCAAGGCGGAGGACAGCGACCAGGTCGATCGCACGCCGGAGATGTATCGCGTCGATGGCCATGATCTGGACGATCGAGAGATCCCGATCGCCCGAGACGAGGATGGGGTTCCGCTGATCTTCGAACATCACATGGGTCGGTGCCCGATCCACTGGCTGCAGAATCAACGCGACATGGAATGCGAGGATGGCCCCTATGACTGTGATGGGGCCATGCACCTCGCCGACCCAATAGACCGCATGCAGTCGAAGACCGTGCGCGCCACGGGGGCCAACGTCGACCCGACCGTCTGGTACGCCGACGAGGAGCGTTTCAGCCGTCGCAACACGTTCTTTCGCAAGGGTCTCGGCCAGCTGTTCCGCATGGGCTCGAACGGCAAAATCGGGTTTCTCGAGATCAACGGAACCTCGCTAGAGGCGGGATGGAAGGCGATCCACGAGCTTCGAAACGAGTTCATGCAAACCGTTGGCGTCGTGATCGTTGATCCAAGCAACGCGGGGACGTTCAAGTCCGGGGAAGCGCTGCGCATGCTCCTCGCACATCAGGAGTTCGCGACGTCGCGCAAACGCGTGTCGATCGGCGAGGCCGTGAAAGAGGTGGGTCGGTCGTGGATCCGTGCTGCGATGCGAATGCGGATCGACGTCGACGATTTCGATCCCGATGACGAGATCGACGATGCGGACGACCGCACGATGTTGCTCCCGCCGTACTACGAGCCCGACGATCCGCAGAAAGACCCCGACGAACGCAAGATGGTGAGGCGTGCTCACAGCGTCGGGAACGGGCGCCACATCGAACTCACGTGGCCGCCGTACCGCAGCCCGACCGCAGAGGAGATCGAGAGCATCACGCGAACGGTGATCACCGCCACCGGCAGCAAACAGGTCCTGAGCCAGGAAACCGGGGTGACGGTGCTCTCTGGATACCTCGGTCGGAAGGATGCCGCCGATGAGCTTGCGAGGATCCGGCAGGAGAAAGAACAGGCGGTCGAAACGATGCAGAACGCGATGTTCTCGAAACCCAACCCGTTCGGCGAACCGAAGGACGACGAGGCCGACAGCGTCGGTTCAAATCGGCCAATCCCAGCGAAAGACGAGCCCGACGACGAGGACAACAAGGGCGAGGCATAGCCCATGAGCGTGACCGCTGCCGACCTGGCGATGGCCCAGGTCGAGAACCTCGAATCGGCCACCGAGGCCGTGCGTCGTCGGCAGGTGCGTCTCGCGGCCGAATTGCTCGACGAGCTCGAGGAGAGCCTGAAACACCTGGAACCGGGGTCATGGGGAGAGGCCAGCCAGCGCGCCGCGATGGTCGTCACGGGGCAAGCCGTCCGGACGCTCACCGACCGGCAGACCCGAGACCTCGCGTTCTCGATGCACGAGGTCACGAAGCTTTCGACGCGCGACGCTGCGGTGTGGCTGTCGACGCTCGACAATCACTACCTGGGCGCCGTCCGTCCGCTTCGGTTCGACACCGTCGCCTGGTGGGAAGCGCAGGACCAGCGGATCGGTCAGGTGCGGCTGCGGCAGTATTCCCGATCGTTCCAGCGCTACGGCGCGACTGCTGTTGCAGCGATCGAAGACGAGTTGGGCAAGCGGATCATCGCTGGCGAATCGTGGGTCGAGGCGCGCGCCAAGGTGTGGGCCGCCACGCGCGACGTCGTCGGTGACAAGCAGTGGATGGTCGACCGGATACTGCGAACCGAAGTCTCGGCGGCGTACAACGGAACAACGCTCGCCGCCTTGTACGAGGAGGACGACGAGGAGGACGACGACCCCATGATGAAACGGTTGGTCGCAACGTTCGACCGCCGCACGGGTCGCGACTCGGTTTTCGTGCATGGTCAGGTGAAGCGGCTACACGAGAAATTCGAGGACAATATGGGGCGGCAATACGACGCTCCGCCGAACCGCCCGCACGACCGAGAGATCGTCGTTGGGTGGCGCAAGTCCTACGGCCTGGACATGCCCGACTTCGCCGAGGAGACGGCGACAGCCGTGGACGACGACCCCGAGGCCCCGCCGTTCAAGCCGGGGCCGCAGATGGCCGAGGTCAGGCCTGCGCCGCCCCCAGAGCCGCTCCCCGAGCCGATGCGGCCTGCGGCCGGGGTGGAGACGCAGGAGCGCCTGACGACCCGCCAGCGACGCCAGACGGTGGCCGCGATGCGGGCCGCGACCTCGTTCGAGATCGGTCAGCTGCAGCAGTCGACGATCCCCACGCGCGGCGTTCCCCACGACGCGAACTCGATTGCCAGGGCAATCGCACACAACGATTCGGTGCGCGCCCGCATCGAGGCGCTACGCGAGGACGTGATTCGACTCGAACGCGAAGAGCAGACGCTCGCCGCCCAGGAAAGCAGGAATCGTGCCCGGTCCAGGGCCGCCGCGGCACCTCGCCCAGTCCCCGTCCAGTCGGTGCCAGGCCCCGGCCAGGCCCGCAAGATCAAGCGATCGAAACGGCGCGGCGCGTAGGCCTACGCGGCCACCGGCGAGCAGTCGTCCAGCTGCAGGTACGCGCGCGGGTGCCTGGTGTAGACGCCCGCGTGCGGCCCTCGTCGCACGGTGATCGGGCCGTACGGCCCGAAGACGTTGGCGAACGCTCGCACGTCGTCCCCCCAATACGGAACGAGCGATGGAAACGGCGCGGGCATGGGCCTCCCGTTGCGGTCAAGGCATGGTCCGACCTCGTCGTGGCGCCGCAGAGGATCGCGGAGCTTGTTGCCGCCTTTGTCGTAGGCCCCCGAATCTCCGGGCTGCCAAAATGTGATCCGACCACGCCAGTCGCACCATGCGTCGGCCGACGCGATCACGTCGTCCTGACACCAGGCCGTGTCGATGCGCGCGGGCAACAGCGCGATCAGGCTGCACGTCCGCAGCTCACCGGCGAGCTGCCGCATCCGGTTCGTGAACGCCACGATCGCGTCGCCGTACGGCGGATTGCAGTAGACGTTCCCGCGCCACGGAATCGAGAGCCCGTCGATCTCGCCGTTGATGCAGTTCTGCGATGCCGCGACCTGGCTCCACCGGTTCGTCGCCGGGTCCAGATCGATCACGCCACCGAATACGCGGCGCACAAGCTTGAGGAACGCCGGCGGCGTGAGCCAATGTTCGGACGCAGACGATAGGAGCGGAGCCAGATTCGCCATCGCGGGCCAAGATGCGGCACCCAAGGAAAAACCGCAACCGAACACTTGCGCGAGTATCAAGACCAGCACACGATCGATCAGCATGGAAAAAGTGGCAGTCCGAAAGCTGGGCGAAAGGCTCATCCGCCGCGTGACTCGAGCATCCGAGGCGATTTACACGGCGTGGGAACCATCCATCGAAGATGGCACACATGACACGACCGATGATGTCGATGGTGTGCGGTTTGGTCGCGTGGACTCCCGGCGATTCGCTGGCCGACTGGTGGGAGACATCACGGCCGACGTCCAGTCGCGCACGTCGTGGACGATCGCACAGCAAGCCCAGGCCTACGAGATCATCCGACGCGCCTTCCCCGAGTCTGCGCACGGAATGCGCGTCCTTGGTACGATCCGCCTGCTCGGTGATCCGGAGATCGTGGCGGCCAGGTCAGACCCAAAAAAATCGAAGCGGTGATGTTGACGCCACGGCGGATTAGCTGTACCGTTCGTGCATGACGCAACGCAGCGAGCTCGCGAAGCTGGTCTTGGAGATCGGACGGGCGAAGGCCTTCTGGTCCCGCCCGGACCTGTCCGACATCGACCCAGACATGGCCCGGGTGATCTCCGGGCTCGAATCCGCACGCGATGGGGCGGTGTGCCGCCTGTCGTCCGACCTCCGCGACTGGCCGCGATACACCCCCCGGTCGGACGACGAGGTCGAGGCTGCCATGGCAGCCGAGATCAACGCGGCCATCGAATCCGGATGGGAGACATATCGCGCGCACGAACGCGCGGCGTCCGACGAGGTCGATTCGGTCGACCCCGACGACCACATCGACGCCCAGACGGGCGTGGTCGACGAACGCGGACTGTCGCTCGCGCTGGGCCGCTATGCGGCCCAGACCCGCCGCATCACCGAGGCACGGGCGGCGTTCCGGCGGGCGATCGTCCGCCTGGAGACGGCTGTTCGACCGCTGGTCGAGGCCGTCCAGCGGGACGCCAAGCGGGCCGCCGAGCTCGGCGCGATGGCCGAGGCGGCCATCCTGAACGGCAACCGCGCCAAGGCGATCGCCGCACTCCATGAGGCCTGCGCGATTGAGCGCGGGTGGGGAGATGACGAGATCTGGGGCCGCGTGCTCCGGATTGCATCGGCCATGGGGGGCTCGGCCCAGGCCTAAAAAACCGTCATATCGGGGTTGACAGCACGGCGGCTTAGCCGTACCTTTCAACCATGACGACGATGACGATCACCCAGCAAGGCCGCCGCCACTACTTGACCGGGCTCCCCTACGGGGCCCGCAACCTGGCCAAAGAAGCTGGGTGCAATTGGGATCCCCAGGCGAAAGCCTGGTGGACCGGGAAGCGCGACGTGGCCGAGTGCGTGGCCGCGGCAGCCACGTCCGTGGCGACGGCGAACCATGCCGCAGCCATCGGCGAGAGCATCTCCAGGGACGCCCGAGAGATCATCGGGCGCGCGGAGTACGAGGGTAAGACGTACTACCTGCTGGCCTACGGCCAGTCCCGGAGCACCGGGAAGGACTACGCCAAGCTCGCTTTCCGGGACGGATCCCGGGTGTTTTGGGCGAAGGACGCGGCGAAAGTCCGCGTCCTTCGGACCTATCGCGAGAAGACCTCCATCGCTGCGCTGCAGGCCTACGCCGAGCGACGCCGAGCCGAGGACGCTGGCGAGCGCGAATGCCCCATGTGCGCCCGGTTCTGCACGTGCGGCACCAGCTTTTGCGTCCATCACCACGATGGATGCGACCGCTGTGGCGCGGAGCACTGATGCCGATTGTCGTTGACACCACGGCGATCCTGCCGTACCATCTAACCATGACGACGATGACCACCACCGAAGACACCACCACGATCCCGGATTGGGTGCCTCACTACACCCACCGGAACGCATTCACGGACTATCCGTCCATGTGGGCCGATCTGCGGCCCACGCACATAATGCGGGGCCAGAGCCTGGTCGGTCCCGTCTCGGCCATCCGCGTCTCGCGGAACGGTCGAGACGTCTGGGCGATCCGCGGGACATCCGGTCGTGTGTTCGCCACGTGCTCGAACTCCGTAGTGGCACGGAAGCTCATTCGCAGCGCCCAGATCGTCGAGATCTTCGCCGCGGCTCGGGGGAGGTGGGAAGCATGACCATCCGAGAGGAGCTCGCCGCCGCGAAGGCGACATCCCGCCCCGACCCGCTTCAGCGGGAGATCATCCGGGCGGGAATCGTCGCCCAGGCGATCGATGGATCCCTGATCGCGGAAGATCTCCGCTACTGGTACTTCCCGATGCAACCGATGACGGTCGCCCAGGACAAACGGATCGAACTGCTGGAGGCGTTCGGTCTGGTCGAGAATTTGGAGGATCGCGGAATCCGAACAACCGATTTCGGGGAGATGGTCCTGTCCATTCTGGATGACCATTGACCGATCGCCACGTGCTCGAACGCCACCGTGGCGCGCAACCTGCTGCGATCGAGCGAAATCCTGGACCTCGTGATCGCCGCGCGGGCGAACGCGCCAGGATGAAAAAAGGACGATGCGGGTTGACGCCACGGCCGAGTCGCCGTATGACAGGAGCATGGAAACGACGATGACGCCCGCCACCGAAGCCGCTCCCCGCCCCCGCCCCCGCTGCGTCGCGGTGAACGACGAGTGCGACACCTGCAGCCACTGCGGGAAACGAGGATTGAAACGCGTGGCGTGGCTGCTCCACGAAGGCGAGACCGAGGCCGTGCCCTACGGCACCACGTGCGCCGCCCATCTCATGGCTGGCAACGTCGGGCGCAAGCCATCCTACGGAAAGGCAGAGGAGATCCTCGCCGACGAAGTGGCGCGCTACCACGCCGATCGGCTGATGCCGGCGGCTCGATCCGCATGGGATGCGGCCATCGAGCCGGAAATCTACGAAGTAGGCCAGAACGAAGTGGTGCGGATTGGGCCGGCGGCCGTGGGCGTGGTCCGTGGCCTACCGCGCGAACAGGCCATCGCCCAGGCCGTCCGGATGGCCCGGGCGACATTCGCCGCACGCAAGGCCGTGGCTGGCCTGGACGTCATGCATTTTCGCGTGTTCGCGCTGATCCGCGACTCGCTGGCGTTTGAACTGTAGGCCGATCGGCGGGCGGCCCTGCATTCGGGGCCGTCGAAAGATCCGCCGACGCCTGTTGACGGCACGGCGGATCTGCCGTATGCTTTGGTCAAGATGTTGGAGACGCGCTCCCGGGTCGGGGGGGTCGCGGACGGGGAACTATGGGTCAAAGCCCACGCGTCTCGCGCGCCTCGCGGCGAACAAACTCCGAGACGACCAGGTTGTCACCCCGCCCGCACCGCCCGACTACCCAACCATGACGAGGAGGGCCACCGACACGACCATCGCCAACACCATCCTCGCCACGATGGTGCGCAACAAGGCGCTCTACAGGCA
>Ga0079224_100007639_pt1 | contig 14541 bp, 14 predicted proteins | sample Stecom2015_FD_80414 | JGI IMG/M metagenome (GOLD analysis project Ga0079224, IMG submission 80414) | Agricultural soil microbial communities from Utah to study Nitrogen management - Steer compost 2015 | ecosystem: Environmental > Terrestrial > Soil > Agricultural land | place: USA: Utah...
AATAGCTGTTTCGTTCCTTTTTGATATTGTTCCTTAATCTGATGTACGATATCAGGTGCCATGGAAGCGATTCCGATGGTCCAACCGGCATGAACTGCCGCCTTCGGATCCTTCGAAAAAACGTAATCAAATTGGGTGCTATCATTCAATTGCAATACGCCTTTCGCGGGTACCATTGCTGAATAAAAATTTTCTAACCAGCTTACGGGGTCATTAATCGTTCCTCGGATAGAAACTGCCATTATTTGTTTATCACGACTGAGCCAAAGGTCCCATCGATTCTTTAAGCCCGCCTCTTTTGATCGATAAATGCGCTCATAATTCATAGGAGGCTCCAAATAATTGGGCCCCGGTTTAAGTGTATCGCCTTGTGAAGAAGAAATCTTTAGTAAAGTAAGATACTCTTGTTTATCAAACCCAGGCTTTAAGCTTTGCGCACGGAGGAGTCCAATATGTACGTTCAGTAGAAGCCAAATGGCAATAAAATATCGCTTCATATCTTGTTTTCTCTTTATGGAAACGCTACTAAATCTATAAAGTTTTATTCGCTTTTGTTTATCTTGCGGAAAAAATTACGTATTCCTAAAACATCCGAGGTCCAACCATCACTATGAGGAAATTATTGAAAAGTCTGTATTTTCAGGTTATTATAGCGATCATTATTGGTGTATTAATTGGTCATTATTATCCCAAAGTAGGCGAATCACTTAAACCGCTCGGAGATGGCTTCATCAAGCTCGTAAAGATGATTATTGCGCCGCTCATTTTCTGTACGGTGGTATTGGGCATTGCCGGCATGCAGAACGTGAAGAAGGTAGGGAAAGTGGGACTAACGGCCATTATTTATTTCGAGGTAATGACCAGCATTGCGTTGCTTTTGGGGATGGCGATCGTAAACATTTTACAACCCGGTACCGGGATGAACATTGATCCCGCGTCCTTGGATACTTCCTCGGTAGAAAGCTATATCACGGAAAGCAAACACCAGGATAGTCTTAAGGATTTTTTGTTGCATATCATACCGGATAATGTCATTGGTGCTCTTGCCCAAGGAGATTTGCTGCAGGTGCTCTTTTTCGCAATCTTGCTTGGTTTTGGCTTATCGAAAATCGGAAAAGCAGCAGAACCGGTGATGACCGTTTTGCAATCCTTTCTGAACGGAATATTTGCCGTGATTAAGATCATTATGCGTGCGGCTCCTATAGGCGCTTTGGGAGCAATGGGTTTTACTATTGGTAAATACGGCTTGAACTCCTTAACGCAGCTAGGCATGCTTATGCTCTGCTTTTATCTTACTTGTCTTATTTTTATCTTTCTGATTATCGGAGCAGTCCTCTACTTTAACGGCTTTAGCGTTTGGAAAGTCTTAAAATACATTAAAGAAGAGTTATTGATTGTTTTGGGGACCTCCTCTTCTGAGTCTGCGCTACCCGGCATTATGCAGAAATTAGAGCGGGCAGGCTGTTCAAAACCCGTTGTGGGCTTGGTTATTCCAACAGGCTATTCCTTTAATTTAGACGGTACCTCAATATACTTAACCATGGCAGCAATTTTCATTGCGCAGGCACTTAATATGCACATGAACTTCAATCAACAATTAACCCTTTTATTGGTTCTTTTACTCACTTCAAAAGGGGCCGCCGGTGTAACGGGCAGCGGATTTATCATCCTAGCCGCAACGCTTCCAATGGTTGGTCATGTTCCCGTCGAGTCCGTTGCGCTGGTTTTTGGGATCGATCGTTTTATGAGCGAAGCCAGAGCGCTAACCAATATTATAGGCAACACGGCGGCAACGCTCGTTATTGCAAAATGGGAAAAAGAAATTGATCTTGAGCAAGCAGTAGAGATACAACGATAGGGTGTCCAGCCATCAGCACTGTCCGAAAACGGACACCCAATGCCCGTTTCCGAACGTAAAGCATCATCCCGCTTTAATAACAGCTTGTAAATAAAACAGATAAGTTTTTGGCTTATCCTGTGTATTCTTTTGGCATAAGAAATTTTGCATGAACACACTTAAAAGAGCGATATTATTTTTTCTATATATACTCCCGTTAATTACGCATGGTCAAGACTCGGTTAAAACACACTACAATCTAGAAGAATGTATCGCACTGGCGCTCAAAAACAATGCGGAGGCACAGAAAAGTGCTAACAGCAGCCAAGCTGCTTCATTAGATTTGAAACAAGCTAAAGCGGCCTTATTGCCTACGCTCAGTGGAAGCTTAGATCACAATATTAACACAGGTTTTTCAACAGACCCCATAACAAACGCGATTGTTTCTGAAAATATAACATCGGGAAATCAGCGGCTGAATACAAACATGGTTTTATTCAACGGCCTTAATTTGCTTAGAACCATTCGACAACAGGCCTTCGCTTATAAAGCTACCCAAATGGATGAGCAGCGGATAAAAGATAACCTAACGATGGACGTGATCCTCGCGTACTTGCAGGTCATTACAGCAAAAGATGCGCTGGAGCAGTATAAACAACAACGAGATGTCACCAAAAAACAACTGGAACGTTTAGCCATTCTAAATAGGGACGGAGCAGTTGCTCCGGGAGAATATTATGATGTAAAGGGACAGTTTTCCGGTGATCAAATTACAGTATTAACCGGTGAAAATACGCTTAGAACAAATGTAATCGTGCTGACACGCTTATTAAATATCCCTTATAGCCAAGCGCTTTCATTTGAACCGATTAATCAACTACCTGATGTTTCCAGTGCGTCATTAAGTCAAGAGGCCCTTTATGAAAGAGCCGCTGCTTCACTTGGAACTTTAAAGGCGGCCCAATTCTGGAAAGAGAGCGCTGAATATCAACTGAAAGCGACTCGTTCTTTATATTTTCCAACATTATCCCTCGGGGCCAACTTAACTAGTCGATACTCAAACGCTGACGAAAATAGAGGGACCTACATGGATCAAATTCAGGACAATTTAGGAAAGGGCGCGGGATTGACCTTGAGCATCCCTATTCTAGATGGCTTTAGAAGAAGAATTAATGTCTCCAGGGCCAAACTTGAATTAAGAAACGCGGAGATTGATCTTGAGAACACAGAGAATAATTTACAACAGCAAACAGCACAGGTGTTGATCAATTTACAGACAGCCAAAGAAAAATACCTGGAAATCCGTGAGCAAGTAGAAGCTTACAAAGAGTCCTTCCGCGTGGCGGAAGTTCGTTTCGAAGCGGGGGACATTAATTCAGTTGAATTCCTTCTTCAAAAAACAAAATATGATCAAGCGAATATCAGTTTAGTGGTAGCTCAATATGAATGGCAACTGAGACAGCGTATTGCGAACTACTATAACGGTCAGCGCTAAGCAAGGATCAAGCAAAATCAGCTCATGCTATCAGGCTAAGCAAAAAAATTTATAAATTGCGGATGTTATGGGCAATATTGATTTTAGCTTTTTCAACATCCGCCTACTGGATGTAATTGATATCTTTTTGGTAGCTATCATCATCTATTACATTTATAACCTCATCAGGGGAACCATTGCGGTAAATATCCTGATCGGACTATTCATTATCTATTTAGCCTATTTAGTGGTAAAGCAATCGCAAATGCGCTTGCTTACCGAAATATTTGGTGGCTTTATCAGTGTCGGTTCCATTGCATTAATTGTTGTGTTCCAGCAGGAAATAAGGCGATTTTTAATTCATATCGGAAAGAACATCAGCTTTAGACGAAATAAAAAACTTTGGTCACTTTTCCTGGGAAAGAAAGAGATCGAAAAAGACAATACCGCTCGATTAAAACCTATTATTGATGCTTGTAGGAGTATGTCCAAATCACGGACCGGTGCGCTGATCGTTTTCTCTAAATTTTTTGATGAGGAATACTATCAGAATAGCGGCGAATTTATAGATGCCGAAATTTCAAAACGCTTATTAGAAAGCATTTTTCAAAAAAACAGTCCACTACACGACGGAGCCCTGGTTATTGTGGATTTTAGAATCAAAACAGCCAGTTGTATCCTACCTTTATCCGATAGCGAAGACCTTCCGCTCCAATTTGGCCTGCGGCACCGCGCCGGTATTGGCGTTACCGAAATGAGTGATGCGGTTGCGGTTATTGTGTCTGAAGAAACGGGCGAGATTTCATATGCCAAACAAGGAAATGTTAATATGAATATTACGCATGAGGAACTTGAACGTCTTTTAAATGAGGATGTGTAGCTTCATCGCAGACCCGCCCTGTTAACAAAAAAAAGCCCTCAAATTCTTTTGAGAGCCTACAAATAAGATAATTATTGGTTCTTAGCAGTACTCGTTGAAAGCAGCTACCAAGTTGTCTGCGATCATCTGCGCAGGTCTGCCTTCAATGTGATGCCTTTCAATCATATGCACTAATTTACCATCTTTGAATAAAGCCATTGATGGCGAGGACGGTGGATAAGGTAACATATAGTTCCTTGCCTTATCTACTGCATCTTTCTCCATGCCCGCAAAAACGGTTACTATCTTCGCAGGTTTCTTCTCGTTTTGAATAGCAGCCTTAGCTGCCGGACGAGCATTTGCTGCCGCACAGCCACATACTGAATTTACGACAACAAAAACAGTTCCCTCACTATTAATCGCCGCATCAACTTCTTCAGGCGTTTTAAGTTCCTCAAAGCCTACAGCAGTCAACTCTTTGCGCATAGGCTCAACCAAATATTCTGGATACATCTTTTCCTTTTTTATGTTTATATAATAAAGCAAAGATACTAGATATGAACCGCATGGGCAATACAGCTATTTCAACATAATGTCAGATTATATACTCGGGGACAAGCAGGTAGTTACTTCTCCGAATCTATCTTTTTCTGATCTGACCTTGCTTTAAATTCTGCTTCTACTTTTGCCTGGAATGCTTCAGAACGCCGTGCCAATGCAGCTGCTTTTTTTACAAGCGCTTCCTGCTTTGCTTTAAATTCAGGTGTTTCAAATTGCTTTTGAAAAACTTCAGCCCGCTTGCTTAAATCGTTCGACCTCTTTTCGAGGGCTTCTCTTTTTGCCTTTACTTCGGGGCTATTCATTTTCTCTTCAATTTGTTTAGAAAGGTCTTCCAGTTTCCTGCTCTTCTCTTCCATTTCCTTTTCTTTCTGCTTCCACTCATTTGATTTAAAATAGGTGGAATCGTGGCCCCTCATCGCACGAAGCCCCATCTCTTGTGCTTGTTCTTGTACATCTTTCATAGCTGCTTTCCACTCAGGAGAGTTAAAAAGCTCGGTCGTGCTCAGCTGCGCTAGTTCCGCTGCATTTTGGCTCAGATCTTTTTGAAAAGTCATCCATTCGGGCGTCTCAAATTGCTTCGCTACTACTTCCCCTATTTCTTTGCCATTAGCTTCAATCTCTCGCTGCAAGGTTTTCCACTCAGGAGAAGAGAATAACTTTACCACACTTTCAGTTACTTTTAATTCGTCCAAGGTATCTGGTTTCGATGGGGGTGCCAAGGGTGCTGTCGGTGCAAGAGGCGCTAAGGAAGGAAGAGGCTCCAATGTTTCCGCAGAAGGACGACGAGGAATAATGGGCAAAGGCGGTGTAGGACGATCTGCTTCTGCCAATACAGGAGGCTTAGGCGGATGCGGTACAGTGTCATTAGCGGGACTGACCCAGGCCAAGCCTAAGGCTCCTGCAATTAAAAGTGCCATTGCGCTCAATTTATGGCGTATATTTAATGTTGTAGTTTTCATAATGGTTATTCTTTTAATTCGTTGAAGAAGATGTTCTTTATTGTTAAAGGCCCCTAAAGCTAGAGACGGTGAATTTTTCGTGCGAGCACTTTCAAGAGATAGCAAGGCATAAGCATATACCATAGCATCTCCTCCGTAATTAAGCACTTCGTCATCGCAGGTATATTCTCTCTCCTTTTCGAGCATTCTACATAATATTCGTACAAAAGGATTAAAGAACAAAATTGCTTCAACCAAACATTTTAACATGTTAAGCACATAATCATTTCTACGGATATGACTAAGCTCATGAATGAGTATGGTTTCTACTTGTTTAAGGTCAAGAGCTGATAATGCCGCTATTGGAAATAAAATAAGGGGCTTGAAATATCCAATAACTGTTGGAATCTCTACCTTTGCGGAAAGGTAAAAACCAACCTTTTTCCGTATACCCATCGTTTCATTGAGGCGGGTAAATATCCTTTCCCAAGGTTCCGGGACACCCCCTTTCTCTGCCCTTCTTAATTGGATAATCCCCAAGTACCCAACCATTAAAACCGTGAATTGTATACACACCCCTAGTATATAGAAAAGGCCCATATACGGAAAGTAGCGTTCTAATATCAATAAACTATCGCTATTTCCATTGGCCACCGAAACAGCGATTCCTTCTAATGAAACGGGGAGCTGCGTCTTACCAATTGCTGTAGAGCCGGGCAGGTAACTGATGAAGGTTCCAATGAAAGCAAACAGCAATACACCTAAAAAGGTAAATAAGAGATTTACTTTTTCCTTTGCTGATAAATAAAAAACAGACACCAACACATAGGCCATCCCCGCTAATAAGGCGCCTTGCCACAACGAGTGCAGCAGACTCCAACCAAGTGCATAAATTAAGGGTGCTAAGTTCATTTTCTTTATTTTTTATTTTCCAAATCGTTTAACAACTGCCGTATTTTCGCTAACTCGGAATTGCTCGCACGATGGTTTCCAAGCGCCTGCATAACCAAACGTGTTGCAGAGCCATCAAATAAATCCTTTATAAATTTATTGACCAACTGTTGTTCCGCAACATCCCTGCTTACCGCAGCCCGATAAACGTGAGTCTTATTACTTTCATCGCGTGCCACCAGTCCTTTCGTATGCATAATTTGCATAAATTTTAAAATAGTGGTATATCCGACATCTTTATCGGAAGCAAATTGTTCATGCACCTGCCTAACGGTACAATCGCCTTGCTCCCACAAAATCTTTAAGATTTCCAATTCACTTTCCGTTGGTTTTATCGTTTTCATTAGCCTCCTGGTTTTCGCTCGCAATCGTTGTCTATAATATATACTTTATCATTACGAAGTATTTCGTAGGTAAATATACGAAGAGTTTCGTATATCCAAAATTATTTAGGATATTTTAACAGATTGCGCTCACTTTTCCTGTCGTCTTGATGCGTACCTTTATTTTGATAGCCACAAAGCGTATATGTAATATTACCTATTGCCAACACAATTCCTCCTAAATAGTTAGTAACTTTGCAGAATATTAAACATAGAAATGCATGCTCCATAAAGGAGTTTTGTCAGATCATTAACAATTTATATCAATAAACTATGTCATCAGTAGAGACAACGTATGTGCCCTATAAGGTTAAAGATATTAGCTTAGCAGCATGGGGGCGTAAAGAAATCGAATTAGCAGAAGCCGAAATGCCCGGTTTAATGGCTCTGCGTGAAGAATACGGAACATCAAAACCTTTAGCGGGCGCTCGTATCGCCGGTTGTTTACACATGACGATCCAGACCGCTGTTTTAATCGAAACGCTAGTTGCTTTAGGAGCGGAAGTCAGTTGGTCATCCTGCAATATCTTTTCCACACAAGATCATGCCGCCGCCGCTATTGCTGCCGCAGGTATTTCAGTATATGCATGGAAAGGCTTAACGGCCGAAGAGTTCGATTGGTGTATTGAGCAAACGTTGTTCTTTGGTGAAGAGCGAAAACCGCTCAATATGATATTGGACGATGGTGGGGATCTTACCAATATGGTATTCGATAAATACCCGGAATTAATCAAAGGTATCAGAGGTTTATCGGAAGAAACGACTACCGGGGTACATCGCTTATACGAGCGCATGAAAAAGGGAACGCTTCATTTACCGGCTATCAATGTGAATGATTCGGTGACCAAATCGAAATTCGACAATAAATATGGATGTCGTGAATCTTTAGTTGACGCAATCCGGAGAGCTACTGACTTGATGTTGGCAGGAAAAGTCGCTGTTGTTGCGGGCTATGGTGATGTGGGCAAGGGATCTGCAGAATCATTGAGCAGCGCAGGTGTACGGGTTATTGTAACTGAAATAGATCCAATCTGTGCTTTGCAGGCCGCAATGGAAGGTTATGAAGTAAAAAAATTCGCGAACGCCGTTAAAGAGGCGGATATTATTGTTACTACCACCGGTAATAAAGATATTGTTCGCGCAGAACACTTTCCGCTAATGAAGGATAAAGCAGTTGTATGTAATATCGGACATTTTGATAACGAAATTGATGTTGCTTGGTTAAATAAGAATTATGGTCACACCAAGATCGAAATAAAGCCACAGGTTGATAAATATACGATTGACGGAAAAGACATTATTCTCTTGGCAGAGGGCAGATTGGTTAACTTAGGTTGCGCAACGGGCCATCCTTCGTTTGTGATGAGTAACTCATTCACCAATCAGACGCTCGCACAAATTGAGCTGTGGACGAATACGGCTCAATATGAAAACAAGGTTTACACCTTGCCCAAACATTTGGATGAAAAAGTTGCCCGCCTACATTTAGCTAAAATCGGTGTAGAGTTGGATGAACTTAACGAAGAACAGGCCGCCTATATCGGTGTATCGGTGGAAGGTCCCTATAAGCCAGATCATTATAGATATTAAGTAAAAAAGGAGCTGAGCTCCTTTTTTACTTTTCTCCTTTTAGTATATCATAAACATTTGCCAAGTAGGCAGATTCCGTTAATACTTCTTTTATATCTTCCCACTCGTCTTCTGTAAATGCTAGGCTAATTTCGTCTGCGGCAGAGTGCATCAGTAACCGATGTTCTCCATCAGGGAAACAGATCGAACGTTGTTGAAATACGTACTTTTTAATGTGCGCCAAAAATAAATAAAACTCTTGCTGTTTAAAATTCAACAGAACGTTGTTATGCCAAATAAAAAACATACCACATTCGGTACACTGACTAACCGTTGTTCTGTTTGATTGACATAATATTCTCGTGTTACACATATATTTGGCTTATTGTGCCTGCTTTAGCCATGCCTTAAGCATGGCTAAACAGGACTTTTCGAAATATTCAACTGTTCTCGTTCTTTTGAATACACAAATATATGTTTATTTTTAATCATTCTAAATAACAATTAGCTTGTGACATTGAGATTACAAATCTGGGCTGTAGAGTAGAAGAGCGTTTTAGCTCGTAGCCTTGTATTTGAAAGCAACATTCTCTATGTTTGTCTAATAGTCTATTATATCATGACAAAGCTTTCAGTTAATATAAATAAAGTAGCTACCTTGCGGAACAGCCGTGGGGGCAACAATCCCAATGTACTACAAGTAGCGCTGGATTGCGAAAAATTTGGTGCACAGGGAATCACCGTGCATCCTCGCCCCGACGAAAGGCATATACGCTATCAGGATGTTTATGATCTAAAGGCCGCTATTACAACAGAGTTTAATATTGAAGGAAATTGTAGGGAGAAAAAATTTGTTGACTTGGTGCTCGCCAATAAGCCAACCCAAGTAACACTCGTTCCTGACGAACAGGGACAAATAACCTCTAATCACGGATGGGATACGATAGCCAATCAATCTTACCTGAAAGAGATGTCAGCACTCTTTAAAGACGCTGGGATACGGGTTTCGATCTTTGTAGATCCGGATCCCAAAATGGTAGAAGCAGCAGCGAGTACCGGTACAGACCGTATTGAATTATATACAGAAGCTTACGCTACCAATTATTACAAAAATCCCGCGGAGGCCGTTCAACCTTATGCGGAGGCAGCGAAGCTCGCACATGAATTGGGTTTAGGACTAAATGCCGGGCATGACCTCGATTTGCATAATCTGCAATACTTTCGCAGCCAAATTCCGCACCTATTGGAAGTAAGCATCGGACATGCTCTTATAGCAGATGCGCTCTATCTAGGTTTGGAAGAAACCATTAAGCGCTATAGAGCCCAATTGAGCTAGAAAGGTATAAGGCAGAAGGTTTAAGGAAATACCCTACACCGTAAAGCCTTATACCTTACCACCTTTCTTAGTATTGTTCCAAGGCAGAGAAAAAGAAACTTCCCTCAATAGCTGCATTTTCATCTGAATCAGATCCATGTACCGCATTTGCCTCGATGGATTTAGCATATTTATTTCGAATGGTTCCCGCCTCCGCTTTACTTGGATCAGTTGCACCAATCAATTTCCGAAAATCTTCCACGGCATTCTCTTTCTCCAAAATAGCTGCTACGATGGGCCCGGAACTCATAAAAGCCACCAAATCTTTGTAAAAAGGGCGTTCTTTATGTACGGCATAAAAAGCGCCTGCAGTTCCACCTGTTAAGTGCGTATACTTCATTGCAACAATCTTGAACCCTGCTTCGACAATGTCGTTTAAAATTGCCCCGATATAGCCATTGTTAACTGCATCGGGTTTGATCATGGTAAAAGTTCTATTAGTAGCCATCTATTTAAATTCTAATTTTTGCAAAAATAAGCTTTTATGTCCACTTTGTTTCCTTATTTCAAATATTGTCCATATATATGTAAGTACGAATTTTTCTTTTGAATATCTAAGAAAAAAATTAATAGCTTTGCAATCTTTAAAACACTGCATGTTAACGATTACCACGCTGAAACAAATATTAGCCGAACCCAAAAGTATAGTTATAACAACTCACTATAAGCCTGATGGAGACGCTTTAGGATCGTCTTTGGCTATGTTGTTGTGGCTAAAAGCCCATGGACATCAAGCGCGCCTAATTGTACCATCAGATTATCCATCCTTCTTAGCATGGATGCCCCACCAGGAAGAAGCAATCATTTATACAGAAAACAAAGCACTCGCAGATAAGCTGATCGCAGAGTCTGATTTAATTTTTTGCTTGGATTTTAACGGTCTTGCGCGTACACATGACATGCAGCCTATTTTAAGTACAAGCCAAGCCGCAAAAGTGATGATTGATCATCATTTGGATCCGGAAGGCTTTGACCAATTCAGACATTGGAACCCCGAATCAGCCGCAACGGCGTACCTAGTATATGATTTTATTGTTAATCTGCTGGATGACCGATCGTCGATCACACCGGAAATTGCAACTTGCTTGTATACCGGTATTATGACTGATACAGGTTCCTTTCGTTTCCAATCTACTACCGTAGAAGTGCACTTGGCGATAGCCGACCTGATTTCTTTGGGCGCAAAGAACGCCGAAATACATGAGCGGGTATACAATAGCTCTTCAGAAAATAGATTGAAGTTTTTAGGCTTTTGTTTACTCAATCGCTTGGTGGTACTCCATGAATACAATACCGCCTATTTCGCCATAACAAAAGAGGATTTAACCCGTTTTAATATCGTCACAGGCGATACAGAGGGTTTGGTCAATTACGCCCTGTCCATTAGTGGCATAAAGCTCGCCGCCCTTATCATTGATCGTACCTATCAAATCAAATTATCCCTACGTTCTGTTGGGACCTTTCCTGCAAACGAAATTTGTGCTAAATATTTCAACGGTGGAGGGCATCGCAATGCGGCCGGCGGTCATGATGATCATCCTTTAGAGCGGGTGGTTGAAAAATTTAAAGCAGTTCTTCCCGCTTATAAGGAACAACTTATGGATAATTAACAATATGTACAGAACTATACAGAAAATTTAAAACAGTAAAAGAAAGCAAATAATGAAAAGAACATCCCTTATTTTAGGTTTGGCAGCTTTAACAGGATTGGGAGCTACGTCATGCCAAAGTTTCAAAGACGGTGCAGGTGGCATGCAATATAAAATTGTAAAAGAAGAGGGAAAAACTAAAATCAAAGAAGGTGATTTTATTTCCCTTGGTGCAGTAATCTCTACCGAAAACGACTCGGTTCTCAATAGCAGCTATGAAATGGAGCAACCTTTCTATTTGGCAGCACAGAAATCTATGTATCCCGGCGACATCTTCACGGCTTTATCCATGTTGGGAGAAGGAGATAGTGCCGTGTTCAGATTGAATATTGATACCATGGTAGCAAAAACGGGCCAACCTCGTCCTCCATTTAAAGGACAATACATTGTACATACGTTCAAGATCAACAAAGTCATCCCTAAAGGAACGCTTACAGACAGTGTCTTCAACCAGGAGGTAGAAAAATATATTGCCCAAGATCGCGAAAAAGCAAAGAACGCGGAAGCAGGAAAGATCGAAAACTATATTAAGAAAAACAATCTTGAAGTCAAAACGACAAGCTCGGGCCTCAAATACTCGATCGAAAAAGAAGGGACCGGTAACAAACCAAATGTAGGCGATACCGTTGTCGTACATTATACCGGTAAGTTTTTGGGCGGAAAGATCTTCGATTCAAGCGTTAAAGAGGACGCAAAAAAAGGAAACGTATACAATCAAATGCGCGAACCATACGATCCGATTCGTATTCCGATCGGTGTAGGAGCCGTTGTTCCGGGCTGGGATGAAGGATTAGCTTTATTATCTAAAGGTGCTAAAGCAACCTTGGTCTTGCCTTCAAAATTGGCTTATGGTGAGCATGGAAGCATGGGTATTCAACCTTACACGCCCTTGGCTTTCACCGTAGAAATTGTTGACATCGTTCCACAAAAAGCAAAACCGGCACCAACTGCCGCAGCACCGGACACACCCGCAACTGCTAAAAAATAATGATAAAGCCCGTCGCATTTCGATGGGCTTTTTTGTTTTTGTTCGGCTCATGACTGACCGTCTTTAAGTTTTTTTATATAAGTTTGCCCATATGCAACTTACCGACACCCATACGCATATTTACTATAATGAAGGAAGCGCATTAGAGGAACAGATCGTGCGTTGTAGGGAGAACAACATTACCCGTTTATTTCTACCCAACGTGGATAATGAATCGATCGAAAAAGTTTTTCATGTAACAGATACGTACCCTGATATGTGTTATCCAATGTTGGGACTACATCCATGTAGTGTCAAGGATGACTTCAAGGAGGAGTTGGCTCTGATTGAAAAAGCACTATTAGCAAAATCAGTGGTAGCAATCGGTGAAATAGGCCTTGATCTTTATTGGGACAAATCAACACTTCCGCAACAGCAAGAAGCTTTCCGAATACAGGTCGCTTGGGCAAAAGAACGTGGTCTCCCCATCGTTATTCATTGCCGTGAAGCCTTTGACGAGCAATTCGCTTTACTGGAGGAACTGAAGGACGACAAATTATTCGGGATCTTTCATTGCTTTACCGGCAGCTTGGAGCAAGCACAACATGCTATCTCCCTGGGCTTCTATTTAGGTATTGGGGGAGTTGTTACCTTTAAAAATGCGGGTCTCGATAAAGTAGTTGAACAGATAGACTTGAAGCATATCGTCCTCGAAACAGATGCGCCCTATTTGGCGCCCGTTCCCTTTCGCGGAAAACCAAATGAGAGTAGTTATCTTATCCACGTAGCACAGAAAGTTGCCGATTTACACGGCATAGCGATAGAGGAAGTAGCAAATATGACCACTCAAAACGCACTGCATGTTTTTGGAATGTAACTATTTCACTGCTACAAATAGGTCTGATGGACGAGGAGAACCATACGCATTATATTGCATATACTTGTGTCCAAAGGAGCTCCAAAACGAATACTTGTGAAAAAAGACGATTTTATCTAAGTTTACAATGCCTTGAACCTGGGCAAAACGAGCTCTGTTAAGAGATGCAACGCTAATTTACATGAACAATATACTGATATTATACACTGGGGGAACAATAGGAATGGTTACTGATGAGACATCAGGAAGCTTTGTTCCTTTCAACTTCGAATTGATACATAAAAATGTACCTGAACTAAGTCGCCTAAACTATAACCTGTCTATTCACTCTTTTGATCCTATCATCGACTCGTCCAACATGCAACCGGCCATATGGGTGCAAATGGCGGAGCTTATTAAAGATAACTATGACTTATATGATGGCTTTGTAATCTTACATGGTTCGGATACGATGGCATTTTCTGCTTCCGCTTTAAGTTTTATGCTGGAAGGTTTGCAAAAACCGGTGATTTTTTCGGGTTCTCAGCTACCTATCGGCGAAATTAGAACCGATGCCCGCGAAAATTTGATTACAGCGCTGGAAATCGCTTCAGCGAAAAAGCATGGACGCTCCCTAATACAAGAAGTGTGCATCTATTTTGATAGTAAATTGTTTCGCGGGAATCGCTCCTTTAAATATAATTCGGCGAAATTCGAAGCTTTCCGGTCGCCAAACTACCCGGTTTTAGTCGAGGCAGGCGTGCACTTGAAATACAATCGCCCCGCATTGATGAATAATACCGGTAAAGATTTTATTTTACATACCAGGATAGACAATTCGATATCAGTCCTCAAGTTATATCCGGGTATCAGTAAAGAAGTTGTTAAGGCCGTGCTGGAATCCAATGCACGTTCCGTTATTATGGAAACCTTTGGCTCCGGCAATACCACAACGGCTACTTGGTTTCTGGATATGCTTAGAGCAGCTATTCGCGATGGGAAGAATATTGTTAATATTTCACAATGTAAGGTAGGTTCTGTTGAATTAGGCCGATATGAAACCAGTCAATGGCTAAAGGAAATGGGCGTACTCAGTGGTTTTGATATGACTTTCGAAGCGGC
>Ga0079224_100007640_pt1 | contig 14540 bp, 10 predicted proteins | sample Stecom2015_FD_80414 | JGI IMG/M metagenome (GOLD analysis project Ga0079224, IMG submission 80414) | Agricultural soil microbial communities from Utah to study Nitrogen management - Steer compost 2015 | ecosystem: Environmental > Terrestrial > Soil > Agricultural land | place: USA: Utah...
CGTAGCTGTAGGAAAAAAGGGGATGTGGTTATAACTTGCCTGAGCCAGAATCTCAATCTTTTCAATAATATTATTCAATCCGGTACCTAAAACAACACCCACATCGGCCGGGCCAAAACCCTGTGATTGTAAGAATTTTAGAGTTCTTTCGAGTTTCTCTCTCATAACTGCAAACTAAAAATCCCCGGCTAACGGGGATTTGTTAGTGGTACCTCCAGGAATCGAACCAGGGACACACGGATTTTCAGTCCGTTGCTCTACCAACTGAGCTAAGGTACCTTCTCATTCTGTCATTGCTTTATACCACAACGCTACTTATTGTGAAAGCGGATGCAAATATAAAGTTATTTTATTTGGTACAAAAAAAATAAAAAAGTTTTTGTATTGAAAAATACCGATAAAAATAAATCAAATGTTACTTTTGCATACCATTCTCATTTTCAATGAAAATACTAGCTATTGACATAGGAAACACCTTCTTAAAATTAGGCGTCTTTCACAACAATTTTCTCTTAGAGAAATATGTGGTGACCCACTCTCAACTCCCTGAAACGACTCAAAAAATTAATCAAACACACCCTGAAATAGAAAAAGCAGTGGTATGTGCTGTAGGAAGATTTCCCCAAAACACCGAGCGAACTCTGGCCGATTTTTGGGAGGTTTTTAAAATAACCTCAGATTTTCCGGTGTCTTTTCAGATTAATTATGAAACTCCGAAGACATTGGGTGTAGACAGATTGGTTTTGGCCGCTGCCGCATACAATCAATTTCCCAATAAAAATGTACTGATTATAGATGCCGGCACCTGCATTACCTACGATTTTATGGATGAACACGGGGTTTATCAGGGCGGAGCTATATCTCCCGGCGTACGACTTCGATATAAGTCACTTAACGACTACACACAGCAGTTGCCCCTACTGGACGCATCTGCACCGAAACATTTAATAGGAAAATCGACCGAAAGTTCTATTCATTCGGGGGTGATTAATGGAATTGTATTTGAGATAGATGGTGTAATCGCCAATTACAAGCTGTTATATAAAGATTTAACAGTAATTTTAACAGGTGGAAATACTGATTTTTTGCAGGATAAATTAAAAAATAGCATATTTGCCAATTCAAATTTTCTGTTAGAAGGATTAAACTTCTTATCAGATTTTATAAAAAGTAATGATATATAGGCTTTTAACAGCGGTTTTATTTTTTTCGATTACACTTTCAGCCCAGAATAATACCTCTTCACCCTATTCTTTTTTTGGGATAGGATTGTCTGAGTTTAACGGAACTGTAGAGAACAGAAGTATGGGCGGGCTGGGTATTTATTCGGATAGTATCCGGGTAAACATTCAAAACCCTTCGGGATGGTCGCATTTTAAGCTGGTAAACTTTTCCGTAGCCTCAGCTTATAACTACAATACTCTCAAATCAGAAAAAAATACGGGTGTAGTAACAAACACTTCTGTGAATTATGTGGTAATGGGAATTCCTGTGAGTAAAAAAGCAGGTGTAAGTTTTGGGTTAATGCCGAATACCACTGTAGGCTATTCATTGTCCTCTATGGAAAATCAAACCATATTGTTTAATTCGGGCGAAGGAGGTACCAACAAAGTATTTTTGGGTGCCGGTTACCAGCTCACTCCCGAGCTCAGTATTGGGGCCGAAGCAGCCTATAATTTTGGAGAAATCGAAAATACAACCATTTTTTCGCATGACGAAGTGCAATACGGCACAAAAGAATATAACCGATCTACTCTTTCGGGTTTTAGTTTTGGTTTAGGCACCACCTACAAAAAGAATATTTCACAGCGTCTTCAAATGACAGCTGCCGCTACATATGGATTTCAATCCGATTTGAAATCGGAAAACTACCGACGCTTATCCAGTGTTTTATTAATAAGCGAAACCATTCACGGCGAGATTGACGGAATGGACGTAGCTGTGGAAAACACAAAACTTACCATACCTTCACAATTTAGTATCGGCGCCGGAATTGGAGAGCCCAAAAAATGGTTTGTTGGTTTAGAATATTATTCTAAACAAAAAAACGGATATATTAATAGGACAATAACATTAACCGATGTAGATGTCAAAAACTCATCGAGTATTCGTCTTGGAGGACACTACGTACCTGATTATCGTTCATTTTCAGGATATTTTAAAAAGATGACCTACCGCGCCGGCGTAAGGTTTGAAGACACCGGTTTGGTTATTAAACGAGAGAACATAAACGAGTTTGGCATATCTTTTGGAGTTGGGCTTCCTGTAGGACGCTTGTTCTCCAATGTCAACATCGGTTTTGAGGTGGGAAAAAGAGGAACCACCAATGCCGGTTTGGTACAAGAAAACTTTATAAGCACTTTTATAGGTCTTACACTTAATGACAGATGGTTTGTTAAAACACTGTACGATTAAACTATATATACTAATTTTAAAATTTGATTAAAATGAAATTCTTTTTAGCTTTTTTGACAATCGCATTTTCAGCGCCTTTAATGGCGCAAGACTGTATGTTGTCACACACTCTTTTTACAGACCAAGCCAAAATAGAAAATTATGAAGCGGCTTATCCTTACTTACTTGAATTGAGAAAAAATTGCCCCTCCTATCATATCACTACCTATCAATATGGCGACCGCGTGTATAAAGACAGGTTAGAAAAAGCCAATGCTTCTGAAAAACTATCCGTTTTTAATGAATATAAAGAATTTTATCAAGAGCGGTTTAAATATTTTCCTGACAATACTCCCGAAGGAAAAATGTTGTCAGATTTAGCCCAAATGCAGTTTGACAACGGCTTTGGAACTAAAATGGAGCAATACCAAGCTTTTGACAATGCCTATAAAAAAGATAAAGACGGTTTTACTTCTCCTAAATCTATCTATACCTATTTTTCGTTGGCAGTAGATTTATTTACAGAAAATCAATTGCCGGTTGAAACTGTATTCAATCTCTATGACGAAATTATCGCTAAAATAGAAAAAGAAGAAAATGATTTGGCTTCCAAAATTACTCCGCTTATCGAAAAGCAAGACCGTGGAGAATCATTGACTTCTGCTGAGGAGAAATTGTTAAAAGCCGGAGAAACCAACTTGGATTCTTATTCTAAAATTAAAAACGGGGTAAACGGTAAACTTGGTAATATAGCCGATTGTGATAATCTTATTTTGCTATATGAAAAAGATTTTGAAGCCAATAAAACCAATATCAATTGGTTACAGGGCGTTGCTCAAAGATTGTCTGCCAAAGAATGTACTGAGCCTTTCTCATTTCAAATAGCAGAAGCATTGCATGCATTGCAACCCACTGCTGCTTCAGCATATACCATTGGTTTACGTGCTGAAAAAGAAGGTAATATCAACTCGGCTTTAGAATACTATAACCAAGCTGCGGATTTGTTTACTGACAATACCAAAAAAGCTCAAATGTTTAGTAAAATCGCTGATGTTTACCGCAAAAGAGGAAACTTATCCAATGCACGTAACTTTTACCGAAAAGCTATTGATGTACGTCCTTCCTTCGGATATGCCTATCTGCAAATTGCGGCTATGTACTCTGCAAGTGCAAATGAGTGTGGTAATACTCCGTTTGAAAAAAGAGCTGTTAACTGGCTTGCTGCCGAACTCGCCCGTACCGCTGCTCGTGTAGATCCTTCAGTAGCCGGTGCTGCTAATGCTGCCGCAGAAAGCTATATGCAGCGAGCTCCTTCAAAACAGGATATTTTTCTTGAAGGAATGGAAGGTAAATCAGTTCAATTTAACTGTTGGATAGGCGGAAGCGTAAAAGTTCCCAACTTGTAAAAAATGATTCTACATAAAAGCATAAAAAGCGTCATGGCTGTTTGTACAGTTGTGACGCTTTTTGCTTGTGACGGCTCTTACCGTCAAAAACAATTACTCACCGTCTCTGATTATGAACCGGTGGCAGTGGGCGAAAATATCAACTTAAAATATACCGATTCGGGAAAGGTAGTTACCCACCTCAACGCTCAAAAAATTTTCGATTTTTCAAATTTCGACTTCCCCTTTACCGAATTTCCCGAAGGACTTACTCTTTATTTCTGGGATGAAGAGGGAAGAAAAAGTACAATTATGTCGGATTACGGAATCCAATACGACAAATCCGGATTAGTAGACCTTCGAGGGAATGTGCAGCTCTTTACCCACGACAGTACCGTTTTAAAAGCCACACAACTCTATTGGGATCAAAACAATCAATGGGTATTTACAGACCAGCCTTATGAAATTCACTTCAAAAACGGTTCGTCTAACGAAGGAATAAGTTTTGATTCTAATGAAGATTTCACTAATTTTATCTCCTTGCGAAACATAGGTGTGCAAGTCATCGAAAAAACAGAAGAAAATGAATAAATACGGCTTTTTAAAAATATTCGAACTGGTATATCTGGTCATCTTTATTATCTCCACCTACGAGGTGTATTCTACTTGGAATAGCGACAGAAACAGAGCCTATTTATTTTTGATTTTTGCCGTAGTATCTCTTTTCATGTTTTTTTTCAGAAGAAAATACCGCCAAAAATTTCAAAAGCGTAAACAAGATAATTCATGAACCCCTACCTGTACGCAGTATTGTTTTTAATACTGTATTTGTTTTTTTCGGGTGTACAGTCCATGTACCGCCATGCAAACAGGATTCTCATCGAATTTGAAAAACACAAATCGGGTGTTTTTTCTTTTGTTTTAAAGAAAATAACCCATGACCCACCTCGCTTTTCGGCGGCTATGTTTATAGGAGAAATAATAGCATTGATTCTATTTACAGGCTGTGTTTTCCCAATCATTTTTGCGACACCAACCCCGATTACTTTTGTGCTCTACGGCTCTTTAATCTTGATAGTTTTAATCTTGCTACGAGTAATTATTTCTAAAATACTTTGTAAGATTTATGCCAACGATTTCATCCGATTTTTTGCTTTTCCCGCACTCTTGTTTTACCCGCTGTTCTATCCTTTTGCCGATTTGGCTATCCGAACGTCCTATTTGATTTCAAAAATATTTTATAAGCAGCCCCTCCAACCTTTTTACACCGGATTTACTTCAGATATCAGCGAATATATTTCAGACCAAATAGAATCTGCCGGAAACCGGGAAGAAGTAGATGCCGAAATACGTATTTTTCAAAACGCCTTGGTATTTCCGGATATCATAGCCAAGGAAGTAATGACACCGCGTACCGAAATTATTGCGGTAGAAATAGGAAGTCTGGTAGAAAATTTACAAAAACTTTTTCAAGAAACAGGATATTCTAAAATATTGGTGTACAAAAACAGTTTGGACACCATCGTGGGCTACGTACATTCTTTTGAATTGTTTAAAAAATCAGGGACTGTAAAAGACATGCTGATTTCACCGATTTTTGTACCCGAATCCATGCCCGCCGGGACAGTACTTAAAAAACTGATTAAAGCCCGAAAAAGCATAGCGGTGGTGATAGATGAATTTGGAGGTACTGCAGGCATGCTCACTACCGAAGATATAGTCGAAGAACTCTTTGGAGAAATAGAAGACGAACACGATTCAGAGGAATTGCTGGAAATCCAACTTTCAGAAAATCGATTCCGATTTTCAGCCCGTTTGGAAGTAGATTATATCAATCAAAAATATCACCTAAACCTCCCCGAAGACGACAGTTACGAAACCCTTGGCGGTATGATTTTTTATTATGCAAAAGAGATTCCGAAAAAAGGAGAAATCATCGCCATTATAGGATATCAGGCAAAAATTCTTAGTGTTTCAAACACAAGGATTCAGGAGATTGAACTTTCGTTCTGAAGTTAAAATTATTTTTTTGAAAAAAATAACCCATTTTTAGAGGATAATTTTTTATAAGTAACTGAAAAGTGGTATTTTCGCACACTTTTTAAACACAAATTAAGATGGCAATATTAAGTAAAATCAGACAACGTACCGTTTTTCTAATATTTATAATCGCATTAGCATTGTTTTCTTTTGTATTGATGGACATGTTAAACAGCGGCACTTTTTCCAGCCAAAGAGCGGCTAACAGTGTCGGTACTATTAACGGTGTCGATATCTCAAAAGAGGAATTTTCAAATCAGGTGGATAATGTGAAACAACAGATGGGCGGCGACATTTCTGATATGCAGGCCGTAAATTTTGTTTGGAACCGAATGGTTAACTCAACTGTTTTGGAAAGTCAGGTAGAAAATCTGAATATTACCGTGCCTCTGCCTAAAAAAGTTGATGCTCTCTCACAATTTTTTGCACAAGATTCAAGATTTTTAAACGAATACGGAATGTTTGATTACGACAAGTATCTTGACTTTATGAAGGATGCCAAAAAAAATAATCCTACTGAATATTACAGATTCTCACGCCTTGAAAGACAAGTGGAAGTAAACCTGATGCAGGAAATGTACCTGACCATGATAAATGCGGGTATTAATGCTTCTAACGCGGATGGAGAATTTGAGTACAAAAGCCAAAACGACCGTGTCAACTTTAGCTTTGTACAAATTCCATATGCTTCAATTCCCGATGAAAGTATTACAATTTCAGAAGAAGAAATCATCAATTACATGAAGAAAAACCCTCTGAAATATCAGTCAGAAGCTACTGCAGATATTCAATATGTTTTCTTCTCAGGCGATCCTTCTTCGGAGGATGAAGAGGCTGTAAAAGCAGAGGTGGCTACCTTGATGGAAGACCAACTCCTTTACAATGCCGCTACTCGTGAAAACGACACAATTCCGGGACTTGCTCGTACCACTGACTATGAGGAATTTTTATCACAATACTCAGATATTCCCTATAACGACCAATTTGTTTTTAAATACCAACTACCCGAAGGAATTTCAGACAGTATATTCTCAAAAAAAGTTGGAGAAATTTACGGCCCGTTTAAATTCTTAAATAACTATGGAATTGCTAAAGTGGTAGATACCAAAGAAATGCATGATTCCATTCATGTAAAACATATTTTGGTTTCTTGGAAAGATTTCCAAACCAATGTTGATTTCCGTACCAAAGAAGCATCCAAAGCATTAGCAGATAGCTTGTTGGCTGTAATTAAAAGTGACAAGTCTAAATTTGAAGAGTTAGCTAAAGAATTTTCAAATGACCCTTCTGCCACTTCAAATGGTGGTGATTTGGGTTACATCCAACCTTATAATGATTTCAAAGCTTTTGATGATTTTATCATTGAAAAAAATGCAGGAACCATAGATGTTGTAGAAACTGAAATCGGCTACCGAATCATAAGCATAGAAGATAAAAAGAATTCGCAAAAAGCCATAAAAACAGCAATTGTATTGAGGGCTATTCAACCTTCACAAACTACTAATGATTTAGTTTTTAACCAAGCAACATCTTTTGAGTCCGGCGCTTCTATAGATTTTGTTCAGGCAGCTGCAGAAAACAATTACGAAGTAAGACCTGTAAACGGAATTAAACAATTTGACGATAACATCCCCGGAATCGGAAGCAATCGCGAATTGGTTGCTTGGGCTTTTAACAACAAAACTAAAGTAGGAGATATCAAACGAGTTTCAGTAGGTGACAGCTATGTGGTTGCACAAGTAACTTCAAAAAGAGAAAAAGGCTTGATGGCTGCTTACGAAGCTTCCCCATTAGTATCGCCTATTATAAGAAATGAGAAGAAAGCGCAAATGATACGCAAAGGCATTACCGGAACTACTCTTGAAGAAATTGCTGCGGCTAATAACACTTCGGTAGGTCCTGCCATAGGTGTAACAATGGCTTCTCCCAGTATAGTGGGCGTAGGTTTGGAGCCGAAGGTAGTAGGTGTAGCTATGGCTTTAAAAGAAGGTGAAACTTCTCAATTGATTGACGGGGCTTTTGGAGTTTATAAAATTACCGTAGACAAAAAAGAAGAAGCCTCAGACATGGCAGTCTACAGTACTTATTCTGTGCAAGTAAAATCCAAATTGGCAAACAACGTAAGTACACGCGTTTTGGAAGCACTAAAAACCCAAGCCAAAATAGAAGATCGAAGAGGAAATTTCTATCAATAAGAGATTTCGTTTCCATAAAATTAAAAGCCCTTCCTCATCGAAGGGCTTTTGTTTTATATCCCTCCGTGAAATTAATTTACGTATTTTTGAGCAATCCATTATCCAGATGAAGTACTATATTATTGCAGGTGAAGCATCGGGAGATTTACACGCTGCTAACCTGATGAAGTCTTTAAAAAAACTCGACCCGAAAGCTGATTTCAGGTATTGGGGAGGAGATTTAATGCATGCACAGGGTGGCACTTTGGTAAAACATTACCGCGAACTGGCATTTATGGGGTTTGTAGAGGTGCTCTTTAATATAGTGACTATTCTTAATAACATTCGTTTTTGTAAAAAAGATATTGCTTCCTTTAATCCGGAAGTTATCATTTTTGTGGACTATCCCGGTTTTAATATGCGAATAGCAAAATGGGCTAAAAAACAAGGTTTTAAGACGCATTATTACATTTCACCACAAATTTGGGCATGGAAAGAAGGTCGTATTAAAGCAATCAAACGCGATGTGGATGCGATGTACGTCATTTTGCCTTTTGAAAAAGATTTTTACGAAAAAAAACACGGCTTCCCGGTGCATTTTGTGGGACATCCTCTAGTTGATGCCGTGTATGACCATCCGGTGAAAGATCCCGAAACTTTCAGAAAAGAACATCAATTAGACGAACGCCCGATTATAGCTTTGTTGCCCGGTAGTCGTAAGCAGGAAATTAGAAGAATGCTTTCGGTTATGGTAAGCATAACCCTTGATTTTCCGGATTATCAGTTTGTAATTGCGGGAGCGCCTAACCAACCCGAAAGCTTTTACAGACAATTTATAGATAAAGAAAATGTACATCTGTTGCTCAACAAAACCTATGATTTACTCAGCGTTTCGCATGCCGCTTTGGTTACTTCGGGAACGGCGACTTTAGAAACTGCACTTTTTAAAATTCCGGAGGTAGTTTGTTATAAAGGCAGCAGAATTTCGTATGAAATCGCAAAAAGAATTATACATTTGCAATACATCTCTTTGGTAAACCTGATTTTAGACAGAAATGCTGTAACAGAACTCATTCAAAATGAGTTTAATACAGAGAGGTTAACAAAAGAGTTACATAGTATTTTGGACGATTACCGACGGGCGGTCCTTTTTCTGGATTATTATGATTTAGAAAAAATGCTGGGTGGAAAAGGAGCCAGTGAAAACACGGCACGACTTATTTACCAAAGTATTAAATAATTTTTCAGTGAAAAAAATTGTTCTACTTCTTAGCTTCGGAATTATACTAACGGCCTGCGACGCTACCAAGACTGCTTCTTCTATAAAAAAAGGGAATACCAACATCCTAAAGGATACGTCTAATAACTCTGTTGTCAAAAAAACAGACCAACAAACTGATAAAAAAGAAAATCTGTTCAATGTGGATGATTTGGTTTTTGAAGAAATAGAAAAATCTCCGAGTCTTAAAATTCAAAATATTGTTGAAATAGCTAAGTCATTTCACGGAACTCCCTATAAATTTGGCGGAACCACCCGAAAAGGAATGGATTGTTCGGGGCTGGTATATGTGTCCTTTCAGGAAGAAGATATCGTTCTTCCCCGGAGTTCACATGAAATTGCTAAAAAAGGCACTAAAATTTCCCTGAATGAAGTAGCCATAGGCGATTTACTTTTCTTTAAAACCAACGGGCGCAAGCAAATCAACCATGTAGGTCTTGTAGTGGATGTATATCCGGGAAAAGTGTTATTTATTCATTCGTCTACCTCGCAAGGGGTGATTATCTCGGATTTAGACGAAACCTACTGGCATCGTGCCTTTACCGAAGCCCGAAGAATAATTTAGTCTTCTACTATATTCTCCAGAATTTCCATATTTCGAGTATCCGAGCGGAATTCAAAGAAACGTATTATTGCCAGTAGAAAAGTAAGCCACTTACCGGTGTTCACTAAGCCGTTGGCAATTGCAGCAATTTTAGTATCTCTCATTTGAATCTCTTGATTCTGATTACTGCTGAGGTGGTATTCTCCGGCAAATTTCCACGCGCCGTCACGAGCCACCCCGATACTAAAATTGAGTAACATCTCATCATTCCCTTTAGCTAATTTGATAAGCCAACCAAAGAGTAATGAGATTTTAGAAATATTAGCTTTAACACCATCCACCAAGGACGATAGAATAGTATTGATGAGGTCAAAATCATTTTTTAAATTCGCTAAATTACCTCCGCTGACCGTTTGCGAAGCCGCAATGCCCAAATCCAAGTTGATGTGCGCATTGATACCCAATAACAAATGCTGCATCACAACGAGCTTAGACGACTCAGCTGCCTCAAAGGCGTTTTTCCAACTTTGTGTGAGGGGTTGTCCGTTGCGATATGCCTCAAAAGCTTCTATATACCGAATGGCAAAAAGAACATCCAGTTTTTCCATACGTGGATTATCTTCAAACTCACTATTTTGAATACCTGCTTTAATTCGTTTGGTAACATGACGATACAAAACGGCAAAATAACCCGCCCGACACCCCTCTTCTTTGCAAATTTGTACTATTTCGTCTAATTTTTCAATGACTTCGTCTATCGTGGTCATAAGAGTGTGGAATAAAAGGTTTCATTTTAAAAATTCTCCTTGTTGGATATTTAAAACACTTCTTTTTATTCTATAAAGTCTCTTTCAACCATCTGAAAAACTCTCGTTGCCAAGCCATACCGTTTTGAGGTTTAAGAATCCAGTGGTTTTCATCGGGAAAGTAAACAAATCGGCTTTTGATACCTTTTTGTTGCAACAACTGAAATGCCTCTTGCCCTTGTCCAATAGGCACCCGATAGTCTTTTTCACCGTGAATAACCAACATCGGGGTATTCCATTTGTCGGCATAGTTTATGGGGTTAAATTGGGAATACGTCTTCTGCGCCGCTGCATTGTCTTTGTCCCAGTAAGACCCGCCGGCATCCCAATTTACAAAAAACAATTCTTCGGTGGTTCCGTACATACTTTCTAAGTTGAAAACCCCTGCGTGGGCTATGAATGTTTTAAAACGGTTGTTGTGAATTCCGGCTAAGTAATAAGCCGAATACCCTCCATAACTGGCACCAACGGCGCCCAAACGGGTTTCGTCCACATAACTTTCTTTAGCCAAAGCATCTATGGCAGAAAGATAATCTTGCATGCTTTGTCCGCCCCAATCTTTACTGATTTGTTCGTTCCATTCTACCCCATGTCCGGGCATACCTCGACGGTTTGGTGCCACCACTATGTAGCCGTTAGCCGCCATGAGTTGGAAATTCCATCGGAAAGAATAAAACTGGCTCAAAGCACTTTGGGGACCTCCCTGTAAATACAACAGCGTTGGGTATTTTTTATTGGGGTCAAAATCGGGTGGGAAAATCACCCAAACCAACATTTGTTTGTTGTCTGTAGTAGTTATCCATCGTTTTTCTACTTTACTCAGTGAAATACTTTTATAATAATCGGTATTTACGTGAGTAAGTTGTAGCCAAATTTTATTTTTTAAATCATACGAAAAAATTTCGGTCGCGTGGTTAAAATCTGTTCGGGTTAAAATAATTTTATCTCCCGAAAAACCGACTATTCCGGTGATGTCAAAATCACCTTCGGTGAGTTGTTGTACCACCGGAAGGGCTTTGGTCATTCCCGGATAATTTATTTCAAAAAGCTGTACGGTCCCGCCGATTGCAGCCGTGAAATATATTTTCTTTCCATCAGGAGCCCATTCAAACCCGCCAACAGTACCGTCCCAGGTAGCAGTAAGATTTTTGTGCATTCCGTTTACATTCACAATGATATCATTTTTATCGGCCTCATAACCTGCCCGTTTCATTTGGGTCCACGCCAGAACACCCTGAGACGAAAATTTGGGGTGATTATCATATCCGGGATTATCGGAAGTCAAATTTTCAGTGAGTTTGGTCTCCAGATTGTAGCTGTAAATATCGGTATTGGTGTTGTTTGCGTATTCGGTACCAACCACTTTTTTGGAAACATACAAAATACTTTTCCCGTCAGGTGCCCAAACATAATCTTCCCCTCCGCCAAACGGCATGGTAGGACAGCTATAGGGTTGTCCTTCCATAATATCAACTCCGGTGGAGGCTTCATTATTTAATCGGTAAAAAACATGGTAGTAACTGCCGTAATTGTAGGTGTCCCAATGGCGATAATTCAGCGCATTGTACACTTGAACAGTAGTTTTATCTAAGTCAGAATAGAGATCTTTGCCATTAATTTTCTCCATTTTCACCGGCTCATGATACAAAACATATTTTCCGTCAGGAGAAATTTTAGAATCGATTAGGAGCGATTTATAATCTTCAATTTCTAAAGCATTCCCGCCGGTCACCGGCACCACATAAACTTTACTATTAAAAGTATTATCCGCTACAGAAGGTATTGTAACTCGGTAAACGACCGATTTTCCGTCTTTACTCACACCCAGGGCAGAAACCCTCCCCAGTTCCCACAAAGCTTCGGGGGTGATGACATTTTGAGAAAAAATCGGAAGCGTGGTAATAACAAAGGCGAAAAGTGTACAAATTTTTTTCATATGTAAGTGTGTTTGTAATCTAAAAATTGGGTTTATTTTTCTATATTAGAATCTCAAAGATATAAAACACTTTTTGTAAGCCAACTCTCATTAGTCATAAATCGTCGTTTGAATGATGAAGTGGGTGGATTTTGCCGTTTTTAAACTGGTGGTGTTTTTGATTATCGGAATTATTTTCGGCAGGCAAGAGTGGCTTTCGCTTTCGGTGTCCCGGGTACTGGGATTGGCATGTTTAGTATTACTGATTGTTTCGTGGCTCATTGCCAATAGGCAAATTTTCCAAAAGATATATTTCGGAATCTTGGTGTATGTCGGTTTTTTCTTGGCAGGAAATATTTTATTTCAACTACACCAACCCTTTCGCCATTCAAACCACTATATCCATAAAACCGATTTTGTTGAAAATTCTTTCATCCAACTGAATATACGGTCGGTACTCAAATCAGATGTATTCAGTCAAAAATACATAGCCGAAATTACTGCCCTAAACGGAGAAAAAACTTCGGGGAAAATCTTGGTAAATATTTCCAAAGACAATTCTTCGACTGCTTTGAATGTGGACGATATTTTACTGGTAAACACTGCTTTTGAAGAAATTTTTACTCCAAAAAACCCATACGGTTTTGACTATGCCGAATTTATGTCCGAACAAGGGATTTACCGTCAAATCCACCTTCGTAGGGAGTCTATTTTAGTTACTTCGCAAGGCCGAACAACTTTAGAAGGAATTGCACACCGATTTCGTCAAAAATTGACACAAAAACTACACGAAAATAATTTTTCCCAAGAAACTTCGGCCATAATCAACGCTCTTTTATTGGGGCAAAAACAAGATGTTTCGTCTGAAACCTATCAAAATTATGCTGCGGCCGGGGTAATCCATATTTTAACCGTCTCGGGATTGCACGTAGGTATATTGATGTTGATTTTACAATTTTTGTTTAAACCCCTTGATACGCATTTCAAAAAAGGCAAAAACATTAAAATGGTTATTATCATAGTTCTTTTGTGGATTTTTGGCTTAATAGCCGGTTTCTCCCCTTCAGTAACACGTTCTGTTACTATGTTTTCATTTTTGATGGTAGCTTTACACCTAAAACGCCCGACCTCTACATTCAACAGTTTGGCTTCTTCGGCTTTAGTATTGTTGGTTTTAAATCCGAATACTTTGTTTAATATTGGCTTCCAATTAAGTTATCTGGCGGTCTGGGGCATATTGGCTTTTAATTCCGTATTTCAAAAAGTGTATCGCCCCAGAACATTTATTGACAAATCGGTTTGGGGCAATCTCACCGTGAGTTTGTCTGCACAAATAGGTGTGTTACCGTTGACCTTGTATTATTTTCATCAATTTCCGGGCTTGTTTTTATTGGCCAACTTAATAATTATACCCTTTACAGGAGTGCTTCTGGGTGGTGGTGTTTTAGTATTGGCTCTGGCAATGGTTGATGCGTTGCCCGCTTGGTTGGCTGTCGGGTATCAGCAGATTATTGTGTGTTTAAATCAGTTGGTAGCCTGGATAGCCAGACAAGAAAGCTTTGTGTTTGAAAACATCCCTTTTTCTTTCGCCCAAATGATACTGGGTTATTTCATCATTATCGGTTTGTTTTTGTTTTTAGAAAAAAGAAGTTTTAAAAATTTAGTAGTCGCCCTTTTGGCAATTATAATTTTTCAAGGAAATACTTTTTATGAGAAATATCAAAAACAAAGTGTATCACAACTTGTAGTTTTTCACAAAAGCAGAAATACTTTGATAGGAATAAAAACAGGGGAAAATTTAAATTTATATTCAAACATGAATGAAGATGCAATTACCAAACTTCGTTTTTACAAAGATTACCTCACCAGGGAACACATTGGCAATACCCATTTTCATTCGTTTGTGCCGAATGTACTTGATTTTGAAAACGAACGCATTTGGATTATAGACAGCTTAGCTCTTAACATTCCGGGCAAGAAACCTGACGTGGTAATTCTCAGTC
>Ga0079224_100007642_pt1 | contig 14540 bp, 15 predicted proteins | sample Stecom2015_FD_80414 | JGI IMG/M metagenome (GOLD analysis project Ga0079224, IMG submission 80414) | Agricultural soil microbial communities from Utah to study Nitrogen management - Steer compost 2015 | ecosystem: Environmental > Terrestrial > Soil > Agricultural land | place: USA: Utah...
AATACTACTCAACTTTTGAAAAAAGGAAAAAACATCTATTTAAATTATCTGAAGAATTAAATTCCGGTTCACCGCAAACTGCAGAAGCTTTGCAGAATGAAATAGATATTTCAGGAAATAAAATTTCGGATTTAAGAACTGAAGCCGTTGAGCTAATTCAACAGAATGATCCATCTGCAAATACAAATGATACGAATTATATTTTCTTAACATTTGTATTAAATTTTCTGCCGGCGGGATTGGTTGGACTTGTGCTGGCAGCAATTTTTTCAGCGTCCATGTCATCAACTTCATCTGAAATTAATTCTTTAGCTTCAACTACAATTGTTGATGTATACAAACGAATATTTAAATCAAATGCAAGTGAAAGACATTATCTTTTCGTATCAAAAAGTGCAACAGTGCTGTGGGGACTACTGGCAATAATTTTTGCTGAGTTCGCAAATCATCTTGGGTCATTAATTGAAGCAGTAAATATCCTGGGTTCTTTATTTTATGGAACAATTCTCGGAATTTTTTTACTGGCATTTTATTTTAAATGGATTAAGGGAACATCGGCATTTTATGCAGCTATAATTGCTGAAGCTTGTGTGATCTATTGTTTTGTTTATACAGATATTTCTTTCCTCTGGTATAATGTAGTTGGATGTGCAGCAGTAATTCTCATTGCAATTGCCCTCAATCCTATCTTTAACGGGAAAAAATCAACCGCACAATAAATTTTCAATTTTTAAGTAAATTGATTTCACAAATAAGAGGAACAAATGTTATTTCCAATTGGCGATGACAACAGAGACAGGAGAATCACACCTGTTATTAATTATTTATTTGTTGCGCTAAATATTCTGGTGTTCGTTTATTTTCAAGGATGCGGAATGAATGAAAAATTCACCTATGCATATTCAGCAGTTCCGGTAGAGATTGTATCCGGTGAAGATATAGTAACTGATGACAGAACGTTTGAAGATCCGTTGACCGGAGATAGGTTTTCAATTCCCGGTTTGCAGCCTACACCAATTCCGGTTTATCTAACATTGCTTACTTCAATTTTTATGCATGGAGGAATTGCGCACATTTTTGGGAATATGATTTTCCTGCTGATCTTTGGAGATAACATTGAAAACCGGATAGGACATTTCAGATATTTTATTTTTTATCTTCTTTGTGGATTGATCGCTTCACTGGCTCATGTTTATACAACAATTACTTTTAATGAAAACACAATAGTACCAACACTAGGCGCATCCGGCGCAATATCAGGTGTGCTTGGTGGATACATACTTCTTTTTCCAAAAAGAAGAGTCAGGGTAATAATGTTTTATTTCCTCACAGAAGTTCCGGCTATTGTTGCGCTGGGTCTTTGGTTTGCATTTCAGTTATTCAGCGGGATTGGTGCACTTGGTGCAGGCACACAGGAAGGCGGCGTTGCTTATGCTGCACACATTGGCGGATTTATTGCCGGATTAATCCTCATAAAATTTTTTGATATAGGAACAAAACGAAGAATTGCTTTGTGATAGCACCGTTTGCGTCTTATTATTGATATCGTATTTTATTCTTAGAATTTTATGTTACTACACCGATAATATTTGGAGGATAAAAATGACAAGAAGCAATGGATTTCTTTCCGGAATTTTGATTGGCGGATTAATTGGTGGCGCATTGGGAATTTTATACGCACCGGTTGCCGGAAAAAAAATGAGAAAGAAAATAGCAGATAAAACAGAAGATGTAATTGATGATATAAATGATTTTATTGAAACCAAAAAAGAAAAAGCTGAGGAACTTATTAAAGAAGGCAGTCATTTAATTAAAGAAGGTAGAGCAAAGGCTAAAACAATAATGCAAGATGCTAAAAAATTGGTTTCATAGAATATTACTATTCACACTGCCTTAATAATTTTTAAGGCAGTGTATTTCCTTCCGCCGCTTACTTTCCGGGTTTTAATTTTTAATTTTTTAATTCTTATTTTCAGAGAAACAATTTATACTCATCTGTTTATTTTGAAAGAACGAAAACTACAGATAATAAAAGCAGCCGATAAAAGATTTTCAAAACACGGTTTGGGAAAAACCACTCTTGATGAAATTGCGAGAGATTTGAGAATCGGCAAAGCAACAATTTACCATTACTTTGATACGAAGGAAGATTTATTTTTCGAAACAATTTCCTGGGAAACTGATCAGATAATTGAAGAAATTAAATCTATCTTTAACAATGAAGAAGTAGAATTAAGAGAACGATTTCTTAATTACTTCAATTTTAAAACAGAACTTCACACAAAGTACCAGCTTGTATATGAAATTTTATTATTGCTGTTAAAAGACAGCAGTCTTGAAAGAGAATCTTTAATTATTAATCAATTAATTAAAAGAGAGGAAGAAATAATTAACCTTGCATTAAATTATGTTTATGCAAAGAAGATCGAATCCATGCCTGCATCATTGCCAATGTATTTTGTAATGCAAAGTTGGGGAAGATTATTTGGAAATAAACTAACAGATTTTATAACGCAGGAAACTCAGCCATTCGTAAAAGAATTATTTTTTAATTCCATAGAAAATATTCTTAAGTAGTATTTGGTTTGAATTATTAATAAATCGCTTCCCTTATTTTCGCACTAATGTAATCCATCACCCAAACAACAAACGCAATCATCAGAACTATAAGCCCCACCTCATGCCATCTTCCCAAACCCTGATACTGCATTAGCATTGTGCCTATTCCACCGCCGCCAACCAAACCGATGATTGTTGCCATTCTAACATTTATATCCCAGCGGTAAATTGTAAATGAAAGAAAAGGAAGAACAATTTGCGGCACGATTGCATACCATACCACCTGAATTTTATTTGCTCCCGTTGCTGAAATTGCTTCAACCGGACCTTCTTCAATATTCTCAATTGCTTCGGAATATAATTTTGCATTTGAGGCAATTGTGTGAACAAGCAGAGCAATCATTTCTGCATATGGCCCTATTCCTACCCAAACAGAAAAAATAATAGCCCAGATTAAGGGTTCAATAGATCTAATGAAATTCAGGATAACTCTAAGTATATAATAAATTGTAAAGGATAGTTTATTATCCTTCATTAAGTTTCTTGCTGTAAAAAAACTAAGCAGTAATGTTGGTGGAATTGATATGATTGTTGCCAGGAGTGCAATGTAGATAGTTTCAATAATTGCAAATAAAGAGTCATCAAAAATTCCCATTTCAGGCTGGAACAACGCACCAAATATTCTTTGTGCTCCCATAATCCCTTCACTGCTGAACAAATCAACTATTGACAATTTAGTAACAATCCAGCCGGCAATGAAGGTTATATTAAAAAGAAACCAGCCGAAAATTTCCGTAGTCCACCGGGATACATTATTATCTTTTGCGATTCCAAACAATCGGCACGATAACGAAGTTTTTGTTGATGTCCAGAAAATACCTATGAGAATACTAATTGCAAAAATTACAAAAATGGTTGACCAGGAGAATGGAAGTTCCCTCAGCTCTATAATGAATTTGTAATAAATTGCCCGCTGAACAACTATAATGCTGTAGAATACGAGGAATATATCAAGCAATGCTGCTTTAAGAAAATTGTATTTAGCTTTTTTCTTTTTGTCCTGTTCAATCATCTGAACAGGATGCAGTTGAATTTCCGGCGGCGCATTATTCATCTGATTTCAACCTCCTCGGCTTCTTCCCCGTAAATTGTTCTAAACCAATTTTCATCAATATCAGATGGCAATCCCTGGTAAATTATTTCACCAGCTTTTAATGCAATCACCCTGGTAGCATATCTTCTTACCAGACTTAAAAAATGAAGATTACAAATTACTGTTGTGCCTAATTCCTTATTAATCTTTTCAAAATACTGCATTACCGAGTTTGATGTAGCGGGATCAAGGGAAGCGACCGGTTCATCTGCAAGGAGCAGCTTTGGATGCTGCATTAAACTTCTTGCAATTGCTACACGCTGCTGCTGCCCGCCGCTTAATGAATCCGCTCTCACCCTGGCTTTATCAGCAATTCCAACAGTTTCTAAACTTGTATATGCTTCTTTGTATACATCTTCAGAAAATTTTTCAAAGATAGAGTCTAATGTCTTTAATGAACCCAACTTACCGGCAATTACATTAGTTAATACCGAACGTCTTTTAATCAAGTTAAACTGCTGAAAAACCATCCCAATTTTTGATTTGACTTTTCTTAATTCCTCACCTGAAATATGAGTAATATCTTTTCCGAGAAAATTTATTGTACCGGAAGTTGGCTCAATTAATCTGTTTATGCACCGGAGCAAGGTGGATTTTCCTGATCCGCTTAATCCAATTATTACAAGGAATTCACCTTCTTTTACATCAAGGCTCACGCCCTTTAATGCATGTGTTCCATTTTTATAAATTTTATGAAGATTTTTTATCTGCAGAATCATTCTTTTACCAGCTTCTCAAATGAAATATTTTGTTCTTTTAACATGTTACGTAAAATATCGTAATCACTGTCTTCTGTTGGTATTAGTCCGATTATATCATAAATCTCATACATTGCTTGTTTCCCCTTTTCAGTAGAGACGAATTTCAATAATCCATCAATTATTTTAGTTTTCATCTCTTCATCCATATCCTTTCTGAATACAAACGGATCATTAGGAATATCTTCTGTAAATCCGATAATCTTTATTTTCTCAGCAACATCGGGAAATTGTTTAAGCACACGCATTCGTGCATCAAGTATTTCGCCAGTTTCAGGATGTGGCGGAGCATAATATGTTGCTCCTGCCTGTACCTGCTTCTGATAAACCATTGTAACTACATTATCATGGCGCATTGCAAAAACTGTTTCACTGGGTTTTATTCCGCGTTTATCAAGCATTGCTTTCGGAAGTATATAGCCTGATGTTGAGGAAGGATCAACATACGCCATACTTCTATTATCTATATCTGCAATGCTGTCAATTCCTGAATCTACCCTTGTAATGAAACAGCCTTTGTACGTAGTTTCATCTCCATCACGAACAACACGCAGCCTGGCTTCAGCGCCATATTTTTCATTTGCCATCAGATATGAAAAAGTATTTATTCCGGCAATGTCAGCTTTCTTTGTTCCGAAAGCTTCAACCACAGCAATAAAACTTGCGGGTACAGCAGTTGTATAAAAATAACCCGTCTCCTTTTCGAGAAAATCAACAAGTTCTTTCGCGTTTGTACTGATTCTTTTTGCATCAACTGATGGTGTGAAATAAATTTTTATAGGATTAGAAATTGTGCCGAGAGCGCCTTCGTTAAGTTCTCTTGCAGAAAAGACAATTATAAAAATTATTATTGGTAAAAGATAAAGAATGAATTTCAAGAATTTCATAGGAAATCAATTTTGGGTTACTAATATGCTAATAACTTTTCACTCATTCAAATTAGGTATCGGCAGGATTTAATAAAGGCAGGATAAGTGAGGCTGACTAAAAAGTAAGATTTTGTCATTTCGGTTGAGAAATCTTTTTAAACCAGGAATTCCCATTTAGTTGAAGTAACAAAATTCTTTTTAGCCACCTCTTTAAATTTTTACATTCTGTTGATTGAATCTATTATCTCTTCTCTTGTCCTCCCCGTTCTTTCCTGAATTCTACCGATTAATTCATCTTCCTTTCCCTCTTCATATTGAAGATCATCATCAGTTAGATCTCCCCATTGCTGTTTCAGTTTGCCTTTGATTTGATTCCAGTTGCCTTTAATTCTCAAACTGTCCATCGTATCCTCCAAATATTTTTGTTAATAGTTTCAGTTGTAAAAATGAGAATTAAGAGAAAAATATTAAATGAAAAAAATCACAAAGAATTTTTAAGATAAGCTGAGTATGCTTTTTTCAGAAGTGATTGAAAATGATATACTCCTTTTTCACATTCAACAGAAAATCTTCCCTTATCATACGCCATTGATTCCAATCCTCTCTGAACATACTCACAAATTTCAATATCTTCCTGCTGAATTTTATCGCTGTATTCTAAATCTTCTGCCACAATTTTTCTTGATTCTTCTGAAATTACATCATCATAGAAATAATCAAATATAACCTTGCATTTGTTATGTGCAATTGGAATAACGAGGTTGGTTTGCAGACGACCGGGAAGAATATTCAACATCAAATTTGGAAAAATAAAATAATAAAAAGCAGATTCATTTTCCCCTCCGTAAAAGTTGGAATCATCTCGTAACGGACTATATTGAAGGGAATAATAATCGTGTACTTCTGTGATATAATTTTTATAATCAAGTAACTTGCTTAATTCAGGATGGACGTAAGGAAGATGGTAGCCTTCCAAGTAATTATCGATATAAACTTTCCAGTTACAGTTAATTTCGTAATTAACTCTTTTTATAAATTTTTTTGTATGAAGTTTTATCGGAGAAATTCGTTCTGCAATTTCTTTAAGAATAATATCCGGAGAAACATTTGATTTTTTCAATCTGATAAAAATTAATCCTTCAGTAATTTTTATTTCAACCGGAATTAAACCAAAATCTTTTTTATCAAATAAATCCACACGATTAAATCTTGGCACTCCCCGAAGCGAGCCGTCAAGTTTATAGGTCCATCCATGGTATTTGCATTGAAATATTTTGATGTTCCCGCATCTACCACCTTCTTCACAATCAAGTGCTAATGGTCCGCCTCTGTGGCGGCAAACATTATAGAATGCACGAACTACATCACCATCTTTTATAACAATTATGGGATTACCTGCGGCTTCACCCAAAATATAATCACCTTGATTTTGTAACTGATTTATATGTCCAACAAAAGTCCAATTTCGAGAGAAAATCACCTCTCTATCAAACTGGTGAAAATCCGGATGTGTGTACCAGCTTGATGGTATTGTCTCAGACCGCTCAATCGGTTCGATTTTTAATGATGATTCATTGATATCTGGAAGATTGGCTATGAACATATTTTCACCATCAATCAAATAAAGAAGTCTTCTCATCAAATTTTGTTTTGCCAAAACGCTTATAAGCTAACTGAGTTGCCTCCCTGCCGCGTGGAGTGCGGTGAATAAATCCCTGCTGTATTAAAAAAGGTTCGTATACTTCCTCAATCGTTCCGGGATCTTCATTTACAGCAACTGCCAGAGTTCCTAATCCAACCGGGCCGCCTTTAAATTTCTCAATGATAGTTAGAATTATATCTTTATCCATTTCATCCAAACCGTACTCATCAACTTCCAACGCAGAGAGAGCTTTCCTGGAGATTTCAATATCAATTAATTTTTTATCAGCATAATCTGCAAAATCACGGGTGCGGCGTAAGAGCCTGTTTGCAATTCTTGGTGTTCCGCGTGAACGTTTTGCAATTTCCAAAGAAGCATCTTCTTTCAAATTGATGTTTAAAATCTTTGCAGATCGCACAACAATTTGTTGAAGCGTTTCTGCTTCATAATAATCAAGCCGGAATTTTATTCCGAAGCGATCACGCAGCGGTGAAGTTAACATTCCGGCACGAGTTGTTGCGCCAACCAATGTGTATTTCGGCAGACTTATTTGAACCGATCTTGCATTAGGACCACTGTCAATCATTATATCCAATTTGTAATCTTCCATAGCGGAATAAAGATATTCCTCAACAACCGGGCTCAGACGATGAATTTCATCGATAAAAAGTACAGAGTGTTCTTCAAGATTAGTAAGTATACCTGCAAGATCTCCTGGTTTTTCAAGCACAGGTCCGGAAGTAATTTTCAGTTTTACACCAAGTTCATTTGCAATTATATGAGCAAGCGTGGTTTTGCCAAGCCCGGGCGGTCCTGTTAACAAAACATGATCGAGAGCTTCACCTCTTTTTTGAGCCGCTGAAATAAATACGTTCAGATTCTCGGTTATCTTGGGCTGTCCTGCAAAATCTGAAATTCTAACCGGGCGTAAAGATTGCTCAATAAGTTTATCATCATCTTTCAACACAGGATTTGTTGCGTTCGATTTTCGCATTAACTTCTCTTTAAACCTTTTTAAGTTACAAGCTGCTTGGTTTTAATTTTTAATTTATGCAAAAGCAGAACCATTCCCGCCATTGATAACAACATTGCCAATGCAGTAAGTGTTGTTTTCCAAACATCAAAACTTTTTTCAAACAAATATGCTAAGCCGGGATTCCAGGCGCTGCCGTATAAAATCATTAAATGAACAACATAAATTATCAAAGTATTTCTTCCAATAAGAATAAGAAATTTTGGAATTGATTCTATACTTAATGAAATAAAAGATACAAGAGAATTAAGCATCAATACAAAACCTAATCTGAAAAATGATAAGCTGAGAGAATTCTCTTCACTGAATGATGAGCCATAAATAATTGAATGCAAAGGCTGCAGAATGTACGATGAAATAATTAATACTGCCCCTGCGCCTGCAAGATATAAACTGAATTTAGTTGATTTAAATATATCTGGATTTTTTGCAAGGAAGCTTCCGAGAATTGCACCGGCAACAACGTATCCTGCCCATGGGAAGAGCGGAAAGAGTGAACCGGTACCGCGGTAAAAATATCCGGCAACCGGAGCCGGGAAATAATCAATCCAATTAATCTGAGAAAAAACCGGATGTAGAACGAAAAAGAATAATGCAAAAAATGGGTATACAATAAAATCACTCAATTTAAATTTTTCCGCAGCCCAGGAAATTAGAATTATAAATAACAAACCAAACCCAATCAGTTGGAGCACATCAACAGCAAAAAATATTCTCCATTGATTTGTACTAACGTTTGAAAAATCAACAATGGTTGGAGTAGGATAGCGTAATAAATATCCCAGTGAAACTAAAAGTAAAAATCTTTTAAATCCTTTTTTTACTCTTGGATTGGAAGAGAAAGGTTCACGATGAAGCCGGAGTAAATAGGTAAAAACGGTACCAGCAGTAAACAGGAATATTGGTGCGGTCATTCCGCGCATAAAAAACCAAAGAGCAAATACAGGTGATTCCAGGTTCCTGAAATCATTGGATAGAAGCACATCTACCGTATGACCTTGCACCATTTGCAGTACGGCAAATGCTCTGATCAAATCAATAAAGATTATTCTGTTTTTTTTTGAACTGTGTGTCATTCGGAAAAGAGTTATTCAAAAACTTTAAGGAAAAGATAATCATTCAATTGTAATAATAAAACATAAGGTTTATCATTCATATTTAAAAATAAAAAAGCCCGCTTAATGCGGGCTAAATGTAAAAGTGTAATTTATTTTATATTTATCGTTCTGGGTTTTACTCTTTCATGCTTTGGAAGTTTTACAGTAAGTTGTCCGTTTTCATAAGATGCTTCAATCTTCGATTCGTCAATTGAATCGGATAATTTGAATTTTCTGTAATAGTTTCCAATTTCTGTCTCTTTTAGAAGATATTTTCTTTTGAGCAAGTTCTCAAAATCAACCTTGCCAAAAATTGATAAAGAACCTTCTTCAAATTTAAGCTTAACATTTTCTTTTGAAATACCGGGCATGTTTGCAACAAGTACAAATTCATCCTTTGTTTCATAAATATCAACGAACGGTGCAAAGTTTCTTCCGTTTTCAAAAGCACATTCCCAGTTTTGGTTTTCTTCTGTTTTTACATTTTGTTCAGTTTGTACATTAACATCATTTTGATTATCTGTCATTTTTATCCTCCAATTACATTATAAAACTTTTAATGAGGAGATGGAAAGTCCATCTCCCTAAAATTATTTCTTATCGTCTTTATCTTTATCCTTGTCTTCATCAACAACTTCATAAGAAGCGTCCTGAACATCCTTTTCATCGGATTTTGCTTCCTGCTGCGGACCGGCATTTTGCGGACCCTGCTGTGCGCCTGCCTGAGCGTATAGTTCTGAAGCAATTTCATTCCATACTTTATTAAGTGAATCGGTTGCTGATTTAATTTGTTCAGTATTATTTGATGCAACCGCATCTTCTACTTTTTTGATTTCTGCTTCAAGTTTGTTTTTAGATGTATCACTCAATTTGTCTTTCATTTCTTCCATTTGCTTTTTAGTCTGGAAGATCAAACTATCAGCTTGATTTTTTGCATCAACTGCTTCACGTTTCTTTTTATCTTCTGCGGCATGTTCAGCAGCATCTCTCTTCATCTTTTCTATCTCTTCCTGGGATAATCCGCTCGAAGATGTAATTCTGATGCTCTGCTCTTTATTTGTTGCTTTATCCTTTGCAGATACATGAAGAATACCATTAGCATCAATATCAAAAGTAACTTCAATCTGTGGTACGCCGCGTGGTGCCGGTGGAATTCCGTCAAGATGAAATCTTCCCAATGTTTTATTATCCACTGCCATTGATCTTTCACCCTGCAGAACATGAATTTCCACTGAAGGCTGATTATCAGAAGCAGTAGAAAATATTTCACTCTTCCTTGTAGGAATAGTTGTGTTTGCTTCAATCAACTTAGTAAACACACCACCCATTGTTTCAATTCCGAGTGAGAGCGGTGTAACATCAAGCAGAAGCACATCTTTAACATCACCTGTTAATACTCCTCCCTGAATTGCTGCGCCAACCGCAACAACTTCATCAGGATTAACGCCTTTATGTGGTTCTTTTCCAAAGATTTTTTTAACAAGCTCCTGAACAAGCGGAATTCTTGTAGAACCGCCAACAAGTATTACTTCATCAATTTCTGAGGCTGTATGTCCTGCATCCTTCAATGCCTGTTCGCAGGGGATTTTAGTCCTTTGTACAAGATCATCAATCAACTGCTCAAATTTTGCACGTGATAAAGTTATGTTAAGATGTTTTGGACCTTCCTGTGTAGCTGTAACAAACGGAAGATTTACATCTGTTGATGATGAAGATGATAATTCAATTTTAGCTTTTTCAGCAGCTTCTTTTAATCTTTGCAAAGCCATTGGGTCTTTACGCAGATCAATGCCTTCTGTTTTTTTAAATTCATCTGCAAGGTAATCAATAATCCTTTGATCAAAATCATCACCACCAAGATGTCCATCACCATTAGTTGATTTAACTTCAAACACACCATCACCAAGCTGCAGAATTGAAATATCAAATGTACCGCCGCCCAAATCATAAACAGCAATTGTGTGATCTTTTCCTTTCTTATCTAAACCATAAGCAAGAGCTGCAGCGGTAGGTTCATTTATTATTCGCCTAACTTTTAGCCCGGCAATTTCACCGGCATCTTTTGTTGCCTGACGCTGTGAATCATTAAAGTAAGCGGGCACAGTAATAACTGCTTCTGTAACTTCATGCCCGAGGTATTCTTCAGCAGTTTTTTTCATTTTCTGAAGAATCATAGCGCTTATTTCCGGTGGAGAATAAACTCTATCTCCAATTTTTACACGCGCTGTGTTATTATCTCCTGCGGCAATTTCGTAAGGAACTTTTGATTTCTCATCCGGCACTTCATCAATCTTACGCCCCATAAATCTTTTAATAGAAAAGATTGTGTTTTTGGGATTTGTAATTGATTGTCTCTTTGCCGGCTGTCCTACTAATCTTTCACCTGTCTTTGTAAAAGCAACAACAGATGGAGTTGTTCGTCCTCCCTCTGAATTAGGAATTACAACCGGATCATTGCCTTCCATTACTGCAACACACGAGTTTGTTGTTCCTAAATCTATTCCAATTATTTTAGCCATTATTCTCTCCTTGTTTGGTTGATTACAAAATTGCCGCCTGCCTTACTTCATTGCTGTAGACAGGTTTTATACTTTAACTAATTAAAAATTTTATTCTCGTTAATTTTATTCTACTTCAATCTTTCTTTAATTTCTAAGCTGTCTCAATCACCGTGCCACTCATAATTCTTTGTTTTAATCATAAAAAGGCAAATATTAAAATTATAAGATTTTTGATGATGTCAGAATTATCTGACTTTGTGTCAGCCTTCTAATAACAATGACATTTAATCTGACAAGTTGAATGGAAAATATTTATTTTTGTGAGTTCAAAACTAAGAGGCAATTTTGTTCAACCTGGAAAACTTTGATATAAAACTCAGCACAGAATTTATTGGCAGAAATTTTATTTATACAGAAGAGATTGAATCAACTAATAGTTTTTTACTGGGTAAATCTGTAAAAGGGATTAATGGAACAGTTCTTCTTGCGGAAAAACAAACCAGAGGAAGAGGAAGAAAAGACAGAGTTTGGTACAGTGCTAAAGGTCAGAATTTAACTTTTTCAATTTTGATTACTGAAAAAAAATATCTTACCGAAAAAATAAACATGCTCAATTTCATAAGTTCACTTTCTGTTGCACAGGCAATCGAAAATTTATTCCAGCTGAGAACTGAATTGAAATGGCCGAATGATATTTTAATCAACGGGAAAAAAACTGCCGGAATTCTGCTTGAGTCTTCTTCTCAGGGAAGTAAAATTGAGAAGCTTGTAATAGGAATCGGAATTAATGTTAATCAGGGATTATTCCAGGGAAATTTTAATAGTGAGCCAACTTCGTTAAAACTTGAACTGAATCATTCAATTGATAGAGAAAGATTGCTTGCAGAAGTTTTAAATATTTTTGAAGAGAATTACCTGGAGATTCCGAACAATTCAAAGCAGCTGCTGGATGATTGGCGCGAACGATGCAGAATGATTGGTGAAAAAATATCTGTTACTGATAGTGAAACTACAAGGTATGGAATCTTTGATGATATTGATGAAAATGGTTTCCTGCTTCTGAAGAATAAAAATACAATTGAAAAAATTCATTTTGGCGATGTAAGTATAAGCTAATAATTTCTGATGAGTTATGAAACTTCTAACCTGTGATATCGGAAATTCTAAAATTAAATCAGGCTTATTTAGTAATTCTGAATTAATTGAATTGAATAACTTTGGCAGCGCAGAAGAATTTATTGTGTATGCAAAAAAGTTGAACATCACCGATATTGCAATTTCATCAGTTGTTCCTTCATCAGTACAGAAAATTAAATCAGCTTTAGAAGATCATTTTAAAATATTTGTAATAGATAAAAACTCTTCTTTCAATTTAAAATTAAATTATGATTCATTAGATACCTTAGGAATAGACCGGATTTGTTCCTGCGAAGGAGCATTTTATCTTTTCAGAAATTCATCCGAATTTCAAAATTATGATGAAGGAACGTTTTTACTAACTATAGATTTTGGAACGGCAACAACTATTAATTTTATAAAATATCCAGGAGAATTTATAGGCGGAATTATTTTCCCCGGGATTAAACTCATGTCTTCTGCGCTCAATTCTAATACAGCCCAGCTTCCTCTTGTTGAAATTTCAGATTATAAAAATCTTATTGGCAGAACAACCAGGCAATCAATTGCAAGCGGAATTCTCCACTCAACCTTAAGCTTGATAAATGAAACAATCGTTTATTTAAGAAAAGAATTAAATGCGGAAAAAATATTTGTCTTTATAACCGGCGGAAATGCTGATTCGATAAAACCTTTCCTTCAATTTGATTTCATAAATGAAAAAGGATTGGTTTTGTATGGAATTAAAGCAGTTTATGAGAAAAATATGAAGAATTAATAATTCATAAATCCAGGCTTAAAACAGATTTAAATTTTTATTAATACATTATCAATCAACCTTGTTTTACCAACACGCGCAGCAATAAGAATATAATATTCATTTCCTTCTTTAAGAAAGTCAGGTTCTTTAAAATTGCCGGCATTTACTATTCCAACATAATCCAACTGAATATTTTTATATGCTTCAAAATTATTTTTTAAAGAACTAATAATTTTTGATGAATTCTTTTCACCATCTTCAATTATTTTTTTACCATGCATAAGTGAGCTGTATAATGCAAGCGCATCACCTCTCTCTTCTTTTGATAAATACACATTACGTGAACTCATTGCAAGTCCATCAGGCTCACGTATTATCGGGCAGACATTTATCTGAACATCAAATTTTAGATCATTTATCATTTGCTTAATTATTGCAGCTTGCTGTGCATCTTTCTGCCCAAAGAACGTAACATGAGGCTTTACAATATTAAAAAGAATTGCAACAATTGTTGTTACTCCTTTAAAATGAACCGGACGAAATTCGCCTTCAAATTTTTTTGAGATTTCCTGAACTTCTATAAATGTCTGAAATCCCGACGGATAAATTTCTCCTGCTTCAGGAATAAAAACATAATCAACTCCGTTATCTTCAAGTATCTTTTTATCCTTTTCAATATCACGCGGATATTTATTGAAATCTTCATTCGGTGCAAACTGGGTTGGATTAACAAAGATTGAAACAACGGTTACATCCGATTCAGCTTTTGATTGCCGGATTAATGAAATATGCCCTTCGTGAAGAAATCCCATGGTGGGAACGAATCCGATTTTCTTCCCCTCTGCCCGCAGCGAATCTGAAAGCCGCTGCATCTCTCCTGAATAAATAAAAGTTTCGATCTCTCCCTCAGCTAACGAGACTTAAAATATTGTAAATAGTATCACGAAGATCCTTTCGCGAAACAACCATATCAATGAAACCATGTTCAAGAAGAAACTCTGATCTTTGAAATCCCGGCGGCAAATCTTTTCCAATAGTTTGTTTGATTACGC
>Ga0079224_100007643_pt1 | contig 14540 bp, 11 predicted proteins | sample Stecom2015_FD_80414 | JGI IMG/M metagenome (GOLD analysis project Ga0079224, IMG submission 80414) | Agricultural soil microbial communities from Utah to study Nitrogen management - Steer compost 2015 | ecosystem: Environmental > Terrestrial > Soil > Agricultural land | place: USA: Utah...
CCGTGCACGCGCGTCACGAGCCCCTCGTCCGCGAGGCGCCCGATGTCGCGGCGGATCGTCAGCTCCGCGACGCCCAGCTCGCGCGCCAGGTCGCTCACGCGCACCGAGCCCGTGCGGCGCAGCTCGTCCATGATGTGCTCGCGGCGCGACAGGCCGAAGGGGCGCGAGTCGTCGGTCATGCCGCCACCGCCTCTGCGCGCACCTCGAGCGACGCCGCGGCGGGGTCCGCCTCGAGCACGATGCGGCTGATGACGGGGCCCCAGGAACGGGCCATGATCGGATCCTCGACGACGCGCGTCTCGACGCTCGCCGCCGCCGCGTCGTGGGAGAGGAGGAGCGCGCGCGAGCCCTCGCGCCCGGGGACGACGAAGCCCTCGCTCGTCTCGCGCGGCTCGCCGACGCAGACGAGCACCGCGCGTGCCGTGCCGTCCGACAGGCGCCACGCGTCGCGGATCCGCACCGCGCCGTCCGCCAGCTCGGCCGTGCGCCGCCACGACTCGCCCTCCTCGAGCGGGTAGGCGAGGTCGAGGTCGAGCTCCCAGCCGGACGCCGTCGCGCGGGCCTCGGCGCGGGCCCGGGCGCCCGGCTCCTGCACGAGGCCGCGCGGCAGCGGGGCGCTGTGCCAGTCGCTCGAGACGTACCAGAGCCCGTAGCGCTCGGCCGAGAACGTCTGCGCGGTGTACGTCTCGCGGCCCGGATCGATCACGAGCGGCACGCCGTCGACGACGATCTCGATCGCGCCGAGGTCGTTGTGGTTGTGCGACTCGTCGTTGTGGCCCGCCTTCACGACGAGCGCGAGGCCGTGGGCGTCGCCCGCCCGCTCGCGCGCGATCCCGACGCCGATCGAGCGCAGGTCGACGCGCGCGGGCAGGGGATCCGGGCCGGCGCCGCCGCGGGGCAGGTCGGCGTCCAGCAGCGCGAGCACCTGCCGCCCCAGGCCGGCCTGCGTGTCGGACGAGGACGTCACGGTGCGCGCGAGATCGAGTCGGCGCGCGGCGAACGCCTCGGTCTCGGGCAGCTCCGCGAGCCGCGCCGCCCGCACGAGCGAGTGCCAGGGCAGCGGCTCGGGCGCGCGTGGCTCGGCGTCGGAGTAGCTCGCGTACCAGGGGCCGCCGAGGTGCACGCGCTCTGGGAAGCGCACGAGCTCGCCGAGGCCGGCCAGGGATCCGCCCGCGATTTCGCGCGCGACGGCGCCGCCCGTGATCCTGTCGATGATCCCGAGCGCGTCGAGGGCGCGGCCCGCGCCCTGCCACCAGTAGGCGAAGCCCTCGTCGATCGCGCCGTCGGCAGGCAGCTGCGCGAGGTAGCGGTCGAGGCCGTCGACGCAGCGCGCCTCGAGCCCCGCGCGCAGGTCGTCCGCGGCGAGGGCCTGCGCGGCGATGAGCACGTTGCCGTGGATCCACGGCGCCCAGTTGTGCACGCGGTCCTCCGTGCCCTCCCAGTGCCACTCGCGTTCGAGCAGCGGTGCGAAGACGCGGCGCGCGGCCTCGCTCCGCAGCCGGTCGCGGAGGCCGCCTCGGAGGGCGTCGAGCAGTGGGCCGATCACGAGGTCGGCCCAGGCGGCGAGCGCGACCGCCTCGCCGGCCCCGAGGTCGAGTACGGGGCTCGCGACATTGGTCGTCGCCCGCCCGCGAGCGAAGGCGTCGTCGTGCGCCGGCCAGCACCAGGTCGACTGCTCGCACAGCAGCCACAGCCCGTCTGCGGCCTCCGAGACGCGCCGTTCGGTGGGGTCCAGCGCCGCGGCCAGCACGGCGCGCCTCGTGCGCTCGCTGCGCGCGAAGAACGGATCCTCGTACGCGAGGCGGCTCCCGGCGCTGCCGTACGCGGCCCAGTGTGACAGCAACAGATCCGGCCACGGCGTGCCGGCTTCGGCGTCGGCGCGGGCGAGCAGGGTCTCTCGTGCGGCGGGATCGACGGCCCGCCATGCCGCGCGATCCGTCGCGTTGGGGATGTCGAGGGCGCGCCGCTCAGCGTCGTTCCAGAGGGCCGTGAGCACGCCGCGGTGCACGAGCGTCGCTCGGTGCTTCGTCGCACCGGTATGTTCGTTCATGTTCGAGTGAGATCCAATGTGTTCGAAGTGTTTGAACTCGTGTGCGTTCTCAGCATTACTGGAACCACACCGGCCCGCAAGGCCGCAGAGAACCTCGATGGAGAGCACATGCCGCAGCGACCGCGCACCCACTTCGCGATGGGGGAGGACACCTTCCGCCTCCTCTTCGACGAGCCGCGCCTCGAGCGCGTGCGTCGCGTCGCGGACGTCGGCGAGCCCGCCCTCATCGAGGACTTCGCCGCGCCGGGCGCCGCCGACGCGCTCGCCGACATCGAGGTGCTCATCACCTCGTGGGGCGCGCCGCGCCTCGACCCCGCCGCGCTCGCGCGGATGCCCAGGCTCGCGGCCGTCTTTCACGCTGCGGGGACCGTGCGCGACGTCATGACCGACGCCGTCTGGCAGCGCGACATCGCCGTCACGACGGCGGCCGACGCGAACGCGATTCCCGTTGCCGAGTTCACGTACGCGGCGATCGTGCTCGCGACCAAGCGCACGTTCTTCCACGTCAAGACGGCCCACAAGAACCGGCGCGGCTGGTTCGGCCCGGATCCCCGCATCGAGTACGGCAACCTCGGCCGCACGATCGGCGTCGTGGGCTTCTCGCGCACGGGCCGGCGCGTCGTCGAGAAGCTGCGCGCGCTCGAAGGCGTGCGGATCCTCGTCGCCGACCCCTTCGCCGACGCGGCGAAGGTCGCCGCCGCCGGCGCCGAGCTCGTGCCGCTCGCCGACCTGCTGCCGCGCGTCGACGTGCTCACGCTGCACGCGCCCGCGCTCGCCGCCACGCGCCACATGATCGGCAGGGCGGAGCTCGCGGCCCTCCGCGACGGCGCCGTGCTCATCAACACGGCCCGCGGATCCGTGCTCGATCACGACGCCCTCCTCGCCGAGTGCCGCGACGGGCGCATCGACGCCGTGCTCGACGTCACCGAGCCCGAGCCGCTGCCGGCCGACTCGCCGCTCCTGACGCTCGACAACGTGGCGGTCACGCCGCACATCGCGGGTTCGCTCGGGGGAGAGGCGCGCCGCCTCGCCGACGCCGCGATCGAGGAGCTCGAGGCCTTCGCGGCCGGGGCGCCCGCGCGCCACCCGGTCTTCGAGGGCGACCTGGGGGTGACGGCGTGAGCCTCATCGAGCTGCCCGCGCGCGACGAGGAGCGCTCGCCCTTCACGGGCTGGGGCCGCGAACACCTCGTGCGCGTCGCCGACGCGATCCTCGACGGCGCGGCGCGCCACGCGAGCCCGGGGGGCGCCCGCATCGTCTACCCGGGCAGGCCCGGCGGCTACGGCCCCGACGTCGACGCGCTCGAGGGATTCGCGCGCACCTTCCTCCTCGCTTCCTTCCGCATCGCGGGGGATCCGGGCGGCACCGAGGCGCTCGCCGCGCGGTACGCGCGGGGCATCGCGGCGGGCACCGACCCCGCGTCGCCCGAGCGATGGCCGCGCCCGGACGAGATCGACCAAGCGAAGGTCGAATCGGCCGCCCTCGCGCTCGGCCTCCACATGTCGCGCGAGCAGGTGTGGGATCGGCTCGGCCCCGCCGCCCAGGCGCACGTCGTCGACTACCTGTCGGGGTTCCTCGGCGGGACCTACCCGCCCAACAACTGGGCATGGTTCCGCATCATCGTCACGCAGTTCCTCGCGAGCGTCGGCGCCCCGCATGATCCCGCAGACATCGAGGCGGATCTCGCGCTGCTCGACGGCTTCCGGCGCCCGGGCGGCTGGTCGTCCGACGGCGCGTCGCGCGCGTACGACCACTACGCGGGCTGGGCGCTCGCGTTCTATCCCGTCATCTGGGGCCGCATGGTCGCGGGCGACCCGAAGTGGGACGGCAGGGTGCGCCGCGACATCGCGGCGCTCGACGACTTCCTCGACGACGCGCTGCACCTGATCGGCGCCGACGGCGCGCCGCTCCTGCAGGGCCGCAGCCTCACCTACCGCTTCGCGACGGCCGGCACCGCGTGGGCGGCGGTCGTCGGCGGATCCTCGCGGCACGACCTCGGCCTGCTCCGTCGCGCCGCGAGCGGTCAGGTGCGCCACTTCGTCGAGCGCGGCGCTCCAGGCGCCGACGGGCTGCTGCCCCTTGGCTGGCACGGCGCATGGCGGCCCCTCGCGCAGCGGTACTCGGGCCCCGGCTCGCCCTACTGGGCCGCGAAGGGGCTGCTCGGCATCGCGCTTGCACCCTCGCATCCCGTGTGGCGCGCCCGCGAGCGCCCCTTCCCCGCAGACGACGGTCCCTTCACGCGCATCATGACGGCGCCGGGGTGGATCGCCGCGGGCGCGGGCGACGGCATCGTCCGCGTCGTGAACCACGGCACCGACCACCGGCATGAGGGCGAGCGCGCCGCCGACGGGGCGCTCTACACGCGCCTCGCGTACGCGACGGCCGCGAGCCCCATGCTCGCGGGGCCCGCCGCGTCTGATCCGCTCGACAACCACGTCGGCCTGCTGCGCGCGGGCGCCGCGAGCCACCGGTCGGGCTTCGCGCGCGGCGAGCTCGTCGCGATCGGCGACGCGGCGGCCGGCGCATCGACGGCTCGAGCGGTCTGGCCCGAAGCGCTCGCGGGCGGCCCCGATCACGGCAGCGGAGACGACGTCGTGCGGGCCGTCACGGGGCCCCTCGTCGACACCGTCTCGGTCGTGCGCGGCGCGTGGGAGGTGCGCTTCGCGCGCCTGCGCGAGGGGTCCTCCGCGACCGGCCACGACGGCGTCCTGCGCGTCGGCGGGTGGGCGCTCGCGGGCGCCCCGGACGCCGTCGGCGCGGGCTGGGCCGCCACGACGACGCTCGCGAGCCGCATCGTGCCGCTCGCGGGCGCCGACGACGCGGGGATCCGCGCCGCGGGCGACGCGACGCCCCTCGCGGGAGCGGCCCTCGTGCCGTGGCTCTCCGGTCCCGCGGGCGGCGCATGGATCGTCGCGGCCGTCTTCCTCGGCCCGGCCGCCCGGGCCGACCCGCCGCCGCGCGCGGATCCGTCGCCCGGCGGATCCTGGCGCCTCAGCTGGCCGGACGGCGGCGTCACCGACGTCGATCCGGCCGAGCTCCTCCCATCCGCAGACCACATCTGATCCCTTCCCCCACACCCACAGCACGAAAGGCCACGCAATGAAGCGTTCGATCATGGCAGGCGCCGCCGCAGCAGGCGCCGCACTCGTCCTCGCAGGCTGCTCCGGCGGCGCAGGCGGCGCGTCGGGCGGCGACCCCGACACCCTCACGATCTCGGGATGGAGCGTCTCGTCGACGCCCGAGTTCCAGCTGCTCGCCGACGGATTCGAGGCCCAGCACGAGGGCATCTCGGTCGAGATCGTCGACTACGACCCGACCGAGTACAACACGCTCGTGACGGCCGACCTCGCGGCCGGCAGCGCGCCCGACATCATCACCCAGAAGGAGGTCAAGTTCGTCACGACCTTCCAGGAGGGCGGGCAGCTGCTCGACGTCTCGGACGTCGAGGTGCCGGACGACATCGGCGGGGCCGCGTCGTACGAGATCGACGGCACGACGTACGCGACGCCGTATCGCCAGGACTCGTGGGTGCTCTACTACAACAAGGCGCTCTTCGACGAGGCCGGCGTCGACTACCCCGACGGCAGCTGGACCTGGGACGACTATGCGCAGGCGGCGGAGGAGCTCGCGGCCGGCACCGACGCCATGGGCACCTACCAGCACAGCTGGCAGTCGGTCGTGCAGGGCTTCGCGAACGCGCAGTCCGACGCCGACATCCTCGAGGGCGACTACGCGCACCTCGCGCCGTTCTACGAGCGCTCGCTCGAGCTGCAGGACGCGGGCGCGCAGCAGACCTTCAACACGGTCTCGGCCAACCAGCTCACCTACCAGGGCGAGTTCGGCAAGCAGAACGCCGCCATGATGCCGATGGGCACGTGGTACGTCGCGACGCTCGTCTCGCAGCAGGCATCCGGCGAGGCCGACGACTTCGAGTGGGGCATCGCGCCGATCCCGCAGCTCGACGAGACGACGACGGGCACCGACAGCACGCCCATCACGTTCGGCGACCCGACGGGCTTCGGCATCAACGCGGGCATCAGCGAGGAGAAGCAGGAGCTCGCGAAGGAGTTCCTCGCGTACGCCGCGAGCGAGGAGGCGGCCGTCGCACTCGCCGAGATCGGCATCACGCCGGCGCTGCTGAGCGACGCCGTCGTCGACGCTTACTTCGGCGCGGAGGGCGCGCCGACCGACGAGCTCTCGCGCTTCGCCGTGCAGACGCACGAGACGCGCCCCGAGAACCCGACATCGAGCCGCACGGCCGCGATCCAGAACATCCTGCTCGACCTCCACACGGCGATCCTGTCGGGATCGAGCGGCGTCGACGACGCCATCGCCGAGGCCGAGGAACGCGTCGCGAACGAGGTCGAGTAGCGCCGCGCCGTGCGGGCCGGTGCGCCGGCCCGCACGAGCGGCTCGAAGGAGAGCCATGACATCCACACCCTCCGCCGCGCCGGCCCGGCCGCGCGCCCGCGCGTCGCGCCTGCGGCGACGCAACACCCTCATCGGGTGGAGCTTCATCCTGCCGAACTTCGCGGGGTTCGCCCTGCTCACCCTCGTGCCCGTCGTCGTGCTGTTCTACATGTCACTGACCGACTGGAACATCTTCGGCACGTCGAACTTCATCGGGCTCGAGAACTTCCAGCGCCTGTTCGGCGACGGCAGCTTCCGTCTCTCGCTCGTCAACACGATCTACTACACGGCGATGCACGTGCCGCTCACGATCATCGTCTCGCTCGGGCTCGCGCTGCTGCTCAACAACCGGCTGCGCGGCGTCGCCTTCTTCCGCACGGCGGCGTTCTTCCCGTACATCACGTCGATCGTCGCGATCGCGCTCGTGTGGAACCTCCTGTTCAGCCCCGACTTCGGACCCATCAACGAGGGCCTGCGGTTTCTGGGCATCAGCGAGCCGCCGGGCTGGCTGACCTCGCCCGCGTGGGCGATGCCGGCCGTCGTCATCATCAGCACGTGGCGCGACATGGGCTACTACATGGTCCTCTTCCTCGCGGGCCTCCAGACCGTGCCGCGCGAGCTGCACGAGGCCGCCCGCGTCGACGGCGCGAACGCGCTGCAGCGCTTCGTGAACGTGACGCTACCGTGCCTGCGGCCCACGATGTTCTTCGTCACGGTCATGCTCACGATCAACTCGCTGAAAGTGTTCGACCTCATCCTCGTGCTGACCGAGGGCGGCCCCGGCCAGTCGACGACCGTGCTCAGCCAGTTCATCTACCGCAAGGGCTTCGAGGAGAACAGCTTCGGGTACGCGTCGGCCGCCTCGGTCGTGCTGTTCGCGCTGTGCCTCGTCGTGACGATCATCCAGTACGTCTGGAACAAGAAGAGGACCGTGTGATGTCCGAGACCATGACGCTCGTCGCGCCGCGCGCGACGCGACGCCAGGCGGGATCCTCGCCCGTCGCGCGCAGAGCGGGCCGGATCGCGCTGTACGCGGCGCTCATCATCGCGGCCGCGGCGCTGCTCACGCCGTTCTTCTGGATGGTCATGAGCTCGCTCAAGGAGGCGAACTCGGTCTTCTCGGTGCCCGTGCGGTGGCTGCCCGAGGTGTTCGTGTGGGAGAACTACGTCGACATCTGGCAGCGCAGCGACATCCTCACCTGGATCCGCAACACGCTCGTGCTGTCGGTGACGGTCACGGCGCTGCAGGTGCTCACGGGATCCTTCGCCGCCTACGGCTTCTCGCGCGTGCGCTTCCCGGGCCGCAACGGGCTCTTCCTGCTCTACGTCGCGACGATCGCGGTGCCGTGGCAGTCGTACATGATCCCGCAGTTCATCATGCTGACGAACGCGGGGCTCGCGAACACCCTCTGGTCGATCATCTTCCTGCAGACGTTCAGCGCGTTCGGCGTCTTCCTCATGAAGCAGTTCTACGAGACGATCCCCGAGGAGCTGTCCGAGGCGGGCCGGCTCGACGGCCTCTCCGAGTACGGCATCTGGTGGCGCATCATGGTGCCGCTGTCGGTGCCCGCGATCGCGAGCCTGTCGCTGCTCACCTTCGTCAACACGTGGAACGACTACCTGGGGCCGCTCATCTACCTGCGCGACCCGAGCCTGTGGACGCTGCAGCTCGGCCTGCAGAACTTCGTCACGAGCCTCTACGACGTCGACTACGGCGTGCTCTTCGCGGGCCTCGTGATCTCGGTGCTGCCGATCGCGATCATCTTCCTGCTCGGCCAGCGCTTCTTCGTCGAGGGCATCGCGACGAGCGGGATGAAGGGCTGAGCCGTGCGTCGCATCACCCACGGCATGTACGACACGCTGTTTCGCGCGGCGCACCTGATCCTCGTCACGAACGCGCTCGTCGCGTTCGCATCCGCGCCGCTCATCGCGCTGCTCGTGACGACGGATCCGTCGCTGTCGTGGCCGCTCATCGCGGCCGCGGCAGCGCTCGCGGCGCCGGCCGTCACTGCCGCGTTCGGCGCCTTCCGCGCGCACCGCGAGGGGGAGCGGAGCGTCGTGCGGCCGTTCCTGCGGACGCTGCGTTCGACGGGCGTCCGGGCGCTCGCCGTGGGCGCCGCGACGGCCGGGATCGTCACGGTCGCGGCGGTCGACGTCGTCGTGCTCATGCCGACGCCCGCCGGCGCCCTCGTCGCGCCCGTGCTCGTCGTCGTCGCGGTCCTGGGCGCCGCGACGGGCGCCGTCGCGCTCGCGGCCCTCGCAGAGGCGCAGGGCACGCGCTTCCGGCGCCTCGTCGCGACCTCGGCCGTCGTCGCGGTGCGCCGGTGGCCCTTCACGCTCGCCTCCCTCGCCGCGTGCGTCGCGCAGGCGGGCGTCTTCGTCGCGGCGCCCGCACTCGGCGTCGGCCTCACGGCGTCGGCGTGTCTCTACGTGGTGTGGGCGGGATCCCGGCACAGCCTCGCGGGGCTCGTGCAACCTGTCGCGGCCTGAGCACATACCGTGCGCCGCATGCGCCCCCGCGTAGCGTCGGAATTGCGATCGGCAACCGCCTTTGGCAACCATCCAGGCTTCGCTGCGGCGTCGCCGTCACAGCGAAGGCACTCATGACCGTCGTCACCCCGTCCACTCTCGGCCCCGTGCGCACGACGTACGCCGGCGCCGCAGATTTCCCGCCCATGGCCCGCGCCTACTCGGAGGTCTCGCGCGTCGCCCGCGAGACCGGCCTGTACGAGCGAACGCCCTGGTTCTACGGCCTGCTGGGCGGCGGCATCGCGCTCGCCCTCGGCGGCGCGATCGCGGGCTTCGTCCTGCTCGGGCAGAGCTGGTTCCAGCTGCTCATCGCCGCCGCGCTCGGCATCATCTTCACCCAGATCGCGTTCCTCGCGCACGAGGCCGCGCACCGGCAGATCCTCGCCTCGGGGCCCGCGAGCGACCGCCTCGCGCGACTGCTGGCGGCGTCGATCGGCCTCAGCGCGGCATGGTGGGATCGCAAGCACTCGCGGCACCACGGCAACCCCAACCGCGTGTCGAAGGATCCCGACATCGCGATCGACACGATCTCGTTCCTCGAGGAGGACGCGGCATCGGCGCGCGGGGTGCGGCGCGCGATCACCCGCCACCAGGGGTGGCTGTTCTTCCCCCTCCTCACGCTCGAGGGGCTCAACCTCCACGCGCTGAGCTTCCGGCACCTGCTCACGCCCGGGAAGGTGCCGGGCCGATGGACCGAGCTCGCGCTCATCACGACGCGCTTCGCGGCGTACCTCGTGCCGCTGTTCCTCGTGCTCGGCCCGGGCATGGCCTTCGCCTTCCTCGGCGTGCAGATGGCGGTCTTCGGCGTCTACATGGGCGCGTCCTTCGCGCCGAACCACAAGGGCATGCCCATCATCGCGAAGGACGCGAAGCTCGACTTCTTCACGAAGCAGGTGCGCACGTCGCGGAACATCCGCGGCGGCTGGTGGGCGACCGCGCTCATGGGTGGCCTCAACCACCAGATCGAGCACCACCTGTTCCCGAACATGGCACGGCCCCACCTCGGCAGGGCCCGCGCGATCGTGCGCGACTTCTGCGCGAGCCGCGACGTGCCCTACGCCGAGACCTCGCTCGTCGGCTCATACGCGATCGTCGTGCGCTACCTCAACCGCGTGGGCCTCGCCGCCCGGGATCCGTTCGACTGCCCGGCCGCGGCGCAGTTCGGCCGCTGATCCGCGCGCGGCGAAACCGGGCGACACACTCGAGCCCCTGGCTTCTCGCGAGTATTACGTTCGAAGCATGTCTTCCTCCGAGCCCGGTCTCGCCGACCGCTTCAAGCACGTCTTCCGCGACCACCCCCTCGCCGTGACGATCATCACGGCGATCACGCCCGAGGGGCCCGTCGGCCTCACGGCGTCGAGCGTCTCGAGCGTCGCGGTGGATCCGCCCGCCGTGTCGTTCTCGGTCACGCGGGCGACGGGCACGGCGGGCGCGCTGCTCCGGGCCGACAACCTGCAGATCCACTTCGTCGCGCCCGAGCACGTCGCGACGGCGGGCGAGTTCGCGCGCACGGGCGGCGAGCGCTTCGTCGACGGGCAGGGCTGGTCGTTCGACGCCGACGGTCGCCCGCACCTCGCGCAGGCGCGCGCCCGCCTCGAGGGCTACATCCACGACACGATCACGGTCGGCAGCTCGGTGCTCGTGGTCGCCGAGATCACCGACGCCGTCGTGGGAGACGACGCCGAGCCGTTGCTGTACGCCAACAGGCGCTTCCACCGGTTCGACGCCGAGGCCACAGCGCTCTGACGCGGGCTCGCCGCCGAGCGGGGGAGCGCGCCCGCTGAATACGATGGAGGGATGAGCACCAATCTCGCCGCGAACCTCTCGCGTGAAGAGACGGCGGCGCGATCCGCTGCCGTCGACCTGACCTCCTCGCACGTGGAACTCGACCTCAGCTCGGCGCCGGACGCCGCAGAGCCCGGCTTCCGCACGGCCGCGACGCTTCGCTTCCGCGCGAGCACCGAGCAGACCTGGATCGACTTCCTCGGCCTGTCGGTCGACCGCGTCGTCGTCAACGGCGTCGACCACCCCGTCCTCTGGGACGGCGCGCGCATCACGGTCGCGGGGCTCGCAGAGCACAACGAGGTGCGCATCGAGGCGACGGGGGCGTACAGCCGCTCGGGCGAGGGGCTGCACCGCTTCGTCGACCCCGCCGACGGCGCGACCTACCTCTACACGCAGTACGAGCCGGCCGACTCGCGCCGCGTCATGCCGTGCTTCGAGCAGCCCGACATGAAGGCCGAGTACACGTTCGTCGTGACGGCGCCCGCGGGCTGGCACGTGCTGTCGAACCAGCGCCCCGTCGTCACGACGGGAGGCGGCGCGACGCAGACGATCGAGTTCGCGCCGACCGCGCCCCTCTCGTCCTACATCACGGCGATCGCGGCGGGTCCGTACCACCGCGAGACGTCCGAGTGGACCCGCGGCGATCAGCGCGTCGAGCTCGGCGCGTTCTGCAGGGCCTCGCTCGCCGACCACTTCGACGCCGACGAGATCTTCGAGATCACCCGCCAGGGGCTCGGCTTCTTCACCGACGCGTTCGCCTTCGACTACCCGTGGGGCAAGTACGACCAGATCTTCGTGCCTGAGTACAACCTCGGCGCGATGGAGAACCCGGGCCTCGTCACCTTCACCGAGAGCTACGTCTTCCGCGGCGCCGCGACCGAGGCGCAGCGCGAGGGCCGTGCCAACACGATCCTCCACGAGATGGCGCACATGTGGTTCGGCGACCTCGTGACGATGCGCTGGTGGGACGACCTGTGGCTCAAGGAGTCGTTCGCCGACTACATGGGATCCCACGCCTCGGTCGTCGCGACGCGATTCGTCGATGCGTGGGCGTCGTTCGCGAACCGCCGCAAGGCGTGGGCGTACGAGCAGGATCAGCTGCCCACGACGCACCCCGTCGTCGCCGACATCCCCGACCTCGAGGCGGCGAAGCTCAACTTCGACGGCATCACGTACGCGAAGGGCGCCTCGGTGCTCAAGCAGCTCGTCGCGTTCGTCGGCGAGCAGGAGTTCTTCGAGGGCGCCCGCGCCTATTTCCGCGAGCACGCCTTCGGCAACACGACGCTCGACGACCTGCTCCGTGCGCTCGAGGGCGCGTCGGGGCGCGACGTGCGTGCCTGGTCGCGCGCCTGGCTCGAGACGACCGGCGTGTCGACGCTGAGCCTCGAGCGTTCAGGCGACGAGACGGTGCTCGTGCAGACCGATCCGCGCCCGCACCGCCTGCGCATCGGCCTGTTCGCGCTCGAGGACGGGCGCCTCGTGCGCCGCGAGCTCGTCGACGTCGACATCGACGCCGACGAGACCCCGATCGAGCTGCCCGAGATCGACGGCGAGGCCCCCGCGCTCGTGCTGCTCAACGACGGCGACCTGACCTACGCCAAGGCCCGCCTCGACCAGCGCTCGCTCGCGTCGGTCGAGCGCGCGCTGTCGACGATCGACGACACGCTCGCGCGCGGCCTCGTGTGGTCGCAGCTGTGGAACGCGACGCGCGACGGCGAACTGTCCGCGCTTCGCTACCTCGAGATCGTCCGACGTCACGCGCCGGCCGAGGCCAACGTCGGCATCCTCGGCGGGCTGCTCGGCAACGCGGCGTTCGCCGTCAACCATTACGTCGCAGACGGCGCACGCGAAGAGGCCCGCGGGCTCTGGCTCGACACGGTCTGGGAGGGCATGGAGCGGGCGGCGTCCGGCAGCGGCGCCCAGCTCGCGTGGGCGCGCGCAGTCGGCGCGGCGGCCGCGTACACAGGCGACCGCGCCGCGCAGCTCGCGGCGATCCTCGACGGATCCGCCCCCGCGCCCGAGGGCCTGCCGCTCGACGCCGACCTGCGGTGGATCTGGGTGCAGGGCCTTGCGGCGACGGGGCACGCCGACGAGGCGGCGATCCGCGAGGAGCTCGCGCGCGACGACACGATGTCGGGCCGCACGGCCGCGATCCAGGCGCTCGCCGCGCGCCCCGACGCTGAGGTGCGCCGCGCCGCGTGGGAGGCCGCGTGGACCGACGAGACGCTCACGAACGATCATCTCGGCGCGACGATCGCGGGATTCCGCGCGGGTGGCCGGCGCGACCTCATCGCGGCGTTCGACGAGGAGTACTTCTCGCGCATCGGCGACGCCTGGGCGACGCGGTCGATCGAGATCGCGCGGCGGCTCGTGCGCGGTCTGTTCCCCACGACCGACTCGCTCGACCTCGTCGACGCCTGGCTTGCGCAGCACGCCGAGGCGCCGGGATCGCTGCGCCGCCTCGTGCTCGAGCAGCGCGATCACCTCGCGCGCGACCTGCACGTCCGATCGCTGCAGTGAGTGCCGTGTGCGCGGCGCGTCGAGCGCCGCGCACACCGACGCGTCAGGGCTGTGGCCACCAGGCGGGCATGTTCGCGAACATGCGCCGCGCGAACGTCTCGGCGTCCGCGTCGTCGATGCTCGCCCACAGCTCGATGCTGCTGACCGTGCCGCCCGCGATGAACGCCGCGCCGACATCGGTGTTGTCGGGCAGCGAGAGGCCGTGGTCGCGCATGACGTCGATGGCCTCGGCCGAGCGCCGCACGAAGTGCTCGCGCATCTGCTTGCGGAAGCCGAGCGAGACCGACGAGTCGAGCAGCGAGCGGATCTGACGACGATCCTTTCGCACGGCCTCGAGGATCGACACGGCCGTCGCGAGGTAGGTGCGCGCGAGCTCGTCGAGCGAGAGATCCTTCGGGGGCTCGACGGCGCTCGCCTCGTCGATGATCGAGGCGTACACCTCGGCGGCGAGCTGGCCCACGCTGTCATAGTGGCCGTAGAACGTCGTGCGGTGCACGCCGGCCTCGCGGCAGAGCTCCGCGACGCCGATCCCCGACAGATCTTCGCGCTCGAGCAGGCGCACGAGCGCGTCCTTGAGGCGGGCGCGGCTGCGCAGCGCGCGCGGATCGTCCGACGAGGTTTCCGGCGAGTTCGTCATGGCGCAAGTCTGCCGCATGTCGTGCCCGATCGAGCAGAATGCGCCCAGGATGCGGCGAGATAATAGGCGCCACCTATGATCCTCCGGATGCTGCGCGATGTGCCGGCGTCGGGCTGGGCGATCGTCGCCCTCTCGGCGCTCCGCGCCGCCGCCCTGAGCGCGCTCGCGCTCGCCGTCGCGCGCGGCGTGGATCTCACCCTCGGCGCGGGCGACGCGGGCCCCTCGTGGCTCGCCGCGCTCGCGGCCCTCGTCGTCGCGGCGGTCGCCGAGGGCGTCTCCGCCGCGGTGCCCTCGCGCAGCCAGCCGCGCGAGGAGGCCGCGTGGCGCAGGCTGATCGCGCTGAAGAGCCTCGCCTCTTCGCTCGACGCCGACGTGCCGGTGGGGGAGCGGGTCTCGAGCGGCGGCGTCGAGGTCGAGCGCTTCGCGCACTACCGGGCGAGCTTCCTCGGCCCCCTCGTCGCGGGCGCCGTCGTGCCGGCCGTCGTGCTCGTCGTGATCGCGGCGGCCGGGTCGTGGGGCGTCGCGCTGGGCCTCGCCGGGTGCGTCGCGCTCGCGCCCGGCGTCATCGCCTGGTTCCTCGGACGGTTCCGCGCCTCGCGCGGCCGCTAC